>Ga0302319_10013012_pt1 | contig 15635 bp, 14 predicted proteins | sample Bog_T0_2_FD_203319 | JGI IMG/M metagenome (GOLD analysis project Ga0302319, IMG submission 203319) | Peat permafrost microbial communities from Stordalen Mire near Abisko, Sweden - Bog_T0_2 | ecosystem: Environmental > Terrestrial > Soil > Wetlands > Peat | place: Sweden: Abisko, Stordalen Mire...
AATTGCTCCACGGTCAACTGGCCGATGATTCCGCGCAGGTGGCCTTCCATCACCAGGCGGATAAGCCCCTCGCGCTGTTGCGGCGTCTTGGTAAGGAACTGCTCGGCCGCGGTCAGAATCGAAGGCTGGTCGCTGCGCACCTTGATCTGCGCCACGGCCTCGACGGTAACCGCGACACCCTGTTTGGTGTAGAGGTCCTGCTGCGGCGCAACATCGAAGCTCATCAGTTCAAGGCTCAGCTCGCGGCAGCTTTCCACCATCGGGAAGATCACCGTGCCGTGGCCTTTAATGACGCGCGGGCCGCGGAATCCGTACACGATCAACGCTTCGTTGGGCCCTGCCTTGCGGTACATCCTGGCCAGGATGCCCATAATCAGAATCAATGCCAGTACGCTGAGTCCAGCTACAAGAACAATTTCGTTTGTCATTGCGTCCCCGGCCCTTTCGCCCGGGAGGTAAGTGGTTGATGGTTGACATTCAGTGGTTAGTGGTTAGTGACCAGTGGACAGTCCCCTGGTCCCTTAGTCCGCTAGTCCCTAAGTCCCTTACTCCCTCGTCCCCCGTTCTTCGGAAAGATCTTGGCCAGGAATCCGAGCAGGAAAATCCCTACCAGGATGGCCATGTCGGTTAACAGCACGGTAGTATCAGCAGTCATAAAGTACCCGATCCTTTCAGCCGGGGTTGTGGACGAGTCCCTCAGTCCCTCAGTCCCTCAGTCCCTAGTCCCTCAGTCCCACAGTCCCTAGTCCCTTAGTCCCTTAGTCCCTTAGTCCCCGTCCCCTGTTCTTCCAGCACCTCATCCCAGCGCCGGACCCAGGCGATCCCTTTTTCGTAGCGGACCACGAACACTTCCTCCTGCCTTTCAAGTGCGGTGCCGTCCTGGGAGCGCGCCGGGGCAGAGCGCCGCGCCCCCAATTGTTCATAGACAATCTCTCCAATTCCGCCCGGCCGAATGGGGGCTGAAACCCGGCCAACCACACCGGTAACTTCCGTCTCGTCTGCGGAAAGCTCGTGCTCGTGGGGCAGCATCACCCTGGTCAGGAACAAAAACACGATGGCTCCGCCGGCAACGCCGCAAACAACAGCCAGCACCAGCACAACCCCGGTAACAAAGCCGCCATAGCGCGTCAGCAGATACCCGGCTGCGCCAAACCAGCACAGGAAGACCATGATGGAAAAAGCATTCCACCAGGGGACGGTTCCACCCCCCTGAGGCGCATGAGCCCCGGCGTGCGGCGCCCCATGCGGCAGTTGCGCCGCGGTCGACAGGTGAGGCGCATGAGGTATATGAATGTGTGCGCCAAAGTGTCCCATGCCGCCCAGCAGCGAGACGGCGCTCATCATCAGCCCAATAAGAAAACAAACCAGATAGAAGGATTCCCAGGTCATTTCCGCGCCCCTTTCTTTTTCGCAGCGCCGTTATCCTTAAGCTTTTCGACTGCCCCTTGCGTTCGTTCGTCCGATCCCTGTTCCCTGATCCCTGATCCCTGCTTTTTCGGCCGCAGCACTTCGGCAAGCCGCGGCGCAAGGCCGGGCGTCTCAAGAATTGCCTCCACCAGCAACAGGCACTCACGCGAGTGTTCGTGGCGAGCCAGGGTGAGCAGCGCGTGCTTCAACTCCGGGTCCCGGCGGAAGCGCTCGGCGCCGGAAACCAGCCAGAGGTCGAGCTTGTCTTCCACATCGCGCAGACCGCTCTGCAGTTCGGGATGGTAGCCCTCGGGGTCGTCCACCAGGTAGCCGGGATGCACCTTGAAAAATGTGGCCAGAATCTGCCGCGTCGTGTTGGTCAGGTGCGGCCGCGCCCCGCTTTCAATTTGCGATAGGTAGCTCTGGCTCAATTTCGAGCCGGTCTCGGCCTCGATTGCACGAACCAGTTCCTGCTGGCTCAGGTCACGGTCCAGGCCGCGGAGGCTGCCCTCGACTTCGCGGAGATAGCGGATTTTTTCGCCCAGTTTCATAAAGACCAGTGAACTGTGGTTAGTGAACAGCGCTTAGCAGCCTGTGGTGAAAGTCGAGTTTTGAAAGGGCACGACTATAGTCGCGCCCTAAGTCGGTCAAAAAAACATGGGCTTTAGCCCCTGAGGTACGGCTCTTCGGCATTCCCGACTTCCACCACAGACTGTTACTGGCAGTTGGGAAATAACTCATCCAAACCAACCGCATTTCTTTTTGCTGCAATGTTACGCTTCTTCGTTGAAGCCACATTGCAATATGCAATAGATATATCGCAATCTGCGATAAAACGCAAGAGAAATCGAAAAGAATTTATTGCACCCGGGCTTGCACATTATTTCCCTGCATTGGCGCATCCTTGTTCTATGACAAGAAACGTCCATGCCGAGTTGCCGTTCCGTGCCCTCTTCACTCATCGCGCCGGCTCAAAAGTGTCTGGCATGTACCCGGGTCCTGGACCGATACCCCTCCTCCCCCTCCCCGCCATTTTCCCTTTCTAGATTGAATCTGCAATTATAAGTAGCATAGAATGAAATACTTACATAAAACATCTGTTGACAGGCTTCCAGAAAAACCTTCCTTTTCGGGCACTTTCAGGGCTCAAAAGGCCTGTCTCCGAGGCGGCAGAGAGCCCAGATTGCCCACTTTTCAGCGTGTTTTGGGCCCTTTTTTGCGCGAACATATGCGCCCTGAGGAGCATCGGTACTTCAGCCTCTCCAGCGGTGGAAGCCGGCAAGCACGGCACAGGAACCGTCTCCCGGCTCGAGCCCGGACTGTTTTCGTTGGATTCCTGAGCCTGTCAGCGTGTACAGTAAGCGCACGTCAAGTTGCAAGGAGAATGGATCGATGCCCAATCCTGTAGTGCACTTCGAGATTATTGGCCGGGACCTGAACCTGTTGGAGGGGTTCTACAAGCAGGTGTTCGACTGGCAGATCACGTCCGTCATGTCGGAGTATTCGATGATTAACGCAGGCGCTGGAATTCCTGGCGGCATCGGCGCCATGGGACAGCAGCAGAGCTATGTCACGTTTTACGTCGAGGTTGACGATGTGAACGCGGCGCTGGCCCTGATCGAAAGCAAGGGCGGCCAAAAGGTGTTCGGCCCGCACACGGTGCCCACCGGCGCAACCATCGCAGGGTTTACAGATCCCGAGGGGCATTTGGTGGGGCTGGTGCAGCAGCCGGCGAAGGCCTAACTCGGCGCCTCACGCCGCAAAGTCGATAAATCCCCTCTGCGGATCGGTTGAGATCAGCTTCACCGTCACCTTGTCGCCCACATCCAGCCCCTTGCCGCCGCTCACCACCATCCCATCCACATGCGGGTCAAGCGTGCGGACGAAGGTGCCGTACTTGTTCACGCCGGTGACGATGGCTGGGAAGCTCTGCCCTATGCGCGGATGCAGCACAACCGCGGCGATGCGCTTCTGCATCTCGCGCTCCACCTTGCGCGCGCCGTCTTCCATCAGCGTGCAGCGGACAGCGATGGCGTTGAGGTCGTCTTCGGAATAAGGCTGCGGCGCTTTGTCCAGCAATGCCTTCACCAGGCGCCCAGTCACAATGTCCGGGAAGCGGCGGTTGGGAGCGGTTGAGTGGGTGTAGTCCTGCACCGCCAGGCCAAAGTGGCCGGGCGAGGGCTCGTTGGGCTTTACGAGCACGTATTCGCCGGGGCCCATCAGCTTGATAACGGCCAACGAAAGGTCGGGGAAATGTACGGGGTCCTTCTGCTTCTGTGCGAGCAGGAAGTCGTTGAGGGCCTTGGAGTCCGGCTCGGCCGGCAAGGTCGTTCCCAGGCCGTTCGCCACTTCGACAATGCGGTCCCAGCGCTTCGGCGTGCGGACGATGCGGCGGATCGAAGCGACTCCGGCCTGTTCCAGGGTGCGCGCAGTCACTCCGTTGGCCGCCACCATGAACTCTTCGATGAGCGAAGTGGCGCGGTTCTTCAGTTGGCGGACAATGCTGGTTGGCTGGTCCGCCTGCATCTCCGGGCGGGTCTCGATGGTTTCAAGATCGAGTGCGCCGTGCTGAAATCGGCCGTCAACCATGCGCCGGGCGGCTGAGTCCTGGAGCTTGAGTTGGGCGGCCAGGTCGGGGCTCGCGGCCACCTTGGCTGGCGCGGGGCCGGTACCTTCAAGCCATGCGCCCACGGCGTTGTAGGCAAGCTGGGCGCGGTTACGGACAAGCGCGGCGCAGACCTTGCCGTCAGTCGTCGCGCCGGAGGCGTCCACTGAGAACTCGATGACGTGGGCGACGCGGTCTTGATTCTCGTTGAGCGAAGTAATGCCCTCTGAGAGCTCGACGGGAAGCATGGGAAAGACTACGACGCCGGTGTAGACAGAGGTCGTCTCGCTTCGGGCGTGGCTGTCGATGACCGAGCCCTTGGGCACGCGCGCGTCCACGTCGGCCACGCCGACGAGCACGCGAATGCGTCCGTCGGCGAGCTGCTCCGCCCACTCAATCTGGTCCAAGTCTCGCGATGTGTCGTTGTCGATGGAAGACCAGAGCAGGCCGGTCAGATCTTGAATCCCGGCAATGGCAGGCGGCGCGGGATGGGCCTGAATCGCGGTTAATTCTGCATCGGTACCGGCTGGAAACTCCGGCTTAAAACCGTGCTCGATCATGGCGGCATGAGCTGCGGCAACAAGATTGATGTGCAGGGGCTGGGTGGATTGCATGAACGAACGGCTCCTTTTGAAGCGAACAGCAAGGCTACCACGCCAGGGGAGGGTGCATGCGAGCCGGTTTGAACCGCACCCGCATTCGGGAAGTTGCTTCAAGTTCGAAGTAGCCCTCTGCTGCTTTGCCAACCGTTTGACAGCAGCTATTGCCGCTCCCTAGAATAAAGGTGGACAACTTTATACATTTTCTGAACTAAAGCGCTGGAAATACAGGCGCTTGAGTCGCTTTAGCCCGGTTTCGGACAGGCTTTGTGCCGTTGGCTTTTTCATCATCGGCAGTGGAATAGGCCTTGCGGCGCCAAGCGGCCCCGAGGACGGAGAGCAGGGACAATGCCAGATGCGCGCGTTAGTCCGCGAGAGCGGCTGGTGCTCACGGCTATCATCGAGCAATACATCGCTACCGGCGAGCCTGTGGCCTCGCAGGTGATTGCGAACGCGTTTGCGGACCGCGAGGGTTTGAGTTCGGCAACGATTCGCAACGTGATGGTTTCCCTCGGAGAGGCGGGACTGCTGGAGCAACCGCATACTTCGGCAGGGCGAGTTCCCACGGCCGCGGCCTTTCGCTTCTACGTGGAGCAGATCACGCAGCTCAATCCGCTAACAGCTCAGTTGGGCCGCAATTCCGCCGCAGGCCAACCGGTCGGTTCGATTGCGCAGGGCACGCCTGGGTTGACGCCCGCGCCCTTGAGCGAAGCCCGCCGCGGCCAAATCGAGGACCACTTTACCGGTGTGGCCAGCTCGCATGAATATCTTGAGCGCACCTCGCATGTGCTGGCGCTTATCTCCAGCGGACTTGGAGTGGCGCTGGCCAGTTCTCCCGCGGCCCAGGTGCTGGAGCACATCCACTTTTCCCGCCTTTCGCAGGGGCGCGTTCTGGCGGTGCTGGTTACGCAGGCCGGCGCGGTGCTGGACCGCGTACTGAACCTGGACCGCGAGCTTACGCATGTGGAGCTGGAGACCGCCGCGCGCTACCTGAACGAAAACTTTCGCGGTTGGCCCATCGAGCGCATTCGCGTGGAGTTGGCGCGGCGGGTGGAGCTGGACCAGGCGGCCTACAACCGTATGCTGGCGTCCGTGGTGGAGCTTTGCCGCAAAGGGGCTCTGTCTGGCGACGAAGCCGGACCTGCAATCTATGTGGACGGCATGGCCAACCTGATTACAGCCGAAATTGACCGCGAGCGCCTGCGCCAAATGCTGCTGGCACTGGTGGCCAAGCAGCGCCTGGTGGAACTGCTGACGGCTTACGTCGACGGGCAGCAGCAGGAGGTTCGGGTGGTGGTGGGGCTCGACGCATCTTCGCCCGCCATGCAGGACCTGGTGCTGATTGGCGCGCCTGCCCGCCTGGGCGGCACCAATCTGGGAACCGTCGCCGTTATCGCACCCACGCGCATCCAATATCAGGAGATGATTCAGGCGGTGCGCTACATATCCCGGCTTTCCGAGCGCATTTTAGAGGTCCCCGCCGATTAGGGACCTCCTGCCGGCTGCTTAACCACGAGTCCGGCGGCCTTCCCCGGCCATCTGATTAAAGGGCATCCACAACCTGCGGGAAGACGGCGGGGCTCGCACAAATTATCATGAAATCAGGCAACATTCATGTTTCGGAGAAATCGTAAAGTTATGCCAGAACAGGAAACAGATTTGACCGTGATGGAACCACGGGATGGCGGCGTTGCGGCTGGGGTGGAAGAGTCCGCCGTTGGCGAAACCTCGAATTCCGGCGCGGAGCCTGAAGGCGCAGCGGAGACCGTGAGCCTGGCGGAATATGAGAAGTTGAAGGCGGAGCGCGACCAGTTGCTGGACCGCCTGGCCCGGATGCAGGCGGAGTTTGAAAACGCGCGCAAGCGTGGCGAGCGCGAGCGGACGGAGTTTCGAGACTATGCCACCGGCAGCGTGGTGGAGCAGTTTCTCCCCGTCGTGGACAACTTTGAGCTGGCGCTCAAGTCCACCGGCTCTGAGGAGCAGTTGCGCTCCGGCGTGGGACTGATCGTAAAGCAGATGGAAGAGATTCTCAGCAAAATGCAGGTGATTCCGGTTCCCACGGTTGGCGAGCCGTTCGATCCGCGTCTGCATGAGGCGCTGGGCGCGGTGGAGCGGGACGATCTGCCCGACAATCATGTGGCCGAGGAGATCCGACGCGGCTACAAATTGCGCGAGCGGCTGTTGCGCCCGGCAATGGTGCGCGTTGTACATAATCCAAAACAGAGAAGCGAATGAGTACAAGAGTGGCTAAAGCAGACTACTACGAAGTCCTCGGAGTTTCCCGCGAGGCCGGGGACCAGGAATTGAAGAGCGCTTATCGCAAGCAGGCGCTCAGGTACCATCCTGACCGCAACCCCGGCGACCATGCCGCGGAAGAGAAGTTCAAGGAGGCCAGCGAGGCCTATCAGGTGCTGTGCGACGCCGACAAGCGCGCTGTCTACGACCGCTACGGCCATGCCGGCCTCAGCGGCCAGGGCTCCGGCTTCGGCGGCGGGCCATTTGCAGGCGGAGTGGACATTGGCGACATCTTCGGCGATCTGTTTGGCGAGATGTTCAACGTGGGCGGCAGCCAGCAGCGCGGCACGCGGCAAAAACGCGGCGACGATCTGCGCTTCGATCTCACCATCGACTTTGAAGACGCCGTATTCGGCAGCGAAACCGAAGTCAGGGTTCGCCGGCTTGAGACTTGCTCCACATGCCAGGGCCGTGGCAGCGCATCCGGCCGCGGGCCAACCGTCTGCGGCCAATGCCAGGGGCGGGGCCAGCTTCGCTACCAGCAAGGGTTTTTCAGTGTGGCGCGCACGTGCGGCGCATGCGGAGGCGCCGGCTCCATCATCGGCGATCCCTGCCAAACGTGCCGCGGAGAAACCCGCGTGACCGGCGAGCTGAAACTGAATGTCAAGGTGCCTGCCGGCGTGGAGGACGGAACCCGCATCCGCTACGGCGGCGAAGGCGATGCAGGACGCGCCGGGGGGCCAAAGGGCGACCTTTATATTGTGCTCTCGGTGCGGGCTCACGAATTCTTCGATCGCAAGGGCAACGACCTTCACTGCGTGATTCCGATCAGCTTTCCGCAGGCCGCATTGGGCGCGGAGATCGAGATCCCCGGCATCGACGGCCCGGTGAGCCTGAAGATTCCCGAAGGCACGCAGAGCGCCAGGGAGTTGCGCGTTCGCGGGCGGGGCGTGCCTTTTCTGAACGAAAAAGGACGCGGCGATCTGGTGGTCAAGGTCGTGGTGCAGATTCCCCGAAAGCTGAGCCGAACCCAGCGCGACCTGATAAAAGGGCTGGCCGAGTCGCTCAGCGTTGAAAACAAGCCGACCTCACCGGGGCTGCTGGACAAAATGAAGGATTTGTTCAACTAGGGCGGGGTGGATCGAACTGGACGCCGCGGGAATGATTGACCCAATTGGGGGATTGTTCAAACCCCTGACACTGACGATAATTGGCGGGTGCAAGGACAAGTACACTCACGAAGCGATGTAATCCTCGGCATTGTCTGCCCAATGGCCAACGAGGGGGACAAGGCCGTGGCCTTCTGCAGGGAAGTCTTGCAGCAGTGCATGGGCTTCGAAAAGGTTACGTTCTTTGCGGTCTTCGATCGCGTCAACAAAGACAGCAGCCTGGACCAAATGCGCGAACTGGAGCAAAAGGAACCGCGGTTGCGCGTGTTGTGGGCTCCTGAGAACAGATGTGTGGTCGACGCCTATCTGCGCGGGTACAAGGAAGCTCTGGATTCGGGATGCGACTGGATACTGGAAATCGATGCCGGATTCAGCCATCAACCCAGCGAGATTCCGCAATTCTTCGATGCCATGGAGCAGGGGATGGACTGCGTGTTCGCGAGCCGCTTCATCGGGCGATTCGAAAAAAGCTCGTTGAAGCGCCGCTTCATCAGTTGGGGTGGAACCGTACTGGCGAATCTGCTGCTCGGCACGCGCCAGACCGACATGACCAGCGGGTTCGAGTTATTCTCACGCGACACCCTTACCATGGCAATTAACCGAGGCATTCAGTCCCGCGCACATTTTTTTCAAACTGAGATCAAGACGTATTGCAGAAACCTGAAGTTTGTCGAAGTGCCCATTACCTACCGGGCCGCCAGTCCACGGCTTGGCCTGCCCGCCGTCAAAGAGGCATTCCGGCAGCTATGGCGTTTGTTTCAACTGCGTCTCAGTCACCAGCTTTGATCAACGCCTCAGGAAAGGCATGCGCGCGGGACGAGGCGAATTGGTCCTGACTCTCGCGGCGGTCAAAGTGCAAGCAGTGCAATCACTGCTACCGCAATGCCTATGCACTGGCTCATCCGGTCAGTGAGCGCAAAAGCCACCGGGTCCTCATCGAGAACGCCGCGCGAGGCGAGCAGCCAGACGCGGTTGAGCCACAGAATCATCAGCGGGACAATGAGCCAGAGCAGTCTCGGCTGGCGGTAGAGTTTCACCACATCGGGCCCACTGATATAGATGGCGAAAACGACCACTGCGGCGTAGGCGCTGGCGGTGCCGAAGCTGCGAATCTGCGGGAGATCCGCAAGCAGGTAGCCGCGCCCGTTCTTTGGTGTCGAACTGCTCGCGCGCAGGTTCTCGAGCTCGGCAAAGCGCTTGACGATGGCCAGCGAGAGAAACAGAAACATTGAGAAGCCGGCCAGCCAGTGCGAGATTTGCGTCTGGGTTGCTGCGCCTCCCGCAAGCAGACGAAGAATATACAAACCGGAAAGAACCATCACATCCAGCAATGCAATCCGCTTCAAATAGCCTGAGTAGGCGAACGCCATGGCCAGATAAAGAAGCAGCCAGCCGTAAAACGCCGCTGGAAGAAATCGCGCGCAGGAAAGCGCGAACAGCAGAAACACCACAACGATGCCGACCCCGGCAAAGGGTGACAGATCGCCCGCGGCAAAGGGCCTGAGGCGCTTGCGCGGATGGCGGCGATCGGCTTCAATGTCCAGCAGATCGTTGACAATGTAGGCCGCCGAAGCGGTAAGCGAGAAACAGTAGAATGCCGCCACCGCCCTGAGCATCTGACCCATGCTCAAACTGTGGGAGAGAAAGAGCGGCACAAAGATGAGCAGATTCTTGGCCCATTGGTGCAACCGCAAAGCCTTTATCAGGGACTTTAAGGGATGCCTTTGCTCCTCGAATGAGCGTGCAGGACGAATGCCGCCAGCCTTGAGCGCCCTTCGCAAACCATGACTAGGGTTGGCTACCATGGCCTCGCGTGCCTGCCCCAGAAGCGGCAAATCGGGCGTGTCGTTGCCAATGTAGTCAAACTCAGGCCCGAGGCGGCTGCGCACCCCATCCAGCTTTTTCGATCCGGTCAAGTTGATGGCGCCGTCTGATCCCAGCACACCGCTGAAGATTCCCAAATGGTCGGCAACACGGTTGGCCAGCGAAACGTCTGCTCCAGTGGCCAGATAGATGGCGCGGCCCTGCGCGTGCTCCTGCTGAAGAAAGCGTAGCAACTCGTGGTTGTAGGGCAGATGCGCCACATCGAGAGAGATGGATTCAGTAACGAATGCTTTGAACGCCGCTTTGCCGTGAAGGACTTTTCCAGGCAGCATGAGCAAGAGCTGAGGGCGCGTCCTCGCCAGCACCAGCAACGAATCGATCAATGTATCCGACTTGGCCAGCGTGCCGTCCAGATCAACGCAGAGCGGGACTTGCTCAGCATCGGGGAGGGGCCGGTTGAGGCTGGTATGGGGCAACGGCTCACCTACAGGCGCAGGCTGACCTCAATGGCCTGAGCGGGAACATTTCAAGTATACAGGCCGCTTTAAGCAGATCAATCGGAGAGTGCGGCGAGAAAGAAATGAGCAATCTCCCAAAAGTGAGCAATACCGAACTGTCCTTCTTACTCATTGATGCGACTATCAGGGGTTACCCCTGTATGTAGGCTCGACTGAATGTTCAACAGTTCCATCTTTGTAACTGCGCACCGCCTGGCCGAGTCTCGGTAAGCGCCGTTGTGCCTGACCTGTTTTCGGCGAACTTAACAGACGCAGTCAAAGCCGGCCCGGCGTACCGTTTTCCAGCATCTAATTCATTTGCGGATAAGTGCCGGGAGTTCGCAGATGGTTGCAATCTTGACACCTCAATAGACTGCCACAGGAGATTGCTCCCGTGGCGGGCGGTACAGGATGTTTGGTTGGTTCTCCGGAAGAGTGTGATTGGTCACGATGGAATACTCGAATCTAAAATCGTTACTTCGCTGGATGATTGTAGTTCCTATTCTGGTCACGGCATCGCTTGCTGGATTGCTCCTTTTGGAGACGTTCGACCTGAATAGATCCTTGCAGTTGGTTGATCACACCGATCAGGTTCTCGACCAATCCGGGCATCTGCTCAAGTTGCTGGTTGACATGGAATACTCGAAGCGCGGCTACATCGTAACCGGCGACGAGACCTTCCTTCGTCCGTATCTGGAGGGTACGAGCAAATTCTATCCCGAGTACGAGGCGCTCCTTCAGTTGGTGGTTGACAGCCCCGCGCAGCAGCGACAGCTCAATGACGTTTATGCCGGCTATCAGGAGTCTGAAGAGGACGACAGCCGGATTATCGCCCTTCGCCGCGCGGGAAAGGCCGACCCCACTCTCATTGAGAACCGGCTAAGAAAAAGCAAGATGGATACCCTTCGAGATGAGATAGACAAGTTTCAAAGTGTGGAAGAAAGGCTGCGCATCGGGCGCGTTCAGGCCGCGCACCAGCGATGGATCTTTATGGTGACAAGCTGCCTTCTGCTGGGCTTGGGTTCTGGGGTCTTTCTGGCGGTGTTCACTCGATACCACGTCGAAAAGCTGGGCACCAAGCTGTTGCAGAGCGAAGAGCGGTGGACGGCGACTCTGGGCAGCATTGGCGAGGCAGTGATAGCAACGGACAGCGAGGGCCGAATCACTTTTCTCAACCCCATCGCGGCCGCTCTAACTGGATGGGGACAGGGCGAGGCTCTCAACCAACCGATCGGGAATGTGCTCAGGCTCCTCAACGAAGATACGGGAATGACAGCGGACAACGAAGTTCTCCGTGTGCTCAAAGAGAAGCAGGTTTTGGCGGTGGCCAATCACGTGGACCTGGTGACAAGGGATGGACGCGAAATTGCGGTTGAGCACAGCGCCGCGCCAATCCTTGCCGGTGAGGGAAAGGTCATTGGCGTGGTGCTGGTGTTCCGCGACGTTTCGGAAAGGCGGCAAGAGCAGATAGAAACTGCCGAGCAGGCTGCACTGCTTGAACTCACGCAGGACTCGGTGTTTGTGATCGACATGGAGGGAGCGGTCCTTTTTTGGAGCCGCGGGGCAGAGACCATGATGGGGTACACCAAAGCCCAAGCAGCCGGAAAGATCGCGCATGAGATGCTCTGCACCGAGTTTCCAATTCCGTTCTCTGAGATAAGAGATGAGCTGATGCGCGTGGGACATTGGGAGGGAGACCTGATCAAGACCGCTCGGGACGGAAGGCGCGTGGTGGTGTCTGGCCGCTGGGCATTGCAATGGGGCAAGCGCGACCAGGCGCCCCGGGTGTTGGTCATCAACAGCGACATTACGGAACGCAAGCGGGGGGAAGAGTCGCTCGTCTTGCAAAGAGAACAACTGCGTGCGCTGGCTGAACGCCTGCAATGGGTACGCGAAGAGGATCGTAAGAAGGTCGCTCGCGATCTGCACGATCAGATCGGGCAAATTCTGACCGCGATTAAAATGGATATGTCATGGATGAGCCGTCATCTGCCGGAGTCGGAAGGCGCGGTACTTGCGCGACTAACGGAATCGATTCAGTTGATCAATGACGGTGTCAAGGCGGTGCGCACCATCTGCAGCGGTCTGCGTCCTGGGGTATTGGATGACCTCGGCCTGGCCGCAGCCATTGAATGGCAGGCGAGCGAATTTGCTTCTCGCAACGGTGTCCAATGCCAGGTCACTGTACCACCGATCGATTTGCACCTGGATGGTGACCGGGCCACCGCGACTTTCCGAATCTTCCAGGAGTGTCTGACCAATGTGATTCGGCACGCGCAGGCTAAGTCGGTGCGCGTAGCCCTTTGCCAGGATGAGGAGGGTATTCTCCTGGTTGTGGAGGACGACGGGATCGGCTTCAGTGAGTCCGGCCTATCGAACTCCCTTGGTTCTTTGGGACTCCTGGGAATGAAAGAACGAGCGCAGTTTTGCGGAGGCGACATACAGATCTCCAGTTCCCCCGGCAACGGGACGACGGTCACTGTTCGCGTTCCCCTCGACATTCCACGCGCCGAGAGGAGCGAATTATGCACATCCTGATTGCGGATGACCATGCCGTCGTACGCCGTGGGCTGCGAGAGATCCTGACCGATGCGCTTCCCGGCGCGGCTTTTTCCGAAGCCGGCAACGGGGATGAGGTGCTGAGCCGCCTTGGGAAAGCCCAGGTTTCCATGTTGGTACTGGACATCAATATGCCGGGGCGCAGTGGGATGGACGTTCTGCGCGATGTAAAGCACACGTTCCCGCGGTTGCCGATAATCATATTGAGTTGCCAGCCGGAAGAGCAGTATGCAGTGCGCTGCCTGCGAGCTGGCGCGGCCGCCTACATCAACAAAGAGAGCGCCCCCGAAGAACTGGCGACCGCGACCAGGAAGATACTGAGCGGCGGCCGCTACGTCAGTGCGAGCCTCGCCGAAAAACTGATCGCCGATCTGGATGAGTCCGCGGGCAAGCCTTTGCACGATCTGCTCTCGGACCGGGAACACGAAGTCATGAAAATGATAGCGGCAGGCGTCCCCCTGACGGAAATTGGCGAAAGACTTCATGTCAGTGTAAAAACCATCAGCACCTATCGAGCCCGCATCATGGAAAAGATGCAAATGAAGAGCAACGCCGAACTGACCCGCTATGCAATGACGAAAGGGCTGATCGATTAGGCGATCGTGTCAGTGTAGGAAAAACCCTACATTGAGATCGGATAAATCCTACAACAAACACGGACTAAGCTGATGCCGGTTCCTTGTCTGGCGGGATATCGTAACTACAGGTCGAAGTTACAGCCCGAAGAGCGGACCAAACCATGAATATTCTGATAGCGGACGACCATGCGAACGTGCGGCGCGGCCTGAGAGAGATATTGCTCGATGCATTCTCGGGCGCTCATTTTTCCGAAGCTTCCAATGGAGATGAGGTGCTTGCACAGTTGGTCGATTCTCAACCCGACGTGCTGTTGCTGGACATCAATATGCCAGGGCGCAGCGGGTTTGAAGTGCTGAAGGATGTAAAGCATATCTACTCTCATCTCCCTGTGGTTATGGTCAGTGTCCAGGCTGAGAGCCAATATGCGCTGCGCTGTCTGCGGGCAGGCGCTGCCGAATATGTAAACAAAAACAGCGCTTCAGACGAACTGGTGCCGGCGATCAGGAAAATAATGGAGAGCAGCGCAAGGCTTGCGCGGAACGCGATTGGAAACTCGTTCCAGAATCCGCTGCCCGACTGAAGCGTGAATAGCTCCAGAATCGAAACAGCAATCGTTCATAGTGCCGACAGACTTCGACGCCCCGATTGAAGTCGATCGGCTGGCTTCGTCTGTGCGCAAGAGTGAAGAACAACGACTTATATAGCATTGCCAGAAGGTAAATCAAGAGCCGCATTTAATCGGTCCCCTACGCCAGGTCGTCCGACTCAACAATGATCGTCTCAACCACGTCTCCGGTGTAAGCGAAACCCTACACAATTGATTTGCCAAAGCCTACAGCAACACCAGTGTTCGCTGATGTTCACTCTTTTTCATACCCGGTATGTTGGTTATATCGAAGTCGCAAAGGCTGACTTCAATCCCAATCCTTGCAAACACTCTGTAAGACTGAAAGGTATCGATCATGGCTACTGCTTTCGCCACAATGACGAGTACTGCGCCCCGGGTTCCGTTGGGCCGCGCTTTCCCACTACCTCAGGTTGCGCATCACAACCTATCCATCGTTCCGAAGCGGATGGAAACTTCGCAGCGCCAGGCGCAGCAATTTGACGTTGTTGATTTCCTTAGCAGGTTCGCTCCCGGAAAAACCAGGCGCGATTACCTGGCCGGTGAATACATCTTCTCGCAAGGGGACGCGGCCAATGCGATCTTCTACATCCAGAGCGGCACGGTGAATCTCTCGGTGGTGTCGATGAACGGCAAGGAGGCTGTAATCGCCCACCTTCCAGAGGGTAGTTTCTTCGGCGAAGCCGCCCTGGCGGGGGAGTCGCATCGCTTGTCCTCTGCGAGCGCTCTTAAATCCACCACCATAGTTCGCATTGAAAAGTCGGCCATGCTTGGCCTGATGCACAGTGAGCAGGAGTTTGCCAAACATTTCTGCCAGCATCTGCTCGCCCGCAACATCCGTATGCAGGCTGATCTTGTGGATCACTTGTTCAATTCCAGCGAAAAGCGCCTCGCCCGGTTGTTGTTGATGATGGCTAACTTCGGCAAGGAATCGAAGCCTGTTCCGGTCATCGTCAAGATACGTCAAGAGACGCTGGCGGAAATGATCGGCACAACCAGATCTCGTGTCAGCTTCTTCCTCAATCGGTTTCGCGATCTTGGCTACATTAACTACGATTCCAGTGGAATGCGCATAAATAGTTCACTCGTTAACATTGTTCTGCACGACTGAGCGCCACCCTGTTAACAGGGCCGATGTGTAGCGTTTGCCGCCACGCCGTCAGTAACTCATCAACGATCGGACTATGATTTTCAAAGACCTTTTTTACCGGACGGCTGCGCCTCAGCGTCTACCGTTTCTTCGCCAGAGGGACGTTCCTGGCTACCGCTGCCTTCACCAGCGCCTTGAATGCGCGCGCGTCGAGCTTCTCCCCTTCGTGAATATCGATCGCCCTTCGCGTGTTGCCCTCAAGACTCGAATTGAAGAGGCTGGATGGGTCTGGGATGCTGGCTCCGCGGGCGAAAGTCAGCTTTACGGCGCTCCTGTAAGTCTCCCCGGTGCAGACAATCCCGTGGTGCGACCAGACCGGAGTGCCCATCCATTTCCACTCCTCGATCATCTCGGGGTCGGCTTCCAGAATCAGAGCCCGCATTCGG
>Ga0302319_10013013_pt1 | contig 15634 bp, 16 predicted proteins | sample Bog_T0_2_FD_203319 | JGI IMG/M metagenome (GOLD analysis project Ga0302319, IMG submission 203319) | Peat permafrost microbial communities from Stordalen Mire near Abisko, Sweden - Bog_T0_2 | ecosystem: Environmental > Terrestrial > Soil > Wetlands > Peat | place: Sweden: Abisko, Stordalen Mire...
GGGCCGCCCGAGGCGGTCAGTAGCACCCGGGTGACTTCCTCTTTGGTGCCAGCGCGGAAGCACTGGTGAGCGCCGTTGTGTTCGCTATCGACGGGTATTAGATCCGTGCCGTGTTCACGGACCGCGTCCATCACCAACGCCCCGCTTGCCACTAATACCTCTTTATTGGCTAGGCCTATACGCTTCTTTGCTTTCACCGCCGCATAGGTTGCCTCTAAGCCAGTCACCCCAACGATGGCCGACATCACGAAATCAACCTCGCTGTCGGTAGCGGCCTGTACCCGGGCCGGAGCGCCCTCGGCCAATTCCGGCCAACCAGTTGGCGGGTGCGTCATACCCCGCAAGCGCCCCCGCAGCTCGGCCAAAGTTGCCGTATCGGCCACGACAACTACCGCCGGAAGGAATTCCAATATTTGGGAGCACAGGATGTCGAGGTTCCTTCCGGCTACCAAAGCATGTATTTTAAAACGGTCCAGATTCTGCCGAACCACGTCGAGCGTGCTGACTCCGATAGACCCGGTTGACCCTAAGACTGTTATCTTCATCTGTGATTTCTACCACTTAAGAGTACTTTTGGATTTCAAAATAAGTACTTTTGATCTAGTGAAAGTACTTAACTAAAATAATTTCGATTTTCGTATAGAAAACTCTTGCATTCCACAAAATCATATATTACTATTGGAATCAAGCCAGGGAGGCAACTCCCACCAAAGCGAGACTAACCTCATAGAAAGACCCCTGAAGCAACACCTCCCTGGCACCCGCAAGGGTCTTTCAACAAAAAATCCGACGTAGTTTCCTTCAATTCTTCACAGTTTTCCCACAAGTCTAATTTTCCATTTAGCGCTACACTCAAGGCGGAGGTGTTCATTCTCCTTGTCCCAAGAAACCAAACATCCGGCCACCCTCAAGCCGGAAACTGCCGTCCTCACGCGTGGATTTGACCCTAGCCTCTCGGTAGGTTCAGCCCGGCCCGCTGTCTTTCGCAGTTCCACTTACGTTTTTTCCAGTCCCGAGGCCGCCGAGCGCGCCTTCGACATTATGGGTGGCCGGGCCCAGCGCACGCCGGACGAAAACGTCGACCTAGTCTACTCACGATTTAACCACCCCAACGCGCAAATTCTCGAAGACCAGATCATCCCGCTCGAACCAGGAACCACCTGCGCTACTGTTTTCAATTCCGGGATGGCTGCCATCATGACCGCTTTGCTAGCCGTCCTCAAACCGGGCGACAGCATCATTTACACCGTACCCATTTATGGTGGCACCCAGACTTTGATCCAAGGATTCCTGGAACCCTTCGGTATCCAGGGTATCCCAGTGCCCGGCGGCCGGATCGATCTTCTCGACCAGGCCATCCGTTCGGCGCGTAATCTCGGCGTGGTATTGATTGAGACCCCCGCCAACCCAACCATTGTGATGACGGATATCCAACGCGCTTGCCAAACTGTGGCCGGTCTGCATGCAGCGAGCAACGGTGGAGGCGCGACGCCGCGTCCGCTGGTGATGATTGACAACACTTTTCTTGGGCCTGCGTTTCAGCATCCCCTCTCGCTCGGCGCAGATCTTTCTATTTACTCAGCCACGAAATATCTCGGCGGCTTCAGCGACATCATCGGCGGCGTCGTGCTGGGGAAAGATCCCGCGTTGATGCATAAAATTCGCAGCAAGCGCAGTCTGTTCGGCAATATTTTGCAACCGGATGAATGCTGGATTCTCAACTCGCGGCTGCCCACGGTTTACCTGCGTATGAACCGGCAAAGTGAAAACGCCAAACTCATCGCGGAGAGCTTGGTCGGACATCCGAAAATCGCCAAGATTTACTACCCAACTTTATTCACCGATCCGGCGCAAAAGCGCCTCTATGAAACCCAATGCACACGCCCGGGTGGTTTGGTCTCGATCGATCTCAAAGGCGGCAAAAAGGCAGCCTTCGATTTCTTGCGGCACGTACAGATCGCGCGCGACGCAGTGAGTTTGGGAGGCGTGGAGACACTCGCGTGCCATCCGCGCAGCACCACTCACTCGGCTTGGAGTGCGAAAGATTTGGATGAAGCTGGCATAGGTGACGGACTTGTGCGCATTTCGTTTGGCATCGAAGATTCCGGTGATCTACTGGCGGATTTCGAGCAGGCACTGGAGAGAAGTTGATTCAAAAGATGGCGACAAACAAACCAAACAAGAAAACCATTGCGGCGATGCGCGAACTCGAACGCGGCGTCGGTAAAGTCTTTAAGACGACGAAAGACCTTTTCAACGACTGGAAAAATATGGATGACAAAGCGGCCCAGCGTGATGCGAAAAGCGAAGGGGGACATTGCGGGCTCCCGTCAACAAAATCCACAAACTAAAGCATCACATGTTATAGCGGTGTCCCCTTTTGCGTGCCCAGGCGCAGACGTTATTCTTCGCCCCAATTGTTCGCTTAAACCTTAAACAACATCCGCCAAGTCGTAATCACCAGCGTATGCGTCACCATCGCCACGCGCACACTTCCCGTTCTCGCATACGCATGTCCGCAAAACACTCCCAGCAGCGCGGCCACAACCGCCGACCGCCAATCCGGGAAGCTCCGGAACCACAGATGCGCCGCTCCGAAAATAACGGCCGAAAGAATGATCGCCAGTATCCGCGAAGGCAGCCGATCCAGCAACGCGCGCGCGATGAACCCTCGAAAGAACAGTTCTTCACCCAGCGTAGTCACCCAAAGAAACCCGAAAAACGTACCAATCGCCTTTGCGCCTACCTGCCACCACTCGCCCGTCGCCGGAGCCCAGCGCGCATCATGCACGCCAAGCGCCAGCGCCGCTAGCGGAAGAATGGCCGCGCAGTAATACAGCGTCCCCGTTCGCCACTCCATCATCGTCGGCCAGAAGCCGAACGGTCCCGGTTCCCATTCGCGCAACACCAGCAAAGCTAGAATCCCTACCCGAATCCACATCAATTGCCCTAAAATTTCAGGCGGTACATGTCGATCAGATGCTAGATAGATTCGGCTAAAGACTCGAGTGACAAAAGGGGCAGCGGCAATTACCAGAAAACCGATATCGTAAGCAGTACGGCGGGGCAAGATGACATGCCAGAAAGAAAAAATCCCCGTCAGAGCCACTAGTAAGTAAAACGCATTGCTATGGAACGTTCCGGCCCCTAAGCTAAAGATAAGGTAGGGGATGAGTGCGCTAAACCAAAGAATGAGGGCCTGCGCTCTCGCCGGACGAAATAACGCGAATGAATTTCGCGTCTCAGTAAAGACAGATGCAAGGTAACAACCAACCTCCACCGCCAGAGCCGGGAGCAGAGCCCTTGTCATCCAGGGAGAACCGGGAAATTGCCTCAGATAAGACACGTCCGCCACCAGCAAAGCGCTCCAAGTGCACGCTAACACTATGAAAAACGGACGGAACCTCCTTGGCATCGCCCTCATCGTAGCATCGGCCATGTTCGCGGCCGAACCGCCGCCCGGTTTCCTCCGGAAGATCGCCGAGGGCGAAACCGCCAGCGCCAAGGCACGCGAAAACTATACCTTTCGCCAGTCGGTTGCGGTGCAGGAGATAGATGTTCGCGGCGTCATCGTCGGCGAGTATGGCGAAGTCCGCGACATCACTTTTTCCCCGCAGATGGGCAGGTTTGAGAAGGTCACCACTCCCGCGCACAGCACGCTCACTCGCGTTCGTCTCACCCAGGAAGACTTCAACGATATTCGCAACATTGAGCCCTTCCTGCTCACCACCGAGAACGTTTCTCTTTATAACGGCCGCTATGAAGGCGAGCAGACCATGGACGGTTTTCCATGTTTCCTCGTACATGTGAAGCCAAAACAGATTCTGGCCGGTCAGCGCTTCTTTGAAGGAATGCTTTGGGTGAGGGAAACTGATTTCGCCGTGGTGCGCGCCGAAGGCCAAGCCGTCCCGCAGATCGACAATCTCAAGGAACAGAATCTTACCCCGCACTTCACCACGATCCGGCGTGAGATCGATGGCAAGTTTTTCTTTCCCGTTGAAACCTATTCTGACGACACGCTGTTCTTCCGCGATTTCCCGCAGCGCTTGCGCACGACTGTCCGTTACTCCAACTACAAAAAGTTCGAGGCGGAATCCACTATTACTTTCGGCGATGCTGAAACCGCCGCCCCACAGCCGGAAAACAAACCTGCCCAGACCAAGCCACCGTCCGGCGGAGCACCTCAGAACGAATAATTGAGACCCGGCTTCAGCTTCTGAAGACACAAAAGGCTGTCGGCCCATCCCCGCCAACAGCCCAATCACTGTCACCACACAAGATTAGAAAAAATTAACCGGCGTGTTTGTCGCGCCACTTCCAGTAATTATCTCTTTCCCGTTTGCTGGCTTTTTCCCATTCGTGATCCTTGATGTGGCGCTCTTTCAGATAACGGTGCCAAGCGTCCTTTTCTCCATCGTTCCATTCGTGTTTGTGCTCTTGGCCGGCTTGCAAAGTGACCGCCACCGGGGCTAGTAGACCCAAACCTAATAGCCCTACTCCCAATAATCTCTTCATTGAAATCTCCTTGTGAGGTACAGGCGGAACTATGCCTGTCCAAAGTGAGTGGCGCATTTAAGTCGCGGCCGGGTTACTCCGTAGTTTAGACAGATGCCTGCACGATGTAAGCATTCAAATCTTCAACAACTCTCGCAACCGTCTCGTCTGCATCCGGCTCACCGGTATCTCCGTCTGCTTCTTGTCATCCATCTTCAATTGAAAACTCGACTTGAACCAGGGAATCACTTCCTTGATCTTGTTGATATTCACCAGGAAAGATCGATGCACTCGCCAAAACAGATTCGGATCTAAATTCGATTGCAGCTCTTCAATCGTGCGGTAATTCGATTGCCCCTCAAAGTGCGCCGTCACCACCGTAATCAAGCCGTCATCAATCGTGGCGTAGATCAGATCCTGCGCATCCACCATTAAATTCTTGTTATTTGACCGAACCAGTAGCTTGCTGCGTTGGATTGCCGATTTAGTAGCCGTCGCCGCCGTGGCCGAAGCTTCCGAAGCAGCAGCCTTGTCCTGCGCCTGGTGTTTATCCTCAACAATGCGCCGCGCCCGCGATACCGTCTCCGCCAGCCGCTCTTTCTCCACCGGCTTCAGCAAGTAATCGAGCGCTTCCAGACGGAAGGCTTCCACCGCATATTGATCAAAAGCCGTTGTCAAAACGAAGTGAGGTAAATTGGCCCCGCTCTCCCGAACCTTGGCAATCACACCCAGTCCGTCCAGACCCGGCATCTGAACATCCAGGAACACCAGATCTGGTTCCAGACGCCCAATCAGTTTCACAGCTTCCAGGCCGTTGGTTGCCGATTGCAGCACCTCAATTTCAGGGAAGTCTTTCAAAAGAAAGGAAAGTTCTTCTCGTGCGAGCTGCTCGTCGTCTACCACGAGGGCCGAGATCGTTCCCGTCACACTCTGGGACATTCGAATGCTAGTATAGCGTAGGTATCTTCCTTTGCCTGCGGCGGTTCGCGTGTCGAGTTCGGCTAACCGCTCTATGAGGCTGTGGTTCTGCTAAGGCAGTCACAACCCCTAGAGACAGTTTCCAGAACCCTCAAAACACGCAAACGTTTGCAGACAAGCGCAGCCCTCCATCATCTTTCCTTCAACTTTTTTTCAGGAGCATTTTCTTTTGACAACTAAACCGAATTGCACAATTGCGCCTGCCGACGGCAAGCTAGGCATTCTCATCCCGGGCATGGGCGCCGTCACATCCACCTTCATCGCCGGCGTCGAAGCGATTAAACTCGGCCTGGGCCTGCCCATCGGCTCGCTGACCCAAATGGGTACCGTCCGTCTCGGCAAACGCACCGAAGGCCGCACCCCAAAGATTAAAGATTTCGTCCCACTGACCCCGCTCGAATGCCTCACCTTTGGCGGCTGGGATATCTACGAGGACAACAGCTACGAAGCCGCTGTTCGCGCCAACGTATTGGATCGTCCTATCCTCGATCAGTTAAAGGAACCGCTCTCCGCCATCAAACCCATGAAGGCCGTTTTCGATCAGGAATATGTTAAGAAAATCAACGGCCCGAACGTCAAAACCGGCGCCAACAAAATGGAAATGGCCGAAGCACTCATGCAGGATATCCGGGATTTTAAAGCCAGGAACAACTGTAGCCGCCTTGTCATGATTTGGTGCGGATCCACGGAAGTTTTTCATAAACCCGCCGCTGTGCATCAGAGTCTCGCCGCCTTTGAGGAAGGGTTGCGCAAAAACGATCCCAACATCGCCCCTAGCCAAATCTATGCCTATGCCGCCTTACGTTTGCGCGTACCGTTTGCCAATGGCGCACCGAACTTAACCACCGATACGCTTGCCCTTCAGGAACTCGCCCGGAACAACGAAGTGGCCATTTGCGGCAAAGACTTTAAAACCGGCCAGACTTTCATGAAGACTCTGCTGGCGCCCGGTTTTAAGGCGCGCATGTTGGGCGTCCGTGGCTGGTTCTCCACCAACATCTTGGGCAATCGCGACGGCGAGGTGCTCGAAGATCCGGGCTCTTTCAAGTCCAAAGAAGAAACCAAGCTTTCCGTACTCGAACAAATACTACAACCTGAACTTTACCCAGACCTTTACAAAGATTTGTATCACGCGGTCCGTATTAATTACTATCCGCCGCGCGGCGACGCGAAAGAAGGTTGGGATAATATCGACATTTTCGGCTGGCTCGGTTATCCTATGCAAATCAAGATCGATTTCCTCTGTCGCGATTCGATTCTGGCGGCCCCGTTGGTGCTGGACCTAGTGCTTTTCATGGATTTGGCGCAACGTTCAGGGATGAAGGGTATCCAAGAGTGGCTGTCGTTTTACTTTAAAGGACCGATGACTGCTCCGGGATTGTATCCAGAGCACGATATCTTCATCCAATTGATGAAGCTCAAGAATACTCTGCGGTGGATGCAAGGTGAAGATCTTATTACACATTTGGGGCTCGAATATTACGATTAAATACACGGCCGCATGTGAGCCGTCTAATACTAGGTGACTTTCATGCATACGGCCGCTCCCGCTAGTCATTCCGCCGCGAAGGCGAAAAGCTCTACCCGCACCGATGATCCGGAGCCGAAGCGCATCCTGATCATCGGCGGAACTCAGTTCATCGGCCGGGTGCTGGTGACTGATTTGGTGAAGGCTGGACACGAAGTCCACATTCTCCATCGCAAGCCGCGCCACCCGTTCGGTAAGCGCGTGCGCAATCTGGTGGCGGATCGGAACGATGTAGCGAGTGTTCGCAAAGCCATATCGGACACGCGCTATGACGTGGTGTTCGATAATGCTTACGATTGGGAGCACGGCACAACCGGCTTGCAAGTCGAAGCCATTGCCCAGATTTTCGACGGCAAAATCGGCCGCTACGTTTTCATGTCCAGCGTGGCAGCCTACGGCGATGGTCTGAACCACCATGAAGGCGACGCGTTGGCTCCTGACGATCACCCGAATCCGTACGCGCGCCATAAAGCCATGAGTGAACGGGCGCTCTTCCGTCTTCACCAGCGCACCGGTTTCCCCATCGTTACGTTGCGACCGCCTTTCATCTACGGCCCAGGCAATCCTTTTTATCGCGAAGCTTTCTTCTGGGATCGCTTCAAGGCAAATCGCCCGGTCATTCTTCCGAGCGAAGGTCACCGCTTGATGCAGTTTGTGTATATCAAGGACTTGGTGGAGATTATGCTTCGCGTCATGGAAATGCGCAACGCCATCGGTCACGCCTTCAATACTGCCAATCCGAAAGCCATCACCCAGCACGAATTGGTGCAGCATCTTGCGCTTGCCGCCGGGTGCAAAGACCCCCGCTTCATCTCCGTTCCACGTGAAACGATTTACCGCGCCGGCGGACAAGTTACGGGTGAAAAGCTCTACTTCGGTTCCTACTACGACGTGCCAGCCATCACCCAGATCATCACCAAGGCCCAGCGCATGCTCGCGTTCAAACCGACGGAATTCGATGTGGGCCTGAAAGTGACATATCGCGCCTTCCTCAAAAAGCGCGCCTATCCTAAGCCGGATTTCGGTTTCGAGGACGAGTTGCTTACATCGAAAATGTCGGCCGCCAGCCGCTCGGCCTAGCAGACTAATCGGAGCTATGCCTTTTTTCCGGTAATATTGACGACCATGTGCTGCTTGAAGACGCCGAGCAAGTCTTCGTGGATGCCAATACAGTCGTGTTCGTGCGCCTTGCGCAGAAGGGCATGTGGCGAAGTTTTCTGTCCTTCATTGCCCACTTCCTGGGCCATCCCCATCAGGAAATCGATGGCAGCGCCTCTTAGATTGATCGTCAATACCCAACCATGTCCCACCCCCGGCGCTCCAGTTCGAAAATAGAACCACTTATGGCGCTCATAGGAACCCGGCCCCTGAGAAATCACCTGATTTGTCAATACGTGATCTTTTTCACCCTCCGACACAAGACGCTTTATGATATCCGCAGTGCCGGCCCCACCCCAAGTCTCCATCTGGTGACGAACGTGGCTTCGCCCCGCGACCGCCGGCAACTCCTGAATCCAATAATTAGCGCACGCGGTGGCTCGTGCCCATTTTTCGCTCGTCTTCTTCAGCGCACCATCTGCTTCCAGCAGTTCTGCATCGCTCGCGCTTTCAATTCCGGGCGCATCCTCGCTTAGTTTCACCGCCTGCTTGTGGCTTTGGTTGAACTTATTGATGGCGGTCTCCTCGAGATAAGGCTGGGCGAGCGCGCGCAACAGCGAGAGGTAATCCATCATTTGAAGTCTGGTGATCTTAAGCTTCTCAAGACCTTTGGCGTTCACCCCTTGTTTGGCGTACTCTTCCAACGTCGGGCAAGTTCCAGCGCCGGCGCCCACGCCAGTCCAGTGGGCGAGTCGCTGGGTGCGCTCGTTTTGCCGCTGAAGTTCGCCTTGCGGCCTAACGGTATTATTGAGAAGCAGATCTACCTGCCCAGCTAAGTGATTCAGGAAATTGGGCGGCGGCATCGCCGGTGGCGTACAACCGTTCCAAATGGCCGTCACGAGTCCAAGCAGCGTGTCCGGATGGGCTCGGGTGTACGCCTGATAGAGTCCTAAATTTTCCGCGGCGTTGCAATAAGCGGCTGCCGCTCCCAGGAAGTCGGCTTTCGTTGGATATGCGTCGTTCCGAAGATAGTGATTTACGTTGTTAAAAGCGGTGAAACTCATCGGCTCGATCCTTCTGAATCTGTACGAAAGCCAAATAGTATCAAACCAAGTCGTGTAGCAGCGATATGGGAAAAACGTTAACTAACTATTGAACTTTTGTGCGAGGCCGGATGACGGTCGTCGTGGCCCTTTTGCGTGCCTCGGCCAACTGTTCAAGCATGCGAATAGAGTTATCAATACTTTGCCGCTGTTCTTCAGAGGCTTCCAACAATTCTGCAAAATCTTGCAGCAGCAGCCGCTCCTTTTCGAGATCAACCGAAACGTCCGGCTGTTCACCCAAAGAGATAGAGCCATCTCGCAGGTCGGCAACGAGGATAGCTGCGGCCTCACGGGCCGTGTGTTTTGGTCCCAACATCGGTACTCCCCTTATTATGGCTGAATTCTTGGAGGAATGCTTTGTGGATCGCGGCCGCAGCATCTTCGGCGGTGCTTGCATTGGTAAGGGCGAGTTCCAGCAACCGAATTGTCTGGTTTTCGCGCCGGATCTTTTGGACGGCATTCATCGCCGGATAGAAAAGCCCCGCCTCGATGGCTGATCCAATGCTGAGCGCCCAATGGCCCGTAATGACGGAGTAGATGAAACAGCCGATTCCGAGTCCTACGAAGAGCATGGCCAGCGCGTACAGGGTATGCTCGTTGGGTTTGTTCCCCGAATCAGTTGGTCGATTACTTCTTGGGCTGAACGTTTGGCCATCGGTGCAAAGGCTAGGGTATCAGTCAGCCTGGACCCTCGTCACGATACCTTATAAGCAAGACTTCCAGGATAATTTTGGCGCAAGCACCTGTGCAGAGCTCAGCGGCGTTCAGCCGTTACATAGAATTCGATCGTGAACGTTGGAAAGCGTTGCGCGCCAACACTCCTCTTTTGCTTAGCGAAGAGGATCTCGCCTCGCTCCGTGGCATCAATGATCAAGTCTCACTGAGCGAAGTCAGCGACATCTATGTTCCTCTATCCCGCCTCTTGAACTTGCACTTCGCGGCCGTCCAGCGCCTGTACGACGCGCGCCAGCGTTTTCTGGGAACGGCGCCACAACGCGTACCCTACATCATCGGCATCGCCGGTAGCGTGGCCGTAGGCAAAAGCACGTTCGCGCGCGTCCTCCGCGCCTCGCTCGCCCGTTGGCCTGACCATCATAAAGTCGATCTCATCACCACCGACGGCTTTCTTTATCCCAACTCCGTTCTCGAAGCCCGCGGCCTGATGAAGCGCAAAGGCTTCCCCGAAAGTTACGACCAACGTTTGCTGCTGCAATTCTTAACCGATCTCAAAGCCGGCGCGCCTGCTGTCTGTGCGCCCGTCTATTCCCATCTGCACTACGACATCATCCCCGGCGAAATCGCCCGTGTCGAACAGCCCGACATCCTAATCCTCGAAGGTCTAAATGTCTTGCAGTCCCCCGGCGATGGTTCGCGCATGTTCGTTTCCGATTTCTTCGATTTCTCCATCTATATGGACGCCGAAGATCAAACCATCGAAATCTGGTATATCGAGCGCTTTCTGCGTTTGCGCGAGACTGTTTTCCGCAACAAAGATTCCTATTTCCACCGCTATTCGCAGCTCAGCGAGTCGGAAGCTGTGCAAACCGCTCGCCGCATCTGGGAAGAGATCAATCTGGCCAATTTGCGCGCTAACATCGGCCCCACCAAAGAGCGGGCGCAACTCATCCTGGAAAAAGGCGCCAATCACAGAGTCGAGAACATCCTGCTACGCCGTCTCTAACTGATCCGCAACTGCTATTCCTCTAAAGCAAAACACGAATCAGCCGATGGGACTCTTAGGCGTAGGCATCCCTGCGCGCTATCAAAGGAACCATCTCCCTGTGTTTTTAGAGGCCAGTGCCAAGAATCTGCAGCGTCGTGTCGCCATCGTTGGAAGCATGCTGATCATCGCGCCTATGCTGGTTGTCACTCTGGCAGGCTGGGCCATCCTGCAACGTATAGAGCACGCCGGCGCGGCCGCCGATTCCCCAAAGCTTTCCCTTACCCACCTTGACCTGTCCCAGATGACGCAGCACTTGTTGGAAGTGTGCCGAAAATATCAGCAGGCCAGTGTGGAGGCGCTTACCAGTGGAACACGTATTCTAGGACAAATTGGGCCAATTCACCTGGATGGAACGCACGTCTTGACGTGGCACGCCAGGAATGAAGTCACGGGACAGGTGAAGGCCTTGCAAACTCCTCTCATGGCCGCGGGCGGTGTGGATTTTCTTCCAGTGACGGATTTTGACCAACCGGCGCCGGCGGTGGATGAAATTACCAAAATAGCCGGCACACCTGCCACGATTTTCCAACGCCTGAACGAGCAAGGCGATATGCTGCGCGTCGCCAGCAGTGAAAAGTCGGAGCAGGGAACCCGCGCCATTGGGACATTTATCCCGGCCGATGGCCGCCAGGGCCAGTCGGCGAAAGTGCTCGAAGCCTTATTGAGCGGCAAGACTTACATTGGCAAGGAAGTTTACGGTAAAGTTGGCTATTTGACCGCTTACGAACCTCTCGTGAACAGTTGGGGGAAAGTGATCGGTGCATTGAACACCATTCTTCCCGAAGAACAAATCAAAGCACAAGTCAGACAGTTGGCCGCCGCGAGCAGCGCGAATCCACAAGCGCCTCAACTCTTCATCTTCGAAGCTTCAGGCGAGAATCGCGGCGTTGCTTTGGTTATGGCTGATCAGTCACTAGAGGGTAGCAATCTTTGGAACGACAAAGACAGCGCGGGAAGAGCATATGTGCAGGAAATGTGTTCCCGCGCGACTCGGCTTCCAGCCGGTCAGCTCGCTGAATACAAGTTTCAAAAGGTCGACCGCGTCGGTGGTATTCCCATAACCATGACAGCTCAGTTTGCCTATGTTCCTGACCTCGATTGGATTGTCGGTTTTGCGCAGCCTCAAAAAGTCTCTCAATCCAGTTTGCCCGCAGTTGGGTCGTTAGTTTGGGCCATGTGGCTGTTGTTCGGTGTGAGCGTGGCCTCTACTGGCTTAGCCCTTCAGGTTTGGCTCAAGTTCTCGCATGATTTGGCGCCAAAGCTAAGCTTGTTACTCAAGCATTTGCGGAAAGACACCAAACAGTTGACTGCGGCCGCTGTCGAACTCTCCCACGAGGCCCAGCAATCCGTCGCCCCTCCTGTCCCAGCGATTGCAAAAGAGATTTCGCCTGAAAAGCAAACCGGAAGCGGGAATGGCGATAGTGCTCTAAGACATATCGATGCCTCCGGCGCCTGGGTGGGCGAACTGCTCGACGCGCTCGATCAGATCACTTTCGCCACCAACCATTTGATGATTGCTGCAGCCCTCGAATCCGCCACTTCACCAACCGGCGGCCAATCCAGCGCCGATGCCGCCAATGAAATCCGCTCGCTCGTCCAACGCTGTCGTCAAGCGGCTCACACTGCGAAGGTCCAAATCCTGAAATCCCGCGCGGACCTGCAAGCAGCGACTCCGGTAATTTCCACGGGCGCCAAAGACGAATCTTCGCTCGCGTTGCGCCGCCACGCGGATACTCTGCTGCGGTTGGCGGCGGGAATTGACCGAACCGTTGAAGGTGTCACCGCGGAAGTTGGCGTGACGGATGAAGTTAACTAATGCGATTTAACTAATGCGCTAAGGCCGCGCTCACTAGATCATGCAGCTTTCGAAGCCCTGCCTTCACGTCCTTGCCCAAGTGAATTCGCAAGAGCCTGCGCTCGGCCAGCGCCTCGAAATCCTCGCGCGCCTGGGCCGCTTTGACCGCACCAAACGTATATTCTTGTCCCGGTACTACCAAATCGTCTGCGTCCTCGCAAGTGATCTGCAGGAACACCCCCGAATTTGCCGTGCGCTGATATCCCAATACCGTCGCCACTTGTTTGGCCTCCAGAATCTTCCTCCGGATCTCCATCAGCGCGGTCTCGATCTCCGGAAACATCGGCAAGTAAACCAGCAGTCCGAAATAATCTCCTGCGTTGACTCGGTCTAAATGCTTACGAATCAATCCGCCCAGCGTGGCCGTGCGTGGAGTTCGTTTGTCTCAACTGCGACAGTCCAGCCGCTTTCCTTATTGAGGCGAGGCGTCCGGCGTCGCCGAGCGTGGGAGGGGCGGTGTCGATGATGCGAATGGCGTTGCGTCCGCGATAGGAGGTCGGTTCCGCCTGGACGTTGTGAAGATCGAGCGAATCAAACGACGGTCGCTGTTGGAAGAGGAAGACGCTCAGGATGGCGAAGATCAACGAGAGATTCATAAGTGGCCCGAGAAGGATGACATACAATTACGCCGATGCCATCCAATCATTATCAAAAACATTCTAAGAATTCGGGTATGGGCCGGAGAGCGTTTCTGACATTAGCAGCCGCGGCTCCGATTGGAGCGCAAACGGCGCGTGATTGGGTGAATCCGGTGCGGTATCCGGATCCGGACGTGGTTGTGTTGGACAAGAGCTTTGCGAAATATGCGATGTTTAACGCGATTCTCTACCGGCATTACGTTGGAACGAGATGGGCGGAGGGGCCGGCCTGGTGCGGCGAGGGGCAGTACCTTGTTTGGAGCGATATTCCAAACAACCGTCAGTTGCGGTTTCTGGAAGAAGACGAGCATGTGGCGACTTTCCGCAGTCCGTCGGGTTACAGCAATGGCAATACGTTTGATTTCGAAGGGCGGCAGCTTTCATGCGAGCATGCGGGGCGGCGGGTGGTTCGCTATGAACATAGCGGTGCTGTGACGACGGTTGCCGACAAGTACAATGGCAAGCCGCTGAATTCGCCCAATGACATTGTGGTGCATCCCGATGGCTCGATTTGGTTTACTGATCCGCCTTACGGCATCCTGGGCAACTATGAAGGCAATCAGGCGAAGCCGGAGATCAAGGAAGCGGTTTACCGGGTGGATGGGAAGACGGGCAAGATGGAGATGTTGACTGATGCTTTGGATAAGCCGAACGGGATTTGTTTTTCGCCGGATTACAAGAAGGTCTACATCTGCGATACAGGCGTGCCGAAGAATGTGCAGGTATTCGATATTGCCGATAACAAGCTGCGCAACCAGAAGCTGTTCACGGATATGAAGTTGGGCGAGAAGCCGGGTTCGGCTGATGGGATTCGGGCGGATGTGGATGGGAATATTTGGGCGGGAGCGAATGGAGGCGCGGGCTACGATGGCGTGCAGGTGTTCTCGCCGGCGGGCCAGAGAATTGGGATGATTCTGTTACCGGAAATTTGCGCGAATTTGTGTTTCGGGGGGCCGAAGCGCAACCGGTTGTTTATGGCGGCGAGTCAGTCGTTGTACTCGTTGTATGTGGGGACGCAAGGGGCGCATGTAGCGTAGAGCATGTTTGCGATGAAACCGCCACGGCCGCTCAGCGGATGGTATCGATGAGCGATTGGAGCATTTTGTTCAGATCGTCATCACGCTGGCGAAGCTCTTCAATTTTGTGAACGGAATGAAGGACGGTGGTGTGATGTTTGCCACCGAAATAGCGGCCGATTTCGGGAAGCGAGGCGTGGGTGAGTTCCTTAGTGAGATACATGGCGATCTGGCGAGGATAGGCAATTTGGCGGGTGTTGCTTTTCACCTTGATCTGCGCGGGCTGCATGTTGAAGCGCTCGGCGACGGCGCGAACAATGGAATCGACAGAGATTTTGCGTTCGGGCGTCGAGTTGAGGTGCTTGAGCGCCTGCTGGGCCATCGACATTGAAATAGCGGCGCCGGTCATGGAAGAAACCGCAATGAGGCGGGTAAGGGCGCCTTCCAACTCACGAACGTTTGACTTTGTTTTGGTGGCGATGAAGACGCGGACATCTTCAGGCAGAGTGATGCCTTCGGATTCGGCCTTCTTATCGAGAATGGCCATTTTGGTTTCGAGATCGGGGGCTTGCACGTCAACCATAAGTCCCCACTCGAAACGCGAGCGCAGGCGTTCGACCAAGCCCGGGAGTTGGTTGGGCGCGCAGTCGCTAGAGATCACGATTTGCTTACGGTGATCATAAAGCTCGTTGAACGTATGGAAGAACTCTTCCTGGGTGCGTTCTTTGCCGGCGATGACTTGAATATCGTCGATCAAGAGGACATCGGCCGAGCGATAGTGACGATGAAACAGCGGCATGCGATCGAGCTTGATGGAGGCGACCATCTCATTGATGAACCGTTCGCTAGAGGTGTAGACCACATTCAGGCCGGAGAAACGATCAAGCAGGCAGCGCCCAATGGCATGCATGAGATGCGTTTTGCCAACACCCACACCGCCATAGATAAAGAGCGGGTTGTAGCTCTTAGAGGGCATAGTGGCGACAGCGTGCGCGGCGGCATGCGCGAGTTGATTGGAGGAACCGACGACGTAGGCGTCGAAGGTGAGCCGGGGATTCAGCCAGTTGGCGGTGCTTTCGAAGAGTGACTCGGGCGAAGGGAATTGTTGTGATGCCGACGGCGAAACTGAGGAACCGCCGCCCGACGAAGCAGAGGTAGCGAGAGCCATGGACTGAATACTGTATAGCACTTTACGGACGGG
>Ga0302319_10013014_pt1 | contig 15633 bp, 8 predicted proteins | sample Bog_T0_2_FD_203319 | JGI IMG/M metagenome (GOLD analysis project Ga0302319, IMG submission 203319) | Peat permafrost microbial communities from Stordalen Mire near Abisko, Sweden - Bog_T0_2 | ecosystem: Environmental > Terrestrial > Soil > Wetlands > Peat | place: Sweden: Abisko, Stordalen Mire...
ACCGCTGGCCATGTTGCGGCCGTTGCCGCCACCCTGATTCCCTGGTGATCCCTGGGGCGAACCGCCCTGTGCGCTTTGCTGCCCGCCCTGACCTTGCTGCCCGCCCTGACCTTGCTGGCCGCTTTGACCCTGCTGCCCGCCCGGCTGCTGACCCGGCTGACCTGCCTGGGCACTTTTCTGGCCCTGGCTCTGCTGGCCGCCGGCTTGGCCTTTTTGACCGTTCTGTGCGCTCTGCTGGCCCTGGCCCTGCTGCTGTCCTTTTTGCCCCGGCTGTTGACCCTGACCCTGATTGCCCTTCTGATTCCCGCCGCGGGCCGCCTGCGCGCCACGCTGCAGCTGATCGATCTCCTGGCGAACGCGCTCTGCCTGTCCCAATGCCTGCTGCATCGCAACTTTGCCCTTATCATCACCGCCCAGGCCCTTGTCGCCCGAAGCTGAAGCCTGAAGCTGTTTAAGATCGTCCTTCAGTTCGTCAAGATTCCGCGTGACGATCGCCTCCCGCATCACCGCATACTGGCCCATTCCCTCACGCAGGAACTGTTCGGTATTGTCCATCTTGTTGCCGATTTCGTCCTGCTGGCTCTTGCCCATCGCATCGCGAAGTTTCTTCGACACATCCGGCTGAGCGCTGGCCAGGTCGCGTGAAGCAGCTTGCATTTCTTTCTGCAGCTGGTCGTACGTAGCGCGCATTTGCTTCTTTTCGTCCGCCATCTGCTGAGCGGCGGACTGGTTGTCCTGCCCCTGGCCGAAGTTCCGGCGCAGTCGCTGCTCGAAATCCTGCTGCTCGTCGGCGAGGTGCTCAGCCTTGTTGGCCATGTCGGCCATTTGGGTACCGGCCTGAGCGTTGCGCATCGATTGCAGCGTCTGCTGCGCCTGTTTCAGCCGCTCCGCCGCTTTCTGCGCTTCCGACTGTGCGGCCGATCCCTGCTGGCCCTGCTGACCGGGCTGGCGCGCCGAAGCCGAGTTACTCATATCGCGAGTTGCCTGTTCCAAATCGCGAATCGCATTATCCAGCTGTTGCTGCTGGCCTCGGCTCATCGGGTTGTTACGGGCCATCGAGGGTTGCGGCTGTTGCTGCTGCTGGCCATTCTGCGGCTGTTGCTGCTGACCGCGCTGTGGCTGGCTGTTTTGTGCCGATTGTTGCTGGCCGGACTGGCCGGACTGACTGCTCTGCTGGCCCTGTTGCTGACCCTGTTGTCCCGGTTTCCCCTGGCCTTGCTGGCCCTGCTGCGAATTCTGCGCCGACTGCTGCTGGCCCTGCTGACCCTGATCGCCGTTCTTCATCTGCTCCATTTCTTTGCGGAGCTGTTCGGCTTCTCGCCGAAGCATTTCCTGCTGCCAGCGCTGCTGGGCGAGTTGCTGGGGATTGTTCTGCGGCTGCTGCGCCAGTTCCTGCTGGCGGCGAGCGAGGTCGGCCAGCTTCTTCATCGCGTCGTCGATCTTTTGCTGTTGCTGCTCGGCCTGGGATCCCCCGCCATTGGTCTCGTACTGATTCTTTTCCTTATCGAGCTCGAGATCGAAGAGGTTGGCAAGATCCCTGCCCGCGCCGCCACCTCCGCCGCCCCCGCCACCACCGCCGCCGCGGCTGATCTGAATCTGAATATCGCGGAAAGTAGATTCGGCGCGGAGCAAATGCTGGAGCGCCTGCTGCTCGGGCGCGAGCGCGTCCTGGAAGGCAAGCGCCTTGAGCTTCTCCGAAGCCGGGCTCATAGCCGCGACTGCCGCTTCCATCTCCTTCACGAACTGCTGGAACGCGGCCCCGTTAGCGTCGAGTTGCCTGGCCTTGGTGCGGTTGGCCATCGAAGTGGCCTGTTCGCGGAGTTTCGTCTGCACTTCCGCCAGATACTTGCCGTTTTCCGCAGCCGTCATTTTGGCTTTGGAATCGCCCTTGATCTGATTGAACGTCGCGGCGATGATTTCCTTTTCCCGTTCGGAAATCTGCTGCTCCTGCTCCATGCCGCCGCCTCCGCCACCTCCGCCCTGCTGCTGAGACTGCGAGAAGTTGTATTCGAACGGAATGGCCTGGATGAAGAACATGTCCGTCTGCTGCTTGCTCCTGCCGTCCTTCGCGGTGGCATAGATGCTGACGATGTCGCCCGGGATCAGCTTGAACTCCTCCATCGAAAGCATCGTGTGGCCTTCGGTTTTCTTCGCGCCTTTCTCCTTCAGAAGGTTCACGGTCTTCTCCGGCGTCCCGTTGACCGAATAGTGCAGGTCGAGCTCCTGCAGCGGATATTCATCGTCGGCGCTGACCACCACATCCACTTCTTCGATAGGGCTCACTTTCGCGTCGCGGCCGGGTTTCGAGATCTTGACCACAGGCGGAGAAACCTTGCGGGCTTCGATGAAATAGTCGTCCGTCAGCCTAACCATTTCGCCATGGTCCATCACGCCCAGATGGTAAGTGCCGTCCTTCTCGATAGGGATGGTCGCCGTCGTCTTGTTGTCCTGAGTAGCTTCGAGCACGATCGGCTTGCCGTCTTCGAACAGCACCTGGCCGCCCGAGAGCGGACGGTCAGTCTGGATCTCGATCTTCGCAATGGTGCCTTCCACGGCCCGGAGGTCGCCGCCCGGATCTTCGGTTTCAGGCTTCATGCCCGTCCAGGCCGGATAGTTATAAGTGACCCGTATATTCTTTACGGCCGGCAGGTCGATGGCGTGAAGCTTATATGTAGACGACTTGAGGCCGCCGGCTTCGACGTAATACTCCACGTCTTCCGGCACTCCAATGAACGGGAACGAGAAACCCGGTCCGTTAGGAGAAGGCTGCATGGAAGCCTCTTCCCATTTAGCGGACGAAGCGTAACGCGCAAAAATGCTGGCCTTCGATGAAGTGAAGCCATTGATCTGCGCGGTAACAAGCTGGTCGGACTTGCGGCGAATCGTCTTTGAGCCCGGCTGGACCTCAATGCTGTAAATAGGTTTGCCCGATAATTCCCTGGGATAGCTGCCCCAAAGCCGAGCTGCGCCGGTACCCAGCACACCCGGTCCCCAGAAAAGCAGCCAGATGAGCGCCACGGCGGCTATTGCGGCCAGTGAAGCAAAACGGAAAATGCGCGCATTGTCCACCACCTGTTCCGGCTGGGCCCCCTGCGCCACATGAAGGGCATCCGCTGCCAGCAGCGGCAGGAACGGATCGCCGGAGTTGTCGCGAAGCTTTTCCGTAAAGGTGAGCAGGCGTTGATCGAAGACCGGGAATTTCTGTTCGCCTTCCTGCGCGGCCCGGCGGCGATTCATGCGCGTGAGCGGCACGATAAGCGCCAGGGCAACGGCGGCGCCGATGCCGAGAAACAGCACGAAACGTCCCAGCAGCAAGCCCGACGGCGAAACCGGCGAGCCCATCGTCGCGGCCACGATGGCAAGCGTGAGCAGCAGCGCCGCACCCGTAATCGCCGCGGCGCCGCGGCTCCAGGTTACATATCGGAGGCGGCGCTCCAGACGGTCGAGATACTGTCCAAGTCCTTCGAGGGGATTCATTGAGCTTCCTTACCGGCCCCGGCATTCATATGCCGATTGCCCAAAACCGATTCCGCAACGGCCAGCATTGCAAGCAACGCCAGCACCCACCACCATAATTCAGCGTTGTCGTCACGCTTCTTCCCGCTCGTTCCGCTGGCCGACGTGGAACCAGGCTCCTGCTTAGAGGCTATCCCCGTATTCTTCCACAGATCAAGCGTTTCCTGCGAAACCAGTGTAAAATCTGACTCGCGGCGGTCCGGATTCACAGCCGCCAGTTCCTCCCGGCCATTGGCGCGGCGGATATCGAAGAAGCCTTCCGACGGGAACTGGAACGAGGCGGCCTTCGAAGATTCGGAAAGCGTCAGCAGACGCTTGTCGCCCGGGCCGATGATTTCGACCGGAATGTTCTTTTCTTTAACCGTGCGCAGGTCGATGTAGGAGCCCACCTTGTAATTCCCGCGCGCCGTGCCCACTCCTCCCAGCTCATGCGTAGTCTGTTCGAGGAACGGGAGCCAAACCGGTTGCAGCGGCAGATTGTTGGCGACGTTGTCGAACGCCGACGCGAAAATCACAACGTGCCCTTCGCCGACTTTGCGGTCGACCAGCAGCGGCAAACCGTTCGCCATCGTGGCTGCGATGCGGATGTCCGGCGCATCGGCCGGAGCCTGGAGCGTGACGTACTGAAAAATCTCGACAGTGTCCCAGTTCTGGGCGCGGCTGAAAGCAGGGTATGAGGTGTCGATTTTGGCAACCGACTGCACCCTCTCGTTGTCCGGCGCGATGGTGTGGATCCCGTTAATCGGAATTCCGGCGACAGGAACCGGGCGGCCCGGTGTCGCATTGTGCCCCAGGGCCACCAGCATGGATCCCCCGCCATTCACGTATGTCTGCAGCGATTCTTCGAGCTTCGCCGGAAGCGGGCCGGCGTCCGACAGAATCACGAACGCGAACTTCGAAAGATTGGCGTTAGTGGCCTGATTGGGTGTTTCCGAGTCCAGCGTGAAAGCAGCGTCCGTGAACGATTCAAGCGCTGTTTTCAGGTAAAGCGGGCTGGCGGTGTCGCCTTCCGCGTGTATCAGCAGCGCAGGTTTCGGGTCCGCTCGCTCCACCGAGAAGAGCCAGTGATCGTCCTGCGGGAAGGCGTCGGCCGAATCGATCCGGACTTCGCATTTGGTGAGGCCATAAGGGACATCGAGCGTAAGGAATTCGACCGTCGCGCGCCCGTCCGCCGTAACCTTAAGATCCTTCGATTCCACAGTCTTTCCGTTCGCCACAAGGGTGACCTTACGAGTGGCATCGGTGGTATTGAATCCGGCAATGGTGGCGACCGTCCGGACCTTTTTCGTGTCGAAGACCCGACGCGGGGCGTCCACGTTTTCCACCGTCCAGTTGGGGATGGCTTTATCGGCGAAGGAATGAACCACCAGCTTCGTGCCGTCGTCGAGTCTCAGATCCGAGAACGCCGCGGGCAGGGACGATTTCTGATCGTCGGTGAAAATCTGCGCTTCGATATCGGTCTTCAGGCTTTCGGAAGTGGAGCGGAAAATCCGGGCAATCTCGGCGTAAGAACTGGTGTCGTCGCCCGGTTCGAGAGCGGCGAGTGCGCCCAGAAGAAGCTGCCGATCCGAAGTCATGTCGGTGATGAGCTTACCGGGGCCGCCGAAGGTCACGAGTTGGCCTCGGTCTGTCTCTCGCATCTTACGAATCTCGTCGCGCGCCGCGTCTTTGGCCTTCGTAAAGCGGTCGTCCTGACGCATGCTGAAGGAGTTGTCGATGGCAAACACGATGGTGCGTCCGCCGTTGGCATTCGCAATGGCGCTCGAATGAACGTAGGGCCTCGCAAAAGCCAGCACAAGCAGCGCAATAAAGGCGCAGCGCAAAGCAAACAGCAGCAGGTACTTCAGACGGCGGTGTTTAATCGAGCTCTGAGTTCGGCGCTCGAAAAACATCAGCGAACTGAAGGGCACCGGTTTCTGGCGGTATTGCCGCAGCAGGTGGACGTAAATCGGCAGGCCGACTGCGGCCGCGCCAAGTAAAAACCATGGCGTGAGGAAACCCAATTACCTTCTCCTCTGGCGGATGGCGAGATAGTTGCGCAGCGCGCTGTCGAGCGGCTTCGAGGTATCCATGAAAACGTATTCGAGACCGGAGGCGGCGGCTTTGTCGCCCATCTCGCTGATATGGTGGCTGATCTTGTCGCGGTATTCGTTCCGGGCGTAGTCGGGCGAGACTTCGAGCGCGGATTCGTCTTCGATGTCCTGCAACAGCACGGGGCCTTTGAATTTAGGCGCCAACTCGTTCGGGTCGAGCAAATGCAGCAGAACCACCTCGTTGCCGTGGTATCGCAGCGGTTCGATCACGCTCGCGATTCGTTTCGGATCGTCGTAAAAATCGGAGAGGACGATGACGATGCCTCGGCGACGCAGGAATTGCTGGAAGTGCGCGAAGGGCTTGGCGAAGTCAGTACGAGTGCCGCCTTCGGCTTTGTCGATGGCATGGAACAGACGCATCAACTGCCCCTGCCGGGTCGAGGGCGCGACATAATTCTTAACGTCGTCGTCGAAGACGATCAGGCCGGTCGCATCGCGCTGCTGCGAAGACAGATAGCAGAGCGAGGCCGCAATATAGCGGGCGTAATCGAGCTTGCTGACGCCCGACGATTTATACGTCATCGAAGCGCTGGTGTCGAGCAGGATCAGCAGCTGCGAATTGGTCTCGCCCTTGAAGCGCTTGATGTAGATGCGGTCGGAGCGGGCGTAGACGTTCCAGTCGACGTGCCGAAGGTCATCGCCCTCGCTGTATTGCCGGTATTCCGCGAATTCCTGAGAGAACCCGAAAGTAGGCGAGCGATGCAATCCCGCCACAAAACCGTCAACCACAGTCTTAGCGACCAGATCGAGCGAAGAAATGGAGGCCAGCACCGCGGGGTCAAGAAAGCGCTGCATCATCTGAGAGAAACTGCTCCCATTTCCGCACTAATGTGAGGCAGGCTTGACCCAGGGCGAAGACGGATGAAGAACTTATCGGGGGATAAGACCGCCTTTCGACTTCGCATGGGGTCGCGCCTGCCCTCATGCTCGAATAACGAAGAAGACTGCCCCATATTCACACAGAGGGACTTCCGATTTTTTTGAACTGGAGGCTGCATGGATCCTTGCTGATTACGCCTCACGTCCCTTTGCGTTCGATTACTCGCTGGCTCAAAGGCTCTACCGCTCGTGAAGCCAACCGACTCCTCGGTCTCACCGGCCAGCCCTTCTGGCGCGACGAATCCTTCAAACGCTGGGTTCGCAACGCCGACGAATTCGGCAGAATTGTTCGCTACATCGAATACAATCCTGTTTCGGCGGGTTTCGTCGAATGTGCGGAAGACTGGCATTGGTCTGGTGCGGGCCAGAAGGCAGGCGAACGCGCCTCCCTCACATAGCTAATCTCGCGGCGCCGGTTTCAGCTGCAAAATCTGCTTCAACACATCGTCCGAACTCAACCGGTCCGATTCCGCATGAAAATTCAGCAGAATTCGATGCCGCAGAATCGGGATAAACAGCTCCCGCACATCCTCAAAACTCACGTGATACCGGCCTTTCATGAGCGCCCGGGCTTTTGCGGCCAATACCAGAAACTGCGCCGCGCGCACGCTTCCGCCATAGTTGACATACTTCCTCACCACCTCCGGCGCCGAAGGATCCTTCATACGAGTCGCACGCACCAGTTCAATCGCGTACTTCGCCACCGTCTCCGCAATCGGCGTCATGCGAACCAACTGCTGAAAATCCAGAAGCTCCTCAGCACTCGTGATCGGATCCGCCTTCGCCACATGCGTCGTCGTCGTAAGATCCACCACCGCCAGTTCCTGTTCCGCCGACAGATAATCGAGCAGAATATTGAACAAAAATCGATCCAGCTGAGCTTCGGGCAGCGGATACGTACCCTCAAGCTCGATCGGGTTCTGTGTCGCCAGTACAAAGAACGGTGCCGGCAATTTGTAATGATGCCCGCGCACCGTGCAAGCCCGCTCCTGCATCGCTTCGAGCAGCGCCGACTGAGTCTTCGGCGGCGTGCGATTGATTTCATCGGCCAGCAGAACATTCGCGAAGATCGGGCCCTGCACGAACGTCCACGTGCGATGGCCGGTAGTCGGATCTTCCTCAATGATGTCGGTCCCGGTTATGTCGGTCGGCATCAAATCGGGCGTGAACTGGATGCGCTTAAACAGCAATCCCAGAACCTCAGCCATGGTTCGAACAAGCAAAGTTTTCGCGGTTCCGGGCAGTCCGGTGATCAGGCAGTGCCCGCCCACGAACAGGCCGATCCGCACCTGCTCGATCACTTCTTCCTGGCCGACGATCACGCGATGCACCTGCCGGACGATCTCGGAATCGACTTCGCGGAAACGCTCTATCCGGGACTTCAAAACACCCGGGTCAATCTGAGGGGTCACGATTGTGGACATGAGTTTTATTGTGGTGTGCCTTCGCCGCGTGAGACTTCGAGCAGCAGCTTCTGGGCGGGCCGGTAATCCGGCGCCGCTTCAAGCGCGTTTAGGGCTTCCTCTCTGGCCTTGTCTTTCTGGCCCTCGGCGAAATACGCCTTAGCAAGATTGTAATGGCTGCCTGCCACGTCCAGCGGTTTCAGCGCGATGAGCACCCGGAATTCGCGCGCGGCGAGCGCGCCGTTATTGCTCTTCAGATACAGCGCGCCCAGCTTCGAATGCAGGTCCTGATCGAGAGGATTCACGTAATTCAGGCGTTCGAGCTCGGCTTCGGCTTCCTTCGTTTTACCGGCCTCGTCGAGCAGTTTCGCGTATTGCTTGATCGAATCGGAATCCCGTCCGCTTTCCTTCGAATACTTCGCATATTCGTCCATTGCGCACTGCTTGTCTTCCTTCGCCAGGCAGGCTTTCGCGGCAATCATATAGGCGTTGCCGAGTTCGACGTAGTCGGGATAAATCAATTCGAGGGCCCGCGCTTTAGCGATGAGATCGTCTTTGTTCGCATCGGGCGCGCGCGACATTTTATTGACTTCGCCGAGGCCTTCTGTCCACTCCTTGAAGTGCTTCACAGTATTGCCGACCTCTTTATCGAGTTCCGCGAGAAAGTCTCTATCGAAAACCTCCGGCTCGATCTTGAGCTGTTCTCTGATCACATCGACCGTGGGCCGGTTCTTCGTGAACTCGCGCGCCATATCCAGCAGCTTCCCTTCGCCCCACCGCTCCGCAATGTAATCGCACATCTTGCCGGCTTCGAAATAAGAAACGATCACCTGCGCGGGAAATTCCGGATGCACAAAGCCGCGGTCGATCTGCGCAACAGGCAGCAGTTTCTTATCGCGAATGGCGGTAATGATCTCGGGCGTGATACGGTCGCCCCAGTCGGACGTGGTGGCGGTCTCTTCATGCACCGCGAGCCCTTCGGTAAACCAGCGCGGAACGCGGTCATTCGTCAGCTTCAGGATGAAGACGTGGCTCATCTCATGGCGCAGCGTGCTCGCCCAGTGAAACTCGCCCGGAGGGCGGCCGGACGGGCTGTCCATCGCAACCACCGTATCGAACGTGACGCCCAGCGCACCCAGGCCAGGAAGTCCCATAGTGCGGACCGCAAAGTCGTCGTGATTCGGGTAAACCTCCACCTGAATCGGTTCGGTCACTTTGTATTGATACTTCTTCTCGAACAGCGCGATGTTGAATTTCATCTGCTCTTCGAAATAGGGCCGCAGAGCATCGGCTTCTTTAGGGCTTGCTTTCAGAATTGTGGTAGGCGTGGTGAACGTCGTGAATTCACGCAGGGTGTCGAGCAGCTTCAGAGAATTCCCGGTCATCGCGTCGCCGGTCTGATCCTTCTCGAAAACCAGTTCCAGCTCCTTGTAAGCCTCGCCGGCGCGGCCCAGACGCATCAGGTTCACGCCCAACTGCGAGTGAGCGGTCCAAAGTTCCGGCTGCGCTTCGATGGCCTTCCGGTAGTAATTAATTCCGTCTTCATAGCGCCGATTGATCACGAAAAAATGAGCGATCGTTTCGTAACCCTGAGCCTTGTTAGGGTTTCTTGCGATCTTCTCCAGCCAGGGCGATTCCTTATCCGCCAGAAGATCCATGGTGGCGAGGACCGCCTGCGCGTCGACGGCATTGGCATTGATCGCAAGCGCGGCTTCGGCAGCGGCCCGCGCGTCTTTCTGGTTGTCGTCCTCAAGCGCGATCCGGGCTTTGAGTTCGTCCGCCTGGTAGAGTTTGGGATTGAATTCCAGCGCTTTGTCCGCCGCTTCTTTCGCCTTGCCGCTGTAGCTGTCGGCCAGCACGCGCGCCATTCCCATCAGAGCCCGGCTGTTCTTCGGATCGATCTCCAGGGCTTCCTGAAAAAGTGCGGAAGCATCGGCCGGATTGTAGCGCTCAAGGAAAAGCTCGCCCCATCTCGCTCGCAAATCGGCGTTTTTAGGATCCAGCTTCACCAGATTGCTGAACTCCGTGCTGGCGCCCTTATAATCGTGCGCCTTCCACAACGCTTCCGCGCTGCGAAGGCTTTGGGCTTGGGCGGAAAATGTTAAAACCGCGCAGGCGAAAGCGCCCGCGACACATAAGAATCTCACTTGTCGATCAACTCCTGCGTCTTCGCCAGTTCCAGCAGCAAAGTCGCAATCTGCCGCTTATAATCGTCCGGAGCCATCAGGTCCTTCTGATATTTGAGCGCGTCGATCTTATTCTCGATGTCTTCTTTTTTCGAGACCAGCTCCCGCTTCGCCGGATCGTTAATCGCAGCCGCCGCCGAACCGAACCGCAGCAACGGAAACGCCGCCGCGCGCTGCTGATCCTCCAGCTGCGCATGCTCCGTCGCGAGCCGCTTTTGTTCCGTGAAGAACGCCGCTGTTTTTGTCTGCGCGTACCGGAACGCCTCCAGCGCGGAAATAATCTCGTTCTTATCGGTATCGGCCGTCGGGTCGCGCAAAGACTCCACCCAGAAGCGCGCGAAAATGGTCGCGTTTTTCTCGGTGCCGGATTTGGTCGCCGTAATCACCGTGCGCCCGTCTTTCTTAAGCGCCGCCGTGACGCCGCCGCTCGCGCTCGTCATATCGACCACCAACTGCCGCGTAGCCGGGATCCGATTCAGCTGCGTCGCCAGTTCCGTACCGGAAATGTCGGGCCCGGGCAAATTGAATTTGTATTCGGTACCGTCGAAAGTTCCATGCCCGATCATCATCAGCACAACCACGTCCGCCGCCTTAGCCTGTGACGCAATACGGCCCAGCGCCGCTTCGAACTTCGCCTTCGTGGCATCGGGGCCCTTTAGAGTTTCAATCACGCGGTCCGTTCCGCCTCCGGCCCGCAGGATCTTATCCATATCCGTCGCCAGCAGCGCGAACCGCTGCTCATAGTCGGGCTCGCCGCCCAGACCGGCAACGGTCAGGAAAAAATTTGTCGCGAATGCGGGACTGGCGATGGCCAGCAGCACGCCCGCGGTCAAGAGTCTTTTCAAACAACACCCCATTTACGGCGCAGCAGCCACTCGCCGCCGCGAATCAGAAGAACCAGCAGGAACAGAATCGGCATGTCCCAGATATCCAGATTGTCGTGCGCCGAAATGCCCGCTTCGGACACCGCGATTTCGTCCGGCAGCCGCCCCGCCTTCGAAACCGTGTAGTAATTGCCGTTCGTATCGCTCGAAAGCTTCTGCAGCAGATCTTTGTTCTGTGCCGCGCCGAAGTTCTCCGCCACGCCGTCTTCCCGCCGGAACGTCATCGTGTCTCGGCCCAGTTCCGTTTTGTCCTGCCGCGCTGTCACTTCGGTCACATAAGCGCCCGGTTTGTCGGCGGAGTAATCGCCCGTATAAGTCCCTGGCTCCAGCGGATCCGGTTTCATGTCGACCGTGGCCAGCGCGCCGTCCGGACGTGTGATCGTCGCCTGCACTATCGCTCCCGGAACCGGATCGTAGCTCTTGTCGCGAACCACGGCGCGCAGCGGAACATGCATGTCGTCGGAAAGAACCTGATGAGGAGTGGACGTGACCACCTGACCCGGAGTTTCCGTCACCAGCCAGCGCATCAACTGCTTCCAGAACGTGTAGTCGGTCAAATCGGTATGGTCCTGCAGCATCTTCCAGCGCCATGTGCCTTCCGTCGCGAGGATCGCCGTCCGCCCGAGACCGTAATTCTCAATCGCCAACAGCGGCGTGGGCCGATGCGCGCCCGGTTCCGCCACATTCATCAGCACGACTGCGCCCGGTTTCGGCGCACCCATCACGGCATAATTCGCCAGCTGCGGCATCTTCTTCCAGCGCGCCAGATTCGCCTCACGGCCATCCGCGATCCGGCAGACCGGATTCTCCCGGCCCGCTTCGGTAAGACTGGCATCGGCGAAATTGCGAATGAAAGTCTTATCGGTAGTGAGCCGCAGGGGCATCATCTCCGCGATCGGAGTGCTCGCATAGCCGCCATCGTTCAGGGAAAAACGGCCCGCCGTAAACAGCACGCCGCCGCCGCGCTTGCCGGCGAAATCGCGGATCATCTGTTGCTGATTCGGAGTGAAATAATTCGCCTCCACGCTGCCGATAATCAGACCGTCGTAAACAAACAGATCTTCCGGCTTGCTCGGAAAACCATCCTCGAGTTCCTTCGGATTGATCGTCCCCGTCGACTGCCGGTAGGTCTTATTCTGCGTGGTGCGAAGAATCGTAATCAACTCTATCGTCTGATCGTCCGTATCGACCAGCGCGCGCCGGATGAACTTGAAATCCCACCGCGGTTCGCCTTCCAGATACAGGATCCGCATCGGCTTCTCGACCACATTCACCAGCCGCGTAACGGTGTTGTTCTGAATGTTTTCCTCGCCCGGTTGCGGTTCCACGCCGATCTGGAAACTGTGCGCGCCCGCCGCCCCGGAATTGAACAGCACGGTTTCGCTCTGCTCCACATCGGCCTTGAGCGTCATCTCCTGCTCGCCGATAGCGCGACCGTTCTCGCGCACAATCAGCTTCACCTTCGCGCCCTCATAGCCGTGCTGCCGGAACGCCACCCTCGCGCTGATCCGCGAATTGGGCAGCGCTCGTGCCGGCGCCGCGACATCCTCCACTTCAATGTCCTTATCGAAATGATCCGGCCCGAATCCGACCGTATGCACCGGCACCCGCAGTTGCTTCAGTTGCGCGATGGTCTCGCGATCCACCCCACCGGTATTATCGCCGCCATCGGTCATCAGCACGATCGCGCCCAGCGGCATCGTGCCGGCCTCGCCCGCAATGTGCTTCAGGCTGTCCCCGATCCGGGTCGCGTTATCATCCGCCTTGAGATCCCGCGCCTGATCCACCCGCGCTGCATCTCGCCCGAATTCGTAAAGGCGAACCTGGAACTTCTTACTCAGGTCCGGCAGTAGTTGATTGTTCAGCAGATCCTCGGCGCTGGCTAAGCGCGTTTTGCCGCCATCGCTCAGCCCCATGCTGCGCGAATGGTCCACCAAAACAGCCACCACATTCTGCTGCGGACGCAACCGCGCCACGCTGATCGCCGGATGCCACAGCATAAACAGAACAATCGCAATCAAAGCCGTCTGCATCAGCCAGATCACCGTGGAGCGGACCTTCGAAAGAGCCACCTCATTCCGGCGCATGTTCCAGAACAGCGCGCCCGCGGCTAAAGCCAGCAGCACGAACGCCAGCCACACCGGCCACGGCGAAAGCAGGGCGAGCTTCCCCTTCTCAAAAATGGCGGGCGGATATTTGAACAGCAGTTCGAACATGCCGGAGATCAACCTAATGGGTAGACGTAACGACTCGCATTTGGGCGCACGGGTTTTTCCCGGGACGGTCGGGGGCGTGCAGGACCGCGATTGTCGCAAAGGTAGCGCATAGGTCCCTGTTGTATGCCGATCAGCATAACATGAGGAAAACAGAAGGCTGGCCAAAACGCGGGACGTGGCACGATAGTCATTCCCATGCTCCGGTTCCCGCGCGCCTCCTGGCACCCGATAGTTTTGTCGTTTACCCTCTTTTGCCTGAACGCGTACATTTGCCGCGAGCTCTTTACCGCGGGTTTTATCGGCAACCTGAGTTCGAACGAAGCCGCATTCGTTTCCATCGCGCGATTTTTCCAGCTGCATCCCGGCGACTGGCAATGGTTCCCCTGGTTCAATGGCGGGATGCCGATCGAGAATGCCTATCAGCCGCTGCTGCCCGTCGCAACAGCCCTTGCCGGATCGCTTTCCGGCTGGCCGCTCGAACGCGCCTTTCACTGCACAATGGCCCTTGCGTTTTGCTGCGGCCCGGTGACCCTCTTCTGGTTCGTGTTCGACTGGTCCGCATCTCTTGCCGCGGCGTTCTTCGCCGGCCTGATTTATTCCCTCGCCTCGCCCGCCGAATGGGTGATTCCGATTCTGAGGCTTCATGGCGAAGGCTGGGGCTCGCTGCGGTTGTTCAATCTGATTCGGTATGCCGAAGACCCGCACATCGCGGCACTGACGCTTCTCCCCATCGCCTTACTGTTTCTGCGGCGAGGAAAACTGCTTCCCGCCGTAATTGCATCTTCGGCCGTGGTGCTGACCAATGGCTTCGGCGCCGTCGATCTGGCGATCGGATGCCTTTGCATCGCGCTGTCCTTGCGGCGTGGAATGGCCAGGCTTATGGCGACGGGCCTCGTGACGTGGCTCTTGATTTCCCCCTGGCTTCCGCCTTCACTTCTGCTGCTGATGAATCGGGATCAGTGGAGCGCGCACGGATATTATCACGGGGGTCTGGCCATCGTGGCAGCGCTCGCGGCATTCGCAGCCCTGTGGTTCATCACGCGACCCATAGCGTCCGCGTTCGAACGGTTCGCCATCCTGCTCGCGCTGCCGATGCTCATCATCCCCGCCGGATATTTCCTGTTGAATATGACGCTCGTGCCGCAGGCCAGCCGCTATCAGCTCGAATTCGAAATGGCTGCTGCGATCCTGCTCGCCGCCCTGCTGGCCCGCATCCCCCGCCAGTGGCTCGTGGTGGCCGCATTAATCGCCGCGAGCATCCCGCTGACGAAATCGGCACGAAGATTCGCGCGCCCGATGCTCCAGCCCATCGACATCGCACAAACCATTCAGTACAAGACCGACCGCTGGCTCAACCAGAACCTGCCCGGCAGTCGCGCCATGGTTTCAGGCGACACCGAATTCCTCTATAACGCAATCTCGGAAAATCCCCAAATGAGCGGAGGCCACGAACCCACCGTCCCTGACCTGGTGAACCGCTTCGCGATCTACGAAATCTACACTGACACCGCGGCCGGCGATCATGCCGCCGACGTCTCCCTGATCTGGCTCAAAGCTTTTGGCAACAGCGCCGTCACTATACCGGCCGAGAAGAGCCGCGAAAACTACCACCCCTTCACGCACCCCCACAAGTTCGACGGCGCGCTGCCCGTTCTCCGGCACGAAGAAGACGACACTATTTTCGCCATCCCGCGGCGCTCAAATTCGCTCGCCCACGTGCTCCCGCGCAATGCAGTCGTATCGCGAGAACCCATCCACGGCCTCGACCTCGATCCCGTACGCCCCTACGTAGCGGCGCTCGAAGACCCGGCGATGCCGGTGGCCACCCTTACCTGGCAAGGTCCCTCGCGGGGAACAATCGTGACGACCATGAAACCGGATCAACTGATCTCGGTACAGGAAACCTACGCCCCAGGCTGGCGCGCAACATCCGGCAGCAGCGAAATCCCGGTGCGCAAAGACGGCCTCGGCCTGATGGTGCTGGCTCCCCATTGCAATGGCCCCTGCGAAGTCGACCTCCGGTTCGGCGCTTCCGCTGAAGCCTGGCTCTGCCGCATCCTGTGCACGATTGCTTCGCTCACGATCCTGATTCTCCCCAGGCTGGAGTAGACTTATGGCCGCCACCGAATGACCAACCGCCGTATCTTCCTTCAATCCTCCGCAGCCCTCGCCGCGGCCTTCACCGCCACCGCCGAAGCCGCCGCTCCGCCCGCCCCCTGGTACCGCCGCACCACCCGCTGGGGCCAAACCAACATCACCGAAAAAGACCCCGAACGCTACGACATCCCCTTCTGGCGCGCCTTCTGGAAGCGCACCCAGGTCCAGGGACTCATCATCAACGCCGGCGGCATCGTCGCCTACTACCCCAGCAAATTCCCCCTCCAGCACCGCGCCGAATTCCTCCATGACCGGGACCTCTACGGCGAACTCGCCCAGGCCGCCCATGACGACGGCCT
>Ga0302319_10013018_pt1 | contig 15630 bp, 12 predicted proteins | sample Bog_T0_2_FD_203319 | JGI IMG/M metagenome (GOLD analysis project Ga0302319, IMG submission 203319) | Peat permafrost microbial communities from Stordalen Mire near Abisko, Sweden - Bog_T0_2 | ecosystem: Environmental > Terrestrial > Soil > Wetlands > Peat | place: Sweden: Abisko, Stordalen Mire...
ATGATCGATCGTCGACCGGTAGTAAGCAACGACCTGCTCGAACAGCTGAGCGGCGATGTCGCGGTCCTCGTGGCAGGCGTTGAAGATCACCACCATCGGCTTCGGCGGGTCGCAGCCCCGATATCGGCGATAGTGCTCGCCATAACGCTGCAGGTCAGCGACCGTTTGGTCCCATGGCTTCTGCAGAAAGATCATGATCCCGGAGCCGAGGCGCGCCATCACCTCGGCGGACTCCGGCGAGATCGACGACGCGAACACCCGCCCGCGCAACGGCGCCAGAGGAGCCGGTCGCAGCTCGACGCCGCGGATGTGTCCGGTTTCGAACGCGTCCAGCAACTCGGCGGCGTACTGGTCGAAGAGCTGTCGGGAGCGCGCCATCTCGACGCCAAAGCCGTCGAACTCCTGGCGCGCCAGACCGCGCCCCATGCCCAGGATCAGCCTTCCGCCCGAGAGGTGGTCGAGCACGCACGCGTGTTCGGCCAGCCGAATCGGGTCGTGCCAGGGCAACACCGACACCATCGTGCCGAGCTTGACGCGCTGCGTCCGCGCGGCGACCCAGGTCAAAAACTGCAGCGGGTCCGTCGACATCGAATAGCCGGCGAAGTGATGTTCGACGGCCCACACCGAATCGAAGCCGAGACGCTCGGCTTGGTCGGCGAGCGTCATCTCTGTTCGCCAGACTTCGTGATCGGGTCGCCCGTCGAGGTTCTGGAAGAAGTGGCCGTGGCCGATGCGCATCAGTTGACCTCATTCCAACAGCTCCACAAGAGCTGAACGACCGTAAACTCTTCATCGCGGTCTCGCACCTAAAGGACCTTAGCAGCGTTTCAAATATTTGTGACCGATCGTTCTCAAAATTTGTTAAGGTAGGCGCGTGAATGGTCTGGCCAGTAGCTTGGGCGTAACACCGTCCAGCGACCTCAGCGTCTTTCTGTTTTGCGCGATCTTCACCTTCACGGTGGTGACGATCCTGTGGGTGGTGGGCCTGCTGCAGGGCAACCACTCAATGATGGACGGCTGGTACGGTTTCGCCTTCGCGGTCCCGGCGTTGTTCGCATACCTGATCGTTGGCGCCCAATCCGTGACCGCGGCGTTGCTGTTGTTCATGGTGATGCTGCACGGGGGCCGGCTGGGGTGGTATCTGGCGGCGCGCTGGCGGCGCTACGTGCCGGTGCACGGGGGCGACCCGCGCTATTTGAACTTCGCCAAGGAGATGTCGCCCGGCTACTGGTGGAAGAGCTTCTTCCGGGTGATGGAACCCCAGGCCGTGATCATCGTGCTGATCGGTATGCCGGCCGTCGTCGGAATTCTGAAGAACCGCACGCCCAACGGCGGCATCGGCCTGCTCGCGTTCGCCGGCCTATTGGTGTTCATGGTCGGCCTGTACTACGAGACGGTTGCCGACGCGCAGCTGCAGGCCTTCCTGGCACTGGATCAACGCCCGCGCTATCTCAATACCGGAGTCTGGACGCACAGCCGCCACCCGAACTACTTCGGAACCACTACGGTCTGGTGGGGCATGTGGCTGGTGGCCGTCGCCGGCAACCCCGACTGCTGGTGGTCGGTCGCCGGCCCGATCATCAACACCATCATGCTCACTTCGGTGCTGGGTTCGGCGTTCCAGGACAATTACATGGGCGCGCGGCCGGAGTACCAGGAGCTGATGGCCCGCACCCGCCGATTCCTGCCGCTTCCATTGTCGGCCGACACCATCGCGCGTAACCAGGCCCGGCTGGCCGAGCAGCGCGCCAACGCAAACGCCGGCTGAGATGTATGACGCCATCATCGTCGGCGGTGGCCACCACGGCCTGACCTGCGCCACCTACCTGGCCCGGGCCGGCAAACGCGTGATAGTCCTCGAGCGGAGGCCATGGCTCGGCGGCATGACCTACTCGCGCGAAACCGTTTCTGAGGCACCGGGATTCGTGATGAATCCGTGTGCGGTTGACCTTCTGTTCACCAACTTGGAGCCGTCCATCGTCAGCGAGCTTCGCCTGGAATCCTTCGGCCTGCGCCAAGCCAGCCCCGAACCGTGGGGCGCCTACGTCGGGTCGGAAGGCCAGTCCATCGGGCTGTGGCGTTCGCTCGACCGCACCGTCGAAGAGATCCGGCGGTACTCGAAAAAGGACGCCGCCAAGTTCGCTCAGCTCTGCGAGATGTGGTGCGACTTCTGGTATGTGGCGGCACCGTACCTGATGGACCACCCCACCCGCCCGCGGGCCAAGACGGTCGCGGAGCTGGGTTGGCGGGCCGTGCGCAAGCGCCGCAACCTCGCACCCGTCGCGCGAATGCTGATGGCCTCTCCCCATCAGCTCATCGAGACGATGTTCGAGTCCGAAGAGGTCAAGTCGCTCCTGGCGATCTACGCCTCGGGCTCGGAAGCCCCACTGCGGGAACCGGGATCGGGTGCGGTACTGGGTGTGATCATGCTGCACATCGGATGGGGCATCAAACGCCCGATCGGCGGCATGGCCGAGTTCACCAACGCACTGGCTGCATGCCTGCGCCACCACGGCGGGCAGACCCGCACCGATGCGGAGGTCGAGGAGATCCTGGTGAGCGACGGCCAGGCGGCCGGGGTGCGACTGGTCAATGGCGAAGTGTTGGAAGCCAAGCAGGTCGTCGCGGCGGTTGACCCGGTCACGCTGATGTGCAAGCTGGTCGATTCGGCCCATGTCTCGGATGAGGTGCTCGGCGAAGTCCGCAACATCCGCGTCAACGGCTGGGGTATCAACAACGCCAAGATCGATGTGGCGTTGTCGCGGCGACCGAAGCTGTTGTGCGACAGGCCAGAGCTGTGGGGCAGCTACATGCTGATCGGCGACACGAGCGACTACGTGGACCGCGCGCTCGACGGTGCGATGCACGGAGCGATTCCGCCGGAGACGCCGATGTGGGCGCTGATGCCGTCGGCCTTCGATCGCTCGCAGGTGCCGCCGGGCAGCGCCGGGGACACCATGTATCTGTTCTGTCCCGCCGTTCCGCAGACCTTCGCCGACGGCAGCCAATGGGCACAACATCGCGGACCCTTCGCGGCGAAGGCGATCCGCAAGGTCGACGAGGTGGCGCCCGGCTTCGCCGACGCGGTCATCGGCAGCTGGGTCAAGAGCCCCGACGAGCTACGAGCGATGACACACGAGGGCAGCTACGTGGTCGTCGACATGTCGCTGAACCAGATGGGTCCCAATCGCCCGACCGCGGCGCTGGCCGGCTACCGCACACCCATCCCCGGCCTGTGGCATACCGGAGCGGGCGCGCATCCGATGGGCGGTGTGCACGGCTGGGCCGGCCGGACGACCGCACGTACGATCCTCAAATCCCTCTAGCCACGGCCGAGACCACTCGTATGCTTCAACAATGAGCGAACCCACGCCGGGCCCGTTGCCGCCCGGACCCCGGCTCCCCCGGTCCGTGCAGGCCGCGCTGTTGCTACGCTACTGGCCCCGGTTCGTGTCCGCCTGCCGACGCCGCTATGGCAGCGTGTTCACCCTGCGGATCGCGTCGGTCGGAACGCTCGTCTACCTCGATGATCCCGCCGATATCAAGGCGGTTTTTGCCGGTGATCCGACCACTTATCATGCCGGCGAGGCGAATTCGTTGCTGGCGGGGTTCGTCGGCGAAAGCTCGGTGCTGGTCATCGACGAGGACCTGCATCATGACAGGCGCCGTCTCATGATCGCGCCGTTTCAGCGGGACGCCGTTGCGCGCCAGGCCGGTGTGATGGCTGAGATCGCCGCAGCCAACATTGCCCGCTGGCCGGTGGGTACGGAGTTCCCGGTTGCGCCCAGAATGTCTGAGATCACCCTTGAGGTGATCTTGCGGACCGTCATCGGCGCCACCGATCCGGCCCGGCTTGCCGCGTTGCGCGAGGTGATGCCACGGCTGCTCAACCTGGGATCGTGGGCATCGCTGTCGATCGCCAACCCCGACCTGCAGCGCCGCCGCCCCTGGCGATACGTGCGTCGCCGGATCGAGGAAGCCGACCGGCTGTTGTACGCCGAGATCGCCGATCGTCGCGTTGACCCCGACCTTGCGGGGCGAACCGACGTGCTCGCGATGCTGGTCCGTGCCAGCGACGACGACAGCCGAACGATGACCGATGCCGAATTGCGCGATCAACTCATGACGCTTCTGGCCGCCGGGCACGACACCACCGCCACGGCGCTGTCGTGGGCACTGGAACGGCTCATCAGGCATCCGGACGAACTGTGCAAGGCGGTACGCGCCGCCGACGCAAGTGCGGCCGGTGACCCAGCGGGCGACGAGTACCTCGACGCGATTGCGAAAGAAACGTTGCGGATCCGCCCGGTGATCTTCGATGTCGGCCGGGTCCTGACCCGGCCCGTCGAGCTGGCCGGCTACCACCTGCCCGCCGGCGTCATGGTCGCTCCGGGCATCGGGCTGGTACACGCAAGCGCTCAGCAATATCCGAATCCCGACCGGTTTGACCCGGACCGGATGGTCGGCACAACGCCCGGTCCCACCAGCTGGTTGCCGTTCGGCGGGGGCAATCGCCGCTGTCTCGGTGCGACATTCGCCATGGCCGAGATTCGCATCGTCCTGCGTGAGGTGCTTCGCCGTGTCGAGCTGAAGACCTCCACAGCCAAAGGCGAACGACAGAAGGTGAAGCACGTCGTCCTTACGCCGCACCGCGGGGCCCGCATTTGTGTCCAATCCGTGCGAAATACCGCGCCGGCGCTGCCCGCAAGGGCCGAGGTGCCGGGCTGCCCGGTCGCGGGTAGGGTGACCCCGAGCCCCTCAACGCCTACCTGATCCTCCTATTGCGGCTGGCGCCTTCGCAGACCGGCGAGTCAGGTCGCTAATGCGTCAATCAAGTTGCGCGCGGCCCGATTTCCGAACTCCACCGCGGTGTTCTGCCCGGCCGCCGACATGAAATCAGCCGCGTATTGCACCGGCGAGGCGGGATCCAGCGCCGCATTGAGACGTCCGATGTCCTGATAGGCGCCGATCCGAGTGAACGGCAATGCCCGCCGCCACCGGGTCACGTGCGTGAACTCGACGGTGTCGCGCAGTTCGGGGAACACCTCGAACACGGTCGCCAAGGTATGACCAACCAATTCCTCGTCGGACGCATCGATCATCCGCTCAGACGCGCCGGTCTCCCACAGGCAACTCAGCAAGCCATGTCCGGCCGGCGCCCGATCCGGCGCCTTGTTGTGGTCGAGGAACATCAGGGCGATGTCGGGGTTCTCCACCGACGGGAACATGACGAGGAACGCCGGGCAATCCGGTGGCCTGGCAGTGCCGAGGGCGACGCTGATGCATTGGGTGTAGCCCAAATTTTTGTCTAGCGGGCCAAGGATGCTTCGATCATCGACACAGATGGCTGTCGCCTCTGGCAGCGGGCAGGTGACAACGCAGGCATCGTAATCCGATGTTATGCCCGAATGGCTGATGCAGACGCGGGTTCCGTTGCGTCGCACCTCGGTGACCGGCGTCTGCAGGTGTACTTCGAGCCGCGCGGCCAGCGCCTCGGGCACCCGGCCCTGTCCACCGGCGGCGGCGAGGATCTTGGCGGTGAAGATGTTGCCGATTCCGGAGAGCAATTCCACCTTGGACACCTTGTCGGTGTCGGCGATCAGCATGGTGCGCACAACGGGCTCGCATAGATAGCTGTCGAGTTCGGCGGACAGGGCGCGCCTCGCGTAGGCGCGGGCGCTCTCGGTGTCGAGCGGTGCGGCCTTGCGCATGTCCGTGTAATCCAGCTGGCCGCGGGCCTTGGCCAGCGCCACGGCTACTGCCAGCCGGGGCACCCGGAGCTTCGCGCCCAGTGACAGCAACGGTGTCGTCAAACCCGAACTGACCATCTTGTCCATATCGAGCAGATGCGTCGCTCCGGCGCGGCGAATCCCGATATACGGTGCGGTGCGGCGCAATTCGATGCCGACCTCGCCGGCCAGTGCGATGTAGCTGTGGTACGTCGAACCGAGCGCCGAAGCGCCGGTATCGATCGCGTAGCCATCACGGCGCACGGTTTGCACACGGCCCCCGGGTGAGTCGGTGGCCTCGTAGACATCGACCTGCCAGCCGGCCTCCTGCAGGCGATAGCCCGCCGTCAGCCCGGACAGGCCCGCTCCGACGATGGCGGCCCGCGGCACGCTCACGCCGCCTCGACGGAAGCCGCCGACACCGTGGGCGCGTCGTCGAGCCGGTGCAACGAGCGGCGGATCGTGTACGTCATCACGAAGAACCAGATCCAGAACGTCGCGAACGGCAGGTAAAAGCCGAACAACCCGTTCCACGCAAACGGCCCGGACTTGAAGAAGAAGATGATGCTCAGCGGTATCAGGTCGAGCATGAAGAACACGTTGAACCACCCGACCCAGCGCGGAATTATGGGATTGGTGTCCTCATCGGCCAACGAGGCGTAGATGATGCTGATGACTACGAAGTAGAACGGCGCGATCACGCCGAGGAACTGCAGCCAGGCGATGTCGTTGAGGAGCTGCACAATCTGCGGGTCACGGTCCGACCGAAACGACGCGGTAAGCCACCAGCCCGCTGGGTATGCGGTGAGTAACACGTTGGTACAGCCGGCAATGATTTGAGAGTAGGTCAGTATTCCCGGCTTTCCCTCGACGGCCGCGATGAGCTTGGCGAGCATCGCTGTCCAGGGCACGTAGAACATCGAACCGACGAGTACCAGCACCATCCCGACGCGGATCCCTACGGTGTTGTCGTGATAGACCCGAGTGATCTGAGCGGCGTCCCAGCTCGGCGGTTGGGAGGGAAAGAACCGGGCCAGCGGCCAGATGCCGACCATCAGGAAGGCAATGTAGACGTAACCGCTCCATGAAGTGCGCTGCAGGAGTTTCAGATTTGCCTGTGGCGATAGCATTTCGCATCCTCCCCGGCCACTCGGGATCCCGTTGCTCGACATGAATCGCATTGCGTAAACGATCGTTGCCACTCTTCGTGTTGACACTACCTTGCGGGAGCGCGACTTCGACCCTGGTGCGCAGCATCAAGTCGCCCAAACATATTCTCCGTCTGGACAGCTGGCGAATTCCGGTAAACGATAGTTGACACCGGACATTTATTAACATTACTGTCGCAAAATAACCTCGGTCACGCGAGTCGCAGACACAGACGATCGAACCCCTCAGAGGCATCGACTCCGTGACAGTTCTTAGGACGGTGCCCCCGATGGTTTCTTCGATGCCTACCGCAGACCGCACACAGCCCACCGCGGATGTGCTCATCGAACGTGACGGCACCGTCGGCGTCATCACGATCAACCGTCCGGCGCGACTTAACGCCGTTACCCCGGAGACTGGGAACACTTTGAGGTCCGCCTTCCTCGAGCTGGAGGCCGACAGCCGGATTCGCGCTATCGTGCTCACCGGCGCCGGGCGGGGATTTTGTGCAGGCGCCGACATCTCCGGTGATGTGGGCAATGCCCGCCAGGTGATCCTGGAGGCATGGAACCCGCTGGTGATGACCATGCGGTCACTACAGCTGCCCATCATCGCGGCGATCAACGGCGTAGCGGCCGGCGCAGGGGTGTCGCTGACGCTGGCCTGCGACCTGCGCGTTGCCGCCACGTCGGCGCGATTTGAGTTGTCGTTTGCCAAGATTGGGCTGATCCCCGACGCGGGCCTGACGTGGTTGCTGCCGCGGGTAATCGGCCTGGGACGCGCCAACGAACTAGCCTTCCTGGGAGGGCGTTTATCGGCGGCCGAGGCGCGCGACTGGGGCCTCGTGAACCGGCTGTCCGAGGACGGTGCGGCGCTCGCCGACGCGGTCGCCATGGCCCGGCGTTTCGCCGAACTGTCCGTGAGCGTGGCAGCGATCAAGCAAGCGCATCATCGTGCCCTCGAAACCGAATTCGCCAGTCAGTTGAAATACGAGGCGGATACCCAGGGTTGGCTGCAGCAGCAATCCGATTTCGCCGAAGCGGCAAAGGCGTTCGCCGAAAAGCGGGCACCGCGGCTGGCCGAACGAACGCCGCCGGACCGCGCGGGGTGACGCGAAGGGCCACCGACAACGGATGCCGGGCGGCCGGGCTCACCGGCTCATCTGCGCTAACGTTAGGAGATGGCCAAGCGTAACGACCGTTCAGAGCAGATCCTGCGCACAGCGATGCACCTATTCCACGAGCGCGGCTTCGACGGCGTCGGGGTGGATCTCATCGGCGAGAAAGCGGGTGTCTCCGGGCCCGCGATCTACCGCTATTTCAGCGGCAAGGACGAGATCTTGATGGCGCTTCTGGACGAGGCGATCGACAGGGTCTTGATGTCGACCGGTGGCCAATTCGATGATCCACGAGAGGAACTGGATCACTTGGTGCGGGGCCACGTGCAGCGGGCCCTCGAGGAACGCGAACTCATGAGCGTGTGGACCAGAGAACGTAATTCGATCCCCAAGTCGAATCGATCGAGGTTGAGCGCCCGGATCAAGCGCTACATCGACCGGTGGGTGGATTGCCTTGATGCCTGCTACCCGGGCCAGTCACGCGACGTGCTCAATGCAGCCGTCCACGCGACTCACGGACTGATCGACTCGACCTATATGTGGCCGGAAAAATCGCTGCGGACCGCCGGGCTTGCTGACATCCTGGCCGGGATGGCCCTGCAAAGTTTGGAGTGGCTAGGCGGCGACACATCTTCCACCGCGTCCAAACCCAGGAGCGTCCGGCAGAAGCGACCTCGGATCGTTGAACCTGAGGTGACGCCACTGCGCGACCGCAGGAAGCGCATAGCCCGCTGATCGGCCATACTGGCGCCGGAGCGTCAAAGAGGTCGAAGAATGAGTGCATAATTTTGATTTGGTCAGTATCAACAAACGATCGGTCTCGTCAGTGCGAAAGAAGAACACTTCATGCCCGAGTCGCTTATCCAGAAGCTCAGGGTCGCGGGCCAGTTGGGACGAATCGGCGCGCACATCGTCAACGAACGTTTGCGCCGTCCCAAACCCACAACTCTTGCGGAGATCCCACCGTCGGTTGACGCACTGACACCCGCGTGGCTGACAGCCGCCCTGTGCCAAGGACATCCGGGAGCATGGGTGACCTCGGTGTCGACCACCTCGGGAAGCGACGGGTCAACCACCAGGCGACTACTGACGCTCGACTACAACGACGTCGGCCGCCAATCCGGGCTCCCGACATCGGTGTTCTCCAAGTCGACGCCCAAGCTCACCTCCCGCGCGGTGACGGTTCCGTCAGCGGCATTGACATGCGAGGCGCTGTTCTACGACCGCATCCGCCCAACCCTGGACATCGAAGCCCCCCTTGGCTACTACATGGCGGTAGATAACCGATCCGGGCGCTCGATGTTCTTGATGGAAGACGTGGCGAGCAGCAGGAACGCGACTTTTGGCGATCCCACCAAACACTACATCGACCGCACCAGGGCCGAATCGATCATTACAACTCTGGCCACCCTCCACGGAACACTATGGGAGAGCGCGCGCTTCGCCGGTGACCTGGCCGCCGTCAAGGATGCCCTCAGGTGGCAGATCGACGTCAACGAGACAATCGCCTTTCCGCGTCGCACCCTGATCGGCTTCGACCGCGCGGAGTCGGTCTTCCCCGCCGGCTTCCGCCGTCGCCGGGCCGAGGTCTTCCCGGCGCTGATGACCTCCCTGGCGATGCACAGCTCGGCCCCCAACACACTGCTGCATTCCGACGTGCATTCCCGCAACTGGTATCTGACCCCAAACGGTGGCATGGGCCTGTACGACTGGCAGCTGATCAGCCGCGGCGTATGGGCCCTTGACGTCTCGTACGCGCTCAGCTCAGCGCTCACCGTAGATGATCGGCGCGCTTGGGAGCGGGAGCTCATCGAGTTGTATATCGACCGCATGCATGCGGCAGGAGGACCCGCACTCTCGTTCCAGGAAGCGTGGCTGGCATACCGCCAACAAGCCTTCCACGGACTGGTGTTCTGGCTATATACCATCGGCGCCGGCCGGCTGCAGCCGGCTATGCAACCCGACGAAGTATCGCTGGCCAATCTTGAGCGAATGACGAGCATGATCGACGACCTGGATTCATTCGAGGCCTTGCAGCGATCTCCGGCTGCGCCGGTGCGCTTGCCGGCTTCCGAAACTGCCTCGACGCTCAACGTCACACACCCGAACGAGGGCTGAATATTGGAGCCGGCGAGGACGACCGGCCTGAACTTCGGGCACGCGCGCTCTCGAACGAAGAGCGTGAGATGACAACATCGCTCCTCCCCTAGCCCGCCGGAAGCGCCCGGGCCGTCGGATCGTGTTCAGTGACCCGCACACGACGGCGTTAGACGGAAAGGTGATTCGCGAGCCGGCCGTGCCAGGCTTTGATTTCTCCGACGAAGTCGTAACCGTCGCGGCGTATGGCCGACCTGAAGCACAGGCCGATCGCGTACGACACGAAGATCTCGGCCTCGCGCGCCGGGTCGAGATCGCTTCTGACCGAGCCGTCCGCCTGGCCCGCGGCGAGGTGGTCGGCCAGTTCCGCCTCGTAGTCGTTGATAAGACGGTCGAACCAGCCGGCAAAGTTCTGCAGCGCGGCGGGTGTCTCGAAGGTCAGCACGATCATCGCCCGCATCGTTTCGGGTTCCCGCTCAACCGCGTGCAGCAGGTCATCGAGCTGACCGAGCACGCGGTCCAGGCCGGTGCCACCACGCTCACGTCGGATGGCGGGCAGCAGCAGATCGGCGAATGTCTCGAAGACCGACTGCAGCAGCGCCTCTTTGGAACCGTAACGGTCACGGACCATGTTGCGGTTGAACCCGGCGTTGATGCCGATCTCCGCGGCGGTCGTACGCTCGTAGCCCTGTCGGGCGAACAGCTGGATCGCCGACGCGATCAAGGCGACAGTCGACTCCTCCACGCGCTCCTGATTGGTCCTCGATCGGCGCCTGGTCGCACTGGTCACCTCATGAGTGTACGACGACTCTGTCTGCAGACAGGTAGATATCTGTTCAGCGACAGATCGATCTGTTACCGTGGTCACATGCTCGATGAACGCCCGTTCACGGCGAAGAGGCCGGTGGGGGTCGACGCGACGGGCCCGGATTCCGTCGCGGCTCAGCGGACATGGGCGAAGGTCTGGATCGTTCACGGCCTTCTATGGCTTGCATTGATCGCTTACTGCTGGACGATGTGGGTCGTCAGCGGTGACTTCACGCCCAATACCCTCGGCCGGGGTCAAGAGCCCACCTGGTACGTGATAGTGGTTCGCTGCGTCGAAGTGATCTTTGGAATTTTCATCACCGGCTGGATCCTGTGGCACTTTGTGATCGGGCCGAAGCTGCGCACCGGCCGTTTCAGCTTTGACGGCCTGTTTTTCCTCGCCGGCTGGTTGATGTTTTTCCAGGAGCCCTGGATCGATTGGACCACTTACCAATTCCAATACGCCACAACGTTCGTCAACTTCGGGAGCTGGCTACCGCACATCCCAGGCTGGAGTTCTGGCAACGGGCAATTGATTCCGGTGCCCATGGTGTATTTCACCGCCTACCTGTGGATGTGCGCGATGTCAGGCTATGCCGGATCCCGGTATATGGCCCACCAGCGCCGAAACGATCCATCGCGCAGCATATTTCGACTTATCACACAGACCTTTGCCGTGATGGTAGTCGGCGACATCGTCGTCGAGTTGATTATGACCAGGACTGGTCTGATCAGCTACTCGTCGACTATTCCGGCGCTGACGCTGTTTGCCGGCACCGATCACCAGTTCCCGCTCTATGAGCCGCTGAGCTGGCCGGGGACGTTCATTATCTTGAGCTGCCTGCACTTCTTCCGCGACGATCGCGGCCGGTCCTGGCCCGAACGCGGCATCGACAAACTGAAGTTCAAGCGCGAAGGCGCCAAGACATTCGCAAGGTTCTGCGCGATCGCCGGCGCGGCACAGTTGGCGATATTGATCGCCTTCAATATCCCGTACTCGTTCTACGCGTTGCATTCCGGCCCCATGCCCAAGGCGCACATCGAACGGGCGTGGCGCAACGGTGGGGTGTGCGGCCCCACGACCGCCTTCAATTGTCCCGATCCGAAGCTACCGATCTCACGTCAATCGGCACCAGATCGGCCCGAGCTATTACCAGAGAGGCATCGATGACACAGCACAGCACCGCCGCCGTGATCGGGGGCGGGATCGCCGGGATGGCGGCCGCCTACGAGCTGAGGAAAGCCGGGTTCCAAGTCACGGTGTTCGAGACCCGCGACCGGGTGGGCGGGCGGATCTGGACAGTGCGCAAGGGCGATTTCGTGATGGACCTGGGTACCGCCGTGTATCTCGGTACCTATCGCGAGGCTGTCGCCATGATCCATGAGGTCGGGTTGACCAACGAGTTCGTCGAAACACCGGTGATTTTCGGGATGCCGCGGCAAGGCAAGCAGCATTACCTCGACCTGGCAAAGCCGATCCGGGCAAGCCTGGCGACAAAAGTCATTTCCTGGCCCGCCAAGGTCAAAGCGCTGCGACTGTTCGCGGATGTCTTCAAGCACCGGGCAAGCCTCGGCTACGACACCTACGACGAGCTCGCCGAGATCGACAACGAAACCGTGTACGACTACTGCCACCGAGCGCTCAACGAGGAGCTAGCCCGCTACGTTGCCGCGCCGTTGGTCAGCGGCACCTGGGTGCACGAGGATCACGACACCTCGGTGGCCCTGCTGCACTGGACAGTCCGCAACATGCTGGTTAAGTCGGTATTCAACCTGACCTCCGGAGTGGCCGGGCTGCCGATGAAGTTGGCGACACTGGTCGACACCAAGCTCGAGCACACGGTCAGGAACGTCACCGACAACGGCTCTGCTGTCGAAGTCACTTACGCGACAACGTCGTCGGGTGAACAGACCCAAGCGTTCGACACCGTGGTGATAGCGACGATAGCCCAACCCGCGCTGGGCATGTATCCGCAGATGGACGAAAACCACCGCAACCTTTACGAATCGGCCCGGTACCATCGGTTGGGCAATGTCTCGCTGGGGTTTTCGGCGCGACCGGACGATCCGGGGACCTTCTCGATGGTGTCCCCCTACGACGATCCCGACACCATCGCGGTGATCGCCGACCACAACAAGGCGCCGGGAAGGGCACCGGCGGGCAAGGGCCTCATCTCGGTACTGCTATCGCCCGCATATCTGAACCGGACCGACGATCGTGATGATGACTACCTGATCGACCATGCGCTGGACCGCGTCAAGTACTACTACGGCAAGATCCCCGGCAACCTGGAGCAGCACGCAGTGGTCCGCTGGCCGGAATCCGTTCCGGTGATCGACAAAGGTCGCTTCAAACGAATAGCCGACTTCCGCAAGAAGATCGACCGGACTTCACGGGTGCAGTTCGCCAGCGATCTGGACCGCATCCCGGGCCTCAACGGAGGGTTGGTCAGCGGCATGGAAGCGGCCGCTCGCGTCTCGGCTCTGTTCGCCAACAAAGCACCGGGTAGCGTTCCTCGGTCGCGACTCATCGGCACCGCGGGAACGTGAGCCGGCGAGAGCCGACTTCAACCGCAGCGCCGTCGGTGCATAGTCCAAGAGAACAGGAGTTCCGGCCATGACAACCTCACTAGTTGCGATCGCCCAACCCCCATGGGGCATGACGACCCCAACGGCCGCGCAAACGATCATCAGCGTGATCCTCGCGGTGGCGGTGACGGCCTTTGTGGGCGCCGCCCTGATCGATTGGAGACGCTCCGGGTCGCCGGCCTTCCTTCTGATATTGGCCGGTGGCTACATCTGCTCATTCAACGAAGCGACGGTCGACGTGCTGGGCCATTGCTTCTTCCCCCTCGACGGGGTGATGGGCTATACCGCCTTCGGCCGAGGCGTTCCGGTGTGGGTGGTGCTGGCGCACATCGTCTTCTTCGGCGGGCTGTCGTATGTGATGGCGCTCGCGTTCAAGCACGGTGCCGGCCACCGGGTGATGTGTTACGGCATAGCCGTTTTCGGCGTGCTCAACGTATTGCTGGAGATACCGATGCTGCGCGCCGGGCTGTACGTGTATTACGGGTATCAACCCTTCGCGATCGGTGGCTTCCCCGTCAGTTGGCTGGTGATCAACAGCCTGGGATCGCTGTTCGGCGCCGTGGTGGTCGTCCGGCTGTCGTGGCTTTTCACCGGTGCGCGGCAGTTGTTGCTTGTGTTCGTGCCGTTCGCGACCTATATGGCGTCTTGGGTGCTGGCGATGCCGTACTTCGCAATCACCAACACCGACATGCCTGCCGGCGTGCGGATGGCGGCGGCGGTGCTGAGCATGGCGCTCGGGCTGATCGCGATCGACGGTCTCATCCGGATAGGAACCGGCCAGTGGCGCCTCCTGCCCCCGCAAAAGTCCGATACACCCGTCGATGGCCGGACGCAGGTGTATTCGCGTTCCTAGATCACTTTGCGGAACGATCGTTACGATCGGGCCGCGGAATTCCCATCGAGGGCCAGCGGTGATCGCAGCAAAAGCTCATGGAAAGGACCATATCTTCCAAATTTTATAGCCGCCCCATCCCGACTGATCTAGGATTCTGGCCATGGAAACGTTCGATTACATCGTCGTAGGCGCGGGACACAACGGGCTCTGTGCGGCGGCGACCCTTGCCGAGCGAGGCCGCTCCGTGTGCGTCGTCGAGCGACTGCCGGTGCTCGGCGGTCTTTCAGCCAGTTACCCGTACCTGCAGGATGCGCCGGAGCACAAGCTGAGCATCGGCGCGATGGATGACCTTTTCATGGCGCAGACGCCGCTCGCCCGCGAGATGCGGCTGGCTGACTTCGGCTATGACACAGTCCCGCTCGCGCACCCGTACGGCTGGATGAACGAGGACGGCGACACCCTGCTGCTGTGGGGCGACTTCGCCCGCACGCTTGACGACATCCGCTACTTCTCTCCGAAGGACGCCCGTACCTACGAGCAGCTCCGGGGACCGATCGATTGGATCATGGACCTCATCGACGTCCTCATCGTCCAGGACGCATCCGCATGGGGGAAGCTTGATTTCGCCAAGTACCTGCTAAGGCACCGCCCCGACCGGGCCACGCGCCGCTTCCTCGGCAGCCTGCTTTCACTGAACGTGTTCGAACTCATCTCGGAGACCTTTGAGTCCGATGCCATGCGCGGCCTGTGGGCCTACTGGTCGTCGATGGTGGGCCCGGCGGACGCCATCGGCTCGGGTGCGTATTTCCTCGGCTTCGCCGGTGTTCACCGTCATCTCGGTGTCCAGCGGCCCCTCGGCGGCATGACAAACCTGGTCGAGGCGTTCAAAGGCAAGCTGGAGAGCCACGGCGGCGTCGTGCGGCTTGGCAACGGGGTAAAGCAGATCGTGGTCGATGCCGGACGCGCATCTGGGGTCCTACTCGAAGACGGCACCCAGCTAAGCGCCCGGCGTGGGGTCGTCTCAAACGCCGCGGCACAGATCACCCTGGGCAAGCTTGTCCCCCAAGAGGAGCTAAGCCGCGAAGACCGCAACAAGGTCGCGCTCATCCCGGCGAATTCGATCAACGCCGCCGCGTTCAAGATCGATGTCGCGACGGCGGGCCGCATCGGCTACCCGAAGGCCGAAGCTGCCCGGGCCAAGCGTGATGGGGTAGATATTCGCACCACGACCTTCATGACGGGGACCCTCGAGGACCACATCGAGCAGATGTACGCGATGAAGCGCGGAGTCAATGTGGATACCCCGC
>Ga0302319_10013020_pt1 | contig 15629 bp, 12 predicted proteins | sample Bog_T0_2_FD_203319 | JGI IMG/M metagenome (GOLD analysis project Ga0302319, IMG submission 203319) | Peat permafrost microbial communities from Stordalen Mire near Abisko, Sweden - Bog_T0_2 | ecosystem: Environmental > Terrestrial > Soil > Wetlands > Peat | place: Sweden: Abisko, Stordalen Mire...
GCAGATTTTCGCCGCCGCGCCCGGCATCGCCGGCAAGACGATTCATCTCTGGGGCTTCGATGGCGACGCGCTGACTGTCGCCTGCCTGCTCCTGTTCATGGGCGCGATGGGCAAGTCGGCGCAGTTCCTGCTGCACACCTGGCTGCCCGACGCGATGGAGGGCCCGACGCCGGTCTCCGCCCTCATCCACGCCGCGACCATGGTGACCGCCGGCGTGTTCATGGTGGCGCGGCTGTCGCCCCTGTTCGATCTCGCGCCGGTCGCGCTGGCGGTCGTCACCATCGTCGGCGCGACGACGGCGTTCTTCGCCGCCACGGTCGGCCTGGTGCAGAACGACATCAAGCGGGTCATCGCCTATTCGACCTGCTCGCAGCTCGGCTACATGTTCGTCGGCCTCGGCGTCGGCGGCTACAGCCTCGGCATCTTCCACCTGTTCACCCACGCCTTCTTCAAGGCGCTGCTGTTCCTCTGCGCCGGCTCGGTCATCACCGCGATGCACCACGAGCAGGACATGCGGGCGATGGGGGGCTTGCGCAAGGAGATCCCGGTCACTTTCTGGATGATGATGATCGGTACGCTGGCGTTGACCGGCGTCGGCATTCCCTTCACCTCGATCGGCTTCGCCGGCTTTGTCAGCAAGGACGCGATCATCGAGGCGTCCTACGCCTCGACCGGTTTCGGCGCGACCTACGCCTTCGTCTGCGTCACGCTCGCCGCCGCGTTGACGGCGTTCTATTCGTGGCGGCTGGTGTTCATGACCTTCTTCGGCCAGCGCGGCGATTGGGCCGCGTCGCCGCAGGCGGTCGCCCACGGCCATGACGGCCATGCGCACGGCGACGACCATGCGCACAGCGACGACCATGGCCACGGCGATCACGCCGTGCGCGATTCGCCGCAGGTGATGCTGGTTCCGCTCGGCGTCCTGGCTCTGGGCGCGGTCGTGGCCGGCGTCGCCTTCCGCTACTGGTTCATCGGCGGCGGCTACGAGGGTTTCTGGAAGCATGCGCTGTTCGTCGGATCCGACAACAAGATCCTCGAGACCATGGAACATGTCCCGGCGATCGTGTCGCTCGCGCCGACGCTGATGATGCTGATCGGCTTCGCTGTCGCCTACTACATGTATATCGTCGATCGCAGGGCGCCGAAGGCGCTGGCCGACGCCAACCCCGCGCTCTATCGCTTCCTGCTCAACAAGTGGTACTTCGACGAGCTCTACGACTTCCTGTTCGTGCGGCCGGCGTTCCGCATCGGTCGCGCGTTTTGGAAGGGCGGCGACGGCGCGCTGATCGACGGACTCGGCCCCGACGGAATTTCGGCGCGCGTGCTGGATTTCGCGCGCGGGGCGGTGCGGCTGCAGACGGGCTACGTCTACCATTACGCCTTCGCGATGCTGCTCGGCGTCGCGATCATCGCCACCTGGTACCTGTTCGGGGGGATCCGCTGATGTCCGGCTCGTGGATCCTGTCGGGACTGCTGGTTCTGCCGCTGGTCGGCGCGCTGCTGATCCTCGTCCTGCGCGGCGAGAGCGCGGCGACGCTCGACAACGCGCGCTGGATCGCGTTGTGGACGACGCTGATCACCTTCGTCCTCAGCGTCGTCGCCTGGGAGCGCTTCAACCCGGCCGATCCGGGCTTCCAGCTGGTCGAGCAGCACGACTGGTTCTCGCACGTCATCCTCTACAAGCTCGGCGTCGACGGGATCTCGATCCCGTTCGTGCTGCTGACGACCTTCCTGATGCCGATCTGCATCGCCGCCTCGTGGACGTCGATCCAGAACCGGGTCAAGGAATACATGATCGCCTTCCTGGTGCTCGAGACGCTGATGATCGGCGTGTTCGTCGCGCTCGATCTGGTGCTGTTCTACCTGTTCTTCGAGGGCGGCCTGATTCCGATGTTCCTGATCATCGGCATCTGGGGCGGCAAGCGGCGCGTCTACGCGGCGTTCAAGTTCTTCCTCTACACGCTGACCGGCTCGCTGCTGATGCTGCTGGCGATCATGACGATGTACTGGACGGCGGGAACGACCGACATCGTGGCGCTGCTGCATTTCCCCTTCGCCGCCTCGATGCAAAGATGGCTGTGGCTCGGATTCTTCGCGTCGTTCGCGGTGAAGATGCCGATGTGGCCGGTGCACACCTGGCTGCCGGACGCGCATGTCGAGGCGCCGACCGCCGGGTCGGTCATCCTGGCCGGCGTCCTGCTGAAGATGGGCGGTTACGGTTTCATTCGCTTCTCGCTGCCGATGTTCCCGGCGGCGAGCGCGGATTTCGCCCCGCTGATCTACGCCCTCTCGGTCATCGCGATCGTCTACACCTCGCTGGTGGCGCTGGTGCAGGAGGACATGAAGAAGCTGATCGCCTATTCGTCGGTCGCCCACATGGGCTTCGTGACGATGGGCCTGTTCGCCGCCAACACCCAGGGTGTGCAGGGCGCTGTCTACCAGATGGTCAGCCACGGCCTCGTCTCGGGCGCTCTGTTCCTCTGCGTCGGCGTGGTCTACGACCGCATGCACACCCGCGACATCGCCGCCTACGGCGGCCTGGTGCAGCGCATGCCGCGCTACGCGGCCGCCTTCATGGTGTTCACCCTGGCGAACATCGGCCTGCCGGGAACGTCGGGGTTCGTCGGCGAGTTCCTGACGCTGATCGGGACGTTCCAGGCCAATCCGTGGGTGGCGATGATCGCCACCACCGGCGTCATCCTGTCGGCCTGCTACGCCCTCTATCTCTACCGCCGGGTCATCTTCGGCGTGATCGAGAAGCCGAGTCTCGCCGGCATCCTCGATCTCTCGGGACGCGAGATGGCGGTGCTCGCGCCGCTGCTGGTCCTGACCATCTATTACGGCGTCCATCCGCAGCCGATCATCGACGCCAGCGCGGCCTCGATCGACTCCCTGCTCAAGGGCGTCGGCCAGGCGCTGAGCCTGACCAAGACTGCGGGACTCTGAGAGCGAAGCGAAGCTAGGGGAACGACGCAAGATGAACGTAACCGCTCTCTCGCTCCCGGTCGTGCTGCCTGAGGCGATCATCGCCGCCGGCGTGTTGGCGCTGATCCTCTACGGCGCGTTGCGCGGCGCGCGGACACAGTGGCTGGTGGCCGAGATCGCCGTGGCGCTGCTGGCGGCGGCGCTGGCGGTGGTCGTCGCCGACCAGCGCGAGTCGGCCGCGACCTTCTTCGGCGCCTTCGTCGACGATCCGTTCAGCCGGTTCATGAAGGCCCTGGCGCTGATCGGCTCGCTGGTCACGCTGCTGCTGTCGATCGACTTCATGCGCAACGAGAAGATCGGCGGCTTCGAGTTCCCGGTGCTCATCCTGCTCGCCACGCTCGGCATGATGATGCTGATCTCGGCGGGCGATTTCATCGCCCTCTATCTCGGTCTCGAGCTGATGAGCCTGGCGCTCTACGTCATCGCCGCCTACCGCCGCGACGACCTGCGGGCCTCCGAGGCGGGTTTGAAGTATTTCGTCCTCGGCGCGCTGTCGTCGGGCATGCTGCTCTACGGCGCGTCGCTGATCTACGGCTACGCCGGCACGGTGTCGTTCACCGGGACCGCTGCGGCGCTGCACGGCCACGGCAACCTCGGAATCGTCTTCGGTCTCGCCTTCGTCCTCGCCGGCCTGGCGTTCAAGATCTCGGCGGTGCCCTTCCACATGTGGACGCCCGACGTCTACGAGGGCGCGCCGACCCCGGTGACGACCTTCTTCGCTTCGGCGCCGAAGATGGCGGCGATGGCGATCCTGATCCGCGTCGTCGTCGTCGCCTTTCCCGGCATCTCGGCCGACTGGCGCCAGATCGTCACCTTCGTCTCGATCGCCTCGATGGCGCTCGGCTCCTTCGCCGCCATCGGCCAGACCAACATCAAGCGGCTGATGGCCTATTCGTCGATCGGCCACATGGGCTTCGCGCTGGTCGGCCTCGCCGCCGGCACGGTCGAGGGCGCGCACGGCGTCATCCTCTACATGGCGATCTATCTGGCGATGACGCTCGGCACGTTCGCCGGCATCCTGTCGATGCGCCGCGACGGCGCTTACGTCGAGGACATCGCCGACCTCGCCGGATTGGCGCGCACCAACGCGCCGATGGCGTTCTTTCTCGGCGCGATGATGTTCTCGCTCGCCGGCGTGCCGCCGCTCGCCGGCTTCTTCGCCAAGTTCTACGTCTTCGCCGCGGCGATGAAGGCCGATCTCTACTGGCTCGCCGTCATCGGCGTGCTGCTCAGCGCGGTGAGCGCCTATTACTATCTGCGCATCGTCAAGATCATGTATTTCGACGAGCCGGCCAAGGCGTTCGACCGTCCGGGCTCGGCGGCGCGGGTGGTGCTCGCGCTGTCGACGGCGATCGTCATCTTCTACGCGTTCGCTCCGGCGCCGCTGACCGACGCGGCGATGGCCGCAGCGAAGTCGCTGTTTTGAACGCAATCGATTTTCAGATTGTTCCCGAGCCGCTGTTCGCCGGCTGGCGGGTCGCGCGTTTCGCGCGCCTCGCCTCCACCAATGACGAAGCGCGGCGCGCGGCGCTCTCCGGCGACGCGGGCCGGCTGTGGGTCGTCGCTGAGGAGCAGACCCACGGGAGGGGCCGCAAGGGCCGCTTCTGGAGTTCGCCGCCGGGCAACCTCTACGCCAGCGTCGTGGTCGTCGATCCCTGTCCGCCGGCGCTCGCGCCGCAACTCGGCTTCGTGGCCGGAGTTTCGCTCGCGCAGGCGGTCGCCGATCTCGGCGGCGCCGAATTCGGCCTCAAATGGCCGAACGACCTGATGTGGCGCGGCGCCAAGGTCGCTGGCCTGCTCGCCGAAGGGGTGACCACCGGCGACCGCCGGCTCGCCTGCGTCGTCGGCGTCGGCGTCAATTGCGTGAGCGCGCCGTCGGGCCTCGACTATCCGACCGCGTCGCTCGCCGACGCCTTCGGCCGCGAAATCTCGCCGCAAGGGCTCTTTCTCCGGCTGGCGACGCGCTTCCACGAGGCGCTCGGCCTATGGTCGAGGGGGCAGGGGTTTGCGGCGATTCGTTCGCTGTGGCTCGCCAACGCCGCCGGGCTCGGCGGCCCGATCCGCGTATCCGATCCGCGCGGCGCCCGCGAGGGCGCGTTCGAGGGGCTCGATGGGACGGGACGGCTGCTGCTGCGCACGGCGCAGGGCGTCGAGACGATCGAGGCGGCCGACCTTTATCTCGCGCCGCCGCTCGAAAACAAGGAAAGCGCAGGCCCATGAGTGAAGGCGACGAACTGGTTTTCGCGCCGCTTGGGGGGCTCGGCGAGATCGGCATGAATTGCGCGCTCTACGGCTTCGGGCCGCCGCGCGCGCGCAAGTGGTTGATGGTCGACGTCGGGCTTGCCTTCGCCGACGCGGACCTGCCCGGCGTCGATCTGCTGATGCCCGACATCGCCTTCATCGAGAAGGCGAAGAAGGACCTGGTCGGCATCGTCATCACTCACGCTCACGAGGACCACATCGGCGCGCTCGCCGAATTGTGGCCGCGTCTGGGCGCGCCGGTCTATATGTCGCGCTTCTCCGCCGGCCTCGCCGAGGCGCGCCGCCTGTCCGAGCCGGGCGCGCCGAAGATTCCGATCACGGTCGTCACGCCCGGCGACCGGCTCGACATCGGTCCGTTCGACGTCGAGTTCGTTCCGGTCGCGCATTCGATTCCCGAGAGCTGTGCGCTGGCGATCCGCACGCCGCTCGGAACCGTCGTCCACACCGGCGATTGGAAGATCGACCTGACGCCGCCGATCGGCGCGCCGACCGACGAGCGGCGTCTGCGTGAGATCGGCGACGAGGGCGTGCTGGCGCTCGTCTGCGATTCGACCAACGTCCTGCGCGACGGCGCCAGCCCGTCGGAAGCCGAAGTCGCCAAGACGCTGGCCGAGCTCGCGCGCGGAACCCAAGGCCGCGTCGTCGTCACCACCTTCGCCTCCAACGTCGCGCGGCTGCGCGCCGCGGCCGAGGCGGGCTTCGCCGCCGGCCGGCAGGTGCTGATCCTCGGACGCGCGATCGAGCGCGTCGTCGCGGTGGCGCGCGAGTGCGGCTATTTCGACGGCGTGCCGGCGCTGTTCGGCTCCGATCGGCTCGACCGCCTGCCGCGCGACAAGATCCTGGCGCTCGCCACCGGCAGCCAGGGCGAGCCGCGCGCGGCGCTGGCGCGGCTTGCGCTCGACGAACGCGTCGCGGTCGGGCTCTCGCCCGGCGACCGCGTCATCTTCTCGTCGCGCACCATTCCCGGCAACGAGAAGGCGGTTGGCCGGATCGTCAACGCGCTGGCCAAGCAGGGGATCGAGGTCGTCACCGACCGCAACCATCTCGTCCACGTCTCCGGCCATCCGCGCCGCGGCGAACTCGCCCAGCTCTATGGCTGGCTGAAGCCGAAGATCGCCGTGCCGGCGCATGGCGAGCCGCTGCATCTCGCCGAGCACGTCGCCTTCGCGCGCAGCCTCGGCGTCAGCGAGATCGTGCGCGCGTTCAACGGCGACGTGGTTCGGCTCGCGCCGGGGACGCCGCGCGTCATCGCGCGCGTCGACCACGGTCGACTGATGAAGGACGGCGCGATCCTGCTGCCGCCGACCGACGACTGCGTCGCCCAGCGGCGCAAGCTCGCATTCGCCGGCGTGGTGTCGATCGCCCTGGCCTTGACCGCCAAGGGCGAGATGGCGGGCGAGCCCGACGTGCTGATCGCCGGCCTGCCGAAGAACACGCGCGAGGGGGCGGGGCTCGACGCCGCGGTCGACGCGGCGATCTTCGAGACCTTCGAGGGCCTGCCGCGCGGCAAGCGCCGCGACGCGGATTTCGTCGGCGAAGCGATCGAACGCGCAGTGCGCAACACGGTCGACCGCGTCTGGGGCAAGAAGCCGACGGTGCATGTGCTGATCGTCGAGGTGTAAGGGCTTGTGCGCGCCGCCAAAGTTCTGCGTCATGGCCGGGCTTGACCCGGCCATCCAGGCGCGGCTGCGCGAGTGCGTGGCCAAGACTGTCGTCATGGCCTTTTGGCGATACGGAAGCGGCGCCGCTTGGATGGCCGGGTCAAGCCCGGCCATGACGGGAAGGGGAAGCGCGGCGCGCTCGAGGAGGAAACCATGATCGAACGCCTGAACCACGTCGCCATCGCCGTGCCCGATCTGGCGAAGGCGACGGCGCGATACCGCGACGCGCTCGGCGCGCGCGTTTCGCCGCCGCAGGCGCTGCCCGAGCACGGCGTGACCGTCGTTTTCGTCGAGCTGTCGAACGCCAAGATCGAGCTGCTCGAGGCGCTCGGCGCCGCCTCGCCGATCGCCAAGTTCATCGAGCGCAATCCCGACGGCGGCATGCACCATCTCTGCTTCGAGGTCGACGACATCCTGACGGCGCGCGACGCGCTGGAGGCTTCCGGCGCGCGCGTGCTCGGCGACGGCGAACCGAAGATCGGCGCCCACGGCAAGCCGGTGCTGTTCCTGCACCCGAAGGATTTCGACGGGACGCTGATCGAGCTCGAGCAGGTGTAGAGCGATCGCGTTCGGCTCTGCGCGAACCTCGCGCCGGGCCGTCCTCGCGCCGGCGAGAGCGAGTCGACGCGCGAGGCGCGCAGCCGCCAGGCGATCGCAAGCCCGTGCTGCGCGTCGCGCGCTTCAGCCGGCGACCAACTGCCGGGCGAAATTGGCGCGCGCCTGCGCTTCGAATTTCGCCGTGAGAGTCGGCGTGCGATAGACGCGCGGCGCATCCGCGAACTTGCGCAGGAAGCCGAGCCGGCCGGCGTCGTACTGCGCTTCTGTCAGGTGGGGAACCTCGAGGCGCAGCAGTTCGGTGTTGCGATCGAAATCGGCGTCGATCTCGCCGAGCGGCGTCAGGTCGAGGTCGAGAACCCAGACCCGCGCGCGTTCGCGCAGCGGCGCGTCCGGCGCCGGGTCGGGATAGGCGAGATGGTCGGCGGTGGCGCGGATCGTGTCGGCGATCCAAAGGCGGTCGGGCGGCGAGAGCGGCGCCCCCAGGCTCGCCTCCAGCCAGACCTCGGCCGACCGCGCCTCGTTGTCGCGCCGGCCACGCTCGTAGACGCAGTCGTGATAGGCGATCGCGCAGGCGATCAGGGTCTCGACCTCGGGCGCGTCGAGGCCTTCGGCCGCCGCATAGAGGCGATGGCGCCGCCACAGCAGCGCGAGATGATTGAGGCCGTGGTAATGGCGCTCGGGCGACTCCATCATCGCCGTCAGTTCGGACTTGGCCCGGTCGGAAACGGGGACGCGCGCAAGCAGCGCGTCGAAATCGCGACGGTCCTCGAGGCGGGTCGTGGGCGCCGATCCGATGCTGAACTTGGTCATGGCCTGGAGCGACATCCCCTCGCGTGACGTGCGCCCGCCCTTCCGAGCTGCGCCGGGAAATTAGCCAATTTACCTTTTCTGGCAGACCGTTATATGATTTCTTTGAATCTGCCAATTGTCATCAAACTGTTAAAAATCTAAGGTTCTGTGACAGCGGCGGCAAAGTTTCTGCGAAGCCGGGGGCAGTAGCGAAATGCGCACCATCCAGTCAACATTCTTGCACGTCACTATGACGAAGGTTTTCCGCCAGGGCGCGCCGCGGCGCTCCGGGTTGGCGGCGGCGGTTTTCGCCGTCGGACTGGCGGCCTCTGCCGCGGCGACGCCGGCGCTGGCCGACGACGACATCGGCGGCGCGACGACGGTCGTCAATCTGGTGACCGGCGATCTCTCGTCCGGCGACAAGGTCAGCGTCGTCCAGGGCGACCAGGTGTTCAGGGACGAGGGCGTCAAGACCGACGACAACAGTTCGGCGCGGCTCGTGCTGCGCGACAACACCGACCTGCTGCTCGGGCCGTCGTCTTCGATCAAGCTCGATCGCTTCGTCTACGCGGGCCCCAAGCAGCCGGGCGCGATCGCCATCAATCTGGTCAAGGGCGCGTTCCGGTTCGCGACCGGCGACGCCGACAAGAAGGCCTATGTCATCTCGACGCCGACGGCGTCGCTGGGCGTGCGCGGAACCGTGCTCGAGATCGTCTCCGATCCGGCCAAGACGTTCGTCGTGCTCGGCGAGGGCGGGGCGGTCGTGTGCATGCGCAGTTTGCCCAGGAAGCATTGCCTGCAGATGACCGACCCAGGCCAGGCGGTCGAGGTGACGGCGACCGGGATCCGGTGGAACTCCGGGGCCGCCGCCGCCGTCACGGCGATCATCGAGGCGATCCCGAACGCGCCGAGCGGGCCTTCCGGGCCGAGCGGCCAGCACGCCAGCGTGACTCCCACGACGACGACGACGACGACCGACACCGTCACGGTGCACACCAAGCCCGGCGGATGTGGCGGCGACGGCGGGGACGGCGGCGACGGCGGGGAGGACAGCGTCTCGCCGAGCGTAAGCGGGTCCAGCGGTCCCGGCCCCGGCGGTCACCATGGACCAGGGCACGGTCCCGGCCACTGAATGACGGGCGCGCCGAACGAGGATCCGAATCCGGCGCTCTCGAGGAGGCGCCGAGCCTGATGCCCAAGCGGATCGAACCGGGGCGTGGCGGTCTTCGCGTGGCGGCCGGCCCGGCGCGACCGGCATGACGGCGCGCTGGCGCAAGGCCGCGGCGCGACGTTTCAAGTGGCTCTGGCGCTATCTCTTGGTCGTCGTCGCGGTCTACGCGGGCGCGCTGGCGCTCGGCGAGACGCTGACGGCGATGCGCGCCAATTTCCAGAACGTCGTCTTCGACCAGTACCAACGCTGGCGGCCGCGCGCGCGCAGCGCCGAGGGGCTGGTGCGAATCGTCGACATCGACGACGAGTCGATCCGGCGTCTGGGCCAGTGGCCGTGGCCGCGCGCCGAGATGGCGAAACTGGTCGACGCCCTCGCCGGCGCCAAGGTTGCGCTCATCGGCTTCGACGTGCTGTTTTCGGAGACCGATCGCGCGCCCTCCGACGCCGCGCTCGTCCGCCACGGCATCGGCTCCGACGCCAACGTCGCGGTGCGTCGCGAAGGCGACGAAGCGTTCGCGCAGGCGATCGCCGATCGACCGGTCGTCCTGAGCGAACTCGTGACGCAGTCGAAGCTCGCCGCCGTGCGTCCGGTGAAGCGCGGCTTCACCTTCATCGGCGAGAACCCGACGGCGGATCTGCCGCAGATGTCGGGGGCGCTCGGGCCTCTGGCCGATCTGGCGACGTGGGCGTCCGGGATCGGCTTCGTCAACTGGCAGGCGGACGCCGATCGCGTGGTTCGCCGGGTGCCGCTGCTGATCGTCGTCGACGGCCAGATTCAGCCGAGCTTCGCCATCGAATGCCTGCGCGTGGCGCAGGGCGCCTCGACCTATCTCGTCAAGTCCGGCGACGCCGGCGGCGTGGCGGCGATCAAGGTCGGCGATCTCGTCGTGCAGACCCAGCCGGCCGGCGACATTCGCGCCTATTTCGCCGCGACCGATCCCAGCCAGTCGACTCCGGCGTGGAAGCTGCTCGCGCCCGGCGCCGATCTCTCCGGGCTCGCCGGCAAGATCGTCGTCGTCGGCGCCAGCGCGTCGCTGCTGTCGGACGTCGTCGCGACGCCGCTCAATCCCTCGACGCCCGGCGTCGAGGCCCAGGCGCAATTGATCGAACAGCTGATCGACGGCGACGAACTGCTGCGCCCCGACTGGGCGCCCGGCGCCGAGGTCGCGGCGTGGACGCTGCTCTCGCTCGCCCTCGTCGTCGCCACCCCGCTGTCGGCGCTGGGAAGCGCGGCGCTCGGCGGGTTGGCGGTGGCGGCGATGGCGGGCGGCAGTTGGCTCGCCTTCGTCCGATACGGTTGGCTGCTCGACCCGATCACGCCGAGCCTGTCATCCGGCGCCGTTTTCCTCGCCGGCGTGCTCGCGCTCTACAGCCAGAAGCGGCGCCAGCTCAACGAGACGCGCTCGCATTTCGGCCGGTTCGTTTCGCCGGCGGTGGTGGCGCGGCTGGCCGAGCATCCGGACGCCGTCCGTCTCGGCGGCGAGCAGCGCCCGCTGACCCTGATGTTCTGCGACATCCGCTCCTTCACCACGATTTCGGAAGGCCTGTCGGCGGTCGAGCTCACGTCGTTCCTCAACGAGTATCTGACGCCGATGACCGACGCGGTGCTCGGCGAGATGGGCACGGTCGACAAATATATGGGCGACGCGATCATGGCGTTCTGGAACGCGCCGCTCGACGATTCCGCCCATGCCGCGCATGCGGTCAGCGCCGCGCTGACGATGCGCAGGACGCTCGCCGAGCTCAATCGCCGCTGGGCGGAGCGGGCGTCGGAGCCGGGTCGGGCGTTCAGGATCAAGTTCGGCGTCGGCCTCAACACCGGCGAATGCTGCGTCGGCAACCTCGGCTCGACCCGTCGCTTCGACTATTCGGCGATCGGCGACGAGGTCAACGTCGCCTCGCGGCTCGAGGGCGCCTCGAAGGTCCTCGGCGTCGACATCGTCGCCAGCGGCCTCACCCGCGAGCAGGCGCCGGGCTTCGCCTGGCTCGAGATCGACCGCGTGCTGCTCAAGGGCAAGACGCGCCCGACGCCGATCTACGCGCTGGCGGGAGACGCGGCGACCGCCGCAAGCCCGGAGTTCAACGCGCTCGCCGCGCGCCACGGCGAGATTCTCGCCGCCTATCGCGCGCGCGATTTCGCCGCCGCGATGCGGCTCGCCGCCGAGGCGGCGGCGCTCGCGCCGGCGGAGATCCAGGGCCTCTATACGAACTACTATCAGGAACGCTTCGCGTTCCTCGCGACCAGCGACCTCGGCCCGGCCTGGGAGCCGGTCTTCAGGCTGGAGACCAAATAGCCGGGACGGCGGGGGCTCAGATCGCCTTGTTGGCGGCGCGCAACCGGGCGGCGAGAACGCGCATCACCTTCAGCGCGAAGAACGGCGTCTGGCTGACCAGGAACAGGAACTGCTTCTCGCCGACCGGGACGGCCTCGACGTCGGTGGCGGCGGTGACGGTCGCGCTGCGCGGCTCCTTGTCGATCAGCGCCATCTCGCCGAAAATGCCGTTCTCGCCGATCGTCGCCAGCAGGCGGTTGCCGCTGTTGATGTCGACCTTGCCGCTCTTGATGACATAGAGCTCGGTGGCCGGGTCGCCTTCGCGAAAGATGACCTCGCCTTCCTTGAACATGCGCACAGGCACGCCCGCGCCGGCTAGGATGCTGAATTCGACTTCGGTGTTCGCCATGTCTCGTTCCCTGCGGGACGGAGGAAAGCCTGATTGGAGACAGGACCACAACTGAATCGTATTGCACTTTTATGACATGGCGGTCGCCCCGCGCCAATACGCCCGCCGCAGGGGCGACGGAGTCGGGTCGAGCCGCGTCCCAGTGGTCAAGTTCGAACGGTTGGCGCCCGCCGTCAACCGCCGGTTTCGACCCGAGCCCGACCCCCACCGGCCGTGCCCAAACGACTGGATTTGGCCGGAGCGGAATGGCGGCTTCGGGCGGTCGAGAGGTCTAACCGGACATTCGCTCCTGCAAAGCGTCGCGGCGACTGTCGACCTGCCGGGGATGACTCGACCTCCGTACAAGCGCACAAGAAGCGGCGCCTTGCTAGCGCTTGCGCCCGTTGACGATGATCCACAACGTGAGGTCCCAGGCGCCATAGACGCCACAGATCAAGAACAGCGCCGCCGCGCCAGCAATGACGCTGGGCGCGAAGGATTTCTCAGCGGTCAGCCCGGCCGCACCGACAATCAGGCACGCATTAGCCAGCGCCGGAACACCTCCGTAGGGAATCCAGTCGGCCCAACTCAGCGCGACGAAATCGACTTTACGTCGCGCAGCGATGATCTTCGTCAGATAGGCTAGGCCGCTCAAACCGCATAGGCAAAGAATAACTGCGGTGGGCCACGGCGACACAGACGGCGCAAGTACGGCCAAGGAGAGCAACAGAACGCTGCCAAAATGAACCAGCGTAGGAGTCAAAAAAGCGCGCGCGCCGATTATTGCGTCCGAACTGGAGAATCCGGCGCCGAGTGTGACCACGACAAACAACAACCCGAGCAGGGAGGCGCTCGCTGCGCCCGTCGTGACGTAGAAGTTGTCCCAGTCGTGGAGCATTGGCGCCATGATCTGGAACACGCGCCAGTTTCCGTACTTTTGCAACCGCATGCCGGATGACGGCTGCCTTCAGGCCAAGCAATCATACGGACTTGAGCCTTTTCCGGTTCGATTGAATGGAAAGGAGCACCGGGCATACCCCTCCCGGTGAGGGGCTTTGCCAATAGGACCTGGGTAGTTTCCGAGTCTATCGCCGGCGCCAGAACGTCCTTAGACTCCGAGCGTGCTGTCGCACCCGAAACGGTCGGAAATCACGGGATTTCGGCGAGGAGGTCAGCGCCATGAGGGATCTAGCGACCTCGAAGAGCCCCGACGTCTCGTTTCCGGTCGGGTATCACGATCTGCACCCGAACGTCAGCATCAACTTTCAGCTGAACCGCTTCTACGGCTGGGTCGGCGACGACAGCATGCTGACCGAGATGCGCCAGGCGGTGACCGGCGTGAACGATTATCCGATGTTCACGAAAATCATTCTCGATTTGGGAGAAAAGGCGCTCGCGCGGCGTGAGGTGCTCAAGGGAGCCTACTATCTGCGTCTCGCCGAGTTCTTTTTGCTCTCCAGCGACGCGCGCAAGTTGCCCACACGCCAGCGCTTTGTCGATCTGCTCCTTGATCATCTGCAAATTGCGCCGTCTGCCTATAGCAGAATACCTTTTGAGACCGGTTGGCTCCCCGCCTATCGCCTCACGCCGATGAAACCGCGGGGAACACTGGTCGTTTTCGGAGGGTTCGACAGCTACATCGAGGAATGGTTGCCCGCGGCGCTGTTCTTTCGCAACGCTGGGTACGACACGGTCCTGTTCGAGGGCCCGGGCCAGGGGGCGGCGCTCGAATTGGCGCATCTGACCATGAGTCCTGAGTGGGAGAAGCCGGTCAAAGCGGTGCTGGACTTCTTCCGCCTCGACGCGGTCACGTTGATGGGATTCTCCCTGGGCGGCGGGTTAGTCATTCGCGCCGCCGCGTTTGAGCCAAGGGTGCGCCGAGTCATTGCTTACGACATTATGACCGACGGGCTCGGGTGCATTTTGCGGCTATTCCCGCCGCCGGCGCAAAAGGATCTCCTCGGCTGGATCGACGCCGGCAACGCGGAAGCGGTCGACAAGTTCTTCGCCGACGCGATGGCCAAGAGCCTGCTCCTGGACTGGATGATGCAATTGGCCCTGCACAACACCGGACTCCGGACGCTGTATGAGGTGATGAAGCACTACCAGAAATACGAATCCGCGAGCATTTCGTCCCGCCTGACGCAGGACGTGCTCCTAATGGCGGGCGCGGAGGATCACTATGTCCCGGTGCACCAGCTGCCCGATCAGATCGCCACCCTGACGCATGTTCGCTCGCTGACCGCGCGTTTGTTCACGCGCGCGGAGCAGGCGCAGAATCATTGTCAAGTGGGCAATATGGGCCTGGCGTTTCGCATCATGAACGATTGGATGAATGGCCTTGGGCCGATCGAAAGTCTGCCCGCGACGCCGAGGTGACGGGTCGTCGCGAAAAATGTCTTTTGGAAAATCAGAAAACACGCTATTCTAACAACTGAGGCCGCTGACGATGCGCGGCGACGAACGGGGGGGCCCGGCGCCCGCCTGCAATCGCCCGTCCTGGCGCCCTCATCCTGAGGCGCCGGCGAAGCCGGCGTCTCGAAGGATGGCTTCAGAGCGCGCGCTAGAGCATGACGCGATTTGACGGAATCGCCAGCATTGTCATTCCCGCGAAAGCGGGAATCCAGAGGCAAAGGGCGCAGTGGCCGCCAAGTTTGGATTCCCGCTTTCGCGGGAATGACATTGCCGAGAGCGCTGTCGGTTCCGTCGTAAGACAACACGCTCTAACGCGATCCCGGGAGCATCCTTCGAGGCCCTCGCTCACGCGAGGGCGCCTGAGGATGAGGTGCGAGGAGGTCGCTGGCGCCTTGACGAAAGATAACACGCTGGAATTCAACGATATTCTGCCCTGGCGTCAAGCTAGGCCCTTGACGAAGCTTGACAAAACTTGACAGGACTTGACAAAACTTGACGCGCTTCTTGACGCGCGCCTTGACGCCGCCCCTCATCCGCGCTGGCGCATCAGCCGCGACTTGTCGCGGTTCCAGTCGCGCGTCTTTTCCGCTTCGCGCTTGTCGTGCAGCTGCTTGCCGCGGGCGAGCGCGATGGCGACCTTGGCGCGGCCCTTGGCGTTGAAATAGATGCGCAGCGGCACGATCGTCATGCCTTCGCGCTCGACGCCCCTGGCGAGTTTGACGATTTCCTTGGCGTGCAGCAGCAGCTTGCGCGGCCGCTTCGGCTCGTGGTTGTTGCGGTTGGCCTGCAGATATTCGGGAATGTTGGCGTTGTAGAGGAACAGCTCGCCGTTGCGGTCGACGGCGGCGTAGCTCTCGGCGACCGTCGCCTTGCCGGTGCGCAGCGACTTCACTTCGGGGCCGGTCAGCATCAGCCCCGCTTCGAACACTTCGCCGATCTCGTAATCGTGGCGCGCGCGCCGGTTGTCGGCGACGACCTTGTAATTCGGCCTCTCCTTTTCCGCCGCCACGCCGTCTCCTTTTCGTCAGGACCGTGTCAGGCGTTGAGCAGGCCGGCGTGGACCATCGCCCGCCGGATGATCGCTTCGGTGTTCGCGCCGACCGGCAGCAGCGGCAGACGGACCTCGTT
>Ga0302319_10013022_pt1 | contig 15628 bp, 10 predicted proteins | sample Bog_T0_2_FD_203319 | JGI IMG/M metagenome (GOLD analysis project Ga0302319, IMG submission 203319) | Peat permafrost microbial communities from Stordalen Mire near Abisko, Sweden - Bog_T0_2 | ecosystem: Environmental > Terrestrial > Soil > Wetlands > Peat | place: Sweden: Abisko, Stordalen Mire...
CGGACGCTTGCCGGTTATCCCTTTTATTAAACGGGGTTCCGATAAGCTCGATGACGTTATCATCGCCAAATCGCACCCATGGGGTAATGTTGACTTGCCAGCGGTACTCGGCGCGCACGCGGGAATGACTTACCCAGGCGCCATTGACCATCACTCCGTCGACGGGATTCGGTCCGTCGAAGTCAATGATCACATTCTCGCCGGAAAGTTTTTGGTCGATCCTGACTACTCGCTTCGCCGCGACACCGGTCCAGAGCCCCGGAAGTGAGACTATTTTGTCGAAGGTCAGGTAGTCGTCCGACGCGCTCCAGGCGCCAGAGAGATCAAGCGAGGTATCGGGACTGGGGCGATAGGAGAGCCAGGCCGGAGCGCGGGAACCAACCAGGAACCCATCCCCATGTATCTCGACCGCAAGCGTATGCTTCGTCCCGGGCGCCAGGATGCCGCCCACGGAATCGGCGGCGATGCCCTCGCGCTGCTGGCCGAGGTCCTTGCCGTCCAGAAAGATCCGCCCATTATCAATGAACGCGCCGTCCCAGGCCGTGAGCCATAACAACACGTCTCCCTTGTTCCATTCCGCCGGCACGGTAAACGTTTTTCGAAGCAAGGCATGCTTGATCCCCCGATGGGTATCGACACCCCAGCAACCGATGGATCTCGACTCCCATCCCGCGGTATCGACGTCAGGCGCCGCAAGTTGCGTCACGTCATCGCCTTCATTCAGCGGACGAAAGGCCCAAGAGCCGTAAAGGTCCAGAGTCATGCGAGGGCTGAAAGGCGGCAGGTTCTTGCGGATCGGCGCCGTGCCTCGCCACCAATTGCGCTGGAGGTCGAACCACTCGGCAGAGGCGAATTCCGGATGGCGGCAGGGGGTAAGAAAGATGCGCGTCTCACCCGGTTCGAACCGGAGGTTTTCGAGCTTCGACCCGCCGCCGGCCTGCGCGATGGGAACCGCGTCCGGCGTGTTCTTGAGTTCGAGGCACCATGCGGGATTGAGCCCTTTTTCGAAAAGGAGCGACGCGGTCTGCGCCGCTACGGAATCCCGGTTCCAGAGATTCCAGACATCGTAGAGCCCGTTGTTGCTCACGTAGTGCTTCCACAGAACGGGGCTGAATGCATCGGAAAGCGTGGCCGGCAGCCTTTGGATATGAAACGCATCGAGCAGAGAGGTGAAGAGCTTTGCCGTCATCAGTTCGCCCGCGGACGGCTTGCCTTCCCATCGGTCGGCCATTCGCGCCGCGCTGAATTTCACACCAACATCAACGATGAAACCCTTGCCCAGCGGGCGCATTCCGATTGCGACGCCGCCATTGCGCCAAAGCATCAGCTCCCGGCACTCGGGAGCGACTTTCTGAAGCGTGAGCCCATTCGGCTTCGTCTCGCCGTTCCAATCATCCTGCGGGAAGATATCCTGGCCGGGCGCCGGAGTGATTGGCTGCGACTCCGGGATGGAATTATTCTGGCTGCGGTCAATATGGGTAACATGATACCCGGTGAGCCGCTCGATTGGCCATGCGTCCCGGCGGGTCGGAGTATTACGTCCGGTCTGGACGAATGTGACGAAGATGCCGCCGTCCCGGACGTAGCGCTCGATTTGGTCAACCATCTCCGGGTCCATGATGGAGGTGTTAGTGTCGAGGATTACCTTGTACTTTGCGGCGTTGCCTCGGGTAAAGTCATTCGCCGTGACCGCATCGGTGGGAAAGGTTTCGAGGAGCCCTGCGGTGACATTCCAGGGCCAATATCCCCCGGGCAGGTTGATATCGGGCTTGGCGCCCCAGGGATAGCCCTGAAGGTTGGCGACGTTGCTGTCCTGCAGGATCGCGGTTTCCGCCTTTGGCTGGTGGTATTTTCCAACTGAAGTGAGCGTCGCGCGATGATCCTGAAAATAGGTCCGGATATCGTCCTTCCACAGCATATCTCCGATGCTCCGGAAATAATCCATCCCCTGCGAGCCTTCCGTCAGGTTGAGGCCCATCCCCCGCTTGAAGCTATTGAGATCCCTGGCCGGGGCGCTCGGTTCCTGCGAGAAGGGCAGGTCGGAGCCGCGCATCAACATGGGCTCGATGTCGGCATAAAAACCCATCATGTAGCCGGTACAATGAAACTCGGCCCCGTAATCCTCCGAGAGCACCTTCATTCCCTCCGTGAAACTGTCGGGGTGCATAAAGGTGATCTGACGGTCCGGGTCTACCTGCCGCACCATCTCGACATCGCGATGCAGAGCATCGACATAGGTGGAAGTTATCCAGCCGATGAAATCAACCCACTCGGCATTTTTACCCTCACCCAGATCGGGATAACTCCGCACCGGCACGGGCGATAGGTAGACCCGGTAAGCGAGGAAACCCTGCGGCAGCCGCAGCGTCAGTTGGTTACGGCCGTCCCGGAGTTGATTGGTCACCTCGAAGGCCGCCCAATGCGCGTGAGTTACCGTGCTCTCCCCAACTTTTTGTCCGTTCACCACGGCCCACATCTTCGCATTGCGGGCCTGGTTGAAATCCCAGACATAAAGCCACCAGCGATCGCTCTTCTTCCGCGCGACGGCATCCAGATCGAATGTTCTGCGGAATACCGCGGGCCTCTTCGGAAGAAATAACTGCGTGTCGTCGCCGGGAGCGGTCAATTGCGGCCAGGCGCTGTCGTCGAAGTCGGGCTTGAACCATTCGGCAGGCGCGGGGTCCGTCGGCACCAGCATCTCCGACACTTGTCCGTTGATCTCATCGATCTCGTTGCGCGAGTACACTTTCCCCCCGGGGCCGGGCTCGTATGCGATGCGCCACACGCCGGTCAGGTCGATTGCTCCGCTGTCCGCCCCGCCGCCCAGGAACGAAGCCAGCCCCGGCACATGGATTTCATCCCACGAGCGGATGCGGCCGGCATCGCCGTACCAGCGCATTCCAACCGTCGCCACATCGTGATAATGCTCCTGAAGGTAGCGATGAAAGCCCGCCTCGGCAGTGGGGCCGCAATCGGATAACATCGTCTCCACGCCAATGGGAATCTCCCCATCCGCGGCCAGCCAACTCACAACATTGGGACGGGTGCTCGCGCGGCGCACCATTGCCTGGAGCTGGCCCAGCACGGCATCGCGACCGGAGATCGAACTCAACGACAGCAGGCCGCCTCCCGCCTTGAGGTTCGGGCGAACGCCGGCAATCGTGTGAAAACTGCCGACATAACCCGTCGCCTTCACCATGGTTTCTGAACGATACCTGTTTGCCGCCCAGGGAGGCGTCGAGATCATGTCGTTGACCGCAAGCGGCAGATTCCTTTCCGCGGCGCCCTCAAAGGCCCAGTCGCTACGGGCCCAGGTGCGCATAAGCCCCTCCGCCCCGTCCACGTCCAAACAATTATCCCAAAGGACAAGTCCCGCCCCGGATGCCTGTGCGAAGTCGAGGTCCTGCTTGAAATCGTACGGTTGCCTTGCCGCCCCGGGAGCCGGCGATTTCCCCTCGCCGGGCACATAGTAAAAACGGAATCCGAACCGGTCCCAGCGGTCGAGGAACATCGGCACTGCCGTCTGCGGGCTGAAAACCATTCCAGCCGCTTCCCCTCCTCCATGCTGCCGCACCAGCGAGGCGAGATCGGTGGCGTTCGCGGCCTCGAAGAGAAAGACGTCGCTCCCCGACAGGCCGGCGGCAAATGCGAAACCCCCAGTACCGCATTCCCGGTAGGAAAACCCGCCCGGGCTCAACACAGCGTCGCGGATTCCCGGAAGGACGCCAAGGTCGGAGAGGTATTTTGCGTGGACGATCTTTGCTTTGTCGGCACTCTCACAGCCGATCCGGAGCATCGAGGCGGAACCGGCGGGCAATTCCCATCGGGCATAATTTCCGGAAACCTTGCCGTAACCACGCAGGGGCACTGACGGCCACTGCTTCACTTCGAGCGCGCCCGCGGAATCGAATGCCACCTCGGCGGCGCGCCCCGCACAAAGGCCAACTGCAAGAACGAGGAGAAAAACGGAACGGAAAGTCAGATTGCGGATAAACGGCATATCGCCAGTATGAACGGATCGTATGATAATTCCCATAGGAGACCGTTGAAAAATCGGGGTAAGTCGCGTTGGAAATTGCTTCGTCTCCATTGGACGCATAGCATCCGCGGTGTGCTCGAATGAATACAGTGCGCCGAGTCCGCATATTCATCTCCTCTCCGGGAGATGTTGCCGAGGAGCGCGAGAAGGCGCGCGCCGTGGTCGAGCAACTCCAGAGGTGGTATGGCGAGCGTTTGAGGTTGCAGGCGATGTTGTGGGAAGACCTGCCGTTACAGGCCGACGCGTCGTTTCAAGACGGCATCGACGTCATCCTCTCCGATGCGTACGGCATCGACATAGCCGTCTTCATCCTTTGGTCGCGGCTCGGTTCGCCAGTGGGCGGGATGGCGCGCAAGGCCGATGGCTCGCCGTACCGGAGCGGCACCGAGCGCGAACTGGACCTGGTGCTTGCGGCGCGGGAGCGTTCCGGCGGGCAGCGTCCGGATGTGGTGGCCTATGTGCGCAACGACGAATCGGCGTTCCACGAATGCTTGCGTGGACGCAGCACCGGGGAGATCGAAGCATTGCTCGATCAGCGCAAACTTGCCGAACAATTCATCCGCGAAAAGTTTCAGGAAGAGTCCGGAGAAAATACGCGCGCCTATCACACCTACCCCGCGCCGATAACATTCGCCGAGCGGTTAAAGGTCCACCTTCGGGCGTTGCTCGATGCGCGCCTCAATGACGCCCCGGCCGCCGTCCTCTGGACCGATGCGCCGTATCGCGGCCTCGAGGTGTTCGACGTAGACCACATATCGATCTTCCACGGACGGGAGCTGGAAATCGCACGCCTGACGGAGCGCCTGCGGGAACGCGTTCGGGAGGATGGGTGCGGCTTTGTTGTGATCGTCGGAGCGAGCGGTTCGGGAAAAAGCTCTCTGGCTCGCGCCGGCGTCGCGGCGAGCCTGTTGCATTGGAATCTCGACGACTCCGTCAGCCAGTGGCGCTACGCGCTCCTCACGCCCCTTGCTTGCGAGGGCGACCTCTTGGGCGGACTAATCCGCGCGCTCGACGTCAAAGGCGCGCTCCCTGAGTTGCGGGGGCAGGTCGCGGATTTCACCGATCTCCGCGCCGCGCTGGCCAGTTCGCCAAGCCAGGCGGTTGCGCTCGCCATCAAACCGGCATTTCACGCCGCCGGAAACGCGGCTGGCGGCGCTGTGCGCCTGCTTCTCGTCCTCGATCAAATGGAGGAGCTATACACCGACCGGCGCATCGGGCCCGGCGAGCGCGAAGCTTTTCTCAAAGCTCTGGCGGCACTGGCCGGCTCCGGCTTTATCAGTATCCTGGCTACGCTGCGAAGCGACTTTTATGCGCTCGCCCAGAAAGATGAGGCATTCTTGCGCCTCAAGGGCGAGACCGGCCACTTCGACCTGCTGCCGCCGGGCGCCGCGGCGCTTCGCCAGCTCATCGTCGAGCCCGCGCACCTGACCGGATTGCATTTTGAAAAAAACGATGCGGGATGCACGCTCGATGCCCGCCTGATCGACGATGCATTGCGCCAACCCGACGCGCTGCCGCTTGTTGAATACACGTTGCGGGAGCTCTACGAAGCCCGCACTGCCGATGGAACGCTCTCCTTCGCCGCTTACAAAGTGATGGGCGGCATCGAGGGCGCCATCGGCCATCGCGCCGAAGCAGTCTTCGTGGCGCTCGACCCCGCCGTGCAGGATGCGTTCGACGACGTGGCGTGGTCGTTGGTTACCGTCGATCCGGGCGCCGAAGCCGCCCCTGTGCGCCGGCGAGCGCTGATGCCCGCTGCCGATGACGCCAGCGCGCGCGCCACGCTGCTGCGAACTTTGGTCGCAGAGCGTTTTCTCACCGCGGACAGAGCCGGACCGACGGAACCCGGCGTCGTTTTTCTCGCCCACGAAGCCCTGTTCCACTCCTGGCCGCGGCTCGTTAAATGGACGCGGGATAATCGGGACCTGCTGCGAATCCGGCGCCGTGTCGAAGCGGCTGCACGGCTCTGGCACGAGAAAGGCAAACATCCCGATTACCTGCTGGCAGCCGGCTTGCCGCTGGCCGAAGGCGAGTCGCTTCTCGCCAGCCAACGGCTGGAAATGGAAGGCGACGATTCGCGTCTGGCCGCCGCCTTCATCCGCGCCTCCATTGAAACGGCGCATCGGGCGGCCCGACGAAGGGCTCTAGTGCGCCGCGCCGCCTTCACGGTGATCAGCGCGCTGGCAGTCGTGGCGAGCTTCGCCACCGTGCGTGCCTGGCGCGAAGCCCGGCGGGCCGAGGCCGCGCGCGAAGATGCCGACGACCTGAATGCCTACATGCTCGGCGATTTGCGCGAGCAGCTCGAACGTCTGGGCCGCACCGATATCCTCGATGGCGCGGCGTTGCGAACGCAGCAGTATCTCGACCGTGCCGCCACGCAGCCGTCGACGGCCGCTCGCCGGACGCAGGTTATCCAGCTCCATCTCAACCTCGGCCGTGTCCGGCTCGACCAGGGCCGTCTGCGCGAAGCCATCGACGTATTGCGCGCCGCTGCGGATCGGGCCTCCGCGGCGCCGCTCGATACGCCGGATTTCCAGCTCGCCGTGGCCGGCATCCACGCAGCGCTCTGCGATGTGCTGGCCCGCAGCGGGGAAAATGCCGATGGCCAGCAACACGGTTCCCAGGCAGTGCTGCTCTATCGCAAGCTTGCCGCTGCCGGCCCGGAGCGTGAGGCTGCAACTTTGGGCCTCGCAAATTGCCTCATCGACATCGGCGATCTCGATCGGCAACGCCACGCCTTTGCCGAAGCGGGCTCGAGCTATGAGGAAAGCCGGGCGCTTTTTGAAAAACTCGCCGCCGCTTCCGGCGAAACAAACGCCCGGAGAGGCCTCGTGCGCGTGCTGCTGCGCCAGGCCGACGTTTCCGAGACGCGCGGCGACCGCAAGGCGGAACTCGCGCTCCTGGTCAACCGCGCCCAGGTCGTGCAAAAATTCGCTGCCGACGCTCCGGGTGATGTAACCTGGGATGTGGAACGCGCGCTGGGCGAAGATCGTTTCGCCGAGTTTTACAAGACCGGCGTGCAACTCGAAGAGGCGAGCGCTCACTGCGAAACCGCGCTCGAACAATTGCAGGCGCTTACGGAACACGATCAACAAAATCTCGAATGGCGGCGGCTGCTCGCAACCGAATATAACCGCCGCGGCGACCTGCGTCTGGCCAAAGGGGCGCCGGCGGACGCAGAGCACAGTTATCGCACGGCTCTCGCGCTTAACGAAAGCCTCGCCGGCATCGCCCCGCGCAATCTCGAGTGGCAGCGCGGTCTCGCCACCAGCCATAGCCTGCTCGCGGACGCGCTGGCCGCGCAGGATCGCGCCGCGGAGGCCGCCGCCGAGGCTGAGACCGCGCTCGCACTTCGTCGAAAACTTCATGCCGATCCCGATGGACGCGTGCTCGCGGACCTAACTCGCGACCTTGCGGTGAGCCTCAGCAAGAGCACGTACCGGCTCATGAGTGTCGGCGACTTCGCACGGGCCGCAACCCTCGGAGCCGAGGCAGTGAGCGTTGCGGAAACAGTCGGTTCGCGCGCCGATGCCGCGCCTGACGCGCGCGCCCTCCTGGCCGCGGCGGTCGAGGCGAACGCGGAGAGCGTGGTCGCGCTCGAACGCCAGCCTGAAGGGATCGCCCTCTATCGCCGCGCGCTATCCATTCGCCAAAAACTGGCGACCGATTTCCCTGACGACCCAATATTTCATCACAACGAAGCTGTCTGTTGCGAGCAGCTAGCCGGCCTCCTGAAAGACGCCAACCAATCCGGCGAAGCCCGCGTTCTTTACAAACAAGCGTTGGAACTCCGCCAACAACTCAAGCTTTCCGGTCGGTCTACCGCAGATTGGGAGGCGGAACGGAAGGCCACCGAAGAGGCCCTTGACGCCCTTGACCAGCTATCTCGGTAGGGCTTGATACAAACTCCACCGCCCGCGGCTGCGGGAACTTGACATACTTGAGACGAACGGGAAGACATTGTCGCAAGTATGAATATCCGGTTTATCGCTTTCTGCCGAGCGGTCTTGATGGCGGGGATGCTTGGTGGCCTTAATTTCGCCCTCCAAGCGGAGATACCGAAGTCTCTTTCGCCGGGTGATCGCCAGTATTACGACCAAGTCGAGGCGTACAATAAATTCTCGCCTGACGAACGCTCGCGTTACGAGCATGGCGTGGCGCTCGATAAAACCATCGCGCTTTACGGTCTTGCTACTCTAAGTCATTACAATGCCACCGTGGTTTCCATCAAGCCGGCGGTCGGCGGCGGCGGCGGCGGCGGCGCCGAAATCGAGTTGCACACACAGACGGCGTTGCACAATGAGAGCAACTGCTCGTGGTCTTACACCGTTCCGCAGCCGATCGCCCCTCGAATTCTGCACTGGCATTGGCCGGATGCCCGCCCGGTGCCGGCGTGCGTAAGCCTTGAAGTCGAGGCTTATGCTGATTCAAAGGATCGGGTGCGGCGCATCTTCTTCAACGTCGCCCCTGGCGTAATCGCCATGCGCCGAATGACGCCAAACGGTCCTTGGGAAGTCTTGATAGCCGCTCACGCTGGAGCAAGGGGAGAAAACAAAGCGTACCTATTGCTCCAACCCGACCACTTCAACCTCGGCGGGTTTGAGATCGAGTGGAACGCAGAATATGGCCTGGCGTTATCCCTATTCCAAACCAAATACGGAGGGGGCGGGATCAATGAAAACGAAGGCGACAGCAAGAACTGGCCCGGTTGGTCGGTAACTAATCTGCCCGGCAGCCATGTCCGGCCGGGACGGGATGGGTGGGAGCTGTCCAAAGAGCCCACAACAGCGATCGCTCGGAGGAATATCGATAAGGCAACGCTACGACTAGTTCCTGCGCGGCAATACATTGCAACCTCGGACGGATGGGATGCCGGCCAGTTTGCGCCGAATTGAAAATTGCTTTTGCTTGCACCTGGCGACAGAAGGCTTGCCTGCGCGGCAGATTGGGTGACAACGCCGCACGCATGAATTTCCGGTTTATCGCGTTCTTTAGAGCAGTCTCGATTTCGGGGCTGCTTTGGGGGATCAGTTTCACCCTCTGGGCGGAGATGCCCAAAGATCTGTCGCCCGATGAACGTACGCGCTATGAACAAGGCGAGGCGCTGGATAAAGCCATCGCGCTTTATGGCCTTGCAACATTGCGCCATTACTCGGCCACGGTTGTTTCCATTAAAACTGCGTCCACTGGCAGCGGTTTGGACATCGAGCTAAAGACCAAGGCTGCGTTGCGCCACGAGGCAGGGAAACCGTGGTATGATTTCGAATCGCAGCCGATCGCCTCGCGGAGTTTGCATTGGCATTGGCCGGATGCCCGTCCGGCACCGGCTTGCGTGGGTTTCGAAGTCGAGGCTTATGCCGATGGGCAGGACAACGTCCAGCGCATATCGAAAAACGTTTCTCCCGGCTTGGTGGCAATGCGCCGGATGACGCCGAACGGTTCCTGGGAAATCCTCATCGCATGCACCATGGGTAATAAGAGGAAATACCTCGTACTCCAGCCTGACCACCTGAACATCGACGGCTTTGAGCTTGAATGGACCGCGGAATATGGTTTGGCGCTTTCCGTATTTCAGTCCGAATATGGAGACGGCGGCGAGGACGAAAACGAAAATCACGGCAGCAACTGGCCCGGATGGAGTTTGGTAAATATTGCCGGCCAACACGTTCGCCCAGGCCGGGAGGGCTGGGAGAGGATTGAAACGATTACACCAAAGCAATATAGCGACAAGACATCGCTTAACCTCGTGCCTGCCGGACAATACATTGGCGACTCGGATTGGTTGAATCCTGACATTCCCTGGTCACCATAGGCCTAATTTCGGGAACCAGCGATGAAATGGGGGTGGCCTTTTCAAGCTTCCCGCCCCCCTTCACAGGGCCGGCTCGAGCACCAGCCGCTTGCCGATTCCGTCAATGGTCACGCGGTACTTCGAGAGTACACCGTTTCCCAGCAGGCCGGCTTCGCCGGGAAAGAATTCCCGCTTCCAGAATTTCACGGGCAAATCGCGGAGTTGTGCCGGTCCAACTTTCACCTCGGCCCGCGCCGCACTCCCCATGGAGGAAGCCAGCGCCACCGATCCACGCGTGCCCTTCGAGCAGCAGCAGCAGCGCGCTCCCTCGCACCAATCCAAAGCGTCCGTACAGCCGGTGTCCAGCCTCGCCCATCGCGCTGCGGCTCCGTCTACCGCCACCGGCGCGCACATCACCCCATTGGCAAACCGAAGCCGCGTCCCGATGCCGCCCGCCGGCGCTTCGACGCGGCTCAGGACACCCCGCGCGTAATCCATTCGCACCACCTTTGCTCGAAAGAAATCTGCGCCAATGAGCCCATCGATCGGCTCCGAGCATGCCCTCGCCGGCCCGGATAAATCCAACGCCACCACCTGTTCCGGCAGCCGCATCCCGCCCACGCTCGCCTGGAATCCCGTGCATCGGTATCCCGTCGTCCATCCTTCGACGCCCTCGATATTCAGCGGCGCGCCCAGGGACAGCCCCAACCTCCTGGCGGCCGTCAAGTTCACACAACTTGTCGCCGCGCCTGTATCCACCACAAAATGCAAAGTGATTCCCCGGCAATTCACATCGGCCCACACCAGCCCATCGTGCAGTGCGATGCGCGCCTGCCCGACGGCATGGCCGCTCGACGCAGTCACAGCAAGCGCCATCAGCGCGGCGAATATCGCAGTTCGAAACACGCGGCGCGCAGGAGCACGAGGCGCGCCATTCTCCCCAGGGCAATACCGCGTTAGGCGGGAAGAGCTTTGCCGTGAGGGACCTATCTCACATAGAACTCCTCCCTCCTCCGCTTCGCCAGCGGCATCCAACCGCCGTCACCCTGGCCATTAGTGGCCAGGGTGACTGAAAATCAGCACTGTTCCTATTGGTTCTATCGATTGCCCGTCACCTTCCGGATGGCAAAAACAGTGGTCGTCTTTGCGTGCAAAATCGCGTTGGATCAGGCGGGTTGGCGCGGCCCAGGCGGCCCGGTCTTCTCCACCACTCCATGAACCCACCCCAGGCTACCGAAGCTCCCGCGCGACGGCTGCGCATCCTGCTCGTCAAGCCGAAGGCCACTTTGCCGACCGTCCTCGCCTTGCAACGCCTGCAACTGCTCGAGCCGATCGAACTCGGCTACCTGGCCGCCGCCGCGGGACCCGATCACGAGACTCGCGTGCTCGATCTCCGTTTCGAATCCTCACCGCCGCGCGCCCTCGAGCAATTGCTGCGCCGCTACGAGCCGGACCTCGTCGGCCTCACCGGCTACACGCACGAGGCTGCGACGATCAAGAACCTCGCGCGTCTCACGCGCCGCGTGGTCCCCGGCGCCTCGATCGTCGTCGGCGGGCACCACGCCACTGCCGCTCCCCACGACCTCAATCTGCCGGAGATCGACCTGGTGGTGCGCGGCGAAGGTTGCGGTCCGTTCCGCGCAATCGTCGAAGCGCTTGCCAACAATCGCCCTCTTCCGGACCTGCCCGGCATATGCCGGCCCGGCCCGGCATTGCAACAGCTCGACCCGGAAAACTGGCCGGTCTTCCCAGGCGTCGAGGGGATGCCGGCGCCGCGCCACGACCTGTGGGATTACCGGCGCTACTACAGCGTCTGGACGGCTGAAAACTCGCGCTATGCCGATCCGCTCTTCCCGCCGGTCTCGATGGTCCGCACATCGTTCGGCTGCCGCATGAAGTGCTCGTTCTGCGTCGTCCCGAGGCTTTACAGCGGCCGCCACTACCCGCGAAATCCGGACGAAGTCGCCGAGGAAATCGCCGGGTTGCCCACCGGCCACGTCTATTTCTGCGACGACGAAAATTTCATCGGCGCGGAATTCACCGGCGCGCTCGCCGATGCGCTTGAGCGGCGCAAGGTCAGGAAGCGTTACCTGGCCTGGACCCGCGCGACGACGATCAACCGCCACCCGGAACTCTTCGCCCGCTGGCGCGCCCTCGGGCTCGACTCCGCCTTCCTCGGTTTCGAGTTCGCCACCGACGCGATGCTGCGCAAGGTCCGCAAGGGCTCGACCCTTGCCGAAAACGAGCAAGCCCTCGAGGTCCTCCGCAAGCTTGACGTCGCCGTGCACGTCGCGTTCATGATCCTGCCGGAGTGGGACCATGCCGACTTCGAAGCGCTCCGTGAATACATCGCGCGCCTGCCGCCCGCCGAGTTCAGCTTCACGGTCTGCACGCCGTCGCCGGGCACCGCCGACTATGAAGCGATGGGGTCCCGCATCTGGGTCGATCAGCCGTTCGCGCTCCACGACTACATGCATCCGTTGCTGCCCACCCGGCTCCCCTTGCGCGAATTCGCCCGCCAATACGCCCTTACCGCCGCCGCCGCCGCGCGCCGCAACCCGATGCGTGTGCGGGCCGTCCCACGGCGTCCCCTCGACCTCCTGCGCATCCTGTATGCCGAGTTCCGTTACGTCCGCGCCTTCCGCCGGCTCGACCGCGACTTTCCACGCCGTCTCCGCCCTCATCCCGGCTTTGCCCGGCAAGCCACATAAAATCTCATGAAAAATCGATCCCTGTTCATTTGTCTCCTCCTTGCCTCGTCGGCCGTTGCGGCGGATACGCCGCGCAAGATCGCCTTCGAGCGCGGCGACAATTCGGTCTGGGTCGCGAATCTCGACGGCGCCGGCGCGAAAAAGATCGCGGCCGGGGTGGACCCCTGCATTTCGCCTGACGGCACGAAGCTCGCGTTCAACACCGAGTCCAACACGCGCTTCATCGCGGTCGCCGATATCGCCACGCGCAAGGTCGCCGTTTTCAAGAACGTGCCCTCGGACAACTCCTACGGCCCCGTCTGGGCGCCCGACGGCAGGAAGCTGCTCTTTAACATTTTCATCGGGTCCGATTGGGACATCGGACTGGTCAATGCGGACGGGAGCGGTTTTCGCGTCCTGAAAAAAGCCGGGCCGAACAGCCATTCGTATTTCTCAGCCTGCTGGATGCCCGATGGCCAGTCGCTCTATTGCCAGGACATCGAGAACCTTTACCACATCGGGCTCGACGGCGCGGTGATCAAGCAGTGGCCGCTGCAAAAGCTCTTCATCAAAAGCGACATGAACAGCAACTCGCGCCTCGATGTCTCGCCCGACGGCAGGATGCTCCTCGCGGAAGTGGACGCCGATGAGGATTCCGGTCGCAAGGACTGGGACGGCCCCCCGCCCGAAATCCAGGTGATGGACCTCGCCACGGAAAGCACCAGGAAGGTGACTCCCATTTTCTGGTGGGAGCCGTGCTGGATCACGCCGGACGAATTCCTCTGCATCGGCCAGGGGGTGAAAGAAAAGCTGCCATCGATCTACCGCGTTTCGCTTGACGGAAAAACACGCACCCTGGTGATCAAGAACGCAATGAACCCTAGCGTGTCGAAGTAGCCCGCATCCACACCGTCCATCAGTGACTGCCGAGCAACTCGCGTATTTTGGCAAATTCAGGATTGGTCAGCCCCGCTTTCTCGATGGCATCGAGGTTTTTCGTGACCAATAGCTCCCAACTCCGTTTTTGATCCTCTTGCTCGATCTGGCCGCGGTGCTCACCATATATTTTTTCGGCCTCCGGAATTCTTCCCAGGAACAGCAATGCTTCGGCTTGCTTGGCCAGCAGCGAGAGGCGCTTCGGGGCCAGCGCCAGCCCCGCTTCGGAAGCGGCGAGCGCGCCGGCGAAATCCCGCGCGAAAAGTTTGTATCTCGCGAGGCCAAAATAAGCATCCGCGGTCAGGCTGCGTGAATCATCGCCAGTTCCCACCCGAGCGATGTCCAGGGCCTTCTCCTGGGTGGCAATCGCCTCGGCATACTTGCTCTGGCTATATTGGGCATAGGCCAGCCGCACGCGCCACATCAACGTGACGGCGGCTTCGGTCCCATTGATGCACTCCTGGGCGGCAATCAGACCGCTGACCACCTGCTCGAAGTCGGGGAATTTCCCTTGAGACATGAGCACGCCTGCTAGGCCCTGCATCGTGCCGAGCGTGTTGGGGTTATCCGGTCCCGATACGCGCTCCTGGATCGCTAACAGCGCCCGGTACTGCTTCTCCGCATCGGGATAATTGCCTTCGTCCTCCAGGACGCGGAGTTATGTTCCTGCCCGGGGTTACCTGTTGATGTGAATCACTTTCGCGGGCGGAAATCCATTAAAATTGGTCGACGAGGCCCATGTATAGGCGCCGATCGTAAGTTTCATCCTTGCAGGGGGAAATCCATCCGATAAGCTTGGGGTGTGAGCAAAAAAAAATTTCAGGCCATGAGAAAGCGCCTGGAGCGGTTGGGCGACGGCCTGAGCCAGGCCGAAAAAATCCAATTCGCAAGGAGCCTCGCCGCGACACCGGACGAGCGGTGGAGAATGCACGAGAACTTTCTCCACTCGCTGAACTTGTACACACGCTCAGCGAGGAAGGCATACGGTTTCAAATAGCAGGCATGTCCGCCGCTGTCCTGCAAGGAGTACCGGCCACGACGCTGGACACGGATATTTGGATAGATTTGCCAGAGAGACAATATGTCAAAGTACTGGCCATCTGCCGTCGTCTAGGCGGTGAAACGCTTGCTAGAACGGTCGTCTCGCTGAGCGATGACACACTGGTGAATTTTCTCTATCGCGTGGATGGACTCCGCGCATTCAAGTTTGAAGCAAAAAAGGCAGTCCGGCTGAAATGGTTTGGAATGAAAATCGATGTGCTTCCTCTTGAAAGCATTATTCGCAGCAAGGAAGTCGTGGGTCGGGAAAAGGATCTGGCTCACCTCCCGCTACTAAGAAAGACAATAAAACTCCGCGCCGAGACAAAGCAACCGTAGAGATACGCCCACAAACCATTCTAGCATGAGCCCGTCTGTTTCACTGAAGCCCGAGGTTCCAATCACGTTCCTTCATGTCGATCTATCGCCGTTCATTTTCAAACGGACTTGGGCTAGTATTTCGAACCTTGCGGGCACGCTCTGCTACTCATTTGTATTTGCGCTGCATTCTGGGGGAGCATTCTCCTCGTATTCGGTCACCCAGACTCGGCGTGCAAATTTTTCGCCGGTTCCACGATTGGCGGCATATGCATGTTCCTCCTCGCCTCGATGGTCGCCTCCGGCGAACCTAAAGATGCACGCCAAACAATTCTCAACAACGACACCCTGAACATCCGAGCCAGGGCTGAAACCGAACGATTCGATTTCGAACGCACCGACTCCATAAGCGCGAATAAAAAGGCTCGCTTCACAGAATGCATTGCGTGGACCATCAGCCTGCTTGTGGGAAACGCCGGAGCATATAATCTTGCTCGCGGGCGTGTGCAAGGCTTGCAGACTCTCGCAAAGCAATACGCAATTCTTTCCGCCACCGAATTGCAGCAGCGGGATGCTAGACCACCAGTTATTTACTTGAGGTCGTTCGCCGACGAGCAAACAACCCTACCGAAGCCTCTCCTTGACAACGAATCCCAACTCGAATCGGCGATTTTGAAAAACGGATCTTTCCTGGGTCCCGTCGTAGCCATAGGACTGCCAAGTGATTTACTTCCTCCAATTGGAGTAGCCCGAGACTATATTGGTGACGACGCCTGGCAGGGCTAGTTAACCGTTGGATGGACTCCACTCAGATCG
>Ga0302319_10013025_pt1 | contig 15621 bp, 10 predicted proteins | sample Bog_T0_2_FD_203319 | JGI IMG/M metagenome (GOLD analysis project Ga0302319, IMG submission 203319) | Peat permafrost microbial communities from Stordalen Mire near Abisko, Sweden - Bog_T0_2 | ecosystem: Environmental > Terrestrial > Soil > Wetlands > Peat | place: Sweden: Abisko, Stordalen Mire...
CAATGCTGGCGTAGCTCAGTCGGTAGAGCACCTGATTTGTAATCAGGGGGTCGGGGGTTCAAATCCCTTCGCCAGCTCCAGCATATGAAGTCCGGAAACGAATTTCAGGAAACGAATTTCCGGCAGGCAGCAGGACTCGGTAGGCGGCGCAACAGGTTTTTCCAACGCACTCCATTCGGAAGGATTCCGGCGTGTAGTGATCTTCGCGCGGTAATGCGTAAGCGCGATTCTTGGTTTCCCTGATTTGCGAAACGTGATTTGCAACCCAGTCTGCGAAAACTTGGGTTTGCGGAAGTCTGGCTGGCGAAGGCAAAAGCGGCTGAAGTGCGCCGCCTCAATGTGCGGGTTCCCGGTGCGCGCTTTCCGGTGACCCGATAATGAGCGTGCCTGCTGGATGAGGCGACGGCTGCATCGCCCGGCGGTTTTGCACAGGTGGGTGAGTGGTTAAAGCCAACAGACTGTAAATCTGTCCCTCCTAGCGAGGTACGAAGGTTCGAATCCTTCCCTGTGCACCAGAATTTGAGCCGGTTAGCGGGCGTGAGCGAAGCGGGAGCCCACTGGCGAAATCCCGAGCGTTTTTTGCGCGGGATCTGAGGAATTATGAGTCGCTTGGCGATGGCGATGATTGCGTACCTGGTGTTGGGTGCGCTGGCTTATAGCACGCTGAGCGATCCACGGATTCGGATGGCGACGCTGCTGATTCTGGGTTTGTTCGCGGTAAAGAGCTGGGTGCGGCGTAAGGACGCGTTGCACTCAGATGGCGACAGTGAATCAGAGTGAAGGTTTAGCTGACGGCTGATGGCTGACAGCTGGTTTCGGGCCGATGTAGCTCAGTTGGTAGAGCACTCCCTTGGTAAGGGAGAGGTCATCAGTTCAATCCTGATCATCGGCTCCAGATTTAGATTTTTCAGCCGGCTCGGATGGAAGGTTTTTGCTGAGGGCTGACGGCTGATAGCTGACGGCTGTTTTTGAGCGGGAGTAACTCAGTGGTAGAGTCACAGCCTTCCAAGCTGTTGGTCGCGGGTTCGATTCCCGTCTCCCGCTCCAGAGATTTGGAAGCGCGCCGGACGCGCGGTTTAGCAGTCTCGCAAAAAGCGCGAGATTGATTGCGCGGCGCGCCCGGGTCCTTCGGCGACGAAAACCATGTCGCCTCAGGATGACAGAGTGAGAAAAATGGGCTTCGAGCAGACCGCGATCAAAGTTGAGAAGCAGCAGGAGTTCGCGAAACTGCAAGCCGCTGTGGAGCATGCGTTTTTGCCCGAGAAGGTGGAGCGGTTCCTGAAGCTGTTGGCTCGTAAAGGAATTCGCGTGCGGGAGTTCGATGGAGTGCTGGCGGCCCGCGCGCTGGAAGATGCGGTGGGTGGATCGCCGGGCGCTTCGGATCTGAGTGCATGGCAGTTGTACCAGGCGCTGCCGGTTTCGGATCAAGCGCAGATGCGGGAGTTTTACCTGTCGAAGCTGGAAGGCATCGACGTCGCCATGCGGCACAAGTTTAGGAAGCTGTACCAGTATTACTGAATTACTGACAAGCGAGGCCCGGCAATTTTATGGCGAAAGAGAAATTTGATCGGAATAAGCCGCACTGCAACGTAGGGACGATTGGTCACATTGACCATGGCAAGACGACGTTGACGGCGGCCATCACGAAGGTGTTGCAGAAGCATAATCCGAAGATTGTGTTCCGGTCGTTTGACAGCATTGATAACGCGCCGGAAGAGAAGGCGCGCGGCATCACGATCGCGACGGCGCACGTGGAGTACGAGACGGCGAACCGGCACTACGCGCACGTGGATTGTCCGGGGCACGCCGACTACATCAAGAACATGATCACGGGCGCGGCGCAGATGGATGGCGCGATTCTGGTGGTTGCTGCGACGGATGGTCCGATGCCGCAGACGCGGGAGCACGTGCTGCTGGCGCGGCAGGTGGGCGTGCCTTACATCGTGGTGGCGTTGAACAAGTGCGACGCTGTGGACGACCCCGAGCTGCTCGACCTGGTTGAGCTGGAAGTGCGCGAGTTGCTGAAGGCCTACAAGTTTCCGGGCGACGATGTGCCGGTGATTCGGCTGTCAGCTTTAGGGGCTTTGAACGGAGAAGCCAAGTGGGAGAAGCAGATTGATGAGCTGATGGAGGCGGTGGATAAGAGCATTCCGCAGCCGGCGCGCGAGCTGGACAAGCCGTTCCTGATGCCGATTGAAGATATTTTTTCGATTCAGGGACGCGGCACGGTGGTGACCGGACGTATCGAGCGCGGGAAGGTGAAGGTGGGCGAGGAAGTTGAAATCGTCGGCTTCCGCGACACACGCAAGACGGTGGTGACCGGCGTGGAAATGTTCAAGAAGCAGTTGGACGAAGGTCTGGCGGGAGACAATGCTGGACTGTTGCTGCGCGGCATTGCGAAAGAGGATGTCGAGCGCGGGATGGTGCTGGCGAAGGGTGGGTCGATTACTCCGCACACCAAATTCAAGGCCGAGGTCTACATCCTGACGAAGGAAGAAGGCGGAAGGCATACGCCGTTCTTCAAGGGATACCGTCCGCAGTTTTACTTGCGGACCACCGACGTGACGGGCGTGGCGGAGTTGCCGGCGGGAACGGAGATGGTGATGCCGGGCGACAACGTTTCGCTGGTGATTGAACTGATCACGCCGGTGGCGATGGAGAAGGGGTTGCGGTTTGCCATTCGCGAAGGCGGCCACACGGTGGGCGCGGGAACGATTGCGGAGATTGTGCAGTAAGGAACCCCGTCGTCGGTCGTTAGTCGTTGGTCGTCGGCGAAAGAGTGCATAGGTCCTTCGGCGACAAAGAACGTCGCTTCAGGATGACAAGAGCTAAAAGCTGAGAGCTAACAGCTTAAGAGCTGTTTTGGAGTGAGCGATGCCCCGAGAAATTGTTACGTTGCAGTGCGGTGATTGCAAAGAGCGGAATTATTCGACGACCAAGAACCGGAAGACGACGACGGAACGGCTGGAGTTCAAGAAATTCTGCAGCCGTTGCCGCAAGCATACGCCGCATAAAGAAGTGAAATAAAATTTGGTAATTGGGTAATTTTGTAATTTGGTAATTGAAAACCACGGCAGACTGGATCGAGGGTTTTAAAATTACCAAATTACTCAAATTACAAAATTACCAAATGGTTACAGGGGCGTAAGCTCAACGGTTAAACTGTCGGTCTCCAAAACCGAACTTGGGGGTTCGAATCCCTCCGCCCCTGCCAGACTTTGGACGGACGCCGGGAAGGCCGGGACAGGAACAGTATGGGAGTGGAAACGAAGAAGATGGCAAATTCAATCGCAGCCGCCGGCGGTAATTTCGGAGACCAGCTCAAGTCCTGGCCGGAGCGGATCAAGACGTTCTACAACGACGTGCGCACCGAAATGCGCAAGGTTACAGCGCCTTCGTGGAAAGAAGTGCGCGCCACCACGGCGGTGGTCGTGATCACGGTGGCGATTTTCGGGATCTATTTTTGGATCATTGACGGAGTCATCACGAAAGGCGTTGGCGCCTTGTACAGCTATTTCAAGTGAGGCCAGAAAGCGCAGCAACCGGAGTTTAACTTGATCATGCAAGACCAAGACGAAGAGAAGAACGAAGCCGCGGCGGGTGCGGAGCAGCCATCCAGCGCGGATGGCGTTGCCGCTACAAGCGAGCCGCCTCGCAACCCGAACATGAAGTGGTACATCATCCACTCCTACTCTGGGTTTGAGCGCAAGGTGAAAGAGTCGCTGGAGTCGCGCGTGATGGCTTTCGGGCTGCAAGAAAAAATCGGCAAAGTGCTGATCCCGACCGAGTCGGTCACCGAGGTGCGCGGCGGCAAGAAGTATACGTCCGAACGCATGTTCTATCCCGGCTATGTGCTAGTGGAGATGGACATGGACGATCACGTCTGGCACGTGGTGAAGTCCACGCCGCGGGTGACTGGGTTTGTGGGTACGGGCCAGCAGCCCACGCCGCTTTCCGACGAAGAAGTGCAGCACATCGTCTACAAAGTGGCGGACAGCCGCGAGAAGCCCAAGCTGAAGGTCAAGTTCGAGAAGAATGAGACTGTCCGCATTTCCGAAGGACCGTTCGCGACCTTCCAGGGCATTGTGGATGAAGTGAATGAGGATCGCGAAACGCTGAAGGTGATGGTGACGATTTTCGGCCGCTCGACCCCGGTGGAGTTGGAGTTTAACCAGGTGGAGAAAGTGGCTTAGGAATTTAGCAATTGGGTAATTTTGTAATTTAGCAATTGAACCCAAAAGGAAATCTTAGATGGCAAAGAAAGTTACAGGTTTCGTAAAGTTGCAGATTGCGGCGGGGAAGGCGACTCCGGCGCCTCCGGTGGGCCCGGCGCTCGGCCAGGCGCAGATCAACATCATGGAGTTCTGCAAGCAGTTCAACGCCCGGACGAATCAGAAAGAGATGGAGGGATTGATCATCCCGGTGGTGGTGTCGGTCTACAGCGACCGCACCTTCACATTCATCACTAAGACTCCCCCGGCATCGATTCTTCTCAAGCGCGCTGCTGGAATCGCCAAGGGATCGGGGACGCCCAACAAGGACAAAGTTGGCAAGGTGACGTTGAAGCAGGTGGAAGAGATCGCGAAACAGAAGATGCCTGACCTGAACGCCGCATCGGTCGACACTGCAATTAAGAGCATTCGCGGGACGGCAAGGTCGATGGGAATCGAAGTCATTGGGTAGGAGAGATTTGGTAATTGGGTAATTTAGTAATTGAAAATCTTGCACGCGATTGATTTTCAAATTACCCGATTACACAATTACTAAATTGTCGAAATGCACCACGGCTCATCGAAGCAATGATGAGCGGTGGGAGACGAGGAAAGCAAAATGAAAAAAGAAGGAAAGAACATCGCCAAGGCGCATGCGGCAATCGAGAAGCGCCCGTACACGCTGCAGGACGCGGTCCCACTGCTGCAGAAGGTCAAGTTCGCGAAATTTGACGAAACCGTCGAGGTTACGATGCGTTTGGGGGTCGATCCCAAGCACGCGGACCAGATGGTGCGCGGCACGGTGGTACTGCCGCACGGGTTGGGCAAGGCGAAGAAGGTTTTAGTGATTGCGTCGGGTGACAAGATCAGAGAAGCCGAAGCGGCGGGCGCCGATTTCTTCGGCGGCGAAGAGATGGTCGAGAAGATCACCAAGGAAAACTGGACCGACTTCGATGCGCTGATCGCCACTCCTGACGTGATGAAATCGGTGGGCCGGTTGGGCAAGATTCTCGGTCCCAAGGGGCTGATGCCGAATCCGAAGACGGGCACGGTGACCGTGGATGTGGCCAAGGCGGTGCAGGAAGTGAAGGCTGGCAAGGTCGAGTTCCGCACCGACAAGACGGCGCTGGTGCATTGTCCAGTGGGAAAAATTTCGTTCTCGCCGGACAAGCTGATCGAGAATGCGACGGTGCTGATTACCAGTGTGATCAAGGCCAAGCCGTCGGTAGCCAAGGGCAAGTACATCAAGGGCTGCACGCTGAGTTCGACCATGGGGCCGGGGATTCTGCTGGATACGGCTCCGATTGAAACTGCGGCGAAGGCTTAGTAGCGCTGGCCTCCGGCCGGCGATTTGGCCGCCGAGACGGCGGCGCTACAAAGAAAATCGAGGAATCAAGCGATGCCAGTTACAAGAGCGAAAAAGAAGGAACAGGTCGAGAAGCTGAGTGCGGACCTGAAGAATGTTTCCAATGCGGTCATGGCCACCTACAGCAAGCTGACCGTGGCCCAGGACTATGAGCTACGCAAGGCTTTGCGCGGCGCGGGCGCGAAGTATCAGGTGGTGAAGAATACGCTGGCCGAGCTTGCGGCGAAGGGCACCAAGATCGAGGAAGGGTTGAAAAACCTGACCGGCGTGACCTCGATTGCCTATACCACGGGCGATCCGGTGGCCATGGCCAAGGCGCTTACCAAGTACGCCAAAGACACCCCGGAGTTCACTTTCAAGGTGGGCGTGGTCGAGGGGCGCGTGATTTCGATCAAGGAAATCCAGGCGCTGGCCAGCATGCCGTCGAAGGAAGAGCTCTACTCCAAGCTGTTGTTCCTGATCAACGCTCCGGCGCAGCGGCTGGTGACAGTAATGAATGCCGTGGGGCGCGACATTGCGGTGGTGATCAACCAGGGCGTGGAGAAGGGCAAGTTCGCTGGCGATGCGCCTGCCGAAGCGCAGGTTTAAGAGCCGGCGGGACGCCGGCGCTACAGTTTCGGGACGGCGAGAGCCGTCCGAAGAGATTTGGTTATCAGAAGTCAGGGGTTGCGCGGTTCGGATCCGGGCGTTGTCTGGCGCTGGGAAATGAGCCTGCCGCACTGGAAACCCGGCCGACCGATAACGAAAGCAAGCAAATTCATAACTCGAAGAGTGGAGAACCTAACATGGCAGACCTGCAACAGTTGGAAGATTCAATCGTAGCCTTGTCGCTGCTGGATGCGGCACAGCTGGTGAAGAAACTGGAAGAGCGGCTGGGCGTTTCGGCTGCAGCGGCGGCCCCGGTGGCGGTGGCTGGCGGCGGTGGTGCGGCAGCGGCTGCTCCGGCCGAGGAGAAGACGGAGTTCACCGTCATGCTCAAGGAAGTCGGCGCCAACAAGATCAATGTGATCAAAGCTGTCCGCGAAGTCACCAGCCTGGGCTTGAAGGAAGCCAAGGAACTTGTGGATGGAGCGCCCAAGGCCATCAAGGAAGGCGTTTCCAAGGACGAGGCGGAGACCATCAGGAAGAAGTTCACCGAGGCTGGCGCTGTCGTCGAAGTGAAGTGACCGCTGCGGTCATCCCTTCGACAAGCTCAGGGCAGGCTCTGAGCGTTCTTTGCGAAGGATCTCTGCCGTCCGGGACGCTTACCCGGGCGCGCGAGCACTTCAAACGGTGCAAGTCAAGGAAATATTCACGTTCTGGTTGTGAAGCCGGGGCGGTGGTGTTAGCATCTATATAATACCGCTTCCCCTGGCCTCACTCATCGCGGGCGAGACCCGCTTAGGGAAGCTTGGGCACTGTTCCGCGGGCAGGCGGAACGGAAACGGCCGAAGGAACTGGCGCGAAAGAGAACAAATCCAGATTGGCGAAACGCCTTGAATGGCGTCTGCGGGAACGCTTGTCCCTGCGGGCGCCCTGTCGTGTTTTCCAACTTACAAAACGTTCAACAGGTTCGATGTAACCAAGTTCGATTCAACCAGGTTCGAAACAGCTGCTAAGCAGCGCGGCGCGATGGGCGCCCCACATTCCGCGGGTAATCGCAGCACTCGGCTGCGCCTGACATGGGAGTTTCTTGACGATGAAGAATAATGCCTTCCGTAAACGCTTTGATTTTTCCAAAATTCCAGCCACCATCCAGATCCCGAATCTGATCGAGGTGCAGAAGCGCTCCTACGACCGTTTTCTGCAGATGGACAAGCTGCCCAGCGAACGCGAAGACGGCGGATTGCAGGCGGTATTCCAGTCCGTCTTCCCGATCACCGACTTCCGCAACGTATCACAACTTGAGTTTGTGGATTACGCCATCGGTAACTGGGAGTGCAAGTGCGGTCACCTCAAGGGCCTGCACCACCTGCGCACTACGTGTAAGAACTGCGGCAATACGGTGATCACAGATCCGTTCCATCCGGGCGATGTGCTTTGCCAGAAGTGCGGCACCTACAACGCGAACACGCCTGACTTCTGCAACAAGTGCGGCGATCCGGTGGGGCTGCAGCTGAAATACGACGTGGCCGAGTGCGAGGAGCGCGGCATGACCTACTCCGCGCCGCTCAAGGTCACGATGCGTCTGACCATTTTCGACAAAGACGCCGAGACCGGCAACCGCTCGATTCGCGATATTAAAGAGCAGGAAGTGTTCTTTGGCGATGTGCCGCTGATGACGCAGAACGGCACCTTCATCATCAACGGGACCGAGCGCGTGATCGTCAGCCAGTTGCACCGCTCGCCGGGCGTGTTCTTCGAGACCGCCAACAACCGCACCTACTTTTTGGGCAAGATCATTCCCTACCGCGGTTCCTGGGTGGAATTTGAGTATGACCAGAAGAATGTGCTCTACGTCCGCATCGACCGCAAGCGCAAGTTCCTGGGAACGATCTTTTTACGAGCGCTAGGTCTGCGTTCGGGCGAAGACATTCTGCGCTCCTTCTATACGGTGGATCGGCTTGCCATCCGGGACAAGAAGCTGTTCTGGACACTCGACCCGACCAGTGAGAAGCCGACGAACCTGCTGGGCATGAAGCTGGCGCACAGCATCAAGAACAAGTCCGGGGATGAGATTGCGCACTCCGGCCGCAAGCTGAACGCGCAGATCCTGAAAGAGATTCAGAAGGCAAAGATCTCCGAGATCGAAGTCGATATCACCGATCTCGAGGGCGCCTGGGCCGCCGCCGACGTGGTGGACACGACCACGGGCGAAGTGCTGATCGAAGCCAATACCGAAATCAATGCCGACAAGATTTCGAAGATTCTCGACTCGGGCGTGGTGGAGATGAGCCTGTTCTTCCCCGAGCGTGACGACGTGGGCACGGTGATCAGCCAGACGTTGAAGCGCGATTCGGTGAAGACGCCGCAGGAAGCGCTGATTGAAATCTACCGCAAGCTGCGTCCCGGCGATCCGCCGACGCTGGACACGGCCACGGCGCTGTTCCATGGCATGTTCTTCGACCCGCGCAAGTACGATTTCTCGAAAGTGGGCCGGCTGAAGTTCAACATCAAGTTATTCGAGAACCAGGATGCGACCAGCCTCGACAAGCGCACGCTCGATCCCGACGATTTCTACGCCACCATCGGCTACTTGCTGAAGTTGCGGAAGAACATCGGGTCAGTGGACGACATCGATCACCTGGGCAACCGGCGCGTACGCGCGGTCGGTGAGCTGATGGAAAACCAGTTCCGCATCGGCCTGGTCCGCATGGAGCGCGCTATCAAAGAAAAGATGAGCGTGTACCAGGAAATGTCCACGGCCATGCCGCACGACCTGGTCAATGCCAAGCCGGTGATGGCTGCGATCCGCGAATTCTTCGGATCCTCGCAGCTTTCGCAGTTTATGGATCAGACCAACCCGCTCTCCGAGATTACGCACAAGCGGCGTCTCTCGGCGCTTGGGCCGGGCGGTCTGTCGCGCGAGCGCGCGGGATTCGAAGTGCGCGACGTACACCCCACGCACTACGGCCGTATCTGCCCCATCGAGACCCCGGAAGGTCCGAACATTGGACTGATCTCGTCGTTGAGCTGCTACGCGCGCATTAACGATTACGGCTTCATTGAGTCGCCTTACCGCAAGATCAAGGCCGGACGTGTGATCGACTATGTCACTGTGGTCAACACGGGCGACAGCGACTACAAAGTCGGCGATCACATGGAGAAGCATGAGATCGAGAAGATCAATGCGGATTTGAAAGAGAAGCGCAAGAAGCCGGCGCAGATCGATCCGTTCTCCTTCTATCTTTCCGCGTGGGAAGAGGACCGGCACACCATTGCGCAGGCCAACGTGGAGCTCGACGACAAGGGCAAGATTGTGGCCGAGCTGGTCAATGCCCGCAAGGCCGGCAACTTCGTGCTGGTCAGCCGCGACGAAGTCGATTACGTCGACGTCAGCCCCAAGCAACTGGTATCGGTGGCCGCATCGCTGGTTCCGTTCCTCGAGCACGACGACGCCAATCGCGCGTTGATGGGCGCGAACATGCAACGCCAGTCCGTGCCTTTGCTGCGCGCGCAAGCGCCCATCGTTGGCACGGGAATGGAAGGCGTGACTGCGCGTGACTCGGGCGCAGTGGTTCTGGCCCGGCGCAACGGCATCATCGATTCGGTCGATTCCGATCGCATCATCGTGCGCGTCGAAGGTGAGCACCATCCCACACAGCTTTCGCGTGAGGTGGGCAGCGATATTTATCAGCTCACCAAATTCAAACGTTCCAACCAGAACACGTGCATCAACCAGAAGCCCATCGTCAAGAAGGGGCAGCGCGTGCTCAAGGGCGAGGTCATCGCCGACGGTCCTTGCACGGACCACGGCGAGCTGGCTCTGGGACGCAACGTGCTGGTGGCCTTCATGCCCTGGCGCGGTTACAACTTTGAGGACGCGATTCTCGTCTCCGAGAAGATGGTGAAGGACGATTACTACACTTCCCTGCACATCGAGGAGTACGAGATCGAAGCGCGCGACACCAAGCTGGGTCCGGAAGAGGTCACGCGCGATATTCCGAACGTCAGCGAGTCGATGCTGCGCAATCTGGACGAAGCGGGCGTGATCCGCATCGGCGCCAGCATCAAGCAGGGCGACATTCTGGTGGGCAAGGTTACGCCGAAGGGCGAAACCCAGCTTACTCCGGAAGAGAAACTGTTGCGCGCCATCTTCGGCGAAAAGGCCGGCGATGTGCGCGACGCTTCGCTCTACTGCCCGCCGGGCATCGAGGGCGTCATCGTCGATGTGAAGATCTTTTCCCGCAAGGGCCAGGAAAAAGACGAGCGGGCGAAGTCGATCGAAGCCACGCAGATCGGCAAGTTGGAGAAAAATCTCTCGGACGAAATTCGCATTCTTACCGACGAGCGCCTCAAGCGTCTGGAAAACATTCTCGGCGGCAAGGAAGTGCAGGCCGACTTGCACGATGAGCGCACCAACAAGCGTCTGCTGAACAAAGGCAACATCCTGGACCGCGACGCGATCGAGCGCATCTCCACCCGCAACCTGAAGCGCATCAAGTACAACGACAAGGATCCGCGGGTGAACGAGCAGATCGACGAGATCGAGGAAATGACCTCGCGGCAGATCGATGTGCTTAAGAAGATCGTCAACGAGAAGAAGGAAAAACTCACCAAGGGCGACGAGTTGCCGCCGGGAGTGATCAAGCTGGTCAAGGTCTACATCGCCATGAAGCGCAAGCTGAGCGTGGGCGATAAGATGGCCGGCCGTCACGGGAACAAGGGCGTCATCGCGCGCATTCTGCCGGAAGAGGACATGCCGTACCTCGAAGACGGAACGCCGGTGGAGATCGTGCTCAATCCCCTCGGCGTACCCAGCCGTATGAATGTGGGCCAGATTCTCGAAACCCATCTGGGATGGGCGGGCTTTGTCCTGGGCGAGAAGATCACCAAGCTGCTCAAGGAAAACACGCGCACGGAAGCAATCCGGCGGGAGTTGAAGGCCCTGTTCAAGGACTCGAAACTTGCCGACATCATTTCCGAGATGAGCGACGACGAACTGGAGGCCCTGGCTCCCACGCTCGCGCGTGGCGTGTACATGGGCTCGCCGGTATTCGACGGCGCGAAGGAAGGCGAGATCAAGGCGCTGCTGGAGCATGCGGGCCTGCCTACGTCGGGCAAGACCACTCTGCACGACGGCATGACCGGTGACGAATTCGAACAGCCGGTATGCGTGGGCTACATCTACATGCTGAAGCTCTCGCACTTGGTCGACGACAAGATTCACGCGCGTTCCATCGGGCCGTACTCGCTCATCACCCAGCAACCGTTGGGCGGCAAGGCGCAGTTCGGCGGCCAGCGCTTCGGAGAAATGGAAGTCTGGGCGCTCGAAGCTTACGGCGCGGCGTTCATCCTGCAGGAACTGCTGACGGCGAAGTCCGACGACGTTTATGGCCGCACCAAGATTTACGAGGCCATCGTCAAGGGCGAAGCTGCCATGGAGCCGGGCGTGCCGGAATCGTTCAACGTGCTGATCCGCGAATTGCAATCGCTCTGCCTCGACGTGGAGCTGATTAAGACCGGGGAGAAGAAGCCCACGGCCAGCGCGGCGGCGGACTGAGAAAAACAGTTGCCAGTGGCCAGTTGTCAGTTGCTAGAACGGCGCTGACGCTGGCTGCGATTAATCAAGAATGAGTTCAGTGAAGCTTCAAGCCGATTTCAACGGATTGTTCGGAGACGTGCTTTGCCTTTCGCACAATGATTCGGAAGTTGACCAGGAAGGGCGCACGGTGGTTCTCCGAGACGGGATATCGGTGACTGCTTTTGACGAAGATCAGGACAAAGACGGAAACCGGGAGTATGTAGTCGCCTCGGGAATCGTCGAAGCTGCGCCAGATTGGCTTCAGTGCAAAGGTTCGCGCTGGGTTCTACGAATCGACAAGCGCGGAGTCAGGCATGAATCCGAATTGCGCGAGGCAAATGCGTAAAGGTTTTGAAGGAACGTTTCGCAGGGCCAAGGCTCTCAGCCACTGCGGAACATAAAAAACTGGCAACTGGCAACTGATAGCTGGCAGCTGCCCTGAGAGCAGGAAAAGCGGAGGATCCCTTGTTTCGTTCGAGCCCATTCGAAATGCAAAACACGATCGCGGATTTCGATGCGATTCGTATCAGCCTGGCGTCTCCGGAAAAAATCCGGAGCTGGTCGCATGGCGAAGTCACCAAGCCTGAGACCATCAACTACCGTACCTTCAAGCCGGAGCGCGATGGGTTGTTCTGCGCCCGCATCTTTGGCCCTGTAACCGATTGGGAGTGCTTGTGCGGCAAATACAAGCGCATGAAGCATCGTGGCGTGATCTGCGACAAGTGCGGCGTGGAAGTCACGCTCTCGAAAGTCCGCCGCGAACGCCTGGGCCACATCGAGCTGGCTTCGCCCTGCTCGCACGTGTGGTTCTTCAAGGGTCTGCCCAGCCGCATCGGCCACCTGCTCGATATTTCGCTGCGCGATCTCGAATCCGTTCTGTACTTCGAGGCTTACGTGGTGGTCGAACCCGGCGACGCTCCGGTAAAAGAGCGCGAAGTCATCAAAGACGAAGCCAAGTTCCGCGAACTCGATCAGCAATACCGTCCGGCTGGATTCAAGGCCATGATGGGCGCCGAGGCGATCAAGGAGCTGCTCAAGCGCATCGACACCGATGGCTTGTCCATTGAACTGCGCGAGAAAATGAAGAACGAGAGCTCGCTGCAGAAGCGGCTCAAGTACACGAAGCGATTGAAAGTTGTCGAGGCCTTCCGCCGCAGCGGCAACAAACCCAGCTGGATGATTCTTGACGTGATCCCGGTGATTCCGCCGGAGCTGCGTCCGCTGGTTCCACTCGATGGCGGCCGCTTCGCCACTTCCGATTTGAACGATCTTTACCGTCGCGTCATCAATCGCAACAACCGGTTGAAGAAGCTGATGGACCTGCACGCTCCAGAAGTGATCGTTAGAAATGAAAAGCGCATGCTGCAGGAGGCGGTCGACGCATTGTTCGACAACGGCCGACGTGGCCGCGTGCTGCGCGGCGCCAACAACCGTCCGCTGAAGTCTTTGTCTGACACGCTCAAGGGCAAGCAGGGCCGCTTCCGGCAGAACCTGCTGGGCAAGCGCGTGGATTACTCTGGACGTTCCGTCATCGTGGTCGGCCCCGAACTCAAGCTCCACCAGTGCGGACTGCCCAAGAAGATGGCGCTCGAACTGTTCAAGCCGTTTATTTATCACCGGCTGGAGCAGACCGGCAACGTCACCACCATCAAGCAAGCCAAGGAAATGGTGGAGCAGCAGGAGCCCATCGTTTGGGACATCCTGGAAGAGGTCATCAAGGACCACCCGGTGCTGCTGAACCGCGCCCCTACGCTGCATCGCCTGGGCATTCAGGCTTTCGAGCCGGTGCTGGTGGAAGGCAAAGCCATCCGTATTCACCCGCTGGTCTGCACGGCGTTCAACGCCGATTTCGACGGCGATCAGATGGCGGTGCACATTCCACTGTCTCCGGAAGCGCAGGTTGAAGCCAGCGTGCTGATGCTGGCCTCGCACAACATTCTTTCGCCCGCGTCCGGCCAGCCGATTACCGTGCCTACGCAGGATATGGTGCTCGGTCTTTACTACCTCACCAAAGGGAAACCGGGTGCGAAGGGTGAAGGCCGCGTGTTCGCCAACATCGAAGAAGTCTTGCTGGCGCTGGAAACGGGAGCGGTGGAAACGCTTTCTCCCATCCGCCTGCGCTACACCGGCGAACTGATTGACCTGACCACCGCTTACGACGATCAGGACATCATCCACACCGAACCAGTTCACGTGGAGCGTGCCTTCATCAACACCACCGTGGGCCGCGCCATCCTGAACGATCACCTGCCCGAGGGCATGCCCTACATCAATGGCTTGCTCAAGAAGAAGGGTATCGGCGCGCTGGTGAACTACGGCTACCTCAGGTTCGGGCTCGAGACCACGGTCAAGATGCTCGACGAAGTGAAGGATTTCGGCTTCAAGTACGCCACCAAAGCCGGCCTTTCCATCGGCATTGACGACATGGTCATCCCGGACAGCAAGAAGACCCTGGTGAAGGACGCCGAGAAGCAGGTGGTCGCGGTCCAGCAGCAATACTTGGACGGTGCCATCACCAACGGCGAACGCTACAACAAGGTCATCGAGATCTGGTCGGGCATCACGGAAAAAGTTGCCGACGAGATGTTCGGGCAGATGCAGCGGGCCGACAAGGAAGGCTTCATCAACCCGATTTACGTCATGGCCGATTCCGGCGCCCGCGGATCGAAACAGCAGATTCGCCAGCTCTCCGGCATGCGCGGATTGATGGCCAAGCCTTCCGGCGAAATCATCGAGTCTCCGATCACCGCCAACTTCCGCGAAGGATTGACGGTGCTGGAATACTTCGTATCGACGCACGGCGCCCGCAAGGGATTGGCCGACACGGCGCTGAAGACGGCGGATTCCGGCTACCTCACGCGACGTCTCGTCGATGTGGCGCAGGACGTCATCATCAGCGAATACGATTGCGGCACCGTGGACGGCATTTATGTCCAGGGTATCGTCGAAGCCGGAGAAATTATCGAGCCGTTGCGCGACCGCATTGTGGGCCGCGTCTCGCTCGAAAAGATCAAAGACTACGACGGTAACGTAATCGTCGACATCAACAACGAGATCACCGAAGAGCTTGCCGTGAGCATTCAAGCGGCAGGCATTGAGCGGGTGAAGATCCGCTCGGTGCTCACTTGCGAATCCAAGCGTGGCGTTTGCGTCATGTGCTACGGCCGTAACCTGGCTTCAGGACGCCTGGTGGAATTGGGCGAGGCTACCGGCGTGATCGCGGCGCAATCGATCGGCGAGCCTGGAACGCAGCTCACCATGCGTACGTTCCACATCGGTGGAACCGCATCGCGAGTATCCGAGCAGTCCCGCCTCGATGCTAAGAACAACGGCACGGTGCGCTTCATCGGCCTGCAGACGGTCAAGTCGAAGTCTGGAGACTACGTGGTGATGAATCGCCAGGGCTCGATCGCGATCGTGGACGAGAAGAACCGCGAGCGCGAGCGCTACTCCGTGATCTACGGTGCCAAGCTCAAGGTCGCCGACGGCGATCAGGTGCAGCAAGGCAAGGTCATGGTGGAGTGGGATCCTTACACGTTCGCCATCCTCACCGAAATCGGCGGCGCGGCGCAGTTCAAGGACTTGCAGGAAGGCGTCACGCTGCACGAGGAAGTCGACGAGGTTACCGGACTGTCGCGGCACGTTGTGGCCGATTCGCCTGACGAGAAGCGTCAGCCCGCGATCGTGGTCAAAGGCAAAGGCAGCAAGCGCTACCTCATGCCTTCCCGCGCTCACCTCATGGTCCAGGACGGCGACACGGTTTTCCCGGGCGACGTGCTGGCCAAGATCCCGCGCGAAACCACCAAGACCAAAGACATCACGGGTGGTCTGCCGCGTGTGGTCGAACTCTTCGAAGCGCGCAAACCGCATGAAACCGCGGT
>Ga0302319_10013026_pt1 | contig 15619 bp, 23 predicted proteins | sample Bog_T0_2_FD_203319 | JGI IMG/M metagenome (GOLD analysis project Ga0302319, IMG submission 203319) | Peat permafrost microbial communities from Stordalen Mire near Abisko, Sweden - Bog_T0_2 | ecosystem: Environmental > Terrestrial > Soil > Wetlands > Peat | place: Sweden: Abisko, Stordalen Mire...
GCGACATGGTTCGCAACATGGAGGCTCACTGGTTGCCATATAATGGTATTTCTAGCATTCAAATGCTAATGTGCGTGTTGACATTTAACCTGGTAGGGATTACTTGTATCCTATGGAGTACAAAGCGATTGAAGAGATCCTTTCCCGGCTTCATCGGGTCAGCCCCGATGAAGCTAAGGCGTTCAAGTCCAGGCTTCGCATCTTGCGGGACGCGGGGGTCCCAAATGTTGCCCGGCCGGGGAAGGGAGCACGCGTCAGTTACAGCCGCGAAGACCTATTTATGGCGCATCTTGGACTCACACTAGATGCGGCGGGGTTCCCTCCGCTTGTCCTGCAATCCATCGCTACAGAGTTTTCGGAGCAGCGTTTTTACACGCAGATTGAATCGTCGCCGGCGAAAAACGGCGACCAATGGCTGAAGCTGAATATCATCCGGCGCGTTTTCGGCGGGGAGGGAAGTGGCGAAGCTGCAATTGATCTCGGGGCGCTCGACGAGCACTTTAAATCCTTGAGGAACATACCGCGGGGTCAAAAACCACCCGGCGGATTCCAAAACAATTCAGCGCCGGCGTTCCATGGGCTGCTGAACGTTACTGAGCTTTATGACGACATACGGCGCGAGGCCGAGCGATATGGAGAATAATTCTATGGAAATGAATGTTAAAGATAACATTCACATTAATGTAGGAGCTGCAAAGAAATGACTGAAGCAACCAAAATCGATTCCACGGTTCTTTGGGGTGTCAAAAACATCGCAAGGGCAATCGGGAAACCCCCTCGGGGAGTCTACCACCTTTTGGAAACCGGCCGCCTCCCAGCGCGCAAAATCGGCCGGCAGTGGATCGCCACGAAAGAGGCATTGGACCGGTTCTTCGCGGATCAGGTCGGGGGGCAATAATCGATGTCCCAAACAAACCAAACCCGGCGCGCGGGGGGCGCGGCCGGGCTCGGGAATGCTTTGTCGATTGGCGTTGACAGCACCGAGAATGCCCCAAATCACGATCTCGCGCAAGCGGAAATTATATCACCCTTAGTCGATAAAAAGCGGTTCCGGATCACGAAGACCGGCCTCAAAGACCGGCGCGCAGCGCTTCATGATATCGTAGAGAAAGCCAAGCCCTGCACGGTCAGGCAGGTCTTCTATCTCGCAACTGTCCGCGGGCTCGTTGCTAAAGACGAGACCGGTTACTCCAGGGTCAAAACCGATCTCGCCGATATGCGCGAGGCTGGCGAGCTGCCGTACGAGTGGCTGGCGGATCATACCCGCTGGCAGCGGCGCCCGACCACATGGGGGGGCATCAGCGAAGCATTAGAAGACACCGCTGAAACCTACCGCAAAGCTCTCTGGCGGAACCTGAACTCCTACGTCGAGATCTGGCTGGAGAAAGACGCGCTCTCGGGCGTGATCCTTCCCATAACCAAAAAGTTTGACGTGCCACTGATGGTCGCGCGCGGGTACTCCTCGATTACTTTTCTGCACTCGAGCGGCTCGTTCATGAGGGAGGTCGGCAAGCCTTGTTACATCTATCATCTGGGCGACTTCGATCCTTCCGGGCAAGACGCCGCCAGATGCATCGAAAAAGGTCTGCGTAAATATTCCGGCGACGCTGAAATCCATTTCGAGAGGATTGCCGTCACTCCCCAGCAGATCACGGATTGGGATCTTCCGACGAGGCCCACAAAGCAGAGTGACACACGCGCTAAGAAATTTGGCGAGATCAGCGTTGAACTCGACGCGATCGATCCGAATGCCTTGCGGGCGCTTGTCAATGACGTCATCGAGCGTCACCTGCCGCCAGAAGAGTACAAGGTCCTTATGGCAGCCGAAGAGAGCGAGAAGAAGCTTTTCGAGGGTCTCGCCGGTCTCGTCAAGCAGTTGGGCGCCTCCAAAATCGAGGGGGCAAGTCCATGAGCGCGCCTTCCCTCGATCCTTCTCAGGTCACGTGTGATTCGATTCGTGCCCACGAATTGCGCGCCGGTATCGCCCGCGAGATCCTCGTTGCCGACGCCATCGGCATGCAAGCTCTTGCAGCGTTCCTGGACGCCGATGACGCGGCTGGTCTATTGCACCTGCGGCGGCAATGGCGGACCATGACCAGCGGCATCACGCCGATGGCGGCCGAACTCGGCCGTCTCCTTGAACGGGAGACGGTCAGATGAATGCTCTCTTTCCACCTCCCAAATCTGAACCAAAGCCGCTACGACAGTATCAGAGCGATGCTATCGACGACCTCCGCGACGGCGTCAAGCAAGGGCACCGGCGGCAAATTTTGAAACTCCCGACCGGCGCCGGGAAGACGAGGATTGCAGCCGAACTTATCATGCGCGCGCTGGCCCGCGGCGAGCGGTCAATCTTTGTTGTCCCTAGGATTAGTCTCATCGAGCAAACCATTTGCGACCAAACTCATTACCTGCCGGCAAGCCCTGGAAGACAAAGCTTGGCTCGGCGGCATGTTGGGCGGTCCGTCTTTCGCTGTCATGAGATGTCTATTAATCGCCAGCCAGGGCGAGCCGTTGACCGCGACTGAGCTCGCAACCTTCACGGCCGTCACCGGGCGGCTACAAAACCCTAGCGATCCCGTGGAGGAGTGCTGGATCATCGCGGGGCGCAGGCCTGGCAAATCGCTCGGCGTGGCCGTCCTGGCCGCCTATCTGGCCGCGTGCATCGATTATCGTGGCGTGCTGGCCCGCGGCGAGCGCGGCGTGCTTCCTATCATGGCCGCATCGACCCAGCAGGCAGCGCAGATTTTCAATTTCCTAAAGGGTATCTTCACTGACAATCCCCGGTTCTCTCCTCTAACGGAACAGATAACCCGCGACGAGATATCGCTCCGGAACCGCGTCGACATACAGATCCGGCCGGCGTCGTTCAGGACGATCAGAGGCATTACGGCCGTTGCTGCCATCGCCGAAGAGGCCAGCATGTGGCAATCCGACGAAAGCCGCAATCCCGATAAGGAAATCTTGGCCGCTGTTAAGCCGTCTTTAGCCACGACTGGCGGGTGTTTGTTTGCGATTGGATCACCGCATGCCCGCCGTGGCGAGACGTGGGCGACGTTTAAGAAACATTTTGGTGCGAATGGCAATCCGGCAATCTTGGTTGCGAACGGGGCGACCCGGACGTTCAACCCGACGATCAAGCAAAGCGTCATCGATCGCGCTTATGAAGACGATACGGCGGTCGCGGCGTCGGAATGGGGCGGGCAGTTTCGGAATGACTTGGAGTCCTATATCTCTCCGGACACAATCGACGCCTGCACCATGCGGGATGTTACCGAGATTGTGCCGGTTCCGGGTGTTGCCTATTCGGCGCATTGCGACCCGTCGAGCGGCCAGCAGGATAGTTTCACTTTAGCGATTGGCCATGTCGAGGGCGAGATTGCGATACTTGATTATTTGTATGAGCGGCGACCGCCATTTAGTCCTGCTGCCATTGTTGCGGAGGTCTGTGACGCGCTTGGCGTGTATGGCCTGGCCACATGTACAGGCGACCGGTATGCGCAGGGGTTCGTTATGGATGCCTTTGCCAGCCATGGCGTCAACTACAAACACCGAGACCCAGCACAAGCGGCCGGGTATTTGACTACATCGGACAACTTTGCCGGGCTCATTCCTATTTTGAACTCGGGTAGATGTCGGCTGTTGGATAACAAGCGTCTGGCTGCGCAGTTATGTGCGCTTGAGCGGCGTATCTCGAAGGTTGGCGGCAAGGATTCTATATCGCATCCGCCTGGCGGCCACGACGATCTAGGGGCGGCTGTTGCGGGCCTCATGGTGAGATTGTTCGGTACGCGGGATTATCAGATTAAATCGTTCCACGTTCCGCCGCCCGGCCAAGGCCGTAGCGCGATCACCATCGATCCGCAGACGAGCCTTCCCGCGAATGTATCGCGAGAACTTTATGGGGCGGCGGGGCCGAGCGTGCAACCTGGGCTGGCAAGTGGTCCGGAATACGGTGGCGGGGGTGATCATCTGACGGGCTGGACCATCAACAGCAAATGGGTGCCATAACGTGTGTGGATTACTCGCAAATGTATGAAATACCGAGCGCAAAAAACTTGCAATCTGGTAGATTAGATGAATGAAAATTGGAATTGGAAAATGAACATAGAATTTCACGAAAAACATCTTTCGAATTTGGGCGTAGAGCTTGAGAAGGCTTGCGCGCGTCGGTTGGATACATCGAACGAGATTCGCCGCGTATGTGCGCAGGCTGAGTTGGCATGTAAAGGAAAGATTTTTACCTCGACGGAGCTGGATCGGCTGAACAAAAGCGAGGAGGCCGACGGGCGGCTGATTCAAAGCCTTGAGCTGCAAATCAAGGACGTCAAACGGCAATTGGATTTGGCACGCGGGCAAGCTGCGGTCATAGCATCGCGTGCGGCGGCATCGGTTCCGTGCCCGGAGAAGAACCGCTGGTTTATTGTGGTCACACCGAACGGCCGGGAGGTCAAGCACCGGCATTTCAGCGGTGCTGCTTTGCAGGCTGCGCTCGAACCAGGCTACCGCGTCGCGGCGGAAATCTACAATGCGGACGATTCCGGAAATTACGGTGTTGCGGTGCCGCCCGACCAGTGGCCCGAGATGGTAAAACATTTGCGGGGGATGTCAGCGTGAGTGCGAAACTGCGGAAGATTTTACGGGTCATTAAGATTGACGAAATTTCGGCCGTGCGTAAGCCGGCTCAAACACATGCGAAAGTCGTTATTATGAAGTCTACAGACATTTTCCCCGAGACCGGCGACATCGCGGTCGAAGCGATTCACAAGATGCTTAGCGATGGCGATTTCGATGGCTACGAGAAGTCCGATTATACAGAAATGCTGAACGCGCTGGCCGAAAGCATCCAAAAGGACGGCGAGTCCTTCCAGGAGTCTTTCACTCGCGCGCTCGAAACGCCGGCAGGCCATGAGATTTTCCAACTGCTGAAATCGGCGCCGGGGTCTGATTTTGCGAAGGCGAAAGCGCCTGCCGATGCCGTGCAGGATACGGTCGCACGCCGCAACGAACCGGCTACGCTCGAACTTGAGTTGAAAGCAAAAGAACTCTCCCGCAAGACAGGACTGTCTTACGCGCAAGCCTACGTGCGAATAATAGACGATCCGGTATACCGCCGCTTGCGGGATGACGCGAATGGGGAACGTCAGCTTGCACTCATTCGCAGCTTGACGATGGATGAGGCCATGGCTCTTGAGCCAGCACCGGCATTCCCAGATTATGACAAGCCTGGCGATCGGTATCACATGCCAACATCGGGCCACACTGTGCCGTCTGTTGCATCGGGCCAGCGAACGCAAGGCCGGTAGAAATTGATTTCGCCAGCCCGGCGTCAGGTGCAAAGGACCGTCATCCTGCGCGCCGTCAACGAAAGCGAGAGCCAACGGACTCAACGCATTCCGGGCATGGTGGATAGATCGGCGGCGGTGGGGTGTCCTGACCCGCGGCGCCGGCGCTGGTCACCGCGGCGGTGCGGGTTGCTCCTTTCGTCCGTGCCGCCGCGGATATTTTCAAGGATTTGAGCGAATGATTGATATCGACAAGCTTATGGATCGGCTTCATGCGGCGGCCACTGATGCGGCGGAACTGATGGCTGCCGGCAAGATGAGTGCGGCGGCCGAGGTAATGATTACGACAGGTAATCTTGGAAGGCTTGTTGGCACGCATCCGGATGCCGAATCGATGTCGCTTGCGTCGCAAGAGAAGCTCGCGCAGGCCGAGGCGCTTGGCGATGCGCTAACAATGAAATTTCGCGAACACGGGATTGTTAACTGATGACCACAGCTTCGCCATACGACACTGTAATCCGCCTCTCGTGCGTTGATGGCATTTCTGGCGTTCTCGGCGTAATCGCCGCGAAGGTGATGGGACTCGATAGAAACTTCAAAGAACTTAACACCAGCATGAAGCTCGCGTTGACGGGCGGCGCGATGGTCGCGGCCGGCGTTGAAATCGGGAAGGTCCTGCATCACCTCGAAGAGGCGGGCGAGAAGATCGTCCATGTTAAGACGCTGTTCGAGGCTGCACTTCCCGTGCAGTCGCGCATGGCTGATATGGCAAAGATAACCGGCGCCGCATGGAAAGAGGCCGGCGACAATATGCGGACGACGGCAACCGATAACATCTCTGCATTACACGATCTTTACAACGTCGTTCAGGATGTGAACGAAGCCTCGAAGTTGTTGCATCCATATAACGTTCTTAAAAATGTGGTGGATTCGACAGGTGGAAAATTAGGCGACAAAGGTATAGTTAGCGCAATCCAGGGCGTAGACATCGCGGGGCGCACGACTCCAGAATCGTTACAGGCTGCCACGGAGACGCTTGCCGGTTCGGTGATCGCGCTCGGCAAACGGTTCGATCCATCTCAATTCAAAACCAACATTCTCACGTCCGGCGATGCTCGCTTTGGCTGGAATGATGAATTTCTGACGAAGGGTCTCCCGGCCATTATCGCGCTCGGTGGCGGCAACCGCACCGGCTCCATGATGTATCAGATGCAAAACAATCTCTGGGGCGGCGGTGGCGGCGCGCTGGCCAGCCGGATCCAGGCTACAGCGCAAGAAAAATGGGGCTTGCACTCGGCCGAAGATGAGCTCTGGGACGGCAAGAAGTTTAAGGGGTTCAAGGTTGGTTCAGTCTTTGAAGCGGACAAGCTTCGCGCTAACCCGATTGATTGGGCGAATGACTATCGCGAGAAGCTAAGAAGTATGGGCGTTGACACCAATGATATGGCCAGAATGGCCGTGATCGTTGGAGACATCGGCCGCGGAAACAAGCTTTTAAAGGCGGGTCTCGACGAGCTTCTACTGCCAAAAACAAATGCCCAGCTTAATCGAGAGATGCGAAACATTAATAATGTCGGTCCGGATGCCACGGGGATCCTCAACGCGAATGATCCCAAGGCCATCCATCAGGCAATCCAGGCGCAATGGGAAAACGTGAAAGAAGCGATAGGCGAGAATTTCGTCAAGCCGTTCCTTGATTCTATCATCAAGCCATTGACCGAAGTTTTTAAAAACGTGTCTCAATGGGCTGCGGTGAACCCAGAGAAGGTTATGGAGGTCGGTAAAGCGGCTGCTGCGATAGGTCTCGCAATGGCCAGCATTGGCAGTGTTCTGATTGGGGCTGGCATTGTTGCTGCAGTCAGCGCAATGGGACCGTTCGCGTTGGGAATTGCGGCGGTTGGGTCCGCGATTGCCGCGGCTGCATCCGGGTATGCGATATATGGCTCAAAAGCCACTGATTTTATGCTCGGGCTTGCCGGCGGCATTCAGGCTGGCGTGGCTGGATTGGGAAGCGCCGTGGGGACCGCTGTTAAGCTGATCAACGACGGGATGAACGCGCTTGGCAGCGCGATTAGTTCTGCCATCAGCAATATGTTTTCGTCGATCCGCGGCATGCTGCCTTCGTGGATGCCGGGAAGCCTCCCAGCATCGCCGGCAGCACCTGGTGCAACTACGCCGCAGTTGGAGAAGCACAGCAGCCTTGTGCCGCCAGCGCGCTCGACTACCGTTAATCTCGCGCTGACGGCAACCTTGGACGGCCGCAAACTGACGCAAGTTGTCACGTCGCAAATGGTTGCCTCGGCGACATATCCGACGAGTGCGGCAGGCGCTGATAGTCGCGGGACTTGGATGGGCCCGTCTTGGTCGCCGACCGAAATGGGCTAGCCGATGCGCGAAATCATCCATATCGTTCCAAACATCAAGTTCATGTCCGATGGCCGGCAGGTCGGAATGATCAACTTCGCGCTGGATCTTGCTATCGAAGACGACGGCTCGGTCTCTGTTTTGAATAATGACAGCGCTGGGAACACGGCGGGCGACGGCTCTACACCGCCTTCGCCATTAACAGGCGCCATGACCCCTCGCTCGCACGGCGACACGGCCACGCCGCATGGGATGCACCATCACCATGACGGCGCAGACCCGCGCGACCATCGCCACAGCCATCGCGTTCACGAGCGTATAATAGACCATCATGTCGCGGCTCGCGTAGAGGAAGGCGCCAGAAATACTGCACAAGGCGCAGTCGGGCCAATGTCCACGAAAGGCCATCCAGGTGCGTCGGGGCCTAAAGGCGCGTCTCTTGCGGATCATGCACATAGCCATGTCGCGCATCCAATGGCGGAGGGTCCGATGAACACGGCGGCCGGCGCTGTTGGGCCGATGTCTACCAAACCAAACCAATCTCCGGAAGGAACAAGCCCGAAAGGGCCAATTACGTCAGGGGCAACTTTCACAAATAGCGTTTATAAAAGAGCATTGGCTATGGGGATTCCTGAGACACAGGCTCGGCTCGCTGCTGCACAGGCGGCCCATGAAAGCATGAGCGGGCGAAGCCATGTCGCCAGAGCCTATAATAACATTTTCGGGGTGAAGGGCCGGGGGGATGCTGGCATAGGTAGTAGAGCTGGCGATGGTGATCGCAAAGGACATTACGCTGCTTACAGCTCACCAGAAAAGAGCCTAGAGGCTTGGTGGGGGCACATACAGAGACGCTGGCCTGACGCGGCCAATGCAACGACGCTCGAATCAGCGGCCGCTGGGCTTCATGCGGGACGACGAGGTGGGTACGCGGAAGACCCAAAATATGTCAGCAAAATTCTTCCAAGGATGCGGGGCATTAATGGTGCCAACCCAATTTCAGATAGCGTCGCCGCCGCTCAACCAGCCGCATCCGAGGTGGCACCGAAGCAACTGGCCAAAATGGCGCTGCTCCGCGGCAAAAAGATTAAAAATCAGGTTCCTTATTCGGAAAGCCAAGGAGGGCGGTTCTTTCACCATGGCAGAGTTGTCAAGCCAGACACATCATTTCTTGACCAGGGAAATCCAGACGACGCACCTACAAATTCTCCTTATCTCGGCAAGCCAGACAAACGCGCCATAACTGAAATCACGCCTGCCTATCCAGATCCAGCTTCCAAGCGCAAGCCAGAAGGAGCCTTCAGATCCGACTTCACGGTTTAAACTGAAGACGCCTTTGAAGAGAGATATTTAAATGAGAAATATTGCTCTGGCGTTTCGTAATCTGATACGCGCGGCTTGGCGCTTGGCGCGGCTATGGCTCCGGATGAAACTAGCGGGGCGCGCATGAGCGACGGCTTCGATGTCCCATGCAGCGGCATGTGGGAATTCGCGGCGGACAAAGCGAGCCACGTTTTCTATCCCGATCGCGCCCTCGTGGATCCTCCACTGACCGGCGTAGAGCGGAAGGCGTTTGCGCAAGAGATAGGCAATCGGCGAGAGGCATGGCGGGATGCATGCGATGCGCATTTGTGGGACTTGTATCGCGCACAACCGAACGGGATTCGGAATCGATGACCTGGAAGCCAGACAGACGCCAGATTGATCTTATTGCGGAATACGGAGCTGCCCACATGCCGGTAGAAGCTATTGCGGCTGCTCTGGACATCCATCCTGATGATTTGCGGGGGTGGATAGGCAAGCTCGCAGCGACGCGCTCCCAGCCTCGCTACGTCCCGCCAGAATTGCCGCCTGTGCTACCGCAGCCCGCCAACCGTCCTGGCCGGATTCTTTCGGAGAGAGTGTTCGGCCTAGCTGAGTCCGTGGACGACGATAGCCAGCACGCAGAGCAGGAATAGAATCAGGCCGATTGCTTGAGCGGTTGGCGTCTCTGCCCAATCGGGTTTGTCTTCGGTCGGCGCCTCGATCGTCACCCTGGCAAACTGCGCAGGAAGCCCAAGGGCGGCCGCTTCTGCTCTGATGGATGAAACTGCCTGACCGACGCTTGCCCCCACCAGCAGGCCGTCTGTGTTGAGATGCTTGGCCAAGCGGACAATCGCACCTTCTCGGGCCGTTATGGCTGCATCGGCCGATGAAAACGCGAACGCGGCCACTGGCTTCACATTAGCGAGATGCTCATTTTCGCCATTCTGATCGGTGACGCCGAGGAAGATCGCGCCGTCAGTGTCGCGCTTGAATATGCCAAGCATGCCGGCCCCGGCGATCGTTGGCGGCTTCTTTCCCCATACTGCCAGCTCCTTGCCGCTAAAGCTGATTCCTGGACGGACAAGCCCGTTGAACAGACGTGGGCCGGATAGCCAGAATCTCATTTCGGCTTCCTCTTGCTTGGTTTTACGCCGCCATTGTCACTGAACGTCACGCTGACGACTTCGCGTCGAGAATTTCTGTGATCTGATTTGCGCTTAGCAGGCCAGTAGTGGATGATAATATTCTCGTGAAGGTGGCAAGCATTGCCCTGTGCTGCTGCAATGAGCAGGGTGTGTATTCATACATCTTACGATCTTTGAATTCGTTAAACCGATCGAGTTTATGAACTAGAAAACTTGCGACAGAAGCGTGATTCGAATTATTGCCGAATCCATCGAACTTAGAAACTTCTGATATGCGTGCCTTGTCTCCATCTGAAAGATGATCATACGAGCTTTCGATGCATGACCACATGTTCAGGAGATTGGTCGTTTCAATGACAACATCAAGGTCGACATTCTCGCCAACGTCGAACAAGCCAGGATATTTCCATTTCAGGCCCCAAGCATGGCCGTCATGTATCGCGGACTTAACAAACTGCGAGTCTATTTTGGTTTTGCCTTCTATTCCCAGATGCTCGTAAATTTCGCTGAGCATGTAGAGAATCAGCTTTTCGCCGTCAGTCAATTTCATTTCAAAAATCCTTTTTCCCTGAGCCAATCTTCTAAAAGGCGTTCCATCAAATTCATCATGGAGCGGCCATCAGCTTCTGCGGCCTTTTTGAGCGCGGCTTTTGTCGCGGGCTTCAATCGGATCGCCGTAACGACCTTGACGTCTTTCTTCGGCTTGCTAGGTCTTACCATTTTATTATCAGCCTATTGATAATATGAGTACGAAAATATATATAACACTAGCTTACCACAAGTGCAAGGAGACAACATGACGAAATCAACAAGTAAATCAACGATTCCCGCCATCTCACAGGCGGCAGGACTAGCGGCCAGGGCCATCGCCCGGCTTGAGGCCAACGCGGCGGAAGTTCATGCCGAGGCTACCAATAGGCGCGGGTTCCAAGCGGTGTCATCGAAGGACGGCTTCTCGGCTCTCATCCGCCACGGCAAGACCGTGATCGAAATTCAAGGCGATGACTTCGCTGTCCGGCAAACCGATTGACGAGAGCGAGACGGCCGGGAGACCTACTTCACGACCGTCTCTAACCATGTCGCACCCGCGCTATGGTTTGGCATGGCTGACAATGATCTTATCACGCGCGCAGAGCCGCGTAACCTAGGAGGAACACCATGACACCACAAGAAGCACGAGCTAAAGCCAAGGAATTTACGAGCCATACTCCCAACGGCAACCGGACCGAAGAAGAGCAAAAGCAATTCGAAAGCGAATATGCTAGGCGCCTTCAATTTGAGGCGACTTTCAACGAATGGCTCAGACTTCGCGCGACAGATCTGGATTCGGAAGAGGCGGAAGAGGCGCGTTACGATCGGGAAAACGAGTGCGCCGACCTCGTGCTGACAACGCCGGCAGTTTACGATTGGATGATATTCCAAAAGTTTGAGGTCATTGAGCATTACCTTGCTAAGCACGGTGAGGTTTGTTCCGGCATGGAGTTGATGGCGGCTCAGGCTCTTGCGAGCATCAAAATTGACCTTCTCCGCTTCGGCCTCCAGCGCGAACAAAAGGAGCAGCAACAATGACCAAACGCAAAGCACCGGCGGCGAAGGCAGCCGACCCTATCTTCGCGATGATCGCCGAACACAAGCGGCTGGAAAAGGAATGGTTGCGCCTTAGCAACGAGCTTGATCTCGCCGAGGCTGAGGCACGCAAAAAATATGGGGCACAGCCGTTGGATCTGATTGAATGGCGAAACTACTCGGCGATTGGCGAGTATGGAATCGATAAGGCCCGCGAAGAGTTTTTGAGCCTCCCCGGTGCCGATCGCGACAAAGTTGAGGCGGAATATCAAGACGCCAAGCGGAGGTTTGCTGCGCGCGGGTATGAATGCATCGCTTGGGACTATCGCACCGGCGTCGCCTTCTTACGAGAGCAATATGAATGCGCAAAGATTGCCATGGAAAGAGCAACCATTCGCATGGCTCGCACGAAACCAACGACTCCGGCCGGAGCCGCTGCCCTCATCAGCCAGGTCCGCCGCGAACTTATGACTGGCGAGGTTGGCTGGGAAACGACAGCACTCAGGATGATCGCTGTCTCACTTGCTCAAATGGAGGCCGCATGATCGAGCTCTTGCGCATCCACGCGCTTGTCCGCATGACGACTCTTCGAATCCGCTACCGCGTTTTGAAGCTTCGCGCCCTCATGTTCGTCTTGCGGCGACTCATGGCGCGGGCCGAGCGGCTGGCGCGGCCGGAGGCGTGAGAGTGCCGCACAAAAAGCCCCTGATCTGGACCAACCAGCCAGACCAGGGGCACGCCCTATGCTGGTAAGGCGTTTCCGCGGGCAGGGGGATGCGCCGCGAATGCTAAATATCGCTTTTTGGGCTTCAAAGGTTCCATCTGGGCTGCAAAAAAGGGGCATGCATCGCCCCGCCACTTATTCTATTGCAACATGGTGACGGCATAACCCGAGGTTCAAATGTCGATACGCAAACGCACGTGGAAGACCGCCAAGGGCGAGGCGAAGGAAGCCTGGGTAGTCGATTATGTCGACGGGGCGGGCAAGCGCCGGCTGAAGACCTTCAGCAAGAAAAAGGAAGCCGACGCTTACGAGACAACCGCGAAGCACGAGCTAGCCCAAGGCACGCATACGCCGGACTCGGCCAGTGTTACGGTTGCGGAAGCGGCTGAACGATGGTTAAAAACATGCGAGAGCAGGGACTATCCTGTTGAGCGGTCAACCTTGGCGTTTTACGAGCAGACGGTCCGGCTTCATATTGTCCCAGCAATTGGCGGAACGAAGCTCTCGAAGCTGACGACTTCGAGGGTCCGCGACTTCGAGGACGATCTTCGGAAAGGCGGCGTCTCGCCCGCGATGATCCGCAAGATTCGCGTGAACCTCGGGGCTGTTCTGTCTGACGCCCAGGAGCGCGGTCTCGTGGCCAGAAACGTCGTCAAGGAATTGAGGGCAAGGCGCACGCCTGGCATTGATAAGAGGGCAGACGAGCGCGCCAAGGGCAGGCTGGAGGTCGGGGTCGATATTCCTTCCCGCGAAGAGATCAAGGCCCTCGTGGCGTCCATCAAGGGGCGCTGGCGTCCACTTATTATAACGGCAATCTTTACGGGTATGCGGGCATCGGAGCTTCGCGGATTGCGGTGGGCGGATGTCAATTTCGATAAGAACGAGATCAACGTCAGGCAGCGCGCGGATCGTTATCTTAAGATCGGGCCACCAAAATCTAAATCAGGCGCGCGGGCCATTCCTATGCCGCCGCTTGTCGCGAACACGCTTCGCGAGTGGAAGCTTGCTTGTCCGACCAAGGGCGGCTTGGCCTTTCCGAACGGGCAGGGGAATGTCGAGAGTCATCCTAACATATTGCAGCGCGGGCTTATGCCGGCATGGCGAGCTGCTGGCGTCGTCAATCCTGACGGCTCGGCCAAATACTCCGGTCTGCATAGCTTACGGCACTTCTACGCGTCTTGGTGCGTCAACGCGAGGAAAGACGGCGGCTTAGAATTGTCCGGGAAGGTGGCTCAGACCAGGCTTGGACATTCGACTATCGCCATGACCTTGGATGTCTACGGTCATTTATTCCCTAGCGGCGACGACGGATCCGAGCTTGCGGCGGCGGAAAGGTCGCTTTTGGGGTAAGCGACATGGATGCGACAAAATTGCCTAAGTCTTTGATATATATGAGACGATAAAAGCCTTCTAAGCGGCAGGTCGCAGGTTCGAGCCCTGCCGGGGTCGCCATATCGCCCTTCTGCCCCTCTAGGGATTCCCCGCACCTAGTGTCAGGTGCGGGTAAAGCTGTTCATGTTTTTTCCCTCCCCAGCTTCCCCATGGCCTCGCGCGCCAGCTTGGCGCGATCTGCTTGTCGCGTGTATAACGACGCCATCTTCCCCCCTGTCCAGCCGTAAATGGCTTCGAGCTGTGCCACCGTCGCCCCGTTTTCGGCCGCGCGCGTAGCCCCCGCTTTACGCAATCCATGCGCAGATCCCGGCACGCCTGCCTCTTTGCAGGCACCGCGAAATCAATTCCCAAAAGACTCCTTGGTCATGGGCCGACCACGTTTCCCGGCTATAAAGGCGAGGTCGCCGGTTCGACTTGCGTTGATAATCGCCGCCAGCTCCGGCAAGACCGGGATAATGATTTGTGTGCCCGTCTTGCCCGCGCGCAAGGTGATGATCCCGTCCTTAATGTGCTGGCGCCCAAGCCTTACGGCATCACCGCGCCGCAACCCGGTATAGAGCAAGATCGTCAGCGCCAACCGTTCGCGCGTGCCGATCGGCCAGCGTGCCTCAAATTGCGCGATTTCGTCTTCCGTCCACGAATGGAAACCATCTGTGCGCGGGAGGGGGATGCGGACACCCTCGGTGGGGTCTCGTTCAATGAACGAGTTTTCCGCGGCCCAACGAAACAAACCGCGTAAGGCTTTCAAAAAGGTTTTGGCGGCAAAGGGTGTAGCGCCGCGCCGATCGAGGCCGGCCATTACGGACTGGCGCGTGACGTTTGTATACGCCTCAGCCCCGGCAGTTGCCGCGACCTTCTTGAAGACTAATTCCCGTTGGCGCCGTGTGGCCGGTGCGAGCGCCGTCCACGCCCTGGAATTGCGATAGCGGGAAATTAGCCACGCCAGTGACTCGACGGACATCGTGGGGCTCTTTTGGGGCGTCGAGTCGCCTGTCCACGCCGCGCGATAAGCGGCTAAAAATTCAGCGGACCCAAACTCGCCGCGGATACGGATGCGTGGGCCTTTGCCAAGTCTAAAATACCAAGTGACCGCACCGTGGCGGGTGATCTCTCGATGAAGAAATGGTGGGCGCGGTCGCGGCATGAATTCCATTAAAGGATAATCTCGCGCTTTTTGGCAACCTCTGGCTTAGTTGGTTCAACTGGCACAAGCTTGATCGTGCCGTCTGGCGCTATCTCGACCGTTCGCGGCGAACCCACCTGTTCGGCAGCGCGAATGGCTCGGGCAATATCGGCTTGCGTGACGCGGGCAGGGCGGCGGGGCATGCCTAATATAGAAAATTTTTCGGAAAAACTTCAGCTTCCGGGAAAATAAAGGCTATTCGGATCGCGGCCGGTTCATAATGCGAGAACGTCGCCGGTCGAGCTTTTGCTCCCACACGATAAAGTCGTAAACGCCCGCGGTCGAACTTTCTTATATGCGCAGTGGTCCGACCGAAGTTGATGGCGATCGACACGCCAGTCGATATCAAGCCCTGAAAGCGAAATCCTGGCAGCTTGAAAGTCATACCGACATTGCCGACCTGCATCGGATAATGAGCGAACGCGCCCCGTACCGCGCCAATCGCCTCGCCGCGCTCTTGTCGAAAATGTTGGCCCTCGCGATTCGCTAGCAAATGCGCGCTGACAATCCGGCTCAAGGAATCGATCGCAATCACGAAGAAAAATGCGAGTGCTATCTTTCCCCCACCGATCTCGCGGCCTTGCTTGCGGCCTTGAACGCGCATGGGAACCCGCAGGCGGCCGATGCCTTGCCCCTGCTCCCCTTTTTTGACCGGCGC
>Ga0302319_10013027_pt1 | contig 15618 bp, 13 predicted proteins | sample Bog_T0_2_FD_203319 | JGI IMG/M metagenome (GOLD analysis project Ga0302319, IMG submission 203319) | Peat permafrost microbial communities from Stordalen Mire near Abisko, Sweden - Bog_T0_2 | ecosystem: Environmental > Terrestrial > Soil > Wetlands > Peat | place: Sweden: Abisko, Stordalen Mire...
CGACCATCGCCGTTACCACCGGCTTCCACAAGCCGTAAGATCCAGGCCATCCGCGCCATTCCCACTGAGAAAATAGCGCCACAGGTTATCGCCGATTGGTCCCACCCCCAAACGTGAGGCAGTCCCGGCAGGCGTGACCTACGTCATGGGCGTGCCAGGGGCGGACGACGTCATGCTGTCGCATCAGAGCACCTCGTTCCATGACGCTCTTTACTTGCGCGGGCTGCTGGGGCTTCAGCCCGCGCCGGAATTCGCGGCTTGGCTGGATCGCATGGGCATCGGCGTGGGGTCACCGGAGCGGATCCCGGAGAGCATGACTCCGGCTCTGGCGGTTGGCATGAGCGCTCCGATGCTCTGGCGTGATCAGCGTCGGTTCACTCCTGCGCGGGTGGCGCTGGGGCGGGTGGGCAACGGACTGGCGACCGCGCCGCATTTGGAGTTCCAGGCGGCGCACGCCGCGGCGCGCGACGCAGTGCATGCCGCGCTGGACATCGAGCGGCTGCTAACCGACCTGGCGACGCTAGGACGTAAGCGGAGCGTCGGCAGCACTTTGCGCTTCGCGGGGATTTTAGGGTTACCTGTCGTCCTTGAGGAAGGACGACAGGATGTTGGAAGCGGTGTTGGAATCTGAGGACACTCCTACGAGTGATCATAGGAGCACTCGCAGGCAGCGCATCGAGGTCATCACCCGCGGCGAGCGCCGCCGCAGTTGGACGCCGGAACAGAAGCGCGAGATTGCGGCGGAGAGTCTGGAGCCGGGCACGTCGCCGATCACGGTGGCCCGCAAGCACGGGATCAGCACCGGCCAGCTCTATACCTGGCGACAGCAACTGCTACGCAACGCGCTTGGCACCGCGGCGAACGCTTCGCCGAGGTTCGTGCGCGTTGATGTCGTGCCCATGCTTGGGCGCCGAGAGTCGGCCATCCCGACGCCAGCGGAACCGGCCACGACCGCAACGCAGATCGAGCCGGCGTCTGCAGCGCCACCCTCTCAGCCGGATGGGCGGATCGAGATCATGCTGTCGCGCGGCGTGTCGGTACGTGTTGATGCGAAGGTGGATGGGCCTGCGTTGCGGCGGGTATTGGCCGCCCTGGAACGGCGATGATCGCGGCACCGCCCGGTGTGCGGGTGTATCTCGCCTGCGGCACCACGGACATGAGGCGCGGCATGGCTGGGCTGGCCATGCAGGTGCAACAGACCCTTGAGTAAAACCCGTTCGATGGCGCCGTGTTTGCCTCCCGTGGCAAACGTGGCTGTCTGATCAAGGTCCTTTGGCATGATGGCATCGGCTTGTGCCTGCTGACCAAGCGCCTGGAGCGCGGCCACTTCATCTGGCCGATGGCGAGCACGGGCGCGATCTCACTGACGGCGGCCCAGCTGGCGACGTTGCTGGAAGGCTGCGAGTGGCGGGCACAAACCGCGAGTTGCAGACCTGCACTGGTAGGTTAAAAACGTCTGGAGACGAAAAAACTGCTGGCAGCGACGCGGCGACATTGTTCATCATGCCGACATGCAGATCGACCTGACCGCGCTGCCAGACGACTCTACCGTGCTGCAACGCATGGTTCGCGATGCGCTTACCGAGCGTGACACGCTCACGGCGGAGATCGAGAAGCTACAGTCCTTGATCCATAAATTGCTGCGCCACCGCTTCGGTCGTCGCTCCGAGCAGCTGTCGTCCGACCAGCTGATGCTCGCCATGGAGGATCTGGAGCAGGAGGTTGCCGAACAGGAGGCAGCGAAGGACGCTGCGGAGCAGTCAGAGGAAAAGCGGCGGCAACGCAGCACCGCCCGCCCGCTGCGCAATCTCGGCGCGCTGCCTGCGCACCTGCCGCGCGACGAGGTGGTGATCGACGTTGACAGCAAGGAGTGCCCCTGCTGCCGCGGTGCGCTGCATTTGATCGACGAAACCCGCACGGAAATGCTGGATCGCGTGCCCGCGCAGCTGCGGGTGAAGGTTATCCGGCGTCCGCGCTATGGCTGCCGCGCTTGTGGCGAGGCGGTGGTGCAGGCGCCCGCACCGGAGCGGCCGACCGATGGCGGCATGGCGACCGAGGCGCTGCTGGCGCAGGTTGTCATCGCCAAGTTCTGTGATTTTCTGCCATTGTACCGGCAATCGGAGATGCTGAAGCGCGAGGGCATCACGATCGACCGCTCGACGCTGAGTGCATGGGTAGGGCGGACCTGCTGGTGGCTTCGTCCGCTCTACGACCTGATGGTCTCGACCGTGCTGTCCGCGCCGAAGGTGTTCGCCGACGACACCACGCTGCCGGTGCTCGATCCCGGCCGCGGCAAAACCAAGACGGGTCGGCTCTGGTGCTATGCCGTTGATGACCGGCCATGGAAAGGGCCGACGCATCCAGCGGCCGCCTATGTCTACAGCGAGGACCGCAAGGCGACCCATCCCACCGCACATCTAGTGAAATTCCGCGGCATGTTGCAGGTCGATGGCTATAGCGGGTTCGCCAGCCTGGTCACGGAACGCCGGGACGGCTCGATCAAACTCGCGTTCTGTTGGGCCCACACAAGGAGGCCCTTCTACGAATTCTTCGTCAGCACCAAGTCGCCGATCGCCGCCGAAGCGCTTGCGCGCATCGGCAAACTCTACGAGATCGAGGCGGAGATCCGTGGCCATCCGGCTGAACATCGCCGCGCCGTTCGCCAGGAACGCAGCCGTCCGATCGTCGAGGCGCTGCACGCCTGGCTGCAGGAGCAACTGCCGCGCCTGTCCGGCAGTTCGCCGTTGGCCAAGGCCATGCGATACGCCCTGCGGCACTGGTCCGGCCTGGTGCTGTTCCTTGATGACGGCCGCATCGAGATGGACACCAACACGGTGGAACGCGCCATGCGTCCTGTCGCGACGCTCGGTCCATTATGCACCTCCTCTTTAAGTATCTGGAAACATTGAAGGCTGGTTGTCGACGGCGATGTGACACGGGCGCCCTTTACGCCCGGCCGCGTCCACCACGGACGGCGCGTCGAGGTCCGCGGCAAGGATCTGGAAGGGCGCGCCGGGGAGAACCTGCTCGGCACGAAGGATACCGGCCCTGATCAGCTTGCGTATTCTGTGGCTGGTAACGCCGCATCGCTGAGCTGCCTCGCGCAAGGTCAGCCAGGTTCCGTCCTTCTCTGCGGACTTGTAGGCATGGATGCCGCGGACACGGCGGATCGAGCCGACCCGGTGCGCTGTCCAGGTCTTGCCTTGCCCGGTTGGCAGAGCCATGCGGTTGAGAGTGGCAGCGATGTCCTGATCAGACCAGCGGCTCGCCATGCTGCGAATGACCGCCAGGGCGTCGTCGGAGGTGCTGCACGCGTGTTCGCCCGTGCGGGGCTTACGCAGGCGCAGTTCCGAGTGCCGTCCGCCTTTCCAATGGATGATCAGGACGATCTCCCGCGCCGTCTCGTCGATATCGACGATGATCTCGTTGACCAGGGCGCGCACCAGTTGCTGGCGGCAGCGCATGGTGACGTTGGTGTTCTGCCAGGCCGCCTCGAGGTCCTCGGCGATGCCGGTCAGATCCGGCATCGCCGGCGGCGCAGCGCTCACTGCCGCCGGGTCAAGCCGTGCCTCGCAGTCGCGGACGCGGCACAGGGCCGTCTCCCAGTTCTTCTCCAGTGTCGCGGCGATCAGCCGGTTGTCGGGGTCGCAGGCGGCGTAGCGGCGTTCGGCGAGAGACGCCTCGTAGCGCGCCTGCTGCAGTTCGAGCTCAAGAATGCGGCGATGTTCGGCTTGGCGCTCCATCTTGCTCCGTTCCGCCAGTTGCGCCGCCTCGACCGCCATGGGCTCGACGGCGCGAATGAGCTCCCGGGTGAATGCAGCATCAACCCGAAGCCCGCCGAACATCATACACCGGGGCACGCCGATCGCGGTGTTGCCACGATCGCAGCGATAGACGGGCGTGTTGTAACGTCCGGTGTAGACGACGCTGAGCCGCCGGCCGCAGCGGCGGCAAACCAGAAGGCCGCCGAGGAGAGCGCGGCCGCCGCGGCCGGACTTCGCGCCATCCTTACGGCCGTAGGCGTTCGCGGCGAGTTGCTGCTGATTGCGTTCGAACTCCTCCCAGCCGATATAGCCCTCGTGATGATCCTTCAGCAGGATCTCGCAGTCCCGAAGCGGACGATAGTGCCCGTAGGTCTTACGCGCCCTGCCATCAACGATGCGGGTTCGATTGACGCTTTTGCCGTAGGCGTAGGCGCCGGCATAGAACGGGTTCGTCAGCACCGAGATGACATTGCGATAGCGGATTGGCGTCCAGTCGAACGTCGTCATCCTCTTGCCGTCCGACGGGCGCGGGAAATGCACTTGTTCCGCTTTGAGCGCCAAATGCACCTGCCGGGCGCTGCCAAGTTCGCGGAAGCGCCGGAAGATTCCGCGGGTGACCTCCTGGACGCGGCAATCCGGGTCGAGGCCGAGACCGACCTCGCGATGCCAGACAAAGCCAATCGGCACAGAGATTCTGAGTTCGCCTCTGCGGGCCTTGGACCGCGCGGCGTCCAGCATGCGGGAGCGCAGGACACCAAGCTCGAATTCGCTGATGCTGCCCTTCATTCCCAGAAGCCAACGGTCATTCGGGCGGCACGGATTGTAGACGCCGTCGAGGTCGATGACGCGGGCGTCGACGAGACCACACAGCTCGAGCAAATGATGCCAGTCGCGGCCGTTACGGGCGAGACGGGAGGCGTCAAAGCAAACCACGGCGCCGACCTCGCCGGCGCAGAGCCCGGCGACGAGCTTCTCGAAACCCGGGCGTGCCACGGTGCCGCTGGCGGATCGACCGAGATCGTCGTCGATGACCGCGACATCGCGAAATCCGTGGCGGCGGGCTTCATCAACGAGATCATACTGGCGGCGCTGGCTCTCGAGATTGACCTGCACCTGGGTCTGTGTGGACTGGCGCACATACACGACCGCCTTGCGGCTCAGGACTGTCGGCGTCAGGGGATCAGCGTTCGTCATCGCTGATCTCCTCGGGATGCGCGCCGGCGGCTTCCAGCAGCAGGCGGGCAAGACGGCGGATCGCGGTGTTGCGGTCGGAGGGCGTCATCCCGTTCAACACGGGACGGTCCAGCGCTATCGCGAGCTGACGGGGTAGCTTGATCGAAACAGTCGGATGCGGCGGCGATCGCATGATGAACCTCCTCTGCGAACAGGGGTTCATCGGAGCATGCTCGTCGGAGTCCGACCGCCTTCAGCAGCCGATCAAGGTCGGCCAAGCCGGCAATGTCGACCATCGGAGCGCCGAGGGACATCGTTGCGCAAACGGCGGGATCGAGCATCCAGGCCGCCAGGACGATCGCCACACCCGGTTCAGCCTCAACGACGACAACCTCTCTGCCAGATCGCCGCTCAGCGTAGAGCTGCCGGACCTTGCGGCCATGCAGCGCGTGCCAGCGATAATGGACCGCGACCTCTTGGTTGATATGGGCAGAATGGCCCCATGATGGCATTGGCAAGGAAGAACGCCCTTTTCGCCGGATCCGACGGCGGTGCCGGGCACTGGGCAATTGCTATGACGCTGATCCACACGGCGAAGTTGAATGGCGTCGAGCCGCTCGCCTGGCTTACCGACGTGCTGGAACGCCTCGTCTCCGGCCGCACCAGGCAGCACGAACTCGAACAGCTGCTGCCCTGGAACTGGCGACCGCCCAGTGCGGTCCCCTTGGCAAAAGCAGCGTAGCGCATACCCCACTGCACCATCCGGCGCGGCGTCACGCGGCCGGGCGGCCTGGCCGCGCTCCGTGCGTGCGGCGATCGGGCCGTTCAGTACGCTCCTGCGATTGCACATAGGAGCATCCTTGGCGGCGGCATCGGCGGCCAGCGGTGCCGACAAACCACTTGGCAGCAGGATCCCAGCCTCCAGCTGGGCGGACGGAGGCGGTGCGACCGGAGCGGACACGAGGTCTGGCTCCGGCGGCGCAGGATGGGCGGTCTCCCGGAACGGGGGAGCCGACGGCACATCGGCGCGCACGGAAATCGCCGCGGGATCAACCCCGGCGCCGAGCGCGCCGCGCAACAGCAGTTGTTGCCGCCAAGCATAGAACTGCCCGCTGCTGATGCCGTGCTTGTGCGCCACCGTGGCCACCGACGCGCCCGGCTCCAGGCTCTCGGCCACAATCTGGCGCTTCTGCTCAACCGTCCAGCGACGGCGGGGCTTGCCGCAAGCCGCAACCGCGGTGGCCTCATTGCGAGCGCTCGTATGATCAGTCGTAGGACCGATCCCTACCCCAGGCAGGTTCGCCATCTCGTCGTCCTCCGCCATGGACAACATCTGCCACGATCGCCCGGCGCCGCTCAACGTGGCAGATGTTGTCCATGGCGGAGGACGACGAGATGGACAACATCTGCCACGATCGCCCGGCGCCGCTCAACGTGGCGCCGACGCCCCGCTAACGCTAGGACTGACGGCAACCATGGTACGCAGTGCCTGCCCGGACCGGGCAACCTATCTGCTCCGTCCGGACCTGGGGCGGCGGCTGCTGAGCAGTGATACCAATCCGCAAAAAGGCGGACTCATCGCCGGCAGCTACATCATTGATTGGACTGACGTTTGGTGTCGGCTGATGAGTCCGCCTTTTTGCGGATTGGTATGAGGAACTCGTGCAGGTGCCCGGGCGGCTTGCTGTGCTCATCTGCGACGGGCTGTCGGCCAGCGCGGTGCAGCGCCATGTGCCGCCTCTGCTCGCGCGGCTGGCACCGCGGCTAGAGCGGATGGAGCCGCTGTTGATCTCCACCCAGGGACGCGTGGCGCTGGGCGACGAGGTGGGGGCGGCGGTCGGCGCGGAAGCCGTGCTGGTGCTGATCGGTGAACGGCCCGGACTGTCGTCGCCCGACAGCCTGGGTGCCTACCTGACCTGTCCAGGCGCCAGGTTTCTGCCGGCACATCCATGCCGAGCAGGTTCAGTGCGAAGTGATCACGGCCGAATAGACCATTGCGTAGTCGACCCCGTTTCAAATGTACGCCTGTCTGTGCCGGGCGGATCACAGCCCGCGGGTGGAGAGCATCTTCAGATTCACGTTGTCTGGGCTGCAACCGAGCGGAAACGCCACAGCGCAAGAGCCAGGAACAATCCGCCAATAAGTCCCACCACAAGAAACTGCGGCCAGACAATGTCCAGGTCGGCTCCCCGATATAGGATTGCCTGCGCGAAGGAGACGAAATGCGTCGATGGGGAGGCTTGCATGACGGTCGCCAGCCAGGGCGGCATGCTTTGCAACGGCGTGTTGCCACCCGACAGCATGTTCATCGGCAGGTAGACCAGCATGTACAGCAGGCCGAGCTGTGGCATCGATCGCGCCACGGTGCCCAGAAATATGCCGATGGCGGTGGCAAAGAACAGGTAGATCACCACGCCCGCCATGAACAGCGGTATCGATCCCGCGATCGGAATGGCGAGGATCATGCGCACAACGACAGTGAGGGACAGTCCGACGGCCACGGTGATCACCAGGCCATTCGCCCAGACCTTGGACATGGCAATCTCGAATGGCGTCAGCGGCATGGCCAACAGATGGTCCATGGTCCCGTGCTCGCGTTCGCGAATCACCGCCGCGCCCGACATGATGATGGCCAGCATGGTTACGCTGTTGATGATCCCCATCACGCTGGTGAACCACGCGGTCGTCACATTGGGGTTGAAGGCAATGCGCACCACCAGGTTGACCGATGACAGCGCAACGCCGTCGGCGTGCGAAAGAAAGTCGGCGATTTCCGTGGTGATGATCTGTTGGGCGTCGCCCGATCCGAGGCCCGCCTGCACCATCGCGGTCGCATCGACATCCAGCTGAATTCCCGGGGTGCGTCCGCCGAGCACGTCCTGCTCGAAATCGGGTGGAATGTCGAGCACGAAGGTATATTTGCCGGCATTCATCATCGACACGATGTCCTGCTCCGCAATAAGCTGCGGCAACTGGAACAGAGGCGGGAGGAATGCATGCGCGATGCGCCGCGACAGCTCCGAATGGTCCTCGTCGACGATGGCGATCGAAGCGTTATGCAGCTCCTGCGAATTGCTCTGCGCCGAGGTGATTACGGCCAGCGAGAATGCGTAGATGACCAGCGCGATGAGCACATAATCGTGTAGGAAGCTGCGCAGCTCCTTGGTGCCGAGCCAGAAGATGTTGCTGATGCTGCGCATCGCTCCCCGGATCCTCACCGCTCCTGCTTGCGCAGCAGCGCCACGCTCAGCAGCAACAGGATCGGAACGAACACTGCCAGTATGGCCAGATCACTACCAAGGTCGGCAAAGCCGAGCCCCTTGGTGAAGGTGCCGACGCTGATCGGAACGAAGTAGGTCATTGGGAAGGCCAGCCCCATGTAACGGGCCGCGCCGGCCAGCGAGGATACCGGGGTCATCATGCCGGAGAACTGTATGGCCGGCAGGACAGTCAGGATAGCGGTGCCGAACACCGCGGCGATCTGCGTGCTGGTGAACGCCGAGATCAGCATGCCGTAGGCGGTCGTGGTGGTGACGTAGATCAGCACGCCCGCCAGCAGCACCAGCAAGCTGCCCTTCAGCGGTACGGCGAAAATGAAAACCGTCATCAAAAACAGCAGAATAAAATTAACCAACGCGATGCCGATATAGGGTAGCTGTTTGCCGATCAGGAACTCGATGCGCGTCACCGGCGTAACGTATAGATTTGTGATGGACCCGAGTTCCTTCTCCCGAACGACGGCTAGGGCCATCAAAATTGCCGGAAATAGCGCCAGAAATAGGGAGATGTTCGCTGGAACCATTGCATATAGACTATTCATGCTCTGATTGTATTTGAACCGGATCTCGATATCGGCGGGCGGCGGTGGCGATGGCAGCGTTGTCTTGACCGCCGGGTCCACCAGATACAGCGCATGCATCGCTTGCAAATAGCCGCGAATGGTTTGCGCGATGAACGGCATCGCCCCGTCCACCGTCGCCGATACCCAGACCGGCCGGCCGCGCTTGATGTCACGGCCGAAGCCGGGCGGGATTTCAATGCCGGCCTGCACGCTGCCGTTCTTGATTCGCGTCTGCAGATCGGCAGCGTCCGCGATCGGTGGCTTTTCGACAAAATACGTCGACCCGCGGAGTTCCTCGAGATAGGCGCGACTCTCGGTGGTCTGGTCACGGTCGAGGACGGCAAAGCTGAGGTTGTTGACATCCGTCGTGACGCCGAAGCCGAACACGAGCATCAGCAGGGCGGTGCCGAACAGGCCAAAGCCCAGGCGGACTGGATCGCGCAGCAATTCCAGCCCCTCCCGGATCGAATAGGCGAGCAACCGCTGCGGGCTGAACCAGGAACGGGCAGCCACTGGCCGGCGATCCGCCGCCACCGCCAAATTCATGGGCACCTGGTGTGCGTCGGGGCGGGCGGGTTGCTTCACCGCCGACGCATGGGCCCCTCTTGCCTCCTCCAGGAAACCGATGAACGCGTCCTCGAGCGTGACGGCACCGCGGGCCTTGACCAGTCCCGCCGGCGTATCCGTCGCCAGCACGCGCCCGGCATCCATCAGCGAAATCCGGTCGCAACGGGCGGCCTCGTTCATGAAGTGGGTCGAGAGAAAAATTGTTACACCCTGGTTGCGCGAAAGGTCAATCAGCAATTCCCAGAAGCGGTCGCGCTCCAACGGATCGACGCCGGAGGTGGGCTCGTCGAGGATCAGGATCTCCGGCGCGTGCACAATGGCAACGGCCAATGAAAGCCGCTGACGGATGCCGAGCGGCAGATCCAGGGTGCGCTGGTCGAGATAGGCGGCAAGCCCGAAGCGTCCGACCAGATCGGCGATGCGCGTGTTCGCGCGCCTCCTCGGCAGGTGAAAAAGATGTGCGTGAAGATCGAGATTCTGCCGGACGGTCAGCTCGGTATATAGTGAGAATGACTGCGACATGTAGCCGACACGCGTGCGCGTCTCCATGTCGCTCGCATCCACCCGCCGGCCGAACAGAAATGCCTCGCCGGAACTGGCGGGCAACAGACCGGTCAGCATCTTCATCGTCGTAGTTTTGCCGCAGCCGTTCGAGCCAAGGAAGCCAAAGATTTCGCCGCGGCCGATGATGAAGCTCACCCGGTCGACCGCGGTGAAGTCACCAAACCGGCGTGTGAGGTCGCGGGCGACGATCACCGGAGCGGTATGGACGACGGCTCGCGGCGGAACGTGCAGCACCGCGTGGCCACGCCGCTGCTCCTCCGGAAGCAGTGCAATGAAGGCCTCCTCCAGCGTCGCCGTCATGTGCGCACGTTTGAAATCCGCCGGCGATGCGGCGGCCAGAACCTTGCCGGCATTCATGGCGATCAGCCAGTCGAACCGCTCGGCCTCTTCCAGATATGCGGTCGCGACAAAGACGCTCATCCCCTGCCGGCGCGACCGCATCAGATCGATCAGCTCCCAGAACTGGCGGCGCGACAACGGATCGACGCCGGTCGTCGGCTCATCGAGGATGAGCAGATCAGGGTCGTGGATCAGCGAGCAGCAAAGGCCGAGCTTTTGGCGCATCCCGCCCGACAGTTTTTTGGCAGGGCGGCCTGCAAACGGTGCCAGTCCTGTGGCGTCGAGCAACTCTGTGGTGCGCCAAGCACGTTCGGCGGCCGACTGCCCGAACAGACGGCTGAAAAAGGCGATGTTCTCTTGGACGCTGAGATCGGGATAGAGGTTCCTCCCCAGGCCCTGCGGCATATAGGCGATGTGAGGGCAAAGCGCGGCGCGGTCAGCGGCCTTCGCCATATTACCACCGAGGACATGCACGGTTCCGGACTGGAGCTGCCGGGCGCCGGCCACCAGGCTCAGCACTGATGACTTCCCCACGCCATCCGGTCCAATCAGTCCAACCATGCGGCCGGCCGGAAGCTGGAGCGTGACGGCGTCCAGGGCGAGTGTCTTGCCGTAGCGCTGGGTGACCGCATCCAGACGCGCGGCCACGCCACGGCCGGAGGTCATTTCGATGCATCCTTTTGCAACACGGCGGGCCAGGCGACCTTGGGGTCAGTCTGCACATAGGCCATGCCGGGCAATCCACTTCTCACCTCGGCGGCGTGAGCGCGCGCCCGCTCGGGATCGATCCGCACCCTGACCCGGAACATCAGCAAGTCGCGCTCGTCCTTGGTCTCGACCGTCTTCGGCGTGAACTGCGCCTGCGCGGCCACGAACACGACCTTGGCCGGGAAAACGCGGGTCGGATAAGCATCCAGAACGATGCGTGCATCGGAGCCGAGTTTGATCCGGCCGGCCGACCGCGTCGGCAGGTAGATATCCATGTAGATATAAGCGGTGTCGAGAATGGTGAAAACCTTGCCGCCCGCCCCCAGCACCTCACCCACGTTGGCAACGCGGTACTCGATCCGGCCGTCACGCGGAGATACGAGAGAGTCATTGTCGATGTTGGCCTGAACCACCTCGGCGGCGTGTGTGGCGGCCTGGAGTGCTTGCAGTTGCTCGCCGACCACGGATTCGGCGGCGCGTTGCCCCGCCAAAGCGCTGACCAGCACTTGGGTGCGATTGTCGAGTTGCTCGCGCGTCGCGAAGCCTTTCCCGACCAGCGCCTGCGTCCGGGCGATTTCCTGGCGGGCATATAGGACCAGACTCGTCTGCTGCATCAATGTGGCCTTGGCGGCGTTGAGCGCTTGTCCCGCCTGAAGAATCAACGCCTGGTCCTGCTTCAGCGCCGCCTGCAGGTCCTGCGCATCCATCAGCGCAAGAACCTCGCCGGCGGTGGTCAGGTCGCCCTCATCGGCAAAAAGTTTGGCGATGCGGCCGGGAAATTTCGTGTCGATATCGATCTCGTCGGCCTCGAGGCGGCCATTGCCCGAGGCGATGCCCGGCGGCAGACCGGTGGCCGGACGCAACCACCAGATACCCCCGCCTGTCGCCGCAGCCAGCAGCACGAGCAGCAGCAGCGCGGGTTTGATCCAGTGCCGCCGGACGCCTTTCTTTTCCGTCGCCGGCAAAACCATCGGCAGCGCCACGACCGCAGGAAGCCCGGTGATTTCCCGCGCCGGCGCGGCGCGGTCGGCGTGGACATCGACGTTCTCGTCAGTCGACATCGCAATTCTCCGTGAACCAATTTGATAACTGGCGCCCGCGCGTGCACTCTGCCCTCTCTGTCGGGCGCGCCAGACTGACCGATCAGATATTGCGGCGAATATAGCGCAAAGCCGCACAGATGCCGACAAAAAACTGGGACCGACCAAAAACTGGGAGGAGTAACCAGAGCCGCCCCAGGAGTAGAACCAATGAGCAAGCCGCCGCCGCGCGCTTCTCGGTTTGCGGCCTTCGCGTTGCGGACCTGGCGCTGGCGCACAACGGCGCCGTCCTGTCGCGCGAACCCGCGGAGTGATCAGCCATGTCCGACGCCATCGTCGTCTTCAACGCAGGATCCACCAGCCTGAAATTCGCCGCCTATGCGGTTATTGGTCCCACAGGTTTGACCCTTATGCGCCGCGGCGAAGTGGAGGGCATGGACACCAACCCGCGGTTCGTCGGCAAGGATGCGGCCGGCCAGTCGCTCGACGCCCATAAATGGGGCGAGGGTCGGCAGATCGACCAGCGCGCCGCACTGCATTTCGTTATTGCCTGGCTCGAGAAGAGTGTCGCCGGCATGAATCTGGTGGGGGCCGGCCACCGGGTACTGCTCGGCGGCACCCGCTTCGAGGGGCCGACTTTGATCAACGACGCCGTGCTCACCTATCTTGATTCGCTCACCATCATGGAGCCGTCGCACCAGTCCAGCAACCTGCGTGGCGCGAGGGCTTTGGGCGAGGCGTTCCCAGGCTTGCCGCAGGTCGCATGCTTCGACAGCTCGTTTCATCGGACCATGCCCGAGGTGGCGCAGATCTACGCCCTTCCGAAAGATGTCCTTGACGCCGGCGCCCGGCATTGGGGCTATCACGGCATCTCCTACGACTACATCAGCCGGCAGGTGCCGAGCTATGCACCAGGCGCGCGCCGGGTGATCGCGGCGCATCTCGGCGGTGGGGCCAGCATGTGCGCCATGCTGGACGGAAGGAGCATCGAGACGACCATGGGCTTCGGCGCACTCACCGGCCTGCCGATGGCGACGCGATCGGGCGATGTGCCGCAGGATTTGCTGTTCTATCTGCTGCGCCGGGGGTTGTTCGACGCCGAGGCGCTTGAGAAGATGCTATACGAGCGTTCAGGTATGCTCGGCCTGTCAGGCATCAGCGAGGACATGCGCGACCTCCAGGCAAGCGACGATCCGCGCGCGGCCGCGGCGATCGCGTTCTTTGTTTATGCCATGACGAAGGTGGTTGGCGCCTATGCCTCCGTGCTGGGCGGTCTCGATGCCCTCGTGTTCACCGCCGGCATCGGCGAGAATTCGCCACCCGTGCGCGCCAAGTTGTGCCGCGCCCTGGGCTGGCTCGGCGTGACGCTGGACGACGCCGCGAACGAGCTCAACGGCCCGCGCATCTCCAGTGCCGACAGCAGGGTTTCCGTGTGGGTCATTCCCACCGACGAGGAACTGATGATCGGCCAGCACACGCTCGCCCTTGTTCGCCCTTGATTGCGGGAGAGGGTCGGCACGATATCAGGAAGCCGCCGACCATCACGCGCGGTGATGCCGCGATTTCACACTACCGCGAGCAAAGAAGAAATATCTCCCATGGACAACAGCGCCCGCCGGCCTGACCCTCCCGTGGCTATGCCGGCTGCGGAAGACGATTTGAAAACGCTACCTCTGGCCGAGGTGGAGCAAAAATTGGCGTCGTCGCCTGACGGTCTCACCCAGGCCGAGGCCGAAAAAAGACTTGCCGCATACGGACTCAACGACATCGAGGAAAAGAAGGCCAATCCGTTCCTGAAATTCCTCTCCTATTTCTGGGGACCAATTCCGTGGATGATCGAAGTGGCGGTGGTGCTGTCGGGTGTGGTGCGGCATTGGCCCGATTTCTTCATCATCCTCCTGCTGCTCGTCGCCAATGCCGTGATCGGCTTTTCGGAGGAGCGGCAGGCCGGCAACGCCATCGAAGCCCTGAAGGCGAAGCTGGCGATCAAGGCCCGGGTAAGGCGAGACGGCAAGTGGATCACGCCGCCGGCGCGTGACCTGGTGCCGGGCGACGTCATCCGCCTGCGCCTGGGCGACATCGTACCAGCCGACGCGCGCCTGCTGGAAGGCGATTCCATCGAGGTGGATCAGGCCGCGCTGACCGGAGAGTCGCTGCCGACAACGCTCAAATCCGGCGGTGCCGTGTTTTCGGGGTCGATCATTCGCCAGGGCGAGATCGGCGCGCTGGTCTATGCCACCGGGTCCAACACCTATTTCGGCAAGACGGCGCAACTGGTGCAGGAAGCCCATACCGTAAGCCACTTCCAGCGTGCGGTACTGAAGATCGGCGACTACCTGATCGTTCTCGCGGTGGCGTTGGTGGCGATGATCATAGCCGTCGCCATTTTCCGCGGCGATCCGATCCTGTCCACGTTGCAGTTCGCACTGGTGCTGACCGTGGCGGCGATTCCAGTTGCCATGCCCACCGTGCTGTCGGTGACGATGGCTGTCGGCGCGCGCCTGCTCGCCAAAAAGCAGGCGATCGTAAGCCATCTGGTCGCAATTGAGGAATTGGCGGGCGTCGACGTGCTGTGTGCGGACAAGACCGGCACGCTGACCCAGAACAAACTGACGCTAGGCGATCCGTTCAGCGTCAACAATATCCAAGCCGGGCAGGTCATCCTGGATGCCGCCTTGGCGTCACGCGCAGACGACAACGACACCATCGATCTCGCTGTTCTGGCCGGCGTGAAGAATGACCAGGAGTTGCAGGCGCACCAGGTTTTGCATTTCCTGCTATTCGACCCGGTCCACAAGCGCACCGAGGCGACGGTCAAATCCGCCGACGGAAACACCTTCAAGGTGACCAAGGGCGCGCCGCAGGTGATTCTGGCGTTGTCGGCCAATGCCGGCCAGGTGAAGCCCGAAGTGGACAAGGCCGTCGGCGAATTTGCGCGACGCGGCTTTCGCTCCCTGGGTGTGGCGCGGGCCGATGCCGACGGCGCCTGGCAATTCGTCGGTGTGTTGCCGCTGTTCGACCCGCCGCGGCCGGATGCCAAAGCCACCATCGCGACGGCACGCCAGATGGGCGTCACGGTCAAAATGGTGACGGGCGATGCGTTGGCCATCGCCGTGGAAACCGCCACGAAACTCGGGATGGGCGCGGATATTCTGGACGCCGAGAGCCTGGGCGACATGAGCGGTCAAGTGACGCCAGCGGCGGCCGATTCCATCGAACACGCGGATGGCTTCGCCCAGGTGTTCCCCGAACACAAATTCCACATCGTGGACATCCTGCAGAAGCGCGGACACATCGTCGGCATGACCGGCGACGGCGTGAATGACGCGCCCGCGCTGAAGCAGGCCGACTGCGGCATTGCCGTTTCCGATGCGACCGACGCGGCGCGTGCCGCCGCCTCCATTGTCCTGACCACGCCCGGCCTGTCCGTGATCATCGACGCGATCAAGGAGAGCCGGAAGATCTTCCAACGCATGAACAGCTATGCGATATACCGCATCGCCGAGACGCTGCGCGTGCTGTTCTTCATGACGCTGGCGATCCTGGTATTTAACTTCTATCCGTTGACGGCTGTGATGATCGTCATGCTGGCATTGCTCAACGACGGGGCGATCCTGTCCAT
>Ga0302319_10013030_pt1 | contig 15618 bp, 10 predicted proteins | sample Bog_T0_2_FD_203319 | JGI IMG/M metagenome (GOLD analysis project Ga0302319, IMG submission 203319) | Peat permafrost microbial communities from Stordalen Mire near Abisko, Sweden - Bog_T0_2 | ecosystem: Environmental > Terrestrial > Soil > Wetlands > Peat | place: Sweden: Abisko, Stordalen Mire...
CCTCGCGACGACGCCCTTGCGCTTCGCTATCACTTCTCCTCCATCAGGATGTGAAGAGGACTTGCACCTCCAAGCTGTTGAACAATGCTCGGCGCACAATGCGTCCGCCTGAGTTCTCTCAGGCGGACGCATTCAAACCGTTCCCGGGCCTACCTCTGGATCGTCGTCTCTGCCGGGGTCATCTTCACCGACACCTGCGCCGGCGTCGGCAGTTGCGCGTTGTCCCAGCCCCCGCCAAGCGCCTCGATCAGTTGCACCGACGCCGTCATCAACTCGGTATGCAGGTTCGACACTAGCTGCTGATCGGTCAGCAGCGTCGTCTGCGCCGTCACCACGTTGATGTACGGGTCAATTCCAAGCTGATAGCGCGAAATCTCTAGATCGACAAATCGCTGCGCTGAGTCCGCCGCCGCCTGTTGCTGCTGCAGTTGCTGCGACAGAATACGCTCCGCGGCCAGGTAATCCTCCACCTGCTGAAACGCTGTCAGCACCGTCTGCCGGTAGCTCGCGACATCCGCGTTATACACCTCGACGTATTGGTTCACCGTCGCTCGCCGCAGCCCCGCGTCGAACAGCGGCTGCGAAGCCGTCGCCCCGATCGACCAGAATCGGCTCGGCCAGCTGAAAAGATTCAAGAGCGTCGAGCTTTGGTAGCCCCCCGTGGCGGTCAATGTGAGCGCCGGATAAAACGCCGCGGTCGCCACGCCGATCTGCGCGTTGGCCGCAGCCATCACCCGCTCCGACGCCGCAATGTCCGGCCTGCGTTCCAGCAACTGCGACGGCAGCCCGATCGGCACCGCCGGCGGAGTCGCATTCAGCGGCTTCACCGGAATCGAAAACGTCGACGCATCGTTCCCGGTCAGCATCGCAACCGCATGTTCGTACTGTGCGCGCGCCACCCCGACCCCCGTCAGCGCCGCCTGCGCATTCTCCAGCGTGTTCTCTGCCTCCACCACGGAAATCTCTGTGCCTACCCCCGTCTCGTACTGCGCGCGCGTATAGTCCAGCGATTTCTGGTCGTCGGCAACGGTTTGGGTGTATACCGCCTGCAGCGCATCCTGGCCGCGCACCTCAAAAAACGTCAGCGCCAGCGTCGCCTGCTCGGTCAGCTTCACATTCTCCAAGTCCGCGGCGCTCACCTGTGCGCTGTACTGCTCCTCGCTGATCAGGTTGCGCACCCTTCCCCACAGGTCCGGCGCCCACGAGGCGTCCAGCCCCAGCGTCGTGATGGAACTCTCCTTGCCGGTGTTGGCCGTCGCCGAATTCGTCAAAGCGCCGGAAGAGAGCGAACGACCGAATGTTGGCGCCGCCGTCAGCGTCGGATATAGTTGCGCCCGCGCCTGCGCAATCAGCGTCCGCGCTGCCATAAAGTTCGCGAACGACACCTTGATGCTCTGGTTGTCGACGTTCAGCTTCTCTTCCAGCGCGTTCAGCTCCGGATCGCCGTAGATCTCCCACCACTTGCCGCGCAGCATGGCATCCTGCGGTTGCGCCATTTTCCACTCGCCCGGGGTCTGGGGAAACTGCGTGGGCGATTCCTTGTATGTCGTCGGCGGAGCCTGCGCCATCGCGGGCGGCTGTTGATACTTCGGGCCCACCCGGCAGCCGGTCAGAAGCAGTACCGCCAGTCCAGAAGCAATTGCTGCGTGATGTCGAAAGCTGATCATTGTCTTAGGCATCCATCGTTCATCAAGTTTAGTCCGCTGTGGTTGGAAGCTGGCCAATGTCGGTCGTGAACGTGTCGCGTTCCTTGCCCGTTGCCTTCGCCCGCAACCGGTCCAGCGCAAGATAGACCACCGGAGTGGTGTACAGCGTAAGCAACTGGCTCATCACCAGTCCGCCCACAATCGTGATGCCCAGAGGCCGCCGCAGTTCCGACCCCGTGCCCGTGCCAAACGCCAGTGGCAGCGCGCCGAACAGTGCCGCCGTGGTCGTCATCATGATCGGCCGGAACCGCAGCATGCAGGCCTGGAAGATCGCCTCCTCCGTATTCATTCCGCCCTCGCGCTCCGCCTGTAGCGCGAAATCAATCATCATGATCGCGTTTTTCTTCACAATCCCGATCAGCAGCACAATCCCGATAATCGAAATCACATTCAGGTCCTGCTTGAACACCATCAGGGCCAGCATCGCGCCAACGCTCGCCGAAGGCAGCGTCGATATGATCGTCAGCGGATGCACCAGGCTTTCATACAGAATCCCCAGCACGATGTACACCGCCAGCAGAGCCGTCAGCACCAGCACCGGCTCCGACCCCAGCGATTGCTGGTACGCCTGCAGCGTGCCCGCGAAAAACCCGCGCACCGTCGGAGGAATCTGCAACTGGTTTTGCATCTCGGCGATCGCCAGCGTCGCATCGCTCAGCGAATAGCCCGGCGCAAGGTTGAACGAAACGGTAACCGACGGAAACAACCCGGTGTGATTCAGTTGCAATGGCGTCGTCCCTGCGCGCGAATTCGCCACCGTAAAGATTGGAGAATTTCCCGTGACCGTCGCGTTGCCCGGCGATGGAGGAAGGTAGATGTCTTTCAGTCCTTCCGGGCTTTGCAAAAACTGGGGAGCGACCTCCAGCACCACGTAATATTGATTCAACTGTGTGTAGATGATGGATACCTCGGATTGGCCGAATGCGCTGTATAGCGCCGAATCCAGCGACTGCACGCTAAGGCCGAGCTTTGCCGCGGTGACGCGATCATAGGTCATCAGCTCGTCAAGGCCGCCATTCTGCTGGTCCGAACTCACATCCTGAAATCCTTTGAGCTTCGTCATTGCAGTTAGCAATTTCGGACCCCATGTCTGCAGGTCGGCCACGTTGTCTGCCTGGATCGTGTACTGGTACATCGCATTGCTGCCGCGTCCACCGATACGCAAGTCCTGCGACGCCTGCAGAAAGATCGATGCCCCGGTAATCCGGTTTAGCCTCGGGCGAAGCCGGTTGATCACCTCGGCCGCGCTCGAGTTCGGCCCTCTCTCGTTCAGTGGCTTCAAAATCACAAACACCATGCCCGTATTGGTCGCGCCGCCGCCTCCCGTAAATCCAATCACGTTTTGGACCGCCTGATCGCTTTCGATCACATGCTGCGCCTCCAACAGCGCCGTGTTCATCGCGGGGTAGGAAGAGTCCTGAGGCCCACGTATCGCGCCGGAAAGCGAGCCGGTATCCTGTTGCGGGAAAAATCCCTTTGGAATTTTGAACACAATCGCCACATTCAGCGCGATCGTCAGCCCCAGCGCGGTCAGCACCAGCGCCGGATTGTCCAGCATCCAGCGCAGGCTCTTCCTGTAGCCATTCAATATCCAGTCGAAAAACCTCTCCGACTGCATGTACAACCGTCCGTGCTTGCGATTGTGCTCGCTCTTCAACAGATGCGCGCACATCATCGGCGTCGTCGTCAGCGATATGACCATCGACACCAGAATCGCCGTGGAAAGCGTGATCGCGAACTCGCGGAACAGCCGCCCTACGATTCCACCCATCAGGATCAGCGGAATGAACACCGCAATCAGCGACACACTGATCGTCATCACCGTAAAGCCGATCTCTTTGGCGCCCAGTAGCGTCGCCGACATCGGCTCCATGCCGTCTTCAATGTGGCGCGAGATGTTCTCCATCACCACGATCGCATCGTCCACCACAAAGCCCGTCGAGATCGTCAGCGCCATCAGCGAAAGATTGTCCAGCGTATAGCCGCACAGGTACATCACGCAGAATGTGCCGATCAGAGACGTGGGCACCGCGACCGCCGGAATCAACGTCGCCCGCGGATTGCGCAGGAACACAAACACCACCAGGATGACCAGCGCAATCGAAGCCAGCAGCGTCTTTTCCACCGTTAGCACCGACGCGCGAATCGTCGTCGTGCGGTCGCTGACCACGACCGTATCGATTCCCTCGGGGATGGATGCCTGCAGGGAAGGTAGTTGTGCCTTGACGCGATCGACCGTCTCGATGATGTTCGCCCCCGGCTGGCGAAATATCTGCAACGTCACCGCTCGCGTGCCGTTCAAGTACCCGCCGGCCCGCACATTCTGTACCGAGTCGATCACGTCGGCCACATCCGACAGCCGCACCGCCGCGCCATTCTTGTAACCCACGATCAGCGGCTTGTAGTCCTCGGCGAGAGATATCTGCCCATTCACCACAATGTCCGCACTCACGTTGCCATCGGTGATCTGCCCTCGGGCGAGGTTCGTGTTCTGCAGCCGCAGCACCGACTGCAGACTCCCCATGGTCAGCCCGTAGCTCGCCAGCTTGTTGGGATCCACCTCCACTCGGACCGACGGCAGCGCGCCGCCGCCCGCGCTCACCTGCCCCACACCTTGGATTTGCGATATCTTCTGCTGCACCACGGTGGAAGCTACGTCGTAGAGTTTGTCCGGCCCATACACTTTGGAGGTCAGGCCCAGCATCATGATCGGGGTGTCCGCCGGATTCACCTTGCGATACGTCGGGTTGCCGGGCAGATTAGCCGGCAGATAGGTTCGTGCCGCATTGATTGCCGCTTCCACGTCCCGCGCGGCCCCATCGATGTTGCGGCTCAGATCGAACTGGATCGTAATGCCCGTCGAGCCCAGACCGCTCGACGAAGTCATCTCACTCACCCCGGCAATGTGTCCCAACTGCCGCTCCAGCGGCGTCGCCACCGACGACGCCATCGTCTCCGCGCTCGCTCCCGGAAGCCCCGCATTCACCGAAATCGTTGGAAAATCCACCTGCGGCAGCGGAGCCACCGGCAGTACCTGAAACGCAATCGACCCCGCGATCGCAATCGCCACCGTAAGCAGCGTCGTCGCTACCGGCCGGTGGATGAATGGCGCCGAGAGATTCACGGGTGCCCCGCCGCTTGCGGCTCATGGCCGCTGGGATGCTGCCCAGGTTTGCGCGCGAACCGGTGCGCCAGGTTGTCGAAGAAGATGTAGATTACCGGCGTGGTGTACAGCGTCAGCACCTGGCTCACAATTAGGCCGCCGACAATCGTAATACCCAGCGGCCGCCGTAGTTCCGATCCAATGCCCGTCCCGAACGCCAGTGGAATACCCCCCAGCAGCGCCGCCATCGTCGTCATCATGATCGGCCGGAACCGAATCAGACACGCGTCGTAGATCGCGTCGGTCGAGCTCTTGCCTTCGCGCCGTTCCGCCTCCAGTGCAAAGTCCACCATCATAATGCCGTTCTTCTTCACAATGCCGATCAGCAGCACGATGCCGATGATCGCCACAATGCTCAAGTCTTGCCTAAACAGAATCAGCGCCAGGAACGCGCCCACGCCTGCCGACGGCAGCGTCGAAAGAATCGTGATCGGGTGAATGAAGCTCTCATACAGCACGCCCAGCACGATGTACACAGTCACCAGCGCCGCCAGAATCAGCAGCGGTTCGTTGGACAGCGAATTCCGAAACGAAGCCGCCGTGCCCTGGAAATCCGCCTGTAGGCTCGCCGGCATGTTCATGCTCTTCTGCAAGTTGTCGATGTCTGTAATGGCGCTGCCCAATGAGGCGTGCGGCGCCAGGTTGAACGACACCGTAATCGACGGGAATTGCCCCTGGTGTGTGATCGAGAGCGGCTCGGTCGTCGTCTCAAAGTGAGAGAACGCACTCAATGGAATCGCGTTGCTCGTCGCAGAACTAGTAATGCCGGCGGAGTTGGCGCCGTTCGTCGAAGCAGTCGTTCCCGCCGTAAGCACGCGTGTCGCTGGCGTCAGCGTGTTCGCCGTCGGCGTGTACAACGTGGACGCGCTCTGCGCATTCGACCCCGCCGAAGTCGACCCGTTCCCCGAAGACGTCGAAGCTCCCGCCCCGCTCGTTCCCGCCGCCGCGTTCGCCTGGATAAAGATGTGGTTCAGTTTGTTCGGATCGAGTTGGAACTGCGGCTGCGCCTCCAGAATCACATGATACTGATTCAGTTGCGTGTACATCGTGTTGATCTGTCGCTGCCCAAACGCGTCATACAGCGTCTGGTCGATCGTGGTCGGCGCAATCCCCAGCCGCGACGCGGTCACGCGGTCGATCACGAGTGAAACCGCTAGGCCACCCGTCTGCTGGTCCGTCGCGACATCTTCCAGCCCCGGCAGGTTTTTCAGCTTGTCCACAAACAGATTCGTCCACACGTTCAACTCGTTCGGATCGGGGTCCTCCAGCGTGTATTGGTATTGCGTCCGGCTCACCCGGTCGTCCACCGTGATGTTCTGCACCGGCTGCATGTACAGCGTGATGCCCTCAATCTTGTCGACGTTCGGCTCCAGCCGCCGGATCACATCCGCCGCGCTCAGATCGCGCTGGTCCAACGGCTTCAGATTGATCGACATTCTGCCGCTGTTGGTCGTCGTGTTCGTCCCGTCCGCACCGATAAACGACGAAACGCTCGCAACCGCCTGATCTTGCAGGATCACGTCCGCTAGTTCCTGCTGCTTCTCCGCCATGCCCTTCGAACCGATCGTCTGCGGCGCCTGCGAGATCGCCTGGATCACGCCCGTGTCCTGCACCGGGAAGAATCCCTTCGGTATGTAGTTATAGAGAAAGACAGTCAGGGCCAGCGTGCCCACCGCCACCAGCAGCGTGACCCCCTGGTAGCGCAACACCACCTTCAGCGTTCTTCCATAAAATGCAATCATCGACTCGAACACACGTTCAGAAGCCTTGAAAAGTCGCCCCTGCTGCGCCTCCGGATTGTGCTTCAGAATGCGCGAGGCCATCATCGGCGTAAGCGTCAGCGATACTACCGCAGAGATGATGATCGTCACCGCCAGCGTGACCGCGAATTCGCGGAACAGCCGTCCCACCACATCGCCCATAAACAGCAGCGGAATCAGCACTGCCACCAGCGACACCGTCAACGAAACAATGGTGAAGCCGATCTGCTCGGCGCCCTTCAGCGCCGCCTGCATCGGCGTGTCGCCTTCCTCCAGATAGCGCGAAATGTTCTCCACCATCACAATCGCGTCGTCGACAACAAACCCAGTCGAAATCGTCAGCGCCATCAGAGAAAGGTTGTCCAGGCTGTAGCCCAGCATGTACATTGCCCCGAACGTTCCCACCAGCGAAAGCGGGACCGCCACGCTGGGAATAATGGTCGCGTACACGCTTCGCAAAAACAGGAACATCACCAAAACAACCAGCACCACCGTCAGCAGCAACTCATACTCAACGTCGTCCACCGATGCCTGAATGGACGTCGTCAAGTCGGTTAGGGTCGTTACCTGCACCCCCTTGGGCAGGTTCACCTCCAACTGCGGCAATAGCAGCTTGATGCTTCGCACCACGGTGATCGTGTTGCCGCCGGGCTGTCGCTGCACGTTCATGATGATTGCCGGCTTCTGGTTCGCCTTGACCGAGCCGCTGGCCCCAAATCCCACCCACGCGGCCTGCGTCGTGTTCTCAACTCCATCCACAATCTTCGCAACATCGGTCAACATCACCGGCGCGCCGTCGCGGAACGCAACCACCACCTTCTTGTAATCCGCGCTGGTCACCAATTGGTCGTTCGAGTCGATCTGATAGTCCTGATGCGGCCCGTCGAAGTTCCCCTTCGCCGCGTTCACGCTCGCGCTGCTCACCGCCGACCGCAGGTTTTCGAGATCGATCCCGTACGACGACAGCGCCGTTGGGTTCGCCTGGATGCGCACCGCCGGCTTCTGGCCGCCGCTGATGCTCACCAGTCCCACGCCGCTCAACTGCGAAATCTTCGGCGCCAGCCGCGTGTCAACCAGGTCCTCCACCTGCGACAGCGGGATCGTGTCCGACGTTACCGCCAGTGTCAGCACCGGCGCGTCCGCGGGATTCGTCTTGCTGTAAATCGGCGGCGCCGGCAGATTCGCGGGAAGAAAACTCTGCGCCGCATTGATCGCCGACTGCACTTCCTCTTCCGCAATGTCGATGTTCAGGCTCAGGTTGAACTGCAGCACGATCACCGAATTCCCCGCCGAACTAGTCGAGGTCATCTGGCTCAGGCCCTGCAATTGCCCGCACTGGCGCTCCAGCGGCGCCGTCACCGTCGTCGCCATCACGTCCGGGCTTGCGCCTGGATAGAACGTCAGAATTTGAATCGTCGGATAGTCAACTTCCGGCAGCGCTGACACCGGAAGCTGCGTATACGCGACGATTCCAACCAGCATGATCGCCGCCATCAGCAGCGACGTCGCAACCGGACGGAGAATAAATGGGCGCGACGGACTCAAGGGGCAGTACTCCCACTGGGGGCGCTGCCCCCACCTTTGCCTTTCCCATGTCCATGACCGCCAGCCCCGCCGGAAGCCCCCCCGCCGGTGCCGCTGTCACCCGAGCCTCCGGCCGAAATCGTCACCCCGGAGCCGTCCTGCAATTTGTCGAAGCCGCTGGTCGCCAGCGTGTCTCCAGGATTTACGCCTGTGACCTGCGCAGTATCTCCATCGGTCACACCCACCGTGACATTCCGCACGTGGGCTTTGCATCCATCCGTCGACTTCGCACAACTGCCCGGATCGATCGCGTACACAAAGGTTGCCTGGCCGTTGTGTTGCACCGCTGCCGTCGGAATCAAAGTCGCGTCGTTTAACATCCTTATCAGCAGCCGGGTGTTCACAAACTGGTTCGGAAACAGCGAGGAGTCTTTGTTCGCAAATTGTGCCCTCGCCTTAACCGTTCCCGTCGTGGTGTCGATCTGGTTGTCCAGCGTCAGCAGCATCCCTGACGCAATCTTCTTCAGGTCGCTCCGGTCGAACACATCCACGGTCAGCTTGGCCTTCTTCCGCAGTTGCGGCTCAATCTGCCCCAGGCTGTCTTCCGCAACTGTGAATACCACCGTAATCGGTGTGATCTGCGTAACCACCGCGAGCACCGTGCTCCCATTCGCGGTCACCACGTTGCCTGGGTCCACCAGCCGCAATCCCACCCGGCCCGTAATTGGCGAAACGATATGGCAGAACTGGACCTGAATCTCGTCGTACCGCACCGTCCCCTGATCGTTCTTCACCGTACCTTTGTCTTGCTCGACGAGCTTGTCCTGATCATCTAGCGTCTGCTTCTGGATTGCATTCCGCGCCCACGCCGCCTGGTAGCGCTCCAGGTCCATCTGCGCCTGCGCCAGCAAGCCCTGGTCCCGCTGCAGCACGCCCTGCGCCTGCTCCAAGGTCGCCTCATACGGCCGCGAATCGATATCGACCAGCGGCGCGCCTTTCTGCACCAGTTGGCCCTCGGTGAAGTGCACCGCAGTTACAATCCCGTTTACCTGGCTGGTAATAGAAGACGTGTACACCGGGGTCACCGTGCCGATCGCATCGACGTAGACCCCGATGTTTCCCTTCTTCGCCGTCACCGCGGTCAGATTCACGGACCCGCCGCCGCCCCCACCCCGCCGGCCAGTTGGCGCAGCTTGCGTCTGCTGCCGCTGCCGCATCACCAGGTAGAAGCCTGCCCCGAAAAACAGCAGCAGCACAATCCACACAATGGCACGCACACCCTTGCGTCGTGGCTTTTCCGGCTCGGTTGAAGATGGCAATTGATGATCGGGACCCGTATGGGGCCCCGCTTGTTGATTTGCATCAGCTTGCAATGCGTTCTCCTGTCCAGGCGCGAAGGGCGGAACTTTCCCTGCGCAACTTGAGGCGTTGGGAGATTGACGAATCAACCCCAGTATTTAGTTGCAAAGAGTCTCGTTCAGGTCTGGGCGGACGGGGCACAGGAAACGTCGCTGTATTCCAATAATATAACTCAGGTCGTCGCTGTCTGAATCTCATCGGCCTCCGCGCTCCATCTATTGTGCTCCTGTTCGGCGGCTCTGCGCTAACGGCTCCCCCCAACCTTCCGCTCCGCATGATCGCGCAGTTCGGCCAGCGAGTAAAACGTCCCCCGCCAATCTACTCCGCCCCGCCACACTGCTGTCGCCATCGAGCGCAGCATCGTACCCACCACCAGCGCCGCGGCAATGGGAAACAACGCAGCGTACACCGGCGAAATCCTGTTTGTGCGCCTTAGCAGCGCATACAGCCCCGCTACCGAAAGCAGCGCCACCAACCCCGCCCCACGCATCCCCGGAACTGCGAGAAACCCCACTGGCCCCAGGCACGCCACCGCGATCGCCGCCGCCGCCAACACCAGCATCCCAGCACGAAACCGGAAGACCGCGAAAACATTCTTCGTCATGCCGTTCAGAATCCCCCGCACCCCCGCCGCCCAATGCACGCAGATCATTCCCGGAGCGATCGCTACTTGTTGCCGCAGTCCCGCGTTCTTCACCCGCCGGCCGAGTGTCAGGTCCTCCACGATCTCCATCGGCATCGCCTCAAACCCGCCCAGTTCCTTATAAGACTCCGCGCGCATCAGGTTGAAAGCCCCCACCCCCAGCGCGTCCCGCCCGGCCTTTGCATCGGCCACCCGCCATATCCTCACCACCCACACCGCCATGACTTGCAGATACGCCAGCAGCATCCCCTCGCCCCAGGTCTTCACCACCGTCGTCGGCAGCACCACCAGGTGGTCCGCCTCCTCCGCACACGCCATCGCCAGCGCCCGCCGCACCGCATCCACCCGGAACACCACATCCCCATCCGTAAACAGCAGATACTCGCAGCCGTCCTTCTCCATTGCCCGCCGAACCGCCAGCGCCATCGCATGGGTCTTGCCCAGCCAGCCCCCCGGAAGCGTCTGCACATGCAGGACCTCCAGCCGCCCGCCGCGCGCGGCCGCAAGTTTATCCAGAATTGCCCCCGTCCCATCAGTGGACCGGTCGTCCACCGCAATTACCCTCAGCCGCGCGTAATCCTGCCCCACCAGCGACTCGACGCACGCCCTCACACCCGCCGCCTCATTCCGCGCCGGCACAATCACGGCAAGTGACGGCTCCCCCTCCACGGCAACGTCATACTCGTTCGCCAGCAGATTCGGCACCCGACGCAGTCCCACTGCCGCCTCCACCATCTTCAGCAGCCACGCCAGCGCAATCCCCCACGCAACCACCACCAGCGCCAAATGCACAGACAGCATCAATAGACTCTCACTTACTCAGGATGAAATGCGGTCGGCTAAGCGCCGGCCGCTTCTGTCCCAATCGGCGGCGGCGCGGATCTCGCCCCTGCGAACAGCAGCACCGTCGCCATCACCATCGTCACCAGTGTCAGACCCAGCCCTGTTGCCAGTGTAGAGCGGTCGCTCACCATCCCAATCAGCCGCGGCGATGGCGTATCCCCAAGCGCATGGATAAGGAAGAGCTCCATCGCAATCGCCGTCGCGCGCACCGCCGCCGGCACCGCATTCACAATCGCCGCATTCAGCGGGCCCGTCCCCAGAAAAATACAGAACATCGCCAGGCCCAGCGCCGGCAGCATCGTCGCCCGCGGCCCAAAGAAGCACAGCACCCCGAACGGCACCGTCAGCAGCGCCGACCACGCCGAAATCAGGTACAGCGCCCGGTGGTTCGTCCGCAGCCATATCTGCGCAATCCATCCGCCGATCGCCGTGCCTCCCAGCCCAGTTGCCGCGGTAATCCCGCCCAGCGTCAATCCCACCGTGTTCGGCGAAAAGCCCGACCGCTGCAGAAAGCTCGGCATCCACGCCGAAATCCCGCCCAGCGAAAACGTAATCGCCGCCATCCCCAGCGTTGCATACAAATACGGTGGATTCCGCCCCAGCGTCTGCCATACGGTCCCAATCGCGTTCCACAGGCGCCCCAGCGGATTTCGAATCTTCCCGGCCTCCGCGCCAATCACCTCGTCCAACTCACGATTCGCTCCCGTGTCCGACGCACCCCGCTTCGGCTCCCTCAGCAGCACCAGAATCAGTACCGCAATCACCAACCCTGGGACCGCGGACACATAAAACGGCATCCTCCATCCCCACCGCGCTCCCACCAGCTCCCCGATCAGGTATCCCAGCGCCGCTCCCACCGGAATCGCCGTATAGAAAATCGTCAGCACCCGGTTACGCTCCTCCTGGGGGTAGAAATCCGCGAGCAACGCCGGCGCATAGATCCCCAGGCTTGCCTCGCCGATCCCCAGCACCGCATGTCGCAGCAGCAACGAGTCGAACGCATGCACCGTCCCCGTCAGCACATTCACCCCGCTGATCATCAGCGCGCAGACGATAATCAGCGGCTTGCGCGGATACCGGTCCCCCAGCCACCCCGTCAGGGGAGCCGCGCACATATACGTGAGAAAAAACCAGAAGGTAATCGATCCAATTTGTGCGTCGCTTACATGGAACTCGCCCTTCACCTGCTCCTGCACGCCCGGCAGAATGTACCGGTCAATGTAGTTCACAAAGTTCAGCGCCGTCAGCAACACCAACGCGGTCGCCGCCCCCGCCACCGAAGGCCCCGCCCGCCCGCTTGCCCGTTCTGCTGAGAGTTCCGCCGCCATCTCAGCCGAGCATAGCAGGGCGGGCTTGCCAAGCTGTAACCTATAGGTTACTATTGTGGGGTAGGCAAGTCTTGACGATCCAGATCCGAAAAACAGAGGCATTTAGAGCTTGGCTCAAGAGCTTACGAGATGGCGTCGCGCAGGCGCGGATCGCCAAGCAAATCGATCGTTTGGCGCTGGGGAACCCGGGACATTCAAGAAGCGTCGGCGAAGGCATCGTCGAGTTGAAGATTGACCACGGGCCAGGATACCGGGTGTATTACGTTATAAGAGGCAGCGTCTTGATCGTACTTCTCTGTGGCGGCGACGAGAGTACGCAGGCGAGAGACATTCGCCGAGCGAAGCAGATCGCTACAGACATAAAACCCGAGGATCTATTCGATGGGGATTAAGACAACGCCGTGGGACGCTGCGGAGTTTCTCACCAGTGATGTGGCGATTGCGGAGTATCTGACGCTCTCGCTAGAGAGTGATGACCCGCGGGAGATCGCTCACGCGCTGGGCGTGGTGGCACGGGCGCGTGGCGGAATCGCAGAACTGGCGCGGCAAACCGGCATCACGCGCGAAGCCCTCTATCGCGCCCTAAGCGACTCCGGCAATCCAGAGCTGGGAACGGTGCTCAAAGTCATGCGAGCGCTTGGCGTCCGATTGACAGCTTCGATGGTCGCCTGAGCTACTTCACCACCGGTCTCGGCCACGTCGCCTCAACCACCGTCGCAATCCCGCCCCGCGGCCGAAAGTCCCCTACCACCTTCGCCCACACCGGATCGCACGACTTCACCACATCGTTCAGAATCTGGTTCACGATGTTCTCCTGAAAGATCCCCAGGTTCCGGTACGTAAACAGATACTCCTTCAGGCTCTTCAGCTCCATGCACAGCTCGCGCGGCATGTACCGGATCGTGATCCGCCCAAAATCCGGCAGCCCCGTCTTCGGGCACACCGACGTGAACTCCGGATCGTCCACCAGGATCTCATACGCCGGAAACTGGTTCGCCCAGGTATCGATCGAAGGAAATTCTGCGTCGAGGCCAGCTGCGGCATGCTCGTCGGTGTAGCCGGTCCTTTGCGTATACATCGCTCTATTCTAACTGCCGCGCAGCCCTAATTCCGCCGCCCCAGCGTCGGCCGGTCGTCGCCGGAATCCGCCGGATTGTTCGGATCGTTGTTGCTTCCACCCGCCCGGCGCAGCGTCGGCTTATTGTCGTTGCCCTTATCGTTCAGCTTCCGCTTGTTCTCAATCCGCGCCAGCCGCCCCTTGATGTCGTCGAACTCGCTCGTCGTCACCACGTAGTCCGGCTTGGCCGGCATGATCGTCGCAATCTCTTCTTCCGAGTGCGCAATCCGGTCCGGCGTCTGCGGATGGTCCGCAAACACCTTCGCGATCGCACCTGGCTTGTGCTTCTCCAGCGCGTCGATCTTCTCAAAGAACTGGATGAACGCCTGAGGATCGTACCCGGCCTTATACATATACTGCAATCCCAGGTAATCCGCCTCTGCCTCGTACTCGCGCGAAAACTCCAGCATGCTCATGGGAATCGCCAGTTGCGACGCCTCGTAAATGCCATACCCGGTCCAGGTCCCGTAGGTGACGATCGCCAGCGGGATCGATCCGATCTCCATGTACCCCATCTTTGTCATCTCGCGGGCCGCATGGTGCGCGCACACATGCGCCGTCTCGTGCGCCATCACGCCGGCCAGCTCTGCCTCTTCATCCGCCGCCATGATCAACCCGGAGTTGACGTAGAAGAACCCGCCGGGCAGCGCCATCGCATTGATCTCGTCCGAGTCGATCACCTTTATCGTGAAAGGCACCTTACAGTCCGAATTCTTCACAATGTTCTGCCCGATGCGGTTCACATATTCCGTGACCACCGGATCGGTGACCAGGTGCGCCGATTTCTCGACCTCCATCGAGTACTGCTTGCCCGTGCCGATCTCCCAGTTGGTGGAGAACCAGTTGCCCAGCCCGCGACCGCCGATGTTGCGCGTTCCCACCGCGTCCACATCGTCCTCGCTTCCCTTCTTGATGTGCGGGTCCAGCGCCTCACCCGGAGACGGCAGCGCGTCGCTCTTCGCGGTCGTGCTCTTGGTATCGGTCTTTGCATCCGTCTTGCTGTCGCCCGTGCCATCGGCCGGAGCGCTCTTGTCCGCGCTCGTCTTGTCCGTGCCATTGTTCGTGGAGTTGTCGTTCGGAACCCCGAACTGAGGCCGGTCGGATCCGTTCCCCGAGCTGCTCGTTTGGCTGGCTGTTGTGGAATTCGTGGAGGCCGGGGCGCTCTGCGTCGCCGGCTGCTGCGTGCTGTTCGGGGCCGTTGCCGACGGAGGCGTCGAATTCGATGGCGTGGTGGACTGCTGTGCGAAGCTGTGAGTCGCCAGCAAAAACGCAGCGGCTGTCAGCAGGGCGGCAAGGCCGAACTGAATTCGTGAACGCATGTTCTCTCTCCCGACGCCGCACCCTGCAAACGAGCGCAGCTCCACACAGCTTAGACGCAGTATGCGCCTTTACCGTGAGCATTGCCACACTCCGCCGCACCCAGGAGGAGCCGTGTCAGGATTGGCGCCCGACGGTGCCCGCCCAATAACCCGGCAATGCACCCCTCTGTGCTCTCTCTTTTGCTCTGTGATCTCTGTGGTTCGCTTTTTCGCAATTTCGACCAATTCATTCTGTAAACTGCTCATTCAACGAATTATGCGCCCTCACCAGGTGTTGTATTCCGTCCCATCCAGCGCCGTCATCTGCGCCCCTGAGTGCACATCGTCGATGCCCCCGGAATCCGTCTGGTCAATCGTCGACAGCGTGTCTGACATAGATGTCTGCCACGTGTCCACCCGCCCTGTAATCGGGTCTTTGGGGATCGCCCGCAAGTACCCCGCGGTCACCAGATCCTCCAGCGACTGCGGCGCCTTCTCCTTATCTACCGTGTAGGAGTTGATCGCGTCCCGCATCACATGCAGGTCCGCTCGCAGCACGGCCTCCTTGGCGTCCAGCACGTTGCGCTTGTACGCCGGGACCGCGATCGCCGCCAGCGTCGCAATAATCACCATCACGATCAGCAGCTCCAGCAGTGTAAAACCGGCCTCAGCCCTTCCTGCAACCACAGACGGCCCACCCCCTCGCCGAGCGGTCAGTGCGCGCCGGATTTTGCAAATATCTACCATGTGCTGTACTTGGTGCCGTCGATCGCCGTGCCCTCGCTCTTGCTATACACATCGAACACGTTCTGCCCGCCCCACGAATCAGCGTCCGCATCGTCCTGGTTCGACCGCAGTCCCCATTCCGCCGTTTTCG
>Ga0302319_10013031_pt1 | contig 15617 bp, 13 predicted proteins | sample Bog_T0_2_FD_203319 | JGI IMG/M metagenome (GOLD analysis project Ga0302319, IMG submission 203319) | Peat permafrost microbial communities from Stordalen Mire near Abisko, Sweden - Bog_T0_2 | ecosystem: Environmental > Terrestrial > Soil > Wetlands > Peat | place: Sweden: Abisko, Stordalen Mire...
GACATCACCGCGGCATGGACGGAGCCGCGGTTTCAACTGGCCTGTCGAGTGTGGGACACGGTCGGCGCTGTGACGCCTGCCCTTCTCTTATCGAAAGCCATCCTAATCAGGTCGAGTTGGTTTTTGTTTGGGACGGCAGCGTCAGTTCGCGATAGACCTGCCACACGTCTTCCGACGGCTCGCCAGCGTCGAAATCGTCGACCGCCTTGAGATATTGCTGATAATGACGGACGATGGCCTCGGGACGCCCCTGTTGCGCCAGAATGCGCATCGTCTCGATGTTCGCGCTGTCGTTCACCGGGTCCATGCGGAGCGCTTTTTGACTGTGCTCCAGCGCTTCCCGCAGGCGGCCCTGATGCCGCAGGACTTTCGACATGTCGTATTGCAGCTTGACGGCCATGTCGCGCAACCAGATGCGCTTGGGCGCGCACCAGTCGTCGAATTCCGACTGCACGTATTCCAGCGGCAGATCCTCGAACAGATCGCCGCAGTAATGCCGCTCCGCCGCCTCGTAGACGCGGATGGCGGTGGCGTACTCCTTGTTTCGGAACAGGGCCAGTCCCCGCCGGCACAGCTGCTCGAAGGCGCGAATATCGATCCAGCTCCCCTGAGGCACGTTCAACCGATAATTCCCGCCCGACCGCAACAATGTGTCGCGGCCGCCCAGCGTCTTGCGCAGCATCGCGATGGCATGCCGCAGCCGCGCGCGCTTGCTCACTTCCGACGCGCCGTCGGGCCAGAGAAATTCGCCGAGTTGGTCGGCGTGCGCGCCGCTGTCGCCGCGATTGAGCAGATAGGCGAACAGCGTCCGCGACTTCTTGGGCGCGCTGCCGTGGACGGCCCAGTCGACGGGCGCGTTGCCCGACACGAAAACGCGCAACCGGCCCAGACAATGGATGTGCCAGCGCGCATTCGCCGCTTCCATCGCGACGGTGTGTCGCGATTGCCGAATCCACAAGGGCGTCGCGCCTCGGGCGGCATCGGAAGCGGGCGCGCGGTGAAACGGGCCGTCGGCGAATTCGGGCGCCACCCGACCCAGGAGAAAGCCCAGCTGTTCTTCCAGCGTGGCGTTGGCCACGAGTTCCTGCGGCAGCCAATGCGGGTTGTCATACAGGCCGGAGGGCGACAGGAAAATCCGGTGCACGCGGAAGGCCGCCGCCAACTGGTCCTCGACGAGGATTTCGCGGTCGTAGAGCGAGACCACCGCGATCCCATGCGACTCGGCGACCTGATGGGCGATCCCTCCCCACCGCTCGACCATGGAGGCGCCCCAAACCGCGTTCAGCGCCCACCCCATGTCGACGATCAGGCAGGCCACGTCGCCGAGCGCCGTGAATTGCGCGGCCAATTCGCCGAGGATGGTCTCGCTGGCGGCTTCCGGCGTTTCGGGCAACGCGCCCGCGTAGGGCAACCTGTGTGCGGCGCCAATCATCGGCAGCAGTTGCGCGTCCAGGGTCATGAGGTAGCAGTCCGGCTGGTCGAGCCAGGGGGCGAGCGATTGACTGAGGAAGGCCGTGTCGGAGGGAAAGCTGAACAAAGCCGCGTTGACGCCCGCCCCGGATCGACGTTCATCCGCGCCGCTCATGCGTTCCCCCTTGGCCGCGTTTTCGACGCGCGGCCCCTAAGTACCAAACAAAAACCAAACCACAAAGGCTAGCCTGAGCGCACGCGCCGCCAGCGGCGCGTCGGGAGGAGCCGGACTTCGCAATCGGAGATTTGGCCGCGGGAATGAAAGCAGCGGCGCGCCGTCGAGCGCGCATGAACGGGCGCCAAATCTTGTGAATGCGATCATGTCTCCTGAATTCGATTACATCATTGTGGGAGGCGGTTCGGCCGGGGCGGTGCTCGCCAACCGGCTGAGCGCGGATTCCGGCAACCGGGTTTGCCTGCTCGAAGCCGGGCGGCGCGACACGAGTCCGCTGATCGCGATCCCGCTCGGCGTCGCCTGGCTGCCCAAGGACAAGCGACACACCTGGGGGCTATCCTCCACGCCGCAGAGGGGCCTGGGCGGACGCACCGTCTCGATCCCTCGCGGAAAAGTTCTGGGCGGCTCTTCGGCGATCAACGGGATGATCTACGTCCGCGGTCACCGCCAGGATTACGACGACTGGGCCAGCGCGGGCTGCACGGGATGGGGCTACGCGTCCGTCCTGCCCTATTTCAAGAAGTCCGAGAGCAACCAGCGCGCCGAAATCGACCGCGCTCATCACGGCGTCGACGGACCGCTTTGCGTGTCGGACCTTTCGGGGCCGAACCCGACCGACCAGGATTTTATAAAGGCGGCGCAGGACCTGCAACTGCGCCCCTGCCCCGATTTCAACGTGGCGGAACCTGAAGGCGTCGGCATCTTTCAGGTGACCCAGCGAAACGGCCTCCGCGACAGCACCGGCGCGGCCTTTCTGAAGCCGGCGCGCAGACGGACCAACCTGGAAATTCTGACCCATGCGGAAGTGTCCCGCGTGTTGGTCGAGGACGGTCGCGCTGTCGGGGTCGCCTACCGGGCCAGGGACGGAGAAATGCGGACCGTGTGTGCGCGCGTCGAGGTCGTTCTGGCGGCCGGGGCCGTGGGCTCGCCGGATTTGCTGCTGAAATCGGGTATCGGCCCCGGCGACCAGATCCAGCGGTTCGGCGGCGGCATGACCCGTCATGTCCCCGGGGTGGGAGCGAACCTCCAGGACCACACCGACGTGATGGTGATTTGCAAGAGCCGCTCGAACGCGCCTTGGGGACTCTCGGCCGGCGTGGCGCCGCGCGTCGCGATGGACGCGCTGTCGTGGGTTTTCGCGCGTCGCGGCATGCTGTCTTCGAACATGGTGGAAGCCGGCGGCTTCGTCCGCAGTTCGCCCTCGGAGACCCGCCCCGACCTGCAGTTTCACTTCATCCCGGCGCGGAAAAGTCACCGTGGCCGGATCCTGGAATATGGGCACGGGGTCTCGTTGCACACCTGCATCCTGCGCCCCGACAGTCGCGGCAGCGTCACGCGCGATGCGCCGGACGGGCCGCCGCGTGTCGACCTCGGCTTGCTGGCAGCGGAAACCGACTTGGAGAAGCTGCTGCGCGGCCTGCGTCTGGCGCGGAGAATTCTCAGCCAGGCGCCGCTCGCCCGTCACGGGCTGACGGAGATTTTGCCGGGCGAGGACATCATCGACGACGACGGGCTCAGCGCCTACATCCGCGCCCAGGCGCGCACCGTCTACCACCCGGTCGGCACCTGCAAGATGGGCGTCGGCGCGGACGCCGTCGTCGACCCGCGGCTCAGGGTGATCGGCGTGGCGGGACTTCGCGTCGCCGACGCCTCGATCATGCCGACCATCGTCAGCGGCAATACCAACGCGGCGGCGATCATGATCGGCGAAAAGGCCGCCGACATGATCCTAAGCGACGCGCGACACAGAAGAGGCTGAGATGAGGCTCGACGGTAAAACGGCGATTTTGACCGGGGCGGCCGGAACGATCGGACGCGCGACGGTGGAAGTTCTCGCGCGCGAAGGCGCCAGGCTCGTGCTCGTCGACCGGGACCGGGAAGGACTGGACGGCCTCGCGGCTGGCCTCGATCCCGCGCGCTGCGCCACGCTATGCGTGGACATCACCGATGCGGACGCGAGCCCCGGGGCCATCGCATTGGCGCAATCCCGGTTTGGCGGGTTCCATATCTTGTTCGCCAATTCCGGAGTGGAAGGAACGCCCGCGGAGATAGACGCCTACCCGTCCGAGACCTTCGATCACGTCATGAACGTCAATGTGAAGTCGGTGTTCCTCGGCATCCAGGCGGCGCTGCCCCGGATAGCTGATGGCGGCTCGATCATCATCACCTCGTCGATTGTGGGGTTGATGGGAAGCGCCAGGAACATCGCCTATGCCGCCTCGAAACACGCGGTCATCGGACTGCGCCGCTCCGCCGCGATTACGGGCGGACGCCGTGGCATACGGGTCAACACCATGCACCCCGGTTTTGTCGAAAGCGAGATGCTGTCGCGCCTGATGGCCGCGAGCGGCGATCCCGCCGCCGCCCGCGCCCGCTACGAGAACAGGGCGAAACTCGCGCGCCTGGTCGCTCCGCGCGAAATCGCCGACGCAGTGCTGTTTCTGGCGTCCGACGAAAGCCGCGCGATCACCAACCAAGGCTTGGTCGTGGACGCAGGTGTCTTGGACTGAACCTGGCGCCGCTGCCCGATTCTCGACTGCGCCGCGCCGTTGCTGGCAAACAGATTGCGGCTGACAGTGTCCATGTGGGTGCGCATGGCGCGCGCCGCCGCTTCGGCGTCGCGCCGCGACAGGGGCTCGACGATGGCCTTGTGTTCGTCGCAACAGGTCTGGCGCCGCTGCGGACTGAACGATCGACGTTTTACGTCACGCCAAAGATCTTGATTGCGGATCAGCCGCAGGATCTCGAGGACGTGAGTAAATATCCCCCGGCAAAGCCGGCGGCTTTACAATGTGAGCCACCCAAGGCGGCCTTGCCGGGACGCTGACCCGGCCCCGGCTTGATCGATCCGCCTTACGGTGGCGAGTGATCGGTACCGTTTCAGTTGGTCCAAGCGCGCGTCTTCCTTTTCTTGATTTTGGATGTAATCTCGGATCATCTACGGTCGATACGAGAGACCCTCGCGCCCAAAAGTTCATCCCGGTGAAAATCCGTTTACGCTCACCATACGCGCGCGCCAGGTGGATAGCGCTCTTTCCCTTGATGTAGCCAACCACATTCGACACAGAGTGTTGAAGCCGACAACGCGCTTTTCGAAACCCTCGAAAGGACCGTCCGGCAAACCGCGCGGCGCGAAATCGAACGCGTCGACGCCCATATCAACGACGACAAATTCGTCGTGGCGGTGGTGGACGCCATCACGTCGATCGCCCCGCGACGCGAGCGGAGAGCCTGATGCCGGCCATTGAACGCAACACCATCCTCGCCAGATTGCAGGCGATGAAACGAGACCGCATCCCGATCGTCGGCGGCGGCGCCGGCACGGGCCTGTCGGCCAAATGCGAAGAGGCCGGCGGCATCGATCTCATCGTCATCTACAATTCCGGGCGCTACCGCATGGCGGGGCGCGGTTCGCTCGCCGGCCTGCTCGCCTATGGCAACGCCAACGAGATCGTGCGTGAAATGGCCTATGAGGTGTTGCCCGTCGTCAAGCGAACGCCCGTTCTCGCCGGCGTCAACGGCACCGACCCTTTCTGTCTGTTCGACCCCTTTCTCGACGACCTGAAGCGCCTCGGCTTTTCCGGCGTGCAGAATTTTCCGACGGTCGGACTGATCGACGGGCTGATGCGCGCCAATCTCGAAGAGACCGGCATGTCCTACGCCCTCGAAGTCGAGATGATCGCGCTCGCCCATGCCAAGGGGATGCTGACGACGCCTTACGTGTTTTGCGCCGCCGACGCCGACGCGATGGCGAAAGCCGGCGCCGACATCGTCGTCTGCCATCTCGGCTTGACGACCGGCGGGACCATCGGCTCCCAAACCGGCCGCAAGCTCGCCGAATGCCCGGCGCTAATCGATGAATGGGCGGCGGCGGCGCTCGCCGTCAATCCGGACGTCCTGATCCTCGTGCATGGCGGCCCGGTCGCCGAACCCGCCGACGCCGAATTCATCCTTCGCAACACCCGAAATTGTCACGGCTTCTATGGCGCCTCGTCGATGGAGCGCCTGCCGACCGAGCGCGCGATGACCGAGCAGACAAAGACATTCAAGGGGATCACCTTCGGCTGATCGATCGGATATGGGCAGCGTGAAGACCAGGGCTGCGGAGACTTGTGCAACGCTCAAGAATAAATGAGTCGGTCGGCTTCCTCATGGCCGGGCTTATCCCGGCCATCCAGGTCGTTCAGTTTAAGAAAATCGGAAGATTTTCCAAAACGATTTGCTCGCAAATCGTGGCGATGGCCGGGACAAACCGGGCCATGACGGGAATGGAGCTGATATTTCTGCGCTTCTCCTTAGCTCGACAAACGTAAAGAACCTACCCAATGTGGCGCATCGCCGTTTTGCGTCGATGCGCCCCGATATTCATTGCTATACTTCATCGCCGCCGATAGGCGCGAGGGTCGTCCGCGACTTGCCGACGACCCCCGCGACTCCTATTCCGCCGCCCGGGCGGCCGGCTGCGCGCCTCTGATGTCGCCGATTTCCGCCGGCGCTCCGGCGAAACGGCGCGGCGCTCTGGCGATCTGCTGGCGTCCGGGAGCGCCGGTGAAGATGACGTCCATCATCGCGTAGGACATTTGGAAGCGCCCGCGCGCCTTCAATTGCTCCACCGGAACGCCCGCGCCCGCCATGGCTACCGCGTTGGCCACGCCGTCGTCGCGCAACGGATCGAACTGGCAAGTCGCCACGAAGGCGGGCGGCAGGCCTTTCAGTTTCCGCGGATCGGCGCGGCTCGCGGGTCGCGGCGATCGGCGGGCGAGCAATTGAGGTCCCAGAACCAGTTCATCAGCGCGCGGGTCAGGAAATAGCCCTCGGCATATTCGCTTGCCGACGGGCGGTTGAAATGCCGGTGACGAAACCAGCGACTTCGCGGGCGAGAAACAACATCCGCCGCCGCGACCGACGACGTGATTGACTTACCGTCATCCCCGGGTCTGCGCAGCAAACCCCTCGAGGCGATCCACGCGCTGGTTTCCCGCTTCCGGGCTTGTCGAACAAGGCGGCAACGACAACAACCGATCCTGTTTGACCGGATTGGGTCTAAATCCTTGCGCGGCAGATCGCTCCCATCGTCTCCATCCCGGAGCCGAAAGCATGGCTTCCGTTGAGGCAGCAATCAGGCAGGACGAGCGCCCACAGCAGCGCAAGCAGGGTGAACCGCCTGGCGACCGCTGGGCTCGGCGCGGGAACCCAGACAGGAAGTGCGTCCGTGACCCGGGCCGAAGGCCGAGAATTCAAGGAAACGTCACTCATGTCGTTTTTCTCCTGAAGTTGCGGATTCTGTTTCGGAGATGTTCTGGGCTCGCCGCCTGACGGACACCATTTCGGCGAGGATCGAGAGCGCGATCTCCTCCGAGGAAATCGCGTGGATGTCCAATCCCGCCGGCGCCTTGATGGCGTCGAGACTGGCCGCGGATACGCCCTCGGCCGCCAGTTCCCGGCGCAGCGTGTCGGCCTTGCGGCGCGAGCCGACGAAGGCCCGGTAGCGCGCCGGGGCGACCGCAGCGATCTTCAGGCCCGCCCGATCCCCCGCCCCTTGGGTCGAAACGACAATGTAGGCGTTCGATCCCAGATCTGCGGGCGTCGCCAGTCCGTCGATCTTGGCGCAGTCGCTGGAAAATCTTTGATGCTCGGCTCCCGGCGCCGCCACGGTCACGGCGAAACCCATGGCAGGCGCCAGCCCGGCAAGCGCGACGGCGACAGGCGACGCGCCCAGGATCAGCAATTTGGGATTGGGCAGCACCGGCTCGATGAAAATATCCATCGTCCCCTGGCTCGGGCAGGAATTGTTGGCGTAGAGAACGCCGAGCGATTCCTCCCCCGGCCTGACGCCGAGATCCTCCAATAAATCCTTCGGCGCGATCGAGATCAATCGCGATTGGCCGTCGCGAATGCTTTGGCGCGCGGCCTTCAGCACGGCGGCGCGGGCGCAACCGCCGCCGATCCAACCTTCGTCGATCATGCCGTCGGGCGTGATCAGCGCCTTCGCGCCGGCCTTCGCGGCCGTGACGGAAATGGTGCGAACGACGGTGGCCAGCACGAAGGTTTCGCCATTGGCTTGCCGCTGCGCGGCCAGATCGAGAACGCCCATTTCAAATCCTCGCCAGATAGGGCTCGAGCGCCGCGAGGCTCTCGATGTTGTGCGCGGGCGCGAACAGGTCGACGAAGGGCAGCGCCGCTCGCATGCCCGCGGCGCTGGGCTCGTAACCGTCCCAGCCCAGCAACGGATTCAACCAGACGATGCGTTTGCAGCGCCGCCGCAGGTTGCGCATCGCCGTCTCCAGGACTTCCGGGGCGCCCGTGTCGTAGCCGTCGGAGAGGATCATGACGCAAGTGCGCGAGTGAATGACGCGCCGGGCGTGCCAGCGATTGAAGGTCGCGAGGCATTCGCCGATCTTCGTGCCGCCTCCGATGCCTTGCGCCATCAGATGCAGCCGATCCAGGGCGCGCGTCGGGTCACGCTCACGCAGCGCCGACGAAACATGAGCGATGCGGGTGTGAAACAGGAACGCCTCGGACTCGCGAAACGACAGCGATACCGCATGCAGGAAGCGGGTGAAGAACGCCGTGTAGGGCTCCATGGAGCCCGAAGCGTCGAGCAGCACGACGAGCCGCAGCGGCTTGGGCTTGCGCCGGCGGAATTTCAAATCGATTGGCTCTCCGCCGTGCGCGACGCTGTGGCGGATGGTGCTGCGCAAATCGATGCGGCGACCGCTGGTGCGGGCGCGCTCGCGCCGGGTCAGGCGGGCGCGCATCGCGCGCGCCAGCTTTTCCGCCAGCGCCAGCGCTTGCTCGCGCTCCTCGCCGTTCGAAAGCTTGCGGATGTCCTTCCCCGACAGCGCGGCTTGCGTCGAGGCGCCGCCTTTTCGGCCCCGGCCCTCGGCGGCGCCGTCCTCAGGGCCCGGCGCATAGGCGGTCTCGGGCAAGGCTTCGCGCGCGTCCCCTGCCCCGGGTCCCGCGTCGAACTTGCGCGGTGAACGCGCCGCGAGGCCATGGGCGGTGATTTTCGCCGCGCGCTTGGCGCCGCGACCGCGCCAGAACGCGTCGAACAAGTCGCCGTAGCGAGCCAGATCCGAGTGGCGCGAACAAAACAACGCCTGCAGCGCGCCCTTCAGCCGCTCGGGCCTTTCGCCAAGCGGCGTCGCCAGCACCCGCGCCGCGTCCTGAACCTCGGCTTGGCCGATCGCGAAACCGGCCATGCGCAATGTAGCGGCGAAGCCCGCGAGGCGCCGGCGCATCGCCGGGCCCGGCCCCCCTGCATCGCCGATGGCGAGGGCGCCCATCAGGCCACCTTTCCCAAAAGACGCTCGGTCGTCTGGCGGCTGACGCGCGTGCGATCCTCGTGGGTCTTCAGTATCGCGATCAGCGTGTCGTGAACGATTTCCGGCTCCTGGCGCATGTCCTCGACGCCTAGCCCCGCCAGGGTCGCCGCCCAATCCAGGGTCTCCGCCACGCCGGGAACCTTTCGCAAATCCTCCTTGCGCAACATCGCGACCATGCGGGCGACTTGCAGCGCGAGTTGGGCGTCGAGCCCGGGCTGGCGCATCAGCAGAATCGCGGCCTCGCGATCGACGTCGGGGAAATCGAGATAATGATACAGGCAGCGCCGGCGCAACGCGTCGGAGAGTTCGCGCGTGCCGTTGGAGGTGAGCACCACGCGCGGGATCGTCCGCGCCGTGATAACGCCGAACTCGGGAATGCTGACCTGGAAATCCGACAACAGCTCGAGCAGGAACGCCTCGAATTCCTCATCGGCGCGATCGACCTCGTCAACCAGCAACACCGGCGAAACCTCGCGGCGAATGGCTGCGAGCAGCGGGCGTTCGAGCAGATAATCCTCGGAGAAAATCTGCGCCTCGATCTCGGCGGCCTTGGCGCCCGGGGACTCGCGCGCCTTGATGGCGAGCAACTGGCGCTGGTAATTCCATTCGTACAAAGCCGATTGCGCGTCGAGACCCTCGTAGCATTGCATGCGTATCAGTTCACAGCCGTGCAGCCGCGCCAGCGCCTTGGCGACCTCGGTCTTGCCGACCCCGGCCTCGCCTTCGAGCAGCAACGGACGCTTGAGGTGATCCATCATCCAGAGCGCGGTCGCCAGATCGCGATCGGCGACATAGCCGGCCGTGGCGAGGCCGGCGGCGAGGGCCTCGCGCGGGATGGGGTCAGTCATGGCGGCGGCTTGCCCCCTCTCCCGCTTCGCGGGAGAAGGTCGGGGTGAGGGCGGTCGTCATTGAGCGTAACACTTCGAAGACCCTGATCCGGCGCTTCGCGCCACCCCGAGCGAACGCTTGCGTTCGCGAAGTCCCGCAAGCGGAAGAAGGGATTTACGCATGCAACCCCAGAGCTTCCGCCGCCTGCCAGACGCGATAGGCGTCGTGCGGCATCGCGATATGGGTGCTGCCTAAGAACTTGAACGCGTCGTTCACGGCGTTGGCGAAGGCCGGCACGCTGCCGACATTCGGGCTCTCGCCCACGCCCTTGGCGCCGATGGGGTGATGGGGCGACGGCGTGACCGTGTAGTCGGTCTCCCAATGGGGAGTCTCGACGGCGGTGGGTAGGAAGAAGTCCATCAGCGACGCGCCCTTGACGTTGCCTTGCGCGTCGTAGGCGATCTCCTGGCCCATGGCGATGGCGTAGCCCTCGGTGCAGCCGCCGTGGACCTGACCCTCGATGATCATCGGGTTGATGCGCGTGCCGCAATCGTCGAGCGCATAGAAGCGCCGGACCTTGTGCACGCCGGTGTCGACGTCGATGTCCATCACGCAGATATAGGCGCCGAAAGGATAGGTCATGTTCGGCGGATCGTAATAGCTGACCGCCTCCAGACCCGGCTCCATGCCCGGGGGCACCTTGTTGTAGGCCGCCCAGGCCAGTTGCGCCATGGTCTTGAACTGCTCCGGGTTGCCCTTCACCCGGAAGCGGTCGACGTCCCATTCCAGGTCGCCCTCGTGCACTTCGAGCATCCACGCGGCGATCATCTGCGCCTTCGCCTTGATTTTCCGCGCGGCCATGGCGATCGCGGCGCCGGTGACCGGCGTCGAGCGCGAACCATAGGTGCCCAGGCCATAGGGCGCCGTGTCCGTATTGCCTTCCTCGATCGCGATGTCGTCGGCGGGAATGCCGATTTCGGTGGCGATGATCTGCGCCCAGGTGGTCTCGTGTCCCTGCCCCTGGCTCTTCGAACCCATGCGCCCGAGCACGCGGCCGGTCGGATGGATGCGGATCTCGGCGGAATCGAACATCGCTATGCCGAGAATGTCGCAGTTCTTCGACGGACCGGCGCCGACGATCTCGGTGAAGAACGCCACGCCGATGCCCATGATGTCGCGGGTCTCGCCGCGTTTGAAGGCCTCCTGCTTCGCCTTCTGCTCTTCGCGCAACTGGCGATATTGGGTCGCCGCGAGCGCCTTCTCCATGGCGGTGTGATAGTCGCCAGAATCATATTCCCAGCCGAGCGCGGATGGGTAGGGGAACTGCTCGCGCTTGATGAAGTTCTTCAGCCGGAAATCGACCGGGTCGATTCCGAGCTTCTGCGCCATGATGTCCATCGCGCGCTCGATCGCGTAAGCGACTTCGGTGACGCGGAACGAGCAACGATAGGCGACGCCGCCAGGCGCCTTGTTGGTGTAGACGCCGTCGACCGAGAGATGCGCGACCGGAAAATCGTAGGAGCCGGTGACGATGTTGGAGAAGCCGGCGGGCCACTTGCTCGGATCCGCGCAGGCGTCGAAGGCGCCGTGGTCGGCCAGGATATGCACCCGGAGGGCCTGCACCCGGCCATCCCTGGTCGCCGCGATTTCCGTGGTCATGTGGTAATCGCGGGCGAACGACGTCGTCGACAGATTCTCGATGCGGTCCTCGACCCATTTCACCGGCACGCCCGTCACGATCGAGGCGACGGCGGAGCAGATATAGCCGGGATAGGCGCCGACCTTGTTGCCAAACCCGCCGCCGATATCGGGGGCGATGACATGGATCTTCTGCTCCGGCAGTCCCGAGATCAACGCGACCACGGTGCGGATGACATGCGGCGCCTGGAAGGTGCCGTAGATCGTCAGTTCGCCGGTGATCTTGCTGAAGCTGCAAACCGTCTGGCAAGTCTCCAGCGGACACGGATGGACGCGCTGATAGCTCAGCAGATCCTTGGTCGAGACCTCGGCCTTGACGAAGGCGATGTCGGTCAGATCCTTGTCGCCGACCGACCAGTTGAAGATGTGATTGTGGTGCTTGCGCGGGCCATGCGCGCCCGTCATCTTGTCCTTGAGGTCCTCGCGCAGCACCGGCGCGTCTGGGGCCATCGCGGTGAACGGATCGATGACGACCGGCAACGCTTCATATTCGACCTCGACGAGGTCGGCGGCGTCGGCGGCGATGTAGCGGTCGGTGGCGACGACGAAGGCGATTTCCTGATTCTGAAACAGCACCTTGCCGTCGGCGAGCACCATCTGCACGTCGCCCGCGAGCGTCGGCATCCACGCCAGATTGACGCCCTTCAGGTCTTCGGCTGTCAGCACGGCCACCACGCCGGGAACCGCCTTGGCCTTGGACGTGTCGATCTTGAGGATGCGCGCGTGCGCATGGCTCGAGCGATGGAAATCTCCGTGCAACATGCCGGGGAGCTTGATGTCGTCGACATAATTGCCGCGCCCCTGGGTGAAGCGCACGTCCTCGACGCGCTTGCGCTTGCAGCCCATGCCTTGCAGTTTTTCGGCGCGCTCGAGGGAGGTGGGAGGGGTGGGAGCGTTCATTCCGCGGCTTCCTTGTATTCCACGCCATTGATCCTCGCCGCAGCGTATTGAATGGCCTTGACGATGTTCTGGTAGCCCGTGCAGCGGCAGAGATTGCCCGAAATGCCCATGCGGATTTCGGCCTCGGTGGGGTTCGGGCTTTCCTGCAACAATCTGTGCGCGCGGGTGATCATGCCGGGCGTGCAGAAGCCGCATTGCAGCCCATGCATTTCGCGGAACGCTTCCTGCAACACATGCAGCGTGCCGTCGGCGTTCGCCATGCCCTCGATCGTCAGCACGTGTGCGCCCGCGGCCTGAATGGCGAAGATCGTGCAGGACTTTACCGACTTGCCGTCGATGTCGACGGTGCAGGCGCCGCAATGGCTGGTTTCGCAACCGATATGGGCGCCCGTGAGGCTGAGGTTCTCACGCAAATAGTGGATCAGCAGCGTGCGCGACTCGACTTCCGCCGAGACCGCCTTGCCATTGACCGTCATGCTGACGTTGGATTTCGACATTTGGGGTCCCCTCAGGCTGTCGCGCGGGCGAAGGCGCGGCGCAGGGCGCGCGCGGTCATGACGCCCGCCATTTTGGTGCGGTACTCGGCGGAGCCCCGGCCGTCGGCGGCGGGCGCCGTGATCGCCTCGGCGGCGGCGACCGCCTGGGCGAGGCTGGCCTTGTCGAGCGTGGATCCCACGACGGCCTGGGCGGCCGCGGCGGCTTCGAGCGCGGTGTCGCCGACATTGGTCAGGGCGATCGAACAAGTCGCGATTTGGCCGGCCGAGACGGTCAGCACCACGGCGGCGGCGGCGGTCGCGTAGTCCCCGACCTTGCGCTTCAGCTTCTCGTAGGCGTAACCATGGCCGGCGGCGGGAGCCTGGAATCGGACCGCCGTCAGAATTTCGCCGGGCAGCGCCGCAGTGTCATACGGCCCATTATAATATTTGCGCGCCGCCACGCTGCGATCGCCCTTGGGTCCGCTCAGCACGAAATGGGCGTCCAGCGCCATCATCAAGGCGGGCATATCGTTTCCCGGGTCGCCGTTGGCGACATTGCCGCCGAGGGTGCCGACGTAGCGCACCTGCGGGTCGGCGATCTGCAAGGCCGCCTCTTTCAGGATCGGGGCGCGCGTCGCCAGGATCTCGTCGGCGATGATTTCGTGTTGCGTCGTCATCGCGCCGATGACGATTTCCGCGCCCTCGACACGCACGCCCTTCAATTCCGCGATCGCCGCGAGGTCGATGAGATGGCTCGGCGCCGCGAGGCGGAGTTTCATCATCGGAATGAGGCTGTGCCCCCCGGCGATGACCCGGGCGTCGGCATCCAGCCTGCCGAGCAAGCCGATGGCTTCGCTGAGTTCGGTGGGTCGGTGATAGTCAAACGTGCCGGGAATCAAGAGCGCTCTCCCTGTCGTTGCGCCGCATCCGGTCGCGGATTCAGGCTTATTGCCAGGATCGCCAAGAGTGCGCCGCACAATCAATCACCGATGCAGGGATCGACCGAAAATGGCGCCAGATCGCTTGTTTTCCGCATGAACTGCGTCAGCACTGCTGACGCAGTTCATGAAATGCGGCGGATAATCAGCCCGCGAGCGCCGCGAGGCGCTGTTTGACCTGACGCATATTGGCGCGGGCGATCGGGATGCTGCAGCGCACAGGCGCGCCGAGTTCGGCCACGCCATTGTCGCCCGCCTTCTTGACCCGCGCGATCTGGCGCACCGCCACGATATGACTGCGATGCACCCTCAGGAAATGCCGAGCGTCGAGCTTCGCCTCGAGCGCGCCGATCGACAGATTGCAGAAGTACTCCCGCTCTCCGTCGAAAACATAGGTATAATGCGCGTTGGCGCGCACGGCGAAAATGTCCCCGAGGGCGATGTCTCGCCATTGTCCGTCCTTCTCCACGCGCACCGTTTTCGCGGTGACGGTAGTGTCCACCGTCGCGATTTCCTGCCGCGAAGCGATTGCGTCGGCCAATTTCGGCTGAACATCGTCGGTTGGGGGAAGCGAAAGCGCAAGCGGCTGCGTCCATGTCGCCGTCCGTTGTTCCGGGCTGTCTGGGACCAGGGAAAGCAGGAAAGCGCCAGACACGCCAAAAGCGATCACCGTGGAAAGCAGCGCGAGCGTATTTCGCGACAGCGAGGACTCGGCGCCGACGAACTGGCTCACGTCGAAACACCTCGGATCGAGCCGCATTCCCGCCATCGCGGTGTAATGCATGCCGGAAATCGCCAATCCCAAGCCGAGCGCCGCGACCAGCAGCCGCGTCTTGGTCGCCTGCCTGTCCAGCGCCCCGAGCGCGAAACCGCTGGCGCCAATGGAAATGACGATGGAGGCGGCCACATAAGGCGGCTCCTGACTTGTCGGACCCGCCAGATGCACGGCCGACATGCCGACATAATGCATGAGCGAAATGCCCAGGCCCATGCCGATGGCGCCCAAGCCTATGCGCAGCGCCGGAGGTCCTGACCAATGAGCCGCGTAGACGCCGGCGCCGACGACGAGCACGCAGATCAAGAAAGACAACAGGGTCGGCAACACCAAATAATCGACCGCGCTGGGGAAACTGGCGGCCAGCATGCCGACGAAATGCATCGACCAAACGCCTGTCGCCAAAGAGATCGCCGCCCCGGCGAGGGCCAGACGACGGCGGAACCCCTCGGCGCGGTCCAATCCCTGGGCGAGGGAGAGCCCTACAAAACTGCCTTGAATTGCGATCGCCACGGAAAGCGCTACGAGCCAAGGCTCGTGTGGGACCGTCATCCCTTCCTCCCTTTGCTATCGTTGGTAGCGGGGAGTCTACAATGCCGGCCGCGCCGCCGCAATGTCGGTGTCCCCATCGGTTGGCGCTAGTTCAAGGCGCCAACACCACGGACCTCGTCCCGCGGCGCCCCGAAGGGGCATAGGCGCTAGGTTGAGCCCGATGGCTGCCGTCATGCCCGCGCTTGTCGCGGGTATCCACGTCGGGACACCGGAGAAAACTATCCGAACGAGACATCGCACGACGACGTGGATGGCCGTGACAAGCACGGCCATGACGGAAAGCGCGGTTGGGAACCCCTGAAAACTCTTAACCTAGCGCCTCTGCCGCGAAGGGGCCTCGAAGGACGGGCTACGGCACCGACAGCCAGAACCTAGCGCCGAGACCCCCGCCGCTACTTCTTCTTCGGCATATACAGATCCGTCAGCGTCCCGGCATAGGCTTCCGCCGACATGGCGAAGGTCTCCGATAGCGTCGGGTGC
>Ga0302319_10013034_pt1 | contig 15617 bp, 16 predicted proteins | sample Bog_T0_2_FD_203319 | JGI IMG/M metagenome (GOLD analysis project Ga0302319, IMG submission 203319) | Peat permafrost microbial communities from Stordalen Mire near Abisko, Sweden - Bog_T0_2 | ecosystem: Environmental > Terrestrial > Soil > Wetlands > Peat | place: Sweden: Abisko, Stordalen Mire...
CACGTTGAATCGCCTGGTCCGTGGTGCCGGATTTGGCGGTGCCACCAGATTCTCCCTCGGCTGAGAAAGCTTCAATTTGATTCCCGGATTTCGAATCAGTAACCGTCACTTGAACCAAAATTCGCGACCGGCCGGCCAGGGCACCAACCCAGATCCGCGCGGTGTCGGAAACTTTTTTGATTTTCTTTATGTCAAGACTGACTTTCATCCCGTTGCCGGAGCCGGTGTCCGCACTGTTCCCGCTCACGTTGTCAAACAACTGTGTTTCACGAAGGCCGGTGACGATCTGGTCGTTGAGCAAACTTCTTTCAGCCTCTGAATCAACCACGGAACTGGAGGTTTCCACAAGGATGAAATCAAGCGAGACTGGCATTCCGGTCGAAATCGGGCTGGCATTTTTGACCACACCCGACGACGCGCAGCCCGCGAGAGTTATCAGCAAGAAGCCGGCAAACAGACAAATCCATCGCATAATTATTCAGATATCCAACTTGGAGCAATTGCCCCAATGTAAAAGACCCGCCCGCCCGGACGCCAATTCATGCTCAATAAATTCTTCCATGTCCGCCAAACTTATAAGTTTCCCGGCGGAAAACGGCAAGAAATCGTGCGTTCTAGTTTTCATGGATTTTTAGTTATTTCGAAAGCGCAATCTGCCAGGACAACACCCAATTTTAATGCTGGCTATAATTTTAGTGCATGGGCAAAAGAACGCAGAGCAGCCATTCCGCCGCTTTCGGTAAAAAATAATATAACCTCAAAAACCCCATGAAATCATTGTGTTTTGTGAATCGGTCGCGGCAGGGGCCGACTTGGCATTGGCGTTGCTAAAGGCCATGTGCCGATAGCAGCCACGCCAGGGAAAAAGTTGGGGGGAACCGCATGTCCGCATGTTGCGGGGGTGACAAAGTTGAGTTGGGAGCGCGGAAACGCGGGCTGGGTCGGCCAAGGCAGTTAAACCATCATGAGAAATATATGAAGAAAATTGAAGCCATCATCAAACCATTCAAACTCGAAGAAGTGAAGGACGCCCTGAGCGAGCTCGGCATCGAAGGGATGACCGTGAGCGAAGTCAAAGGGTTTGGCCGGCAAAAAGGCCACACGGAAATCTATCGCGGCAGTGAATACACCGTGGATTTTCTGCCGAAGATAAAAATTGAACTTGTTGTGGCTGACGGCCAGAAGGACGCCGCCGTCGGGGCCATCGTCAAGTCGGCCAAGACCGGCAAGATTGGTGACGGCAAGGTTTTTGTGTCGTCTGTCGAGGACGCCATCCGCATCCGCACCGAAGAGAAAGGCGATGCCGCCGTATAATCAACAACCCGAAAATCTGAACCTCACTCAAACAAAAAAATGAAAAAATATTTCCTGACACTGGCCTTGATGGCTCTCACCGCATTCAGCGTGACCACGCTGCGCGCGGACGACACGAACTCAATGGCGACCAATGCCATGGCCACGGCGACGAACGCCATGGCAGCAGCGACCAACGCGGTCGCGGCGACTCCGGCTCTGACCAACGGGCCGTCAATTGAACAACGACTCGAATCCGTCGAAGCGTATTTTCAGAACACCGACCCGACCGCAACCTACAAGGACACCAACGGCAACTGGACGGTGAATTTTGGGCTCGGCGGTTCCATCATCAACACCAACCTTAGTAACAGCCTGGGTGCAAATGTATCGTTCCCCGGTGCCGGTCACAACGCGTGGCTGTTGACGAGCACGGCGCTGGTGCTGTTTATGACATTGCCCGGTCTGGCTTTGTTTTACGGCGGTCTGGTTCGCAAGAAGAACATTCTGTCCGTGTGTGCGCAATGCTTCCTGATCACCGGCCTCGTGACGATTCTCTATGTCATCTGCGGCTACGGCATGATCTTTGGCGGCGCGGGCGGCGCTGCGGCCATGAAGTTGGACTGGGTCTATGGTGTTGTTGGCGATCCGCACGTGTGCTGGATGTTTAAAAACGTCACCTCCGCACCAAACCCTGGCTACTCTTATTGGGTTTCGGAAAACGTCTATGCCATGTTTCAGATGATGTTCGCCATCATCACCCCGGCGCTCATCGTTGGTTCGATTGCTGAACGCATGAAGTTTAAGGCCATCCTCGTATTTATGACGCTGTGGATGTTTGTGGTGTATTTCACCCAGGGCCACATGGTTTGGGGTGTCAATGGATTGATGAATGGTTGCTGGAATGCCGATGCCAAGATTCATGGACTTGACTTCGCTGGCGGCACGGTGGTGCATATGACCTCCGGTTGGTCCGGCTTGATCTTGTGCATTATTCTCGGCAAACGCCTCGGTTTCCCGAAGGAACCGATGCCGCCGCACAGCGTGGTGCTGACCTTCATCGGCGCTTCGATGCTCTGGGTTGGCTGGTATGGCTTCAACTCCGGTAGCGCGGTCGCGGCGGACGTCATTGCGGCCAATGCCTTCACGACCACGACCATTGCCACGGCAGTCGCCTCCTTCGTGTGGCCGATGTGGGAATGGGTTGTCAAAGGCAAGCCCAGCGTGGTTGGTTTCTGTTCCGGCGCGGTGGCGGGCTTGGTGCTCATCACGCCGGCCTGCGGTTATGTGCTTCCGTCCGGCTCAATTTGGATAGGCATTGCCGCCGGCACCATTCCGTGGTTCTTCTGCTACAAGGTCAAAGGCTGGCTCGGCATGGATGACGCGCTGGATGCATGGAGCGTTCACGGCATTGGCGGAATGACCGGTGCCATAATGACCGGCATGTTGGCCCGCAACGCCGCGAATTCAAACATGGCGACCAACCTCAGCAAGTATGTCACGGACTCATGGTTCCAACCCCAATTGTGGGAGCAGTTGAAAACCGTCGGCGTCACGCTTGCACTGGTGTTTGTGGGCACACTCGTCTGCGCCTTTGTCACCAAGCTGCTGGTGGGCCTGCGAGTCACTGAAGAAGTCGAAATGTCCGGCTTGGACCTACCCGAACACGGCGAAGAGGGTTATCACAGCTGAAATCAGTCCTTTTTAGAAAAATTCACACGGCGGGCGATGCAAATCGCCCGCCGTTTTTATTTTGATTTCAAACCACCTGAACCAGCAACGCAGTAGTGTTGTCGCTGCCGGAATTCTGGACTGCCGCGGTCACCAGTTTTGACGCGGAACGACCGTCGGCCCGCAAATTGTCAACCAGTTGCTGGTTGAAAAGCCCTTCCGTCAGTCCGTCTGTGCAAAGCAAAAAAACATCGCCGCGTTCATAACCGACCGCGCCGACCTGCGGATCCACAAACTGGTTGCCGCCGCCGAGCGCCTTTTGCAGCAGTTTGCGGCGCGGATGTGTGCGCGCCTCGTATTCGCTGATTTTCCCGTTTCGAAATAGCCAGCCGATGTGCGTGTCGTCGTGCGTGAGCTGCTTGATCTGGTTTTTGCGGCGTGGCAGATGATAAATCCGGCTGTCGCCGACGTGGCCGAAATACATCCAGCCCGGCGTGAACCAGCACAGGCTCAAAGTCGTCTGCATTCCCTCGCACTCCTCATAGCTGCCGCCGACAAAAACGAGCGCACGATGGATTTGCGTAAACAGTTCAGTCAGCACGTCGTCAAAACCGGCGTTCAAGCCGCGGGCAGACTGCTGGAAAGCCCGCGGCAGCAGCGTGGTGATTTTTTCAACGGCGATGCTGCTGGCAAATTCTCCCGCCTGGGCGCCGCCCATGCCATCACACACGGCAAAGGTGAAATCAGTTTTTTCCAGCGAGGCCTCGCCGTGTTTTCCCAGGCGGAAAATTTCCCGCGTGTCGAACTGGAGGCCGAGAAAGGAATCCTCGTTGTTCTGGCGCACCCGGCCGGTGTCCGAGCAGGCGGACCATTTTAACGACAGGGATTTTTTGGCGGGGCGGGGCGGCGGGCGTTTCATGTCGGCGCGTTATTGGATTCAGCAAGGATGGTGGCGAACTCAAAATCAATCAAACAAAAGCGTCCATCGGAAAAGCGGTAGGTGACGTTGCGTACATCCGGATCGTCGTGCCGCACGCCGAATTTTTCCAGCTCCGCGAACACCTCCCGGGTGCGCTTTTCGTCCAGGTTTTCCACCCGGCTGCCGCAGTTCGTGGTGATGATGCGGAGCTTGTCCGTGTCAGCTTCCAGAAGCCGCGGAACGAAGCCGCAGCCGCGCGCCTCCAGATGCCGCAGCACGCGCACCTCGTTGGCCAATCTTTTTTCCGCATCCGGGCCGTGATATGTCTTGAAGACCCGGCCATCAAAACCCAGATGGACGGTGGCCCGGAGCGTGTCTTTGACTTTCAGCATACGATAAAACCGGTGCGTCGCTTTACTTCTTACCCCTGCACTATTGATGATTTTCCCGGCAATGCAAGGACGCTTCGCCGGTAGCAGGCGTGGTGATTTGCGCAGCGCGGCTAAATTTACACAGCGCATTTTTCGACCGCTGATTTTGTGAATAACATCTCCCGCGCAAAAACCCTTGTCTGGTGCGGGAAAAATGAACTGCCCGGGGTGGGCAAGCAATGTTCTTGCGATGTGGCATCCGCCCTGCTAAAAAAATTCACCACACGGTTCAACCGAAGGCGCGGGCGCGTCTGGCGCGGGCCGGTTTTAAACAGACAACAACTACATCACGCACTCACATGGCAAAATATAAATTGGAATACCTCTGGCTGGACGGCTACGAACCCGTCGCCAACATCCGCGGCAAAACCACCCTCAAGGAATTTTCAAAGTTTCCTAAGTTGGAGGAGCTTCCCTGGTGGAACTTCGACGGCAGCTCGACCCGCCAGGCCGAGGGCCGCACCTCGGACTGCTTCCTCAAGCCTGTGGCCGTCTATCCCGACACCACCAAGATCAATGGCGCGATCGTCATGTGCGAAGTTTACCTGCCGGACAAGAAGACGCCGCACCCGACCAACGCCCGCGCGACGATTCCTGATGATCCCGGCGCGTGGTTTGGTTTCGAGCAGGAATATTTTCTCTACAAGGACGGCGCACCGCTCGGCTTTCCTCCTGGTGGTGGCTTTCCCCCGCCGCAGGGTGAATACTACACCGCTGTCGGCTATAAGAACGTGGGCTGCATCGCCCGCGAAATTGTAGACACGCACCTCCAGCTCTGCCTCGACGCCGGCATCAACCACGAAGGTATCAATTCCGAAGTCGCCAAGGGCCAGTGGGAATTCCAGATCTTCGGCAAAGGCTCGCGCAACGCTGCCGATCAGGTGTGGGTCGCCCGCTATCTCCTGATGCGCCTCTGCGAAAAATACGGCGTTGACGTGAACTGGCACTGCAAGCCCCTCGGTAAGGATGTGGACTGGAACGGCTCCGGCATGCACACCAACTTCTCCACGACGCACCTGCGCGAAGTGGGCGGCAAGGAATACTTCGAGGCGCTCATGGGCGCGTTCGACAAATATAAGAACGAGCACATTGCCGTCTATGGCCCGGACAATCATCTGCGCCTGACCGGCCTGCATGAAACGCAGTCCATAGACAAATTCAATTACGGCGTGGGCAACCGCGGCGCGTCTGTCCGCTTGCCGCAATCCTTTATTCCTGATGGCTATCGTGGCTATCTGGAAGACCGCCGTCCGAATTCTCAGGGTGACCCCTATAAGATCGCTGGACGCATCCTGCAGACGGTCGCCACGGTGCCAATCAAGAAGGCGGCCAAAAAATAGTTGGTGCCAGCGGAGGAACTGGAGAAACGGCGCGGACGAAAGTTCGCGCCGTTTTTATTTTTATGAAATGAAACCAAAGCCGCCGTTACTTCAGCGGCATTGCGGATCCGGTTTGGGATCGGTCGGAAATGGCGGCCCGGCTCCCGTGGCATCAAACAGGGCGTTTCAACGCCGCGATCATCTGCTGCACAAGCCAGTCGGCCTCGGGCTTGCTGCTCAAATTTTTTGCGAGTATGAGTTCCTTGCCGCCGCGCGTTTGGACTTTTAAATCATGATACGCGGCATGACCGGCGGTCGCGCCGACATCGGAAGCGATGCTTTTAATTTCGTCCGCACGGAGGCTTTGCTCTTTTTTAAAGGCAAGCCATGTTCTTTGAACCGTCACACTTTTTGAATTGACCGCCACACGGCTGCGCCGGAACCAGAGATCAAACACAAACGCCGTCATCAGCAGATCAATCGCCCCAAACACCAGCAGAAATGGCTTCGGCGCCCGGTTCCAAACCAACAGCGCGATGATGCCCGTCCAAATGAGGCAGACAATCGTTGCGCCGGATGCGAAGCCGGGGTTGCGCGCGGCGGGGAAAATAAATTCCTTGCCGTCGTCCGGCAGATCATTGACCTGAATCCGCGAGTGGATTTGCCGCCGGACTTCATCGAGCGACATCTGGTGTTGCGCCGTCGGGTCGTCGGTCGGAACGGCCGTTTCGGGCAGTTTAAAAACGGGCACGTCAAATGCGGCGTGAAAATTCGGCCCGCGCAGGGTTGCGGCCGCTTCAAGCTTCCAATGAATGCCGTCGCCAAGGGAAGCCGTGGATTCCGGCAAATTGGCGGGCAATTTGAAAAAAACAGGGATGCGGGTCGCGTTGGGACCGGTTTGCGGCAAATCGGCGCGCAGCCACTTTTCATCCTGCCAGAGAATTTTTTCGCTGGTCTGACGATTGTTTGACGCGCCGGTGGTTGTGCGCCGGACACAACTCAAGCACAAATGCAGGGCGTGCTGTGGCTGTAATCTGGATTGGACTTGAATCGCACCGGCGAGCGTGCCGCCGGACGCGGCGGGAATGGCGGTCATCTCAAAAATGCTCCGGCCGAATCTGCGCCACGCCAGCGTCGTCTTCAGCGCAAAAAAAATCATGGCCACGCCGATGACCGGGAAAATTAGCGCGATGAGCGCGGCTTGATTTCCCCGCTGCAATTGCGGTGGCACGACGGCAAGGCAAATCACCATGGAGGCGGCGCACCAAAAGACGACGAAAACCCAAAGCAGCCAGGCGGCTTTGCGCGAAGACGAGGTGATCCGGCCCTCCGTCCAATCCTTTCGTTTGAGCCAGGGTTTTTGACCGGCAGTTTTAGCGGTGCTGTTTTGCAGCGCCTGTTTTCTCGCGCTGATTCCAAAAATGAGCAGGATGAGCCCGCCGCAAACGATGACTACGCTCAACAGTCCAATCGCCATTTGCTTTTTCATTCCAAATCCACTGCCAATCTCGTCGTGCAAAAGAAATACGAGCGCGAGGATTCCCACGATGGCAAAGGGCAGCGATAAAAGAATCGTCCGCTGGCGGACAGCCTTCGGATCAACCGGTCTGTTGTCTGGATCTTTGAATAGGAGGCCCATAAATTTAATAAAAGAAATCAAACCGATTTTATGTCGTTTGTGGCTTGTTTATGCATCCGGGTTTGTGCGTTTGAAGTCTGCAGCATTCACCAGACTGCCGGTGGTGAAACCTCGTTTGCGTTCATCGTCCGGGTTTTGGCGGCGGTTCGTTCGACAAGGGCAGCTTGCATCTGGAAGAGTTTGCGCAACCGATCGGATTTTTCCATGCCACAAGAATACCGGTTTCGGAGACGGAAGCCAGAATTTAGGAGTTGAATTATGTTGCTGACCAATCTCCCGCCGCCGGCTTTCCCCTTTCGCTCTGAAGCGCGCGCCGTTTTGTTTCAGAAGCCAAAGGCCTTAAGTGCCGCGCGGGTCTTTTCGGGCGACTCGTGAAGAATCGTCCGCCAGCCGCGCGCCAACCCGGCGGCAATGTTTTCCTGCCGGTCATCCAGATAAATAATCTCCGCGCCGCGCCGGCCCGCCATGCCTTCCAGCGCCGCGTAAATGGGCGCGTTGGGTTTCATGGCCTTGACTTCGTAGGACAGGATGTAACCGTCGAAGTTTTGAAAGAAGGGGAAATTCCGGCGGATGTGCCCGATGGCGAGGTCGTTCGTGTTCGAGAAAATGTAAGTCTTGAATCCGCGCTCACGAAGCTCCGCATGGAGCGCAATCATCGGCGGCATTTCCGAAAAAATATCCGCGAACAGTTCACCAAATTCCTGGAGGTCGCCGAGAAAGCCGGTGGCCTGCCGGACCTGCCCGAAAAAATCCCGCCGCGTGACCAGCCCGGTTTCAAACTGGATGAGCGCCGGCGAACTGCTCAGGAAAGCATCAAGTTTCTCTGGCGGCTGGGTGCTGCGTGCCGCGATGCGACGGGCGGCAATCGAGTAGTCGAAATCCACCAGCACCTTGCCGAGATCGAAGACAATCACCGGACTCATGACATCTCCCGGCGGCCCGCAAGGGCGCGGCTCACGGTGAGTTCATCGGCAAATTCCAGGCCGCTGCCCGCCGGGAGGCCGTAGGCGATGCGCGAAATCATGAGCCCGCTCCGCGCCAGCCGTTTGGCCAGATAAAAGCTGGTGGCGTCACCTTCCACGTCCGTGCCCAAGGCGATGACGATTTCCTTGATGGGCTCCACCGTCAGGCGTTTTTCCAGGTCCGCAATGCGCAAATCGTCCGGCTCCACGCCGTCGAGCGGGGAAATTTTTCCGCCCAGCACATGGAACTTGCCGCGAAACGTGCCGGACTTCTCGATGCTCAAAATGTCCACCGCGCGTTCGACCACGCAGACGAGCGAGCCGTCGCGGCGCAGATCATCACAAATGGAGCAGGGGGATTTTTCTGTCAGTGCGCCGCAGGTCATGCAGAACTGGATCTTCTCGCGTGCCAGCACCAAGGTGTCCGCCAGTTGCTTCACGACGGTGGGATCGGTCTGGACGAGATGCAGCGCGAGGCGTTCGGCGGAACGCGGCCCCACACCGGGCAGCCTGGCGAGCGCGGTAATGAGCGCGGTGATGGATTCAGGAAGCATGTTCAAAGTGGAATGAAGAAGTACAATCGGCGTGCTTCGCGCGGAAAATAATTCTTCATGCTGCGTTCCACATTCTTCATTTTACATCATCCCCGGCAGGCTCAATCCCGCCGTGATCTTGCCCATCTCCGAATTGGAAATCTCCTTGGCCTGGCCGAGCGCCTGGTTGGCAGCGGACAGAATCATGTCCTCCAGCAGCTGGGCGTCGGCCGGATTGAGCGCCTGTGGATCCACCTTGATGGCCGCGAGGCTGCCGTCGCATTTCGCAACCACCCTGACTGCGCCGCCGCCGCTGGTGGCTTCGACCGTGCGGGCGGCGAGTTGTGTCTGTACTTGTTCCATCTGCTGCTGCATTTTCGCAGCCTGCTTCATGAGTTTTCCGATGCTGGACATTTTTGCAAATTGGGAGTTGAGGGTTGGGAGTTGAGGGGAAAATCAGGCGCGGACTTCGACGATCTGGCCTTTGAAGACCTCGAGGGCCTTTTGGATCAACGGATCGTTCTTGAACATGTCTTTGTTGAACGGAACGATCGCGGATTTTTTTTCGGTGGTCGGCAAGCCGCCTTCGGTTTTCTTTGGCGCGACCGGTGCAGGGGGGGCAGCAGCGGCAACGGGTGTGGGTGCGACCGGTTTGACAAATCCCACCGGGGCTTCGGCCTTGATGAATTTGATCTGGCAGTTCGGATGGCCAAGTTCGGCCAGCTTGGTCTGGAGCAGCGTATGGTTTCGCGCATTGTCCACAAGACCGAGATGATCTTCAAATTCCGGATCGAAGCCGATGATCAGAATGCTTTTTACGAAGGAAACCGGATTGGCGTCCACCAAATAACTGCGGGTGAACGGGCTGACACGGCCCACGGACTCGATCAGTTGTCCCCAGAGGACGGACAGGTCGGCGGAGACAATTGGCTTTTCGTCAGTCGCGGCTGGCGCCGCCACGATTTCCTGCGGGACAGCGACAGCTTTCGGATCCGGCCTCGTTGGGGTCGCCGCGGCCGGTGGTTTTTGGGCTGAAGCCGCGGCCGGTAAACTTGTGCCAGTGCCCCCGCGCAACTGGTTCAACTGTTTCAAAACGGCGTCCAGGCTGACGGCGTTGCGGGCTTCGATGGCCTTGAGCGCGGTGACTTCCAGCAGGATTTTTTTTGACGCGGTGTCGCGCAGCCGGAGTTCGGCATCGGTAAGCACCTCGAGGATGCGTGTGAGCGAATCGGTGCCGGCCAGCGCATTTTGTTCCTTGAGCGCGGCGACCTCTGCCTCGGAAACTTCGAGCAGGTTCAGATCGCCGCGTGAAACCTGAAACAAAAGCAAGTTGCGAAAATGATTGAGCAAATCAGAGAGCAGCCGGCCCAGATCCTTTCCGTTCTGCGCGAGTTCGTTCAGCAATGTCAGCGCGGTCTGGATTTCACCGGCGAGCACGGCCCGGCTCAGGCCGAGAATCTGGCTCTGCGCGGCGAGGCCGAACATGGAGAGCACGTCGGCCTCCTCGATCTTGTCGCCGCAAAAACTAATGAGCTGGTCCAGCGTGGATTCGGCGTCGCGCATGCCGCCGTCCGCGCCGCGTGCGATGGCATGCAGGGCGGCGGCGTCAATCGTCACCTTCTCCTTGCCCGCAATCTCCGCGAGATGCTTCGTGATGAGCGCGGTGGGGATCCGGCGCAGGTCGAAGCGCTGGCAGCGGGACAGGATCGTCGGCAGGACCTTTTCCGGGTCGGTCGTTGCGAACATGAATTTCACGTGCGCGGGCGGTTCTTCGAGCGTTTTCAGCAGCGCGTTGAACGCCGCCGTCGAGAGCATGTGGACCTCGTCAATGATGTAGACCTTGAACGGCGAATTGGCCGGCGCATATTTGCAGGTCTCGCGCAGTTCGCGCACCTGTTCGACGCCGTTGTTGCTCGCGCCGTCAATCTCCAGAACGTCGAGCGCGCGGCCCTCGGTGATTTCCTGGACGCGCGTGTCGTTGTCGTCGAAATTAATCTTCGGGCCGCCGGTGCAGTTCAGGCATTTCGCAAAGATGCGGGCGATGGTGGTCTTGCCCGTGCCACGCGGACCGCAGAACAGATACGCATGGGCGATGCGTTTCTGCGTGATGGCGTTGGCGAGCGTCTGGGTGACATGCTCTTGGCCAACCACGTCGGCGAAACGCTGCGGGCGGTATTTGCGGGCGATGACCTGATAGGACATTTGTGATTTACGATTTACGATTTACGCGGTGTTTGCAATCCCGTTTGCTATTGTAAATCCAAAATCGCAAATCGTAAATTCAGAATGTCAGGGTGACCACGGCAGATACGGAGCAAACTACCGTTGCTGCCTTCCGGCCCTGGCGGGGTTCGTAAGTCCACATTCCATGGGCCCTGACGTGGAAAAGCCTGCCGGATATCTTGCCGCTTGTCGAGCTAAAGCGCAGCGGTTTTTCCGCGCGAAATGTTTTCCCCGCCATTAGACTGGAATTATCCTCCGGTTGGTCGCAAGATTTCAACCATCACATGAAAACTCACCTAGGCGCGCATCCGGTCGTTTCATTGCTCGTGTTTCTATTCCTCTTCGCTTCACGGCTGCCCGGCCCGGCGGCGGAAAATGCGGATGGAAATTATTTCAACATCCGGGGTTTCGGCGCGGTGGGCGACGGCCGGAATCTCGACAGCCCGGCGATTGACCGGGCGATTGCCGCCGCCGCTGCCGGCGGCGGCGGAACGGTATTCGTTCCGGCGGGCACTTATCTGAGCGGCTCGATTCATCTCAAAAGCAACATCCACCTGCTCCTTGACGCGGGGGCGACGATTCTCGGCGCACCGCAAAATCTGAACGCCTACGATCCGGCGGAACCTTTTGCCGGCAAAGCCTATCAGGACGCCGGCCACACTTATTTCCATAACAGCCTCATCTGGGGCGAAAATCTGACCAACATTTCCATCACCGGGCAGGGCATGATCAACGGCGGCGGACTGGAGCACGACTCAAAAGTTGCCCCGCCCACCACGGCCAACAAAGCCATCGCGCTCAAGCTCTGCCGCAATGTGCTGCTGCGCGACTTCAACATTTGTCACGGCGGCTGGTTTGCGGTGCTCGTCACCGGCTGCGACAACCTGACCGTGGACAACGTGACGATGGACACGCAGCGCGACGGCATTGACCTCGATTGCTGCCGTAATACTATCGTTTCCAACTGCCGCATCAATTCGCCGAACGACGACGCGCTTTGCCCCAAGAGCACCTATGCGCTGGGCGAGGCCCGCATCACCGAAAACCTCACCATCGTCAACTGCCAGGTCTCCGGCTTCGAGGAAGGCACGCTGCTCGACGGCACGCTGAAGACCGGTAAAAATCACAATGGTCGCATCAAGTTCGGCACCGAATCGAGCGGCGGCTTCCGCAATTGCACCGTGGCCAACTGCACCTTCCGCAGTTGCAAAGGCCTGGCGCTTGAAGAAGTGGACGGCGGCATCCTGGAAAACATCACCTTCAACAATCTCACGATGATGGACGTGCCGGACTACGCCATTTACATCACCACCGGCAAACGCAACCGCACGCCGAACCTCACGACCAGCAGCCGCGCAAAAAATATTTTAATTTCCAACGTCATCGCTGATGGCGTGGGCAAAATGAGCGGCATCCAGATCATGGGCCTGCCGGAACAACCGATTGAAGGTGTTCGCCTGGAAAACATCCGGCTCATCAGCCAGGGCGGCGGCACGGCGAAGGACGCTGCCCGCAATCCCAGGGAGCTTGGCGCCGGCTATCCCGAACCGGGCGGCATCGGCAAGCTGCCCGTCTACGGCATATTTGCGCGCCACGTCCGCGATCTGGAACTAGCGAACATCCAAGTGGGTTTTCTGACGAACGATTTTCGACCGGCGGCGATGTTCTTCGACATTCAGGGATTGGAAATTGACAACTTCAAGGCGCAGACGGCCGAGGGCGTCAAGCCGGTGGTGTTCGCCGACAATGTTGGCGGCATCATCATCCGCAATTCACCAGCCCTCCAGAAAGCAAATGAGGAATGAGGATTGAAGAACCGGGAATGTTCTACACGCAGCAAATAGGTTCTTCTTCCTTCAGCCTTCGCTTTTCGTCGGCCAGCCGGCGGCGAGCATGCCTTTGTAACCGCCGATGAGCGAATGGACACTCCGGTAGCCCATCTTTTGCGCCGCGTCGCAGCTAAGCGCGGAGCGGAAGCCGCCGCCGCAATACATGATGATCTCCGTGTTCACGTCAGGGATCAGTTTCTCCAGGTCGCGCTCCAGCACGCCCTTGCCCAGATGTAATGCCTCCGCCGCGTGGCCCGCATGCCACTCGGAATCCTCGCGCACATCCAGCAGCACGATCTTGGGATTTTGCCTGAGCCACGCGCGGGCCTGGTCAATGGAAATTTCGCGGACGCGCCTCTTGGCGTCGGCCACAATTTTAAGAAAGCCGGGTGAATGATCCATGCGTGAAACTTAAATCACACGCCCTCGCGGTCAAACATATTCCATCCTCGACAAAACGGACGGCATGAAATACAATAAGCCTCACCGTGGTTTCTCTCCCGTGAACGCCATCCCCAAAGATTTTGCCGCCGCTCTGAAACAGGGTGGCCTAGATGATTTCTTTGCCGGTTGCACGGACGCGCATCGCCGGGAATACCTCAAGTGGATTGAGGAGGCGAAGCAGCCGGAGACGAGAAAAATAAGAATCGGCCTGACCGTGAAGATGATTGCGGCCGAGTCGTTGCAGGAAGCCCCGCTGCCGAACAAAATAAAAAGCGAAGCGGATGATTTCGCCCGGCCTGATTTGCCATGAAAGAATTGCGGCCAGATTGTAATCGCAATAAATGACGCACATGTCGCGGAGGCTGCCGGGTCTTGGTAGACGGCCACCATTGGGTTTGGTAGGGATGACTTCCACGTCGTCCCTGATTTTATTCTAGGACGCGGTGGAACGCGTCCTTACCACCGCAGGGGTCGCAGCCACGCCAAAACTAATTTCCTGGCCAAGTCGGAGATTATCGAAACTGCCATGGCGGATGGCGGTCTGACGCCGTGTTGCTGCTGCGAACAAAATTCATTCGCAACTTTTTCACTTTGCCTTAACTTCGCCGCGTGTCGGAACACAAAAACAACACCGTCATCGCCGGCAGCCTGCTGCTGGTGGTCGTGCTCTGGGGTGGGAACAATGTCGGGACCAAATGGCTGGTCGCGGCGTGGCCGCCGGTCTGGACTGGCTGTGTCCGTTTTTTATTGGCGGGCATCATCCTCTTTGCCGTGCTGCGGTTCACGAACTGGCTGGGCGTCCACCAGCCGCTGACGCGCGAACTGCTCCGTCAGCTCTGGTTGCGCGGGGGTCTGGGGCTGGCGGCGTATATCGTCGCCTTCTGCTGGGCGCTCCATCTCACGGCGGCGTCGCATGTGGCCTTGTATCTTGGGGCGTCGCCGATCTGGGCGCTGGTCTGGGAAGAGCGGCCGCGCCGGAACTGGGCAAGCGTGCGGCGTTACGGTGCGGCGCTGCTGGCGGTCACCGGCGTGCTGGTCCTGTTCTGGCCGGCGTTGAAAACTGCGGACACCAATCTGGCGGGGGAATTGTGCGCGCTGGCGTCCAGTTTGTTGTGGGCGAATTACAACCATCAAAGCCGCTTCCTCGCGAAGCACATCAACGGCGTCGCCGTGGCGGCGCATTCCATGTGGATGTCGGGTGTCTGGCTGCTGCCGGTGGGGCTGTTGGAACTGGCCCGGCATGGGGCGGTGCTGGATGCGCGGCATGTTGGCGTGCAGGCTTTTTGCGTCATCTTTGGCGGCGTGGTGCCGTATGCGCTCTGGAATTCCGCGCTCCGCCACTGGCGCACGAGCCAGGTGATGTTGTTCAACAATTTCATCCCCGTCACGACCACCACTTGGGCGTATTTCATGTTGGGTGAGCCCATCACCTCCACGTTCTGCGCGGCGATGGCCTTGATCGCCACCGGCGTGGCCATCGGGCAGGCGGACTGGGCAAAGATTTTGAAGCTGCCGGAGAGCTTTTAACCGGAGACATTTTATGGACATCAAAAACCTCAACGGAGTTCCGGCCTTCACGACGAAGGACGGCTCGGAAATTCGCGAACTGCTCGCGCATCGCAATTCCGCCATCCGCAACCAGAGCCTGGCCGAGGCGCGGCTGCCCGTGGGCGGCGCCACGCAGGAACATTTTCATCCGCGCGCCGAGGAGATTTATTACCTCACTCACGGCACGGGCAAAATCCGCATCGAAGGCGAGACGCGCGACGTCAGGGCAGGGGATGCGATTGCCATTCCGCCCGGGAAAAAACACAAGCTCTGGAACAGCGGTGACGTGACGTTGCGGCTTTTGTGCTGCTGCGCGCCCGCCTACGAACACGACGACACCATCATCACCGAGGCGTGATGCCGGGCCGCGAACCGGCCGCCTCTTTTTTCATCGGCCCGAAATTTCCCTCCTCGCAGCATTCCACAAAACCCTCGGTGACGGATTTCAGTTCCTCCCAGCGGGCGCGGATTTGTTTCGCTTCAGCGGTGGTGATCTCGTTGTCGGCGGCGGCGGCAGCGACGACCTGCAGCAGGTCGGCAAAGTCCTGGACGATCTGGTTGGTGGCGGGGATCAGGAAATGGGGATGCGGCGTGTTCTTGGGATTCAGGATGAAGAAGCCGCCGGCACGCTGGCAGAGCCATTGAATGAGCCGGTGGTCGCCGGTGCTTTGGAAGAGCGCCTCGACGCGGTCCAGTGGGTTTTCAATGCCGCTGCCCTTGTCCTCCGTCGGCTGCGTCCATTTGTAGATCATGGAGGTCGAGAGCTCGAGGTCGGCGGAGATTTCCTTGGGCGTTTTCTTGTCGAA
>Ga0302319_10013037_pt1 | contig 15615 bp, 9 predicted proteins | sample Bog_T0_2_FD_203319 | JGI IMG/M metagenome (GOLD analysis project Ga0302319, IMG submission 203319) | Peat permafrost microbial communities from Stordalen Mire near Abisko, Sweden - Bog_T0_2 | ecosystem: Environmental > Terrestrial > Soil > Wetlands > Peat | place: Sweden: Abisko, Stordalen Mire...
CAACAGCGACTGGGTCTTCCGCACCGACAAGGAGAAGTACGACGCCATCCACGAGGACGTGAAGGAGCGCCACGCCCTGGGCCAGCCCGTGCTGGTGGGCACCGTCTCCATCGAGAAGTCGGAGAAGTTGTCCGCCATCCTCACCCGCAACGGCGTTCCCCACGACGTCCTGAACGCCAAGCAGCACGCCCGGGAGGCCTTGATCGTGCTGGATGCGGGCAGCCTGGGCAAGGTGACCATCGCCACCAACATGGCCGGTCGCGGAACGGACATCGTGCTGCGCGACACCACCTGGAAAGGTTTGCTCTCGCATTGGGTGGAGTCGGGTTTCGTCCCCCGCGGACTTCCCCTGGACCCGGCCCAGCAGGACGAGGCCATCGTGGCGTTCTGGGCGGAAAAGACCCTGGAGGAAAAGGCCCTCGCCAAGCTGGAAGGCACCCCGCGGGAAAGGCTCGAGGCCGTCAACAAGGTCCGCATCGAACAGGATTATCCCGCCTACCCCGCACCTTGGGAGCTTCGAGAGAAGGAGAAGATTTCCGTGCGATCGCTGGGTGGACTGCACATCGTGGGCACCGAACGCCACGAAAGCCGCCGTGTGGACAACCAGCTCCGCGGCCGTTCCGGGCGCCAGGGCGATCCGGGTTCCAGCCGCTTCTTCCTCTCGCTGGACGACGACCTCATGCGGATCTTCGGGGGCGAGAACATCCGCACCATGATGGACCGCCTGGGAGCCAAGGAGGGCGAGGTCATCACCCATTCCCTTCTGGACCGTTCCATCGCCGGAGCCCAGAAGCGCGTGGAAGCCCAGAACTTCGAGATCCGCAAGCACTTGCTGGAATACGACGACGTGATGAATTCCCAGCGCAAGGTGGTGTACAAGTTGCGTCGCCGCATCCTGGACGGCGAAGATGTCCGCGACGAGATCCTCTCCCGCATCGAAGACGCCGTGGACATCAAGGTCTCCGAGATGCTCCAGATGGACCTGCTGCCCGAAGACCCCGCCTGGGCGGTCAACGAGACGGACCTTCGCCGCCACTTCACGGTGGAATACAACCTGGCCAACTCCATCGCGGTGGGCGCCTCCCGGCAGGCGATCGTGGAGGAGGTCTCGCAACTGGCCGTCAAGGCCTACACGGACCTGGAAGAACGGATCGGCGAGGACATCCGCGACATCGAACGGCAGATCCTGCTGTATACGATCGACCACATCTGGAAGGCCCACCTCTACGAGATGGACCACCTGAAGGAAGCCATCCGCTTTCGAGGCTACGGGCAGCGCGATCCCCTCTCGGAATACAAGCACGAAGGTTTCCTGCTGTTCCAGCAGATGATGGACCGGTTGGCCTACGAGATCGCCGGCCGGGTCCTCCACATCCACCCCGAGCAGAGACCCCAGTTCCAGCAGACGCCCCGTTCCAAGGCCCAATATCGGGAACTGCACGGAGAAGACGAGCCCGAAACCAGCCAACGACAGGCCCCTGCCCCGGCTCCACGTCCGGAATCCGCCCCCATGTTGCCGGGGACCCGGCCCGTCTTCGCCCCACCCCCCTCGGCTGGCGCAGCGCGGATGCCCCAGGGCACCGCCGTCGCCACGGTGGGCCGCAATGACCCGTGCCCGTGCGGGTCTGGAAAGAAATTCAAGAAGTGCCATGGGGAGAATCTCTGAGGCATCTCCCGTGAAGGGGCTTTTCCTCTCGTTCGAGGGGATCGACGGCTCGGGGAAGACCACCCAGGTCGCTCGATTGTCCCAGGCGCTTCGGGACCGCGGCCGCGACGTGGTTTCCCTTCGGGAGCCCGGGGGGACCGGGCTGGGCGAAAGGATCCGATCGCTCCTCCTGGACCCGTCCGACGAGCCGCCCGTGCCTTTGGCCGAACTGCTCCTGTTCTCCGCCGCCCGTGCGCAGATCCTGTCAATTTGCGTGATTCCCGCACTGGAACGGGGCGCCATCGTCATCCTCGATCGCTTTTGCGATGCCACCTTCGCCTACCAGGGCTACGGCCGGGGTCTGCCATTGGATCAGGTCCTTTCCGTCGAGTCCATCGCCGCGACGGTCATTCCCGCCCGCACCTGGTACCTGGATCTCTCGCCCGAGGAATCCGGAAGGCGTCGATCCCTGCGCGGAGAAGTTTCCGACCGCATGGAATCGGAAGCCGACGCCTTTCGCGCCCGGGTCCGCGAGGGCTACCTGGAACGGGCGAAGGTCCATTCCGAGCGCATCCGGACGGTGGACGCTTCGCGTCCTGCCCAAGAGATCGGTGAGGAGATCCTGGAGCAGGCGCTTTTGCTCCTGTAGTCGCCCATTCGGATTCTTGCCCGCAGCGTCCGGAGCTATTCTTCCTCGCTACCCATGTCCTCTCCCGAGCCGCGACCGTCGCTGTTGCACGATCGCTCCCTTTTCTCGCTGGCCTGGCCGGTTTCGCTGACTCTCGCGGTGGGGATCGCGCAGCCGGCGCTGGACATGTTCTTCCTGGCGCACGTCTCCGATCTGGCCGCCGCGGGTGTGGGCGCCATGATTCCCGTTTTCGCCGCGCTCACCATCGTCCTCAACACCCTGGGGCAGGCCGGTGCGGCCGTCGCGGGACAATTCCTGGGTGCCCGCAAGCCTCGGTTGGCGCGTGCCACCTACGCCTTCCTCCAGACGGCCCTGGTGGCCATCGGAATCGTCCTGGGCATCGCCATGGTCGCGCTGGCCTCCCCCGTCGCGGCGGCGATGGGTTTGACCGGGGAGATCCGCTGGCACGCCACCCTGTTCCTCCGGATCCTGGGGTGTGGCATGGGCGCACGCGCCCTATGGACCTCCATGATCAACATCCTGGCTTCCCAAGGTCTCACGAGCTGGAATCTGTGGGGTTCGGTCCTGGCCTTGGGGTCCAATGCGGCGCTCAACACGCTTTTCCTCTTCGGGCCGCATTCGATCTTCGATCTGGGAACTTTCGGTGTCGCCTTGGCCACGGTCCTTTCGTGGTCCATCGTGTCCCTGGTCTTCCTTTTCGCCATCTCTCGCCGCCTGGACTACCACCCCCTCTGGCGGGATGTCGCACTGGGTTGGAAGCGATCCTTGACACCGCTGATCCGCATCGGGCTCCCGGCCACGGTGGAGCCCATCTCCTACCAACTGTTCCAAGTGGCATTGGCCTCCCAGGTCGTGCGCCAGGGCGACACGGCGCTCAAAGCCCGGGTCTATGCCATGACTCTGGCCAACATCCCTGTGATCTTCTCGTACGGTCCCGGCTTTGCCGCCCAGATCCTGACCGCCCATCTGGTGGGGGGAAGGCGGGAAGACGAGGCCGATCGACGCCTGCGGAAGGCTGCGGTCTGGGCATGCGGAGGGGCGTTGATCGCTTCGGGCGCTGTCGCGGCCACGGCTCCCTGGTCGCTGCGGGGGTTCACCTCCGATGTGGCCGTGTTGTCCCTGGGCGCCCATCTCCTTTGGATCGACGTCATCTTGCAACCCGCCAAGGCGCTGAACATCGCCATCACCTTTTCGCTGCGCGCCGCCGGGGATTCCAAGTTTCCGGCGTGGGTCGGCAGCACCCTGATGTGGACTTCGGGGCTTGGGCTGGCTCTTTGGCTCTGCCGTGGCGTCGGTTGGGGCGTGGCGGGCATCTGGGTCGGAATGGCCATGGACGAATGGATCCGGGCCGTCTTCAACTCCTGGCGGTGGAACTCGGACCGATGGCGAGGATTGGGGGTCGCCCGGGCTTGACCGGCTCTTTGCGGGCGTGGTAAGGTCATGTTCCGACCTGGTCGGGCACCAGTGACCCAAACGAGGAGATTCCCATGCGCAACGTCCGTTGCATCGCCTTGCTGCTCGCCGTCTCGGCACCACTGTTCGCCATCGGGACCAAGGAGCAGGCGAAGGCGCTGGTGAAGACCGCCATCGCCGACTTCAAGGCGGAGGGTCCTGGCGTCCTTGCGAAGGTGACCGGCAAGGATCCCAAATACGTCCACGACGACCTCTACGTCATGGTCTACGACATGAACGGCAAATGCGTGGCCCATGGCGCCAACCCCAAGATGGTTGGGAAGGACCTGATCGATCTCCAGGATCCGGACGGAAAGGCCTTCGTGAAGGAGCGCGTCGAGATCGCGAAGAACAAGGGTTCGGGGTGGCAGGACTACAAGTTCACCAACCCCACCGACAAGAAGATCGAGGCCAAGACGGCCTACTTCGAACGATCCGGCGATTACATCTTCGCCTGCGGCGCCTATTCCAAATGAGGCGGTGATGTTCATCCCGAGCTCCGGTATCCCGCTGTCCAAAAAGCTGTTGATCGCGCCGGTGGGCGTGATCGCGTTGTTCGCGACGAGCGTCCTGGCGGTGGTTGTCCTGTTGTCCGCCGCTTCGCGCGCGGCGGCGAACCACGCTCGTCTCGCCGAACTCGACATCTCCCTCCAGGAGAGCTCCGCCGACGCCTACAAAGGCTTGGCCTGGGCGGCGGCAGGTTTTCCGGCCAAGCGCATCGACAGTCTGTTCCAGGGCGACCTCGGAAGGTTGGACCGCCTTCGCGCCGACCTCGCCGTGGACTCCGTCCGCGCGACGTCCCAGGAGAGGGATAGGATCCGCCGCACCGACAGCTTGCTGTCCTCGTTCCGCTCGACGGTGAGCGACATGCAGGACGTGTCCGGAGGGGACATGGGGTTCGCGAGCATGTACCTGGGCACCGCGCAGCGGAAGTTCCAGTCCTTGGACAGCGCCTTGGGAATGCGCATCGCCTGGCAGAAGTCCAGGATGGACCGCTCCCTGCGCGATTGCCGCTTCTGGACCCTTTCAGGACTTGCTTTGGCCGTGGTGATGGGGCTCGCCCTGTCCATGTTCGTCGCCCGTCGGATCCGTCAGCCCATCGCGGAACTGGAATCGGCCGCCCGCATCCTGGCGGAGGGGGACTTGAGCGGCAGGATTCCGGACCTTGGAACCGACGAGCTCGGTCGCCTTTCCTCGTCCATGGCGGCGATGTCGTCCCGATGGGTGGAAATCGTCCAGGAGATCCGACGCGGTGTCAGATCCTTGGGCCAAGTATCCGGCGAGATGGGCGGTGTTTCGGAAGCCTTGAACAACGGGGCACGGCTCGCCCGGGAGAGATCGGGAAGCGTTTCCGGAGTCGCGGGAGGATTGGGTAGCGCCATGGGCGAGGCCAGGGATGCGATCGCCTCCACTTCCCGCGAAGTGGGATCGGTGGCCGCGGCCGCCGAGCAGATGTCCGCCGCCATCGCCGAGGTTTCCCGCCATGCCGGGGAGGCCCGACGGGTGGCGGGGGAGGCCAATCGCCAAGGCCTTATGGCGTCGGAACGCATCGACGCCTTGGGTCGGTCCGTACAGGAGATCGGACAGGTCTCCCAGATCATCCAGGCAGTGTCCACCCAGACCAGGCTTCTCGCGCTGAATGCCACGATCGAGGCGGCAAGGGCGGGGGAAGCCGGGCGGGGGTTCGCGGTGGTCGCGGGCGAGGTGAAAAACCTGGCCGGCCAGACCCAGGGAGCCACCGAACAGATCGTATCCCGCATCCGTCTGATCCAGGACGCCGTCTTGGAAGCGGTTTCCGACGTTTCCTCCGTCGTGCAAGTGGTCGGCACCATCCAGACCGCCATCGAGTCCATCGCCTCGTCGATGGAACAGCAGTCGATTTCGACCAGGGAAATCGCGGCCCGGGCGGCGGAAGTCTCGACCCAGGTCCGCGGAGTGGAGCGTTCGGTCCGTGAAGGCGAAGAGATCTCGCGGGAAATCACCTCGCAGATGGCTGGTATCGACCTGCTGGCCGCGGGCCTCGCCGACTCCGGCGACCAGCTCTCTTCGGGGGCTCAGCGCTTGCGCGAAGTGCTCGGAGGCCTGGAAGTCGGTATCGGCCAATTCCGGGTCTAGACACCCGCTTCTTCGCGGCGGCGCCTTCGCTGTTGCCGGCCCAACAAAAAAGGCCGCCCCGGTTGGAGCGGCCTTCAATCACAATTTCTCGGGCTGCGAGATTACCACCGGAAGTGGGCGAAGGCCTTGTTGGCCTCGGCCATGCGGTGGGTGTCCACCCGCTTCTTCACGGCGGCGCCTTCGTTGTTGGCGGCCTGGTTGAGCTCCCCGGCCAGTCGACGGGCCATGTTTTGCTCGGTGCGACGGCGGGCGGCGTCGGCGATCCAGCGGATGGCCAGGGCCGTGCGGCGGTTGGGGTTGACTTCCACCGGCACCTGGTAGGTGGCACCGCCGACGCGGCGGGACTTCACTTCCAGGGAAGGCTTCACGTTGTTGATGGCGCGCTTGAGGATGGACAAGCCGTCCTCCTCGCCGTTGGCGCGCGTCTGCAACTCGTCGATGGCGCCGTACACGACCGACTCGGCGATGGACTTCTTCCCGTCCTTCATGATGCCGTTGACGAACTGGGTCAACAGGGTGGACTGGTACTTGGGATCCGGATTCCGTTCCCGCTTTTCGGCAGCTTTGCGACGAGCCATTTACTTCTTCTTTCCCTTGGCAGGTGCGCCCTTGCCCTTGGCGGCGACCTGGCCGGGCTTGGGACGCTTGACGCCGTACTTGGACCGGCCCTTGCGGCGACCGTCGACACCGGCGGTGTCCAGGGTTCCGCGGATGATGTGGTAGCGCACGCCGGGGACGTCCTTCACGCGACCGCCGCGGATCAGGACGATGGAGTGCTCCTGGAGATTGTGTCCCTCTCCGGGGATGTAGCAGGTCACTTCCATGCGGTTGGAAAGACGCACGCGTGCGATCTTGCGCAAGGCGGAGTTCGGTTTCTTGGGCGTGGTGGTGTACACGCGGGTGCAGACACCGCGCTTTTGCGGGCTGGCCTTCAGGGCCGGCGACGACGTGCGATTCTGGACCTTTTGGCGTCCCTTGCGGACGAGCTGGGAGATGGTTGGCACCTGGTGCGTGCTCCTTGAAGATTTAGGGGGGCAGAAGTTAGATGCACAAACCCTTGTTTGGCAAGGGTTTGCGGGCGGATCAATCCTTGAGGGTGACTTCCTCTTCGAAGTCGTCGACAAGGTCGTCGTCGTCGTCGGTGCCAAGGGCGGCTTCGAGTTCCCGGCGACGGGCATCCTCTTCCAGCTTTTCCTGCGCCCTGCGGGCCGCCTCCACTTCGGCTTCCTCGTCCCGCACACGGATCTTTCCGTAGTGCCTGGATCCGGTTCCCGAAGGGATGAGCCTGCCGACGATGACGTTTTCCTTGAGACCTTCCAGGGTGTCCGTGCGGCCGGCGACGGCCACCTGGGTGAGGACCTTCGTGGTCTCCTGGAAGGAGGCGGCCGCGAAGAACGAGTCCGTTCCGAGCGACGCCTTGGTGATGCCCAGCAGTAGAGGCTCGGTGGTGGGGATGTCTCCGCTGATCGATTGCAGACGGATGTTCTCCAGCCGCAGGCGCGCCTTGGAAACCTCTTCGTTCTCCAGGAACTGGGAGTCTCCCGGATCGCGAACCTTCACCTTGCGCAGCATCTGGCGCACGATGCACTCGATGTGCTTGTCGGCGATGGTCACGCCCTGCAGCTTGTAGACGGCCTGGATTTCGTCGACCAGGTACTCCTGGACCGCCTTTTCTCCGCCGATGCGCAGGATGTCGTGGGGATCCTTGGGTCCTTCGCACAACCGGTCTCCGGCGCGGACGCGGTCGCCCGAATGCACGGAGAGATGCTTGCCGCGAGGGATCAGGTACTCGGCGCGGCTGTTGTTCTCGCCGACCACGATCACCTTCTGCTGTCCACGCTCCATGTCGCCGAATTCGACGATGCCGTCGACCGCGGTGACCACGGCCGGAGCCTTGGGGACGCGGGCCTCGAAAAGCTCCGCGACGCGCGGCAGACCGCCGGTGATGTCCCGCGTGGCCGAGGCTTGGCGCGGCATCTTGACCAGGATCTCGCCCACGCCGATCTTGGTGCCGTCGCGGACCTGCAGGAGGGCGTTGGCCGGCACGGCGTAGCGCCCGATGGGCTTGTCCTTGTCGGCCCCGAAGATGAGCAGCTGGGGATGCAGCTTGCCCTTCTTGTCGTTGATCACGCGGAAGGTTGTGAGACCCGTGTTCTCGTCCTCTTCCACTTCCAGGGTGTGGCTCTCCTCGATGTCTTCCCAGCGGACCAGGCCCTCCTCCTTGGCCACGATGACCGAGTTGTAGGGGTCCCATTCGAGCAGAACGGCGCCGGCCTTCACCTTCTTGCCGGTCTCGGCGCGCAGCACCGAGCCGTAGGGCACGGGATACCGCGCCTTGGTGATTCCGTGGTCGTCCACGAGGATGCACTCGCCGGTGCGGCTGATGACCACCAGGTCCTTGCCTCCGCGCAGCACGGTCTCGACGTTGTCGAGCTTGATCGTGCTGTCGATCTTGGCCTTCTGCTTGTCCTGGGCGGTCAGGCGCGTCGCCGCGCCGCCGATGTGGAACGTCCGCAGGGTCAACTGCGTGCCGGGTTCCCCGATGGACTGCGCGGCCATGACGCCCACGGCCTCGCCGATGTTCACGGGGCGGCCTGTTGCCAGATTCCGTCCGTAGCAGCGCGCGCAGACGCCGCGGCGGCTTTCGCAGGTCAGGACCGAACGGACCAGGACCTTCTCGACCTCGGCGTCTTGGATGGCCTTGGACATCGCCTCGTCGATGATCTCGCCGCCCTTGACCAGCACCTTGGCGGTCAGGGGGTGGAGCACGTCGTCCAGCGGCACGCGACCGATGATCCGCTCGGACAGCTGGGTCTTGACCTCGTCGCCTTCGGTGATGGCCGAGACCTCGATGCCCTGCCTTGCCCCGCACTCGTCCTCGGTGATGACCAGGTCCTGGGCCACGTCCACGAGGCGGCGGGTGAGGTACCCGGCGTCGGCCGTCTTGAGCGCGGTGTCGGCCAGGCCCTTGCGCGCGCCGTGGGTGGAGATGAAGTACTCCAGGACCGTCAAGCCTTCCTTGAAGTTGGACTTGATGGGGTTCTCGATGGTCTCCTGCCCGGTGAGCTTCTTCTGCGGCTTCTGCATCAGGCCGCGCATTCCGGACAGCTGCTTGATCTGTTCGCGGGAACCGCGGGCGCCGGAATCGGCCATCATGTAGATGGGGTTGAATCCCGCCTGGTCCTTGGCGAGCTTGTCGAAGAGGATGTTCGCGACTTCCGAGGTCGCGTGCGACCACGTGTCGATGACCTGGTTGTAGCGTTCGCCGTCGGTGATGACGCCGTTGTCGTAGAGGTCCTGGAGGTTGTCGACCTTCTTCTGGCCTTCCTCGACGATCTTCCACTTCTCGTCGGGGATGAGCATGTCGCCCAGTCCCACCGAGGATCCCGAACGGGTGGCCCAGAAGAATCCGGTGGACTTCAGGTTGTCCAGGAATTCCACGGTGCCGTTGTTGCCCGTGCGGCGGTAGATCTCGCCGATGACCACACCAAGCTGCTTCTTGGACATCGTCTCGTTGACGAAGCCCATGGCCTTGGGGGTGATCTGGGAGAACATGGCGCGACCGGCGGTGGTCACGATGTACTTGTCCTCGTAGCGGAACCGGATCCATTCGTGGACGCGCATCGCCTCGCCGTTCACGGCCTGTTCCACTTCCAGGGGAAGCCCGAACGCGCGCAGCCCCTGGATCACCTTCGGGTCCTCCGGCTTGGGGCCGTAGGGCTTGGTCAGGTAGTAGGCTCCCAGCACCATGTCCTGGGATGGGATCGTGATCGGAGCGCCCGAGGCCGGGTGCAGAAGGTTGAACGCGGACAGCATGAGGATCCGCGCCTCGAGCTGGGCTTCGAACGAAAGCGGCAGGTGGACGGCCATCTGGTCGCCGTCGAAGTCGGCGTTGAACGCCGCGCAGACGAGCGGGTGCAGGCGGATCGCCTTGCCTTCCACCAGGATGGGGTAGAAGGCCTGGATGCCCAGGCGGTGGAGCGTCGGTGCGCGGTTGAGGAGCACCGGATGGTCCTGGATGATCTCTTCCAGGATGTCCCAGACCTCGGGCTTCTCCTTCTCGATGTACTTCTTGGCGCTCTTGACCGTGTGCGCGATGCCGCGCTCCTCCAGCTTCTGGATGATGAACGGCTTGTAGAGTTCCAGCGCCATGCTCTTGGGCAGGCCGCACTGGAACAGGCGGAGCTCCGGTCCCACCACGATGACGGAACGTCCGGAGTAGTCGACGCGCTTGCCCAGCAGGTTCTGGCGGAAGCGGCCGTTCTTGCCCTTGAGGAGTTCCGAGAGGGACTTGAGGGGACGGCGTCCTTCGCCCTTGACGGAAACCGTCCGGCGGCCGTTGTCGAACAGGACGTCCACGGCTTCCTGCAGCATGCGCTTCTCGTTGCGCAGGATGACCTCGGGGGCCTTGATGTCGATGAGCTTCTTCAACCGGTTGTTGCGGTTGATGACGCGTCGGTACAGGTCGTTGAGGTCCGAGGTGGCGAAGCGTCCGCCTTCCAGCGGGACCAGCGGGCGCAGGTCGGGCGGAATGACGGGCAGCACGTCCAGCACCATCCACTCGGGGCGGTTCAGCGACTTGCGGAACGCTTCCACGATGCGCAGGCGCTTGAGGGTGTCCAGCTTGCGCTGGACGGAGGTCTCCACCTTCACCCGGGCGCGCAGGTCGCGGGAGAGGTGCTCCAGATCCAGCTCGGCGAGCATCTGCTTCACGGCCGGAGCGCCCATCTTCGCGTCGAACTCGCGACCTTCGTCCTCGAGCTCGATGTGCTCGTCCTCGGTCAGGAGCTGGCCGCGCTTGAGCTCGGTGTTGCCCGGATTGAGGACCAGGTAGGACTCGTAGTAGATCACCCGCTCCAGGTGGGTGATGCTCATGCCCAGCATCTGTCCGATCATGGACGGCAGGCTCTTGAAGAACCAGATGTGCACGACGGGCACGGCCAGCTCGATGTGGCCCATGCGCTCGCGGCGCACCTTGGAGTGGGTCACTTCCACGCCGCAGCGGTCGCAGACCACGCCGCGGTAGCGGATGCGCTTGTACTTGCCGCAGGAGCATTCCCAGTTCTTGACCGGTCCGAAGATCTTTTCGCAGAAAAGACCGTCCTTCTCGGGCTTGAACGTGCGGTAGTTGATGGTCTCCGGCTTGGTCACCTCACCGAACGACCAGCTCCGGATGATCTCCGGGCTGGCCAGCTGGATGGAGATGGCTCCTGTGTCGGGAATGGCGCTCTCGAAAACGGTGGTATTCTCGTTCATCCGGTCCTCCGAATTCCTTTCGCGTCTTCCGGGCTCAGGCCGCCACTTCGCCGTCGGGGGCGAAGCGGACGTCCAGGGCCAGGGCCTGCATTTCCTTGATCAACACGTTGAAGCTCTCCGGAAGCCCCGGCTTGGGCGCGTTGTCGCCCTTGACGATGGCTTCGTAGATCTTGGAGCGCCCCACAACGTCGTCGGACTTCACCGTCAGGAGTTCCTGCAGGGTGTAGGCCGCGCCGTAGGCTTCCAGCGCCCAGACTTCCATTTCGCCGAAGCGCTGGCCGCCGAACTGGCTCTTGCCACCCAGCGGCTGCTGGGTGACGAGGGAGTAGGGGCCGATGGAACGGGCGTGGATCTTGTCGTCCACCAGGTGGCCGAGCTTGAGCATGTACATGTAGCCGACCGTGGTGGCGTTCTCGAGCTGCTCGCCGGTGCGCCCGTCGAAGAGCTTGACCTTGCCGGTCTTGGGCAGGTGCGCCTTCTCCAGTTCGGTTTCGATGTCCTCGAATGTGGCGCCGTCGAACACGGGGGTGGCCACCTGGTAGCCCAGGCTCTTGGCCGCCCAACCCAGCGACACTTCCAGGATCTGTCCCACGTTCATGCGCGAAGGCACGCCCAGCGGATTCAGCAGGATCTGGACGGGGGTGCCGCCCTCGATGAACGGCATGTCCTCGACGGGAACCGTCTTGGAGATGACGCCCTTGTTCCCGTGGCGGCCGGCCATCTTGTCGCCCACCTGCAGGCGGCGCTTCTTGGCGATGTAGACCTTGACCAGCTGGAGGACGCCGGGCTTCAACTCGTCTCCGCGGACGATCTTGTCGATCTCCTTGTCGAGACGATCCTCGTGCTGGCGGATCATCTCCTGGGCGGTCTGGGTGATCTTCTCCACCCGGGCGTTGACGACCTCTTCCTCGCTGAAGCGGGAGGAGGCGGCCACGTCGTCGAAGGACGTGCGGGCAACGAGCTGCCGCGTCCACTTCTTTCCGGCGGCCACCAGGACCTCGGAGGTCGCGGCGTCCTTTACCTCGCCCGAGACCTGGCCTTCCAGGAGCTCCCCGAGCTTGCGGTCGCGGGCTTCGCGGATCTCCTGGATCTTGAGCCCGATCTCGGACTTGATCTTCTCGATGCGGTCCTTGTCGGCCTTCTTGGACTTCTTGTCCTTCTCCTTGCGGGAGAAGACGCGCGTCTCGATGACGATGCCCTTCATGCCCGGAGGGGCCTTGAGCGAGCTGTCGCGGACGTCCAAGGCCTTCTCGCCGAAGATGGCGCGCAGGAGCCGCTCTTCCGGGGACAGTTCGGTTTCCCCCTTGGGGGTCACCTTGCCCACCAGGATGTCGCCGGAATTGACCTCGGCCCCGACGCGGATCACGCCCATCTCGTCTAGGTTGCCGATGGCGTCCTCGCCGACGTTGGGGATTTCCCGCGTCAGCTCCTCGGGTCCGCGCTTGGTGTCGCGGACCTCCATCTCGTACTCCTCGATGTGGATGCTGGTGAAGGTGTCCTTGACCAGCAGCTCCTCGGAGATGATGATGGCGTCCTCGAAGTTGTATCCGTTCCAGGGAAGGAACGACACCAGGATGTTCTTGCCCAGGGCCAGTTCGCCGTGGTCCGTGGAGGCGCCGTCCGCGAGGGGCGTGCCCTTGACCACCTTCTGGCCCAGCGAGACGATCGGCTTCTGGTTGATGACCGTGTCCTGGTTGGAACGGCGCATCTTGCGCATGTCGTAGACGTCGAATTCCGGCATGTCCAGGAAGTCGTCGTCGCGAAGCGGGCCCTTGTCGCGGCGCACCACGACGCGGGTGGCGTCCACCCGATCCACCACGCCGGGGTTCTTGGCGAGGATCATGGAACCGGAGTCCAGGGCCGAGCGGGCCTCGAGGCCGGTCCCGACGACCGGTGCCTCGGAACGCAGCAACGGCACGGCCTGGCGCTGCATGTTGGAACCCATGAGCGCGCGGTTCGCGTCGTCGTGCTCCAGGAACGGGATGAGACCGGCCGCCACCGAGACCAACTGGCGGGGAGACACGTCCACGTAGTGGATGTCCTCCCTGCGAACCAGCGGGAACTCGCCCTGCTGGCGGGCGATGACCGTGTCGTCGCGGAAGTGGCCGTCCTCGGTGACCGGCGTGTTGGCCGGCGCGATGATGAAGTTGTCTTCCTTGTCGGCCGTCAGGTAGTCGATCCGGTTCGTCACCTTGCCCGCCACCACCTTGCGGTAGGGCGTCTCGATGAAGCCGTACTCGTTGACCCGCGCGTAGGTGCTCATCGACGAGATCAGTCCGATGTTCGGACCTTCGGGCGTCTCGATGGGGCAAAGGCGCCCGTAGTGCGTGTGGTGCACGTCGCGCACTTCGAAACCGGCGCGCTCCCGGGTCAGTCCGCCCGGGCCCAGCGCGGAAAGGCGGCGCTTGTGGGTCAGTTCCGCCAGCGGGTTGGTCTGGTCCATGAACTGCGAGAGCTGGCTCGAACCGAAGAAGGTGGCGATGACCGCGTTGATGGTGCGGGCGTTCACCAGGTCCTGGGGCGTCATCTCCTCGGTGTCCCGCAGCGACAGCCGCTCGCGGATGGTGCGGCTCATGCGCGTGAAGGCCACCGTGAACTGGTTGGCCAGGAGTTCGCCGACGGACCGCGCCCGGCGGTTGCCCAGGTGGTCGATGTCGTCGATGTAGGGGACCGATTCCTTGCCGTCCTTGTCGCGGATCTTCCCGTTGAAGAGCCCCGAGAGGTAGCGCATGATCGCCAGGAAGTCTTCCTTGGTCATGGTGCGCGTCTTCATCGCGACGTCAAGGTTCAGGCGGCTGTTCATGCGGTAGCGTCCGACCTCTCCCAGGTCGTAGCGCTTCTCGTCGAAGAACATGCGCAGGATCAGCTGGCGGGCCGTGTCCGTGTTGGGCGGGTCCCCCGGCCGGATGACGCCGTAGATTTTCTGCAGCGCGTCCTCTTCCCCGGTGGTGGGATCCACGTCCAAGGTGTTGTGGAGGACCGGATCGGACTCGATGTCGAGGTCGACGATCTTCACCGACTTGATGCCGGCCTTCCCGATGCTCGCGATCATGTCCGAGTCCAGGAGCGAGTTCGCCTCGACCAGGACCTCGCCGTCGGCGGTGACGGCGTCCGCGGCCAGCACCTTGCCGGCGAGTTCGTCGGACAGGTCCACCTTGGCGATGGGGTAGAACAGGGCGAGGATCTCCTCGTTCGTCTGCCAACCGATGGCCCGCAGCAGGATGGTCGCGGGGAGCTTGCGGCGACGGTCGATGTTGATGTACATCGCGTCGTTGACGTCCAGCAGGAACTCCACCCAGGACCCGCGGTAGGGGATGATGCGCGCCTTGAGGAGGCGCTTGCCGTTGGGGTGGAAGTCCTCGTCGAAGGACACGCCGGGGCTGCGGTGCAGCTGGCTCACCACGACGCGCTCGGCGCCGTTGATGATGAATGTGCCGTTTTCCGTCAACAGCGGGATGTCCCCGAAGTAGACGTCGTTGGTGATCTTCTCCTGGAACTGCTTCTCGTCGCCCTCGGTCTTGTAGACGTTGAGGGAGAGCGTGGCGCGCAGGGGAGCGGCGTAGGTCATGCCGCGTTCCTGGCACTCCGGGATGGAGTACTTGGGCACACCCAGGGAGTAGCCGTCGTATCCCAGCTCGTAGTTCCCCTTCACGTCCGAGATCGGGAACGTTTCGCGGAACACCGCCTCGAGTCCCTCGTCGGCCCTTTCCCTCGGCAAGGTCCCGATCTGCAGGAACCTGTTGAAGGATTCCACCTGGACCTCTAAGAGGAAGGGGATCTCCATCGAATACTTGCTTTTCGCGAAGTTTCTGCGTTCCGTCATCGACCGCCTCGCCTCGTGGGAGTCAAACAATGCCGCAAAGCCGACCGCGTCCGCGGCCGGCATCGCCAAAAAACGAAAGGCCTTGTGCGTCGCCCGCGCGACGGGCCAAGGCTTTGGATGTGTGCTTGGAGAAAGGCACCCTTACTTCAGGGCGACCTTGGCTCCGGCTTCTTCCAGCTTTTTCTTGAAGGTCTCGGCGTCGGCCTTGGCCACGGCCTCCTTCACGGTCTTGGGAGCGCCGTCGACGAGGTCCTTGGCCTCCTTCAGGCCCAGGCCGGTGATCTCGCGAACCACCTTGATGACGCCGATCTTGTTGGCGCCGGCTTCGGAGAGGACGACGTCGAATTCGGTCTTCTCTTCTTCGACGGGAGCGGCGGCTGCGGCCGGAGCGGCGGCCATGACGACACCGCCGGCTGCGGCTTCCAGACCGTGCACTTCCTTGAGGTATTCGGAGAGGGCGCGGGCCTGGGCCAGCGACAGGGCGACGATCTTGTCGCCCAGAGCAACGATTTCAGCGGCGTAGGACTTGGTCTCGGACATGGTGGATTCCCCTGTGGATGGATGGATGGTGAAAGTTCAGGCGGCTTCTTCGAGGCGCTTGACGAGGGCCTCGACTTGGCTCGCGAGTTGGGAGCCGGGTCCCTTGATGAGACCGACGAGCGTCGCGCCGGGAGA
>Ga0302319_10013038_pt1 | contig 15615 bp, 15 predicted proteins | sample Bog_T0_2_FD_203319 | JGI IMG/M metagenome (GOLD analysis project Ga0302319, IMG submission 203319) | Peat permafrost microbial communities from Stordalen Mire near Abisko, Sweden - Bog_T0_2 | ecosystem: Environmental > Terrestrial > Soil > Wetlands > Peat | place: Sweden: Abisko, Stordalen Mire...
CAAGACAACGGCCGGCCAATCCAACATTCCCGCCGCCCGGATTCGCTGTGGCGACTTCTCACCGGAGGCGCCGATGCTTTCTGTACTGTCGATTACGTTCCCCATCTTCCTGCTCATCGCTGTCGGCTTCGTCGCCGCCAAAACCGACATCGTGACGGCGGGGAATATTCGCGGCATCGGCGTCTTCGTTATCCGTCTGGCCCTGCCGGCCATGCTGTTTCGAGCGCTCTCCCAGCGGCCGTTCATGGCGCTGCTCGACGCCCGCTATCTCGGCGTCTACGCCGCGGGTTCGCTGGCGGCTTTCGCGCTGGTGTTTTTTGGCGCGCGCCTGATCGGCAAGCGGGGCCTGGCCGATTCCGCGATCATGGGGCTCGGCAGTTCCACCTCCAACAGCGGCTTCATCGGCTATCCGATCGCGGCCTACGCGATCGGCCCGGACGCGCTCGTCGCCGTGTCGTTGACGATGCTGGTCGAGAACCTGGTGATGATCCCGATCGCGCTCGGCATGGCCGAGAGCGAGGCGCGCGCCTCCGAGCCGCTGCACAAGATCCTGCTGTTCGTGTTGCGGCGGCTCACCCGCAATCCGATGATTCTCGGCATTCTCGCCGGCTGCGCCGCTTCGATCGCCGGCTGGCTGCCGCCGGCGCCGGTGCAGCACGCAATCGATCTGCTGGCCGACGCCTCGACCGCCGCCGCGCTGTTTTCGATCGGCGGCGTGCTGGCGGGATTGCGCCTGACGTCGATCGGGTGGGATACCGCCGCCATCGTCGGGCCAAAACTCTTCATCCATCCGCTGGCGATCTGGGCGGCGTGTCATATCCTGCCTGCGCCGTCGCCGATCTATCAGAAGGCGATGCTCGTCTTCGCCGCTTCGCCGATGCTCTCGGTCTACGCCCTCATTTCCCAGCCCTACGGCCTGCAAAAACGCTCGGCCGCCGCGCTCCTGGGCGCGACGACGCTGTCGTTCCTGACGCTGACGGCGCTGTTGGCGTTGTTCTGAGAGGCAAGCGGGACGGGAGCGTTTGGCCTCCCGGCTCGCGCCTCTCTATTCCAGATTCGTATGTCGCGCCCGCATCGTTTCCGATGTCTCGTCAAAGCGCGGGCGGAGTTTCAGGATCACCAGTTCGAAGAAGATCATCTGCGCGGTCTCGAACAGCGAGCCCATCGGCAGCACCGAGAGTTCGCCGGCCTGATCGTCGGCCATCGTCTGCGCGGGGATGATCGTCACGACATCGACCTCGCGCGCGAGCGCTGCTCCGGGTTGCGCGGTGATCAGCGCGGTGCGGGCGCCCGCCTTGCGCGCGACGCGAACGAGAGCCTCGGTGGTGGCGAGATAGCCGGGGCCGGCGGAGACGAACAGCAGATCGCCGGGTCCGACCGGCGGCGTCGTCATGTCGCCCCACACCGCGACGTCGCGGCCCATGTGAAACAGCCGCATCGCGAAGCCGCGCGTCTGCAAGCCCTCGCGCCCCAGGCCGAACAGCACGATCCGCTTGGCGGCGACGATCTCCTCGATCAGCGCGTCGGCGGAATCGTCGGGAAGCCGCGCGAAGGTCTTGGCGAGATCGTTCAGCGCGCCTTTGGCGAGTTCTGACAGGCTCTCGGTCATTTGGTCGTTCTCCCTGATTCCCGGTTTTCAGACCGATTTTCTCTCCACGATCGGGCATTCGACCTTGAGTTGCTGCGGGCGCGCGCCCGGCTGGTCGATGGCGTCGAGCAGGATTTCGGCGGCGAGCGCGCCCATCTCGAGATGCGGCAGCAGCACCGTCGTCAGCGGCGGATGGAGGTATTGCGCGATTTCGCGATCGTCATAACCCATCACGGCGACATCGTCGGGAACGCGCAACTCGAGCTCGCGCAAGGCGTCGTAACAGCCGATCGCCATCAAGTCGTTGGCGCAGAAGATCGCCGTCGGCGGAACCGGCAGACGCATCAGTTCGTGCGTCGCCTCGTAACCCGACTGCGGCTGCCAGTTGCCCTCGCGCGCCAGATCGGGGTCGTAAGGCAGATCCGCCGTCGCCAACGCCTGCCGATAGCCCTTGAAACGCTTGCGCGAGGCTTCCATCGTCGGTTCGCCGTTGATGTAACCGATGCGCTTGTGACCGGTTCGGATCAGATGCGCGGTCGCGCTGTGCCCGCCAGCGACTTCGCCGGGCACGACCGACGACAGGCTCGCGTCGGCGACGCGGCAGTTGAGCAGCACGGTCGGCACGTCGGGGAGCCCCTTGGGGACGTGGATCTGTCGGGTGTTGATGGTGGCGTAGATGAGTCCCGCCGGCGGCTGAGACGCCAGTTGCGCCAGCGCGGCGCTCTCCATGTCGGCGTCGCCGCGCGTCGCCATGATGTTGACCGTGAATCCGCGCTCCCAGGCCTTTTCGCGCACGCCATCGAACGCGATCGCCGTCCACGGGTCGGTCGAAATTTCGTCGCAGATGAAAGCGATCGCCTGAGCGCGCTGCGGGGTCGAGGCGCTGACCCTGCGGCCCGGCCGATAGCCGAGCTTCGCCGCCGCCCGGATGACGCGATCACGCGTTTCCGCCGAAAGACGCGCGCCGTCGGCGCGATTGAGCACGAGCGACACCGTCGTTTGCGAAACCCGCGCCACGTTGGCGACGTCGACCATCGTGGGCCGACCCGTGGCGCGCGCATTCTCGACGCGCTCCCGGGGCGAACCGCGTTTCGACTCGCGGCGGCCGCTCAGTTCTTGCATCTCCGCCCTTCCGTCCGTTCGCGTGCAAATATTATTCGCAACACAACATCTTGAATGTAATAGCTGATACCGGCAAATGCAAATATTTTCGAAACGCAATTGACAAATATTAGCAACGGTGGGAGCTTGCGCGCGAGCTCGCAACGTCCAATCCAATGGCGACGAGCAACGGGCCGGACGTTCCTCAAATTGAGGGCCGGAATTGGCAGCAGAGGCGCGACGCTCGCGCCTCCTGAGGAGGAAAGCAAATGTTCACGAATCGTCGCAGATTCTTGGTCGGCTCACTTGGCGCCATATCGACGCTGACCATCTGGCCCGCCTTCGCGGCCGTGCCTATGCTGAAAAAAAAGGACGCCTACAAAGTCGGCTTCGCCCAAACCGAGAGCAACAACCCCTGGCGCCTCGCGCAGACCGCGAGCATGCAGGACGAAGCCAAGAAGCGCGGTTGCCAGCTCGTCTACACCGACGCCGCCGGGTCCGCCGCCAAGCAGGTTGCCGACGTCAACAGCATGATCGCTCAGGGCGTGGACTTCATCTTCCTCGCCCCGCGCGAGGAGAAACCGCTGATTCCCGCGGTCATGGCCGCCAAGAAAGCCGGTATTCCGGTGCTGCTGATCGACCGCAGCGTCGATCCCTCGCTCGCCAAGGCCGGCGAAGACTATCTCGCCTTTGTCGGATCGAACTTCATCCTGGAAGGCCAGCGCGTCGCGGAATGGACGATCAAGCAGACGGGTGGCAAGGGCAAGGTCATCGAACTCGAAGGCTCGATCGGCGCTTCGCCCGCCAACGATCGCAAGAAGGGCTTCGACGACGCGATCAAGGCCAACGCTCCCGGCATTACGATTCTTGCCAGCCAGTCCGGCGACTTCGCCCGCGACAAGGGCCGTCAGGTCGCCGAGACGTTGCTGCAGGCGCATCCCGACGCGACGATCATCTACGCCCACAATGACGAGATGGCGCTCGGCGCGATTTCGGCGATCGAGGCGGCCGGCAAGGTCCCGGGCAAGGACATTCTCATCGTTTCGATCGACGGCGAGAAGGATGCGGTGCAGGCGATCATTGACGGCAAGATCGGCTGCACCTGCGAATGCAGCCCGCACTTTGGGCCGAAGGCGTTCGACATCCTCTATTCCTACGCTAACGGCGACAAGATCGAGCCGGTGATCATCAATCCCGACCGGTTCTTCGACGCCAGCAACGCCAAAGAGATGTTGGCCACGGCGTTCTGAGGTTCGCTGCGCGCTTGACGAAATCTCTCCCGCCGGTTTCGATCCGGCGGGAGAGCCTAGTCGGGCTGAGCCCAAATTTGACGCCATGTGAAGGCCAGCTATGTCGCCTAACGGTCCGCTGCTTGTCATGCGAGATATCGACAAGCGCTTTCAGGGGGCGAACGCGCTCGTCGGGGCGCAGCTCGAGGTGCAGGCCGGCGAGATCATGGCTGTCGTCGGCCAGAACGGCGCCGGCAAGTCGACGTTGATCAAAGTGCTGACGGGCGCCTACAAACGCGACGGCGGGACGATCCTGTTCGACGGTCAGCCGATCGATTTCGCCTCGCCGCAGGCCGCCCAGCGCGGCGGAATCAGCACCATCTACCAGGAGATCAATCTGGTCCCGTTCCGCTCCGTGGCCGAGAACATCTTTCTCGGCCGCGAACACAAGCGCTACGGGTTCCTCGATTGGAAGCGCATGAACGCCGAAGCGGCCGAGTTGTTGGCGCGTTTCGCCGTCGATATCGACGTCCACCGTCCGCTCATGGAATTCAGCACGGCGATCCAGCAAATGGTCGCCATCGCCCGCGCCCTGTCCTTCAAGGCGCGGCTGGTCATCATGGACGAGCCGACCTCGTCGCTCGACGAACGCGAAGTCGCGGTGCTGTTCGACGTTATGCGACAATTGCGCGCCCAGGGCGTCGGCGTGATCTTCATCACTCACCGCCTCGACGAGCTGTTTCAGGTGTGCGACCGGGTCACGGTGATGCGTGACGGGCGAACCGTCGCGACGAGCCGGATGGCCGACGTCGACAAGCTGCGTCTGGTCGCCTCCATGCTGGGGCGCGATCTGGAGGCGGTGCGCGAGGGCTCGACAGGCTTCTCGGCCGCGTCGGGCGGCGCGGGCGAAGAAGTGCTCAGCGCCAACGGGCTGCATATCGGCCGCAAGGTGCGCGGGGCCGGGGTCGAGGTGAAGGCGGGTCAGATCGTCGGTCTCGCCGGCCTGCTCGGTTCGGGGCGAACCGAGGTGGCGCGCGCGATATTCGGCGCCGATCCCCCCGGCGCCGGAAACATCCGCCTGATGGGCCGCGACGTTGCGCCGCGCGAGCCGGCCGAGGCGATTGCGCTCGGCGTCGGCTATTGCAGCGAGGACCGCAAGGCGGACGGCATCATTCCGGACATGTCGGTGCGCGAAAACATCACGCTGGGCATTCTTCCGCTGCTGACGAAATTCGGCGTCGTCGACGAAGCGCGCCAGCGCGAGATCGTCGATCGCTTCATGTCGCGACTGGCGATCAAGGCCTCCAGCGCCGAGCAGAAGATTCGCGAGCTGTCCGGCGGCAACCAGCAGAAGGTGCTGCTCGCGCGATGGCTGTGCATGGATCCCAAACTGCTGATCCTCGACGAGCCGACGCGCGGCATCGACGTCGGCGCCAAGGCGGAGATTCAATCCCTCATCCGCGAACTCGCCGACCAGGGTCTGGGCGTGCTGATGATTTCTTCGGAACTCGAAGAGATCATCGAGGGCGCGGACCGGGTGTTCGTCCTCAGCGACGGACGCACCGTCGCCGATTTCCCGCACAGCGCGGTGAACGCGGCGGCGATCATGGCGGCGATGGCGCATGACGCCACGGCGACCGTCCCGGGAGTCGAACATGACTGACGCTCCGACGATATCGACGAAGGGCGCCCGGTTCGATTTCGCCTCTTTCTTCCGGCGTTATGCGGCGGTCGCGGCGCTCGTCGTGCTGCTGGCGTTCAATTTCGCCGTGACGCCGAACTTCGCGAGCTGGCAGACCTTGAACGTCAACATGACGCAGGTGGCGACGATCGTCATCGTCTCGGTCGGCATGACGTTGGTGATCGCGACCGGCGGCATCGACCTCTCGGTCGGCTCGTTGATGGCGATATCGGGCGCTCTGGCGCCGCTGATCTTCCTCAGCGCGTTCGGGCGGGCCTATCCGCTGCTCGGCGATCTCTTGGCGTTTGTGATCCCGGTGGCGGTCGCGGGCCTGTTCGGCGCGTTCAACGGCTGGTTCATCACCCGGTTCAAAGTCCAACCGATCGTCGCGACCCTGGTTCTGTTCATTGCCGGCCGCGGCATCGGTCAGGTCATGACCAACGGCAATCTGCAAGTCTTCAAGAATCCGATCTTTCAGTTCGTCGGCCTCGGGCGCATTTTCGGCGTGCCGTTTCAGGTCGTGATCATGCTGATCCTGGTCGCCGCTGCGGCATGGACGTTGCGGCGGACCCTGTTCGGCCGCCAGGTCCTGTCAGTGGGCGGCAACGAACGGGCGGCGCGGCTGGCGGGCGTGCCGGTGGCGTCCGTCAAGCGCTGGGTCTATGCGGTCAGCGGTCTTTGCGCGGGAATCGCGGGGCTGGTCGTCGTGTCGATCAATTCGTCGAGCGACGCCAATCTCGTCGGACTCGGGATGGAGCTCGACGCGATCGCCGCCGTCGCCGTCGGCGGCACCCCGTTCACCGGCGGGCAGGCGAGCGTGGTCGGGACGCTGCTCGGCGCGCTGCTGATCCAACTCGTGCGCTACACTCTGCTCGCCAACGGGGTGCCCGATGCGGCCGCGTTGGTGGTCAAGGGCGCGATCATCGCCGGGGCAGTGTGGTCGCAGCAGCGAGGGCAGACGTCATGAGCGCGCAAACGGCGCCATCGGCGCGGACCCCCCGATCGAGCGTGACCGCCTGGATCTCGCAGCAGCGCGTGATGGTCGCGCTCGCCTTGCTGATCGGGTTCGGCGCGCTGCGTTACGAGCATTTTCTCGGCGCCTACAATGTGTTGAGCGTGCTGCGCTACAATTCGATGTTCGCGCTGACCAGTCTCGGCATGACCTTCGTCATCATGACCGCGGGCATCGACCTCTCGGTCGGCACGACCGCGGCCTGCGCCAGCGTCGTCTCGGCGATGCTGTCGTCCTACGGCCTCGTTCCCGGCCTGCTCGGCGGCCTCGCCGTCGGCCTCGGCGTTGGCGTTCTCAACGGATTCATGGTCGTCAGGCTCCGGCTGGTGCCGTTCATCGCCACGCTCTCCGGCATGCTGGTCGCCAGCGGCACGGGTCTGCTGCTCGCCCACAACCAGTCCGTGTCGGTCTCTTACGACACCGATTTCACCTGGCTCGGCCAGGGCGATTGGCTCGGCTTCCCCACGCCCGCCTGGATCGCGTTGGCCGCCTATATCTACGGCTCGATCGTCCTCAACTACACCCCGTTCGGCCGGCATGTGCTCGCCGTCGGCGGCAACGAGGAGGCCTCCCGGCTGATGGGCCTGCCCGTCAATCGGGTGACGTTCCTCACCTATGTGCAGTCGAGCGTGTTCGCGAGTCTGGCCGGCGTCATCCTCGCCGCGCAGTTCGGGGCGGGACAACCGGCCGAAGGCGTCGGCTGGGAGCTGTTCTCGATCGCGGCCGTGGTGGTCGGCGGCACCTTGCTGACCGGCGGCGCCGGCTCGGTGGCGACGTCGCTGGCGGGCGTCATGCTGCTCGGGTTGATCTTCAACGTGCTCAATTTCGAGAACGGCATGGGCTGGATCAGCCTGAGCGCCTATTGGCAATCCGTGGTGCGCGGCGTGTTCCTGATGGTCGTCGTCATGGCGGGTCCGGGAATGGGACTGCGGTTCGCCAGGATCGCGAGATCCAAGAGCGGCTGAAGATTGGTCGTGAGTCGGATCGTCCGCGGCGCAAATGCGGCTCCGCCGGACCGATCCCGCACGATGGCGTTTTCGACTTTGAAGAGATCCGGCCCCGAAAGGGTCGGTTCGGCGCCGTGTTCGGCCCGCTGCCGGCGAGCGCAAACAACGCGCTTTCGCTCCTACCTTCTGGCATTTCCCGCGCCACGCCCTACGTAGGAGGGCCCTCCCTCCCCGGACACCAGCGCAAATGTCTTTCTGGCTCGATATCGGCGACTTCGCTCTCAAAGCCCTGCTCATCGTCGCCGCCATAGGCGGCGTCGCGGCGCTCGTCGCCTTGGCCGCGCGCGGGTCGCGCGAAGAACCCTCGGAGATCGGCTTGCGCTCGCTGGACCAGCGGTATGACGCGGACGAGGCGCTGTTGAAGATGGCGATGCTCGACAAGCGCGGGCGCAAGGCTTTTCTCAAGGCGCGCAAGGCGGCGAAGAAGATCGCCAAACCCGACAAGCGGCTGATTGTGCTGCGCTTCAAGGGCGATCTGGCGGCGAGCGCAGCGGGGCGGCTGGGGCGGGAGGTCGACGCGGCGCTCTCAGTCGCGCGTCCGGGCGTCGACGAAATCGTGGCGCGGGTCGAAAGCCCGGGCGGGACAGTAGCGGGCTACGGGCTGGCGGCGGCGCAATTGCGGCGCTTCGTCGAGCGCAAGATTCAACTCACCGTCTGCGTCGATCAGGTCGCCGCGAGCGGCGGCTATATGATGGCGTGCGTCGCCGATAAAATCGTCGCCGCGCCGTTCGCGCTGGTCGGCTCGATCGGCGTCGTCGCCCAGGTTCCCAATCTCAACCGGCTGTTGAAGAAGAACGACATCGACTTCGAGGAGATCACGGCGGGCGAGTTCAAACGCACCGTGTCGATCTTCGGCGAGATCACCCCGGCGGGTCGCGAACATTTTCAGGGCAAGCTCGACGCCATCCATGGGGCGTTCAAGCGCTTCGTCGCCGCGCGCCGGCCGAGGGCCGACATCGATAAGCTCGGCAACGGCGACGTCTGGCTCGCCTCGGAGGCGCTCGAACTCGGGCTGGTCGACGAAATCTCCACCGCGGACGACTATCTGTTGCGGGCGCGCCCGACCGCGCTGATCTATGAAGTGTTCACGCATCCAAAGTCCGGACGGCTGAAGGCCTGGCTCATGGACGCGGGCTCGTCGCTCGGCGACGCCGCGCGCGCGGCGCTGACGCGCCTCGGTTCCCCGCCGCTGACCTGAGTGGCTTCGCCGCGACTGTCGTCGAAACCGAATCCCGGGGGGTGAAGATGAGCAAGACTTTCGCTTCGGCGGCTCGCGAGGTCCCGGTCTGATGAAGCTCTACGGCTATTTCCGCTCCTCCGCGGCGTGGCGGCTGCGCATCGCGCTGGCGCTCAAAGGCGCGGCCTACGACAACGTATTCTGCCATCTGCGCAAGGGCGAGCAGCGCGATCCCGCCTATCTCGCGCTCAACCCGCAGGGGCTGCTGCCGACGCTGCAGCTCGACGACGGGACCGTGCTGACGCAGTCGCTGGCAATCCTCGAATGGCTGGAGGAAACCCACCCGGAGCCGGCGATCCTGCCGAGGACGGCGCTCGCGCGCGCGGCGGCCAGGGCCTTCGCGCTGGCGATCGCCTGCGAGATCCATCCCGCGCAAAATAGCGGAGTGCTCGAGCGACTGCGCACGGACGCAGGCTTTGACCAGACCCGCGTCACCGCCTGGGCGGCGCGGGTGATCGACGAAGGGCTGACCGCCTGCGAGGCGCTGGTGAGAAATCGCCCGGGCCGCTTCCTGTTTGGCGATACGCCGACGATCGCGGAGATTTGTCTGGTCCCCCAGCTCGGCAACGCCCGCCGCTTCGGCGTCGACGTGACGCGGTTTCCGCGGCTGCTGGCGGCGGAGGCGGCGGCAATGGAACTGCCGGCGTTTGTCGCAGCCACGCCGCAAAGGCAGCCGGACGCGGAGTAGAGGGTCGAAGCGTTCCCGCGAGCGGGAGAGGGAGTACCGGCCTCACGCCGCCGCTTTGATCGACTCGGCGGTCTTGTCCATGATCTCGCCGATCTGCGCTTCGCTGATGATGAACGGCGGGGTCAGTTCGATGGTGTCGCCGGACATGCGCAGCATGATTCCGGCCTCGTGGAACGAGTGCTCCAACACCTTGTAACCGCGCTCTCCCGGGCCGTCGGCGTTCGGGGCGAGGTCGACGGCGCCGGTCAGGCCGACGCAGCGGATGTCCAGGACGTTGGGCAGGCCCCGCAAACTCATGATCGCGTCGCACCACTTCGGCTCCAGCCCCTTCACGCGCTCGAACTGGTTCTCGTCGCGATAGACGTCCAGCGTCGCCAGCGCGGCGGCGCAGGCGAGCGGGTGGCCCGAATAGGTGTAGCCGTGGAACAACTCGATGGCGTGCTCGGGACCCTGCATGAACGCGTCATAGACCGGCTTACGCACAATGACGCCGCCCATCGGCACTGTGCCGGAAGTGACGCCCTTGGCGAAGGTGATCATGTCCGGGACGACGCCGTAGCGTTCGGCGGCGAAGGCGAAGCCGAGGCGGCCGAACCCGGTGATGACCTCGTCGAAAATCAGCAGTATCCCGTATTTGGTGCAGATCTCGCGCAGCCGCTGCAGATAGCCTTTGGGCGCCGGCAGCACGCCGGTCGAGCCGGCCATCGGCTCGACGATCACGGCGGCGATGGTGCTCGCGTCATGCAGGCCGACGATGCCTTCGAGCGCGTCGGCGAGATGGCCGCCCCATTCCGGCTCGCCCTTGGTGAAGGCTTGATGCTCGCGATTGTAGGTGCTGGGCAGATGGTCGACGCCCGCCAGCAGCGAGCCGAAGAACCTGCGATTGTTGGGCATGCCGCCGACCGAGATGCCGCCGAAGCCGGTGCCGTGATAGCCGCGCTCGCGGCCGACAAGGCGGATGCGCGAGCCGTTTCCGCGCACATTATGATACGCGAGCGCGATCTTGAGCGCGCTGTCGCAGGCTTCCGAGCCCGAATTACAGAAGAACACGTGGTCGAGGTCGCCCGGCGCGAGGTCGGCGATGCGCGAGGAGAGCTGGAACGCCAACGGATGCGCGAACTGGAAGTTCGGCGCGAAATCGAGCTCGGCCGCCTGACGCTGGATCGCTTTCACGATCGAATCGCGATTGTGGCCGGCGTTGCAGCACCACAACGCCGCCGTCGCGTCGAGGATCGGTCGGCCCTCGGGCGTGTAATAGTGCATGTCCTTTGAGCGCGAGATCAGCCGCGGGCGCTTCTTGAAAGCGCGGTTCGGCGTGAACGGGAGCCAGAACGCATTCAAGTCGTTGGGAACGTCCGCGTGCGCGGCGCCGTCGGCGGTGGGCATGGATTCGACTCTTCGGTTATGATCGATTTCTTGAACAATGCCGCCGCGGACTCGCGTTGTCCAGTTGCCGCGCTGTTAGCTGTGTTCTAAATCCTCAACACATGAACGCCCGCGACAGCGATCTCGACGTCGGCGCCCGCTTGCGGGCGCGCCGCCAGCGCGCGGGGCTTTCGCAGCGCCGGCTCGCCGAACTCGCGCAAGTCTCCAACGCGACCGTGTCGCTGATCGAAGCCGAGAAGGCGAGCCCGTCGATCTCGGTACTGAGGCAGATCCTCGCCGCGCTCGACGTCTCGATCGCCGAGTTCTTCGCCGCGCCCGGTCCGTCGAGCGAGAAGATCGTATTCCGCGCCCGCGAACTCGCCGAAATCGCCGGCGGGGCGGTGTCCTATCGGCAGGTCGGCGCCAATCTCGAGGGCCGCTCGCTGCAGATGATCCACGAGCGCTACAAGCCCGGTTCGCAGTCGGGACCGAAGATGATCTCGCATCAGGGCGAGGAGGCGGGACTCGTCATCAAGGGGCGGCTGACGCTGGAAGTTGCGGGCGCGCGCTACGAGCTCGGCCCCGGCGACGCCTATTTCTTCGACAGCCGCAAGCCCCACGCCTTCCGCAACACCGGCGAGGACGAGTTGGTGCTGGTCTCGGCCTGCACGCCGCCGACGTTCTGAAATTCTCGAACATCGCGTCCCTCGTTCGTTGGCGCCATTGTGTTTGGCCAACAGACGAGTGAAACAAAAGTCCAACACGCCGGCTCCGCCGGCAGATCGAGACATCGGGGAGGCACCTGTGCAACTGAACGAAACCCAACGTGTGCCGGCGCCGCAAGCGCAAGTCTGGGGGGCGCTCAACGATCCCGTCATCCTGAAACGCTGCATCCCCGGCTGCCAGAGTCTGGAAATGACTTCTCCCAACGAAATGACCGCGGCGGTGACGATCAAGATCGGTCCGGTCAAGGCGAATTTCACCGGCAAGGTCAATCTCTCAGATCTGAACCCGCCCAACGGCTACCGCATCTCCGGCGAGGGCTCGGGCGGCGTCGCCGGCTTCGCCAAGGGCGGCGCGACGGTGGAGCTCGCGGCCGACGGCCCCGACGCGACCAACCTGCACTATGTCGTCGACGCCCATATCGGCGGCAAGCTCGCCCAACTCGGCTCGCGACTGGTCGACGCCACGGCGAAGAAGCTGGCCGGCGATTTCTTCGAGAATTTTGCCCAGGCGCTCGCGGAAGCGGCGCCGGTTGCGGTCGCAGTCGCGTCGGCGCCCTCGGCGCCGCAGGGATTTGTCGGGCGGCTGATCGCCTGGCTGGAGGGCTTGTTCTCGAGATAAGCCCATGGCGACGCGGCGGGCGCTTTCCTATATGAAGCGCCCAGCCCATGCCGTCGATCGTCGAAACTTTTACCGCTCACGCCGAGGAGCGACTCTATCGCGAGCCGCAGACCCGGCCGCGCGAGCAGCGTCGGCGCGCGCTCGCCGTCGTCGCCACCGCGACGATTTATCTGGCGCTGGTCGTGGCGATCAGCTTCGAAACCCGATTCGTCGCGCCCATCCCGCCGGAACAGGAGATCCCGGTCGAGATCGTCGTGGAACCGCCGCCCCCGCCGCCGCCGCCCGCAGCGCCGCAGGAAAAGCCGCCCGAGTCCAAACCGACGCCGCCGCCTGACCTGACTCCGGCGACTGACGCCCCGCGTTCGGGCGACGCGGAAAAGGACACGGGCGACCAGGAGAAGGAGGCGAAAGCCGCGCCGCCGGCGACCGCCCCAACGCCTGAGCCGACGCCCGACACGCCCCCGGGCGCCGAAGCGCAGGACAAGGCGCCAACCCAGCAGGCGACCACGACGCCCGAGCCGCAGCCGACTGCGCCGCCCGCGCCGCCGTTGCCCATCGCCGAGAGCGATACGCCGCCCCCCGCCCCCCAAGTCGCCAATCTGGAGCCGCCGGCGCCGGGTAAGCCGACGGCGCCAGCGGCGCGCCCCGCCCCGGCGATTCTGTTCCCCTCCGTGCCCGACATCGATTTCGGCGGCGCGGCGATGAAATCGCCGATCTCCGGCGGCCACGCCAAGGCGACCTATCTGACGATGGTTTATGGCAAGATCAAACCGCACTTCCACGTACCCGCGGGCGCCGCCGCCGTGATCGGCCGCAGCTTCGGCGTGGTGGTTTTCTCGGTCGATTCCCACGGCAATCTGGTCAGCCGCTGGATCGCGGAAGAGAGCGGCTCCCACGAACTCGACCGCGCGGCGTTCGACGCCGTGGGCGCGGCGGCCCCATTCCCGCCGCCCGGCGCAGACATGCCGCCGATCCAATGGAAATTCAACGCGAAGCCACTGTAGGCGGCGAAATTGTTCAATGCGTCGCCGACAGATGCGCCTCCAGCGCCGCCTGATCGTTGACCAAGTCCGCGCTCCTGGCGGCGTGGGCGATAGCGCCGCGGTTGAGGATGATCGCTTCGTCGGTGAACGGCAGCACTTTTCGCGGCTTCTGCTCGACGATGATCATCGACAGGCCCTCGCTGGCGAGCTTTTTCAGCGCCGCGAGCAATTCGTCGACGATGATCGGCGCGAGGCCTTCGGTCGGCTCGTCGAGCAACAACAATTTTGGGTTCAGCACCAGCGCGCGGCCGATGGCGAGCATCTGCTGCTCGCCGCCCGACATCTGCCGACCCATGTTGCGGCGGCGCTCGTGGAGGCGCGGGAACATTTCGTAGACGCGTTGCGGCGTCCACGGTCCCGGCGTCGCGACGGCGGTGAGGTTTTCCTCGACCGTGAGCGACTTGAAGATGTTGCGCTCCTGCGGCGTCCAACAAATGCCCGCCAGCGCGCGCTTGTGCGGCGGCAGTTGGGTCAAATCGACGCCGCCGAGAAACACCCTGCCGCCATGGCGCGTGGTGACGCCGACCAGCGAGTTGATCAGCGTCGTCTTGCCGACGCCGTTGCGGCCGAGCAGCGCCAGCGACTTGCCGTCTTCCAGGGCGAACGACAGGTTGGCGATGACGCGCGCTTCGCCATAGCCGGCGGAGAGATTTTCGACGCGCAACAGCTCAGCCATGCGCGTCCTCCCCGAGATAGACCGCCCGCACCCGCGGGTCCTGCGCGATGTCCTTCGGCGCGCCTTCGCACAGCAGGCGACCGGCGACCAGCACGGAAATGCGGGTGGCGAAGTTGAACACCAGATCCATGTCGTGCTCGATCAGCAGGATCGCGACGTCGCCGGGCAGAGCGGCGAGCGCGCGCAAAATATCGTGGCGCTCGTCCTCGGGCACGCCCGCGGCGGGTTCGTCGAGCAACAGCACGCGCGGCTTGCAGGCGAGCGCCAGCGCGATCTCCAGCAGCCGCTGCTTGCCATAGGGCAGGAAGCGCGTCGGCTCGTCCATCCGGTCGATGAGGCCGAAGGTCGTTAGCAGCTCCTCCACCTCTTCGGCGATGTCGCGGCGACCGCCGGCGACGCGCCAGAAATCCGCGCCGCCGTGATGGCGCTCGGAGATCGCCAGCCCGATCGACTCGATCGGGCTCATATCGGGAAACAACTGGTTGATCTGAAAAGTGCGGGCGAGGCCGCGACGCACGCGATCGTAGGAGGCGAGCGCGGTGATGTCCTCGCCGTCGAGCAGCACCGCGCCCTGGCTGGGCTTGATGACGCCGGTGAGCAGATTGATGAGCGTCGTCTTGCCGGCGCCGTTGGGACCGATCAGCGCCTGCCGCGCGCCCGGCGCCAGTTGGAACGAGACGTCGTCGGTGGCGAGGAGGCCGCCGAACTGGCGCACCAGACCGCGCGCCTCGAGAGCCGGGGCGGTCATGCCGAGCCTCCCTGTTTGAGCGAGTTGGGCATGATCGTGCGGGCGGCGCGCAGGACGAGCGCGGACACGCGGTCGCGCCCGGTCAGCACTAGCACGACCAGCAGCAGGCCGATCCAGAACTCCCAATATTGCGGCGTCGCGCTGGCGATGAAATCCCGCAGCACGACGAACAAGGCCGCGCCGATGATTCCGCCATAGAGATAGCCGGCGCCGCCGATGATCAGCATCAGCATCACGTCGGCTGAGCGGTGGAAGTCGAACAGATCGAGCGAGGCGATGGCGGTGGTCTGCGCCAGCAGCGCCCCGGCGACGCCCGCGTAGGCCGCCGAAATCGCGTAGACGCCGATGATGCGGCGATGGGTGGCGATGCCCAGCGCCCCCGCACGCAGCCGGTTCTCGCGCACCGCCGTCAACGACAGGCCGAACGGCGATTGCCGGATCCGCCGCGCCAGCACGAACAACACGAACAGCACGACGAGGCTGTAGAGCGCGGCGTTGCGCTGGCCGGTGAAGCCGATCGGGAACAAGCCCAGCACCTTGCCCATGGTGAATTCGAGGCCGTCGGCGCCGCCGGTCAACCATGACGCGCGATTGGCGATCTCGCCGAACATCAGCGACACGCCGAGCGTCACCATGAGGCGCGTCAGATCCGAACCGCGCAGAAGCAGCGGCGCGGTGACGAGGCCGAGCACGCCGCCGAAAAGCCCGCCGACGAGGAGGCCGAGCGTCGGGTCGTCGAGCCCTTGCGCGGCGAGAATTCCCGCCGCATAGGCACCGACGCCGAGGAACGCCGCATGTCCGAGCGACACCACGCCGGCGAGTCCGAGGATCAAATCGAGCGACAAAGCAAACAGGCCGTTGACCAGAATTTCGTTGATGAGCGAAGCGCGCGAGGG
>Ga0302319_10013039_pt1 | contig 15615 bp, 16 predicted proteins | sample Bog_T0_2_FD_203319 | JGI IMG/M metagenome (GOLD analysis project Ga0302319, IMG submission 203319) | Peat permafrost microbial communities from Stordalen Mire near Abisko, Sweden - Bog_T0_2 | ecosystem: Environmental > Terrestrial > Soil > Wetlands > Peat | place: Sweden: Abisko, Stordalen Mire...
GAGTTCCACGACCAAAGCGGAGTCGAAGGATCTCAAATATCATGTGTTCCTCTAACGCGAACTCGCTACGAATCGACCTCAAACCGGCCTTAAGTAAGCGCCATTCGGGTCAAGTCTCAATATTGGACATTTGTGTACGGTCAGAGGGCAGCGCTTTAGGTTGGCATTGACTGAAAGAAGGCAAAGGAGCATGGCATGCCGCATCCACTGTGAATCGAGTATGAAGGGGCCATTTATCATCGGATGAGCCGCGGGGATCGGCGCGAGGAGATCGTGCGGACGGATGAAGACCGGGAACTGTTCAATCTTGCGAACCAAAACTTTTCGCTTGACGTTTCCAAATCCAGCGAGAATAAGGTTTGCGTAAAGGTGGGAATATTACGGGATCGAGGGAGGGCAACGATCCGGGACCGCGGTCGATGAATTCACACTGGGAAATGGCGAGGGGAAAACGGGGCGCGGCGGCGGTAAAAGCTCTGGCGGGGGTGGGACAACGGGCGGGAACGGAGGGCTCGCTGCGACTTGAATCGTCATTCGCCATATTCCGCAATATCCCAACCCGAACAGCCAACGAATCCACAATCAGAAAACGCAACGCAAACCAACAGATCAAGATATGAAAGCACGCAACGGTAAAGTCGCCAGACTCCCGCCGAGCCTTCAAGGGAAGGTGCTGGTGGCAGGCAAGGAAAGAGGCGAGATCGAAATCCGGGACCAACTCAACGCCCGCCTCGCCGACGGCGAGCCGGGAAACCGCCCCGTGGAATGGCTGAACTCGAACCCCGACGTCATGAAAGTGATGACGGAACAGTTCGACGGCCGGCCGATTACCGAAGGCAACCTCTCGGAATGGCGCGCCGGCGGCTACGAGGAATGGCACATCCTCCACGCCTTCCTCGATGAAACCCGCGTCGTCTCCGAGAACGCCGGGGAGATCGCCGACACCGGCATCTCCTCCGATCACATGCGCATCGTGCTCCTCGCCCAGCACGCCCACCTTTTTCAGAACCTGGGAATCATGCCGAAGGACGAATTCAACCATCGGCTCAATGCGGTCAAAAAGCTGACCGCCTCTATTATGAATATGCAGCGCGCCGAGCTGCAAAAGGCCCGGTTGGAACTCCAGCGCGAACGCTTCGAGCTCCAGCGTGAACGCTTCGAATTCCAGCGCGAGAAGCAGAGGATGAAGTCAGCCGCATCATCCGAGGCTGTCGGGAGAGGCGCTGGCGGCGGTCCAGGAAAGAGCCGAGCCGCCGCCTCCACCTCCGCTCGCGCCGAATCATCCGGCGGCCGCCCACCGGCTCAACCGCGCGTTTCACCCTCCAGCCCATCCATCCTACCCACCGCGGATCCACATGGCGCCAGTAGTGCGGAAAGCGCCGCGCCCCAACTCGCGGCGCCGGCGCCAGATGCGTCGCCTAAGGTCCTATCCAGTCGGATTCACCCTGATGCTCCCGTCACCGATTCACCACACCAACCACACTTCCCCAAGCCGGATTCAGTCGGATTAACCTCGACGCAACCATCCAGGCTCGCCGCATGAATCGGCCGGATTCGGTCGGATTCGCTTCGACTCAGACCCAATCCTCAATTGATGAGGGTTCGAGGACGAGGACGATATCGGACCCCCATCTTATCATCGCGCCGCCGCTTACGCGATCAGCTCGTTGATCACCTTGCCGAAGACGTCGGTGAGGCGGAAGTCGCGGCCGGCGTAGCGGTAGGTGAGCGCTTCGTGATCGAAACCGAGGAGTTGCAGAATGGTGGCGTGGAGATCATGCACGTGGACTTTGCCTTCGGCGATGCTCAGGCCGATTTCATCGGTCGCTCCGTGGACGTAGCCGGGTCGGACACCGCCGCCCGCCATCCAGACGGTGAAGCCGTCATTGTGATGGTCCCGCCCGGCTTTCGAGGTGAGGGGCATTTGCGCGGTCGGGGTGCGGCCGAATTCGCCGCCCCAAATGACGAGGGTATCCTCCAACATGCCGCGGCTCTTGAGATCCTGAAGCAGCGCGCCGATGGCCTGGTCGCAATCGCCGGCGAGGCGCTTCAGGCTATCCTCGATCGAGCTGTGGCTGTCCCACGGCTGGCCGGCTCCGTGCCAGACTTGCACGTAGCGAACTCCGCGCTCGGCGAGTCGCCGGGCCATCAGCATTTGCCGGCCTTGCAAGGTATCGCCATAGAGCTCGCGGATGCTGGCCGGCTCTTTGGCGACGTCAAAGGCATCCGTCGCCTCGGTCTGCATCTGGAAGGCGAGTTCGAGCGACTGGATGCGCGCTTCGAGCTGAGGTTCGGCGGGATGCTGCTGGCGATGCAGTTCATTGAGCCGCTGGATATAGCTGAGCTGTTTGCGCTGCTGGCTCGGCAAGATGGAGTCGTTCCGCAGATCCGCAATCAGCTCGCTGGGCCCGCCTTTTTTGGCGTCGATATGGGCGCCTTGGTAAATGCCCGGGAGGAACGCGCTGCGCCAGTTCGCGCTTTGCGAGACGGGCAAGCCGCCGGGGCACATGACGACGAAGCCGGGCAGGCTTTGGTTTTCGCTGCCGAGGCCGTAAAGGACCCACGCGCCCATGCTCGGCCGGGGCAGGGTGAGATTGCCCGTATTCATCATCATCAGCGCGAGCTCGTGGCTGGGCACATCGCTGAACATCGAGCGGATGACGCAGAGATCGTCGGCATGCTTCGCCACGTTGGGGAAGAGCTCGCTAATCTCGATCCCGCTCTGGCCGTGCTTGCTGAACTTGAAGGGCGATCCCAGGGCGGCGCCGCTGAGGCGCTTGTCCTTGCTCAGGTCTTTCGCGATGCCGAGCGGCTTGCCGTGGAGCTCATTGAGCTTCGGCTTCGGGTCGAAGGTGTCCATTTGCGACGGTCCGCCGTTCATGAAGAGATGGATCACCCGCTTGGCTTTGGCCGGAAACTGCGGAGGACGTGACGCCAGTGGGGAAGCCGCCAGTGGAGAACCGGTGGTGGCGCTGGCCGAGGTGAGGCCGAGGTCGCTCAGGAGGCCGGCCAGGGCCAGGCTGCCGAGGCCGAAACCGCCGCGCATCAAGGCCTGGCGCCGGCTCATCGGCTGTTGGACATGCCGCAGCGCATCGAGAAAATTGGGATTCATAGATTATTCAGGGCGAGAGTGAGGATTCGGCGATGGCCAGGCTTTTAATCGATAAAGAAAAATTCGTTGGTCATCAGGAGCGCCTGGGAGATTTGCTCGAGTGGCTGCAGCTTCGGAGGCGGCGGGGCTTTGAAATCGGTTGGCGCATCCCAGACCGTTTGCGCCTTGGCCGGGAGCTTTTCTCCGTTGCTCAGGAGTTTAATCGAGATTGGCCAGCGGAAACTGTCGGAGGTGGTGGTCTCGCGGCAGTCCACCGCGAAGTCGAGGATCTCGCCGGCGACGAGCTTGACATGCGGCAAGTCGGTTTTGGCGGCGGCGCCGTCGGCGATCCACTCGCCGAGAAGGCTGGATGCCGAGGAGATGACACGAGCGCGCACGCCATCGCCTGTGCCTTGCCGCAATAAGCTGATTTCACCGCCAATGGAGTATTCGCCGGTGCATGGAGCGATCCAGCGCCGGACGGCGGCCTTGCCGAGGCCGGAATCGGGATGCCCCCCGGTGGCGGTGAGGCTGGCAAAACCAGACTTGGGATGCGGGAAAACCCGTCCGCCCTGGTAGCGTTTGGCTTGCTGGTCGAAATACGGGAGCGGCTGGAAAGCCTCGGCGCGCGGGGTGGATGGATCGGCGCTGCCGATGCCATATTGCCAGGAGCCCGGCGCCGTGTCGGGAATCGGATCGAGGTCTGCCGTTTCTTTCATGAACGCCAGCGCCATCGCGGTCTCGTCAGCGGACGGCGCCCGGAGAAAGACGCGGCGATAAAGCCAGGCGATTTCGGCGCCGGCATCGTCCGTGCGGCCAGCGGCGGTGTTGTTTGTAACGCCGGTGGCGGCTTGGTTTGTAACGCCGACGGCGGCTTGGGCCTTTTCGGCGAGAGCGCGCGCCTGGCTGACGATAAACGCATCATTCAGCGCGAAGAGCGCCTGCTGCGGCACCAGGGTCTGCGAGCGCTCCGTGTTGGCGATGTCCGCCGATGGGAAATCGAAGGTCGTGAAGAGCGGATCGGGGTTCACGCGATCGACGATGCCGTAGATGGTGCGCCGGCAACTGAATGGTTCGAGGGAGAGGTTCACGGGGCGTCCGCCGACCGCCGGATCGAGCTGGCCGCTCGTGGCCAGCATGGTGTCGCGCATCGACTCAAAGTCCATCCGCCGGCAATTCGCGCGCCAGAGGAGCTTGTTGTCCGCATCCACGGCAGCGGCTTCCGGACGATCATGGCTGCTCTGCTGATAGGTCTGGGAGAGGACGATGTCGCGCACGAGCCGTTTCGTGGACCACCCGCGCTGCATGAGCGCGGAGGCGAGCCAATCGAGCAATTCGGGATGGCTCGGAGGTTCGGCTTGCAGGCCGAAATCGCCCGGCGTCCGCGCCAGCGGCCGGCCGAGCAGATGCCGCCAGACATGATTGGCCCAGACCCGCGGCGTGAGGGGATTTTCCTCGCTCGTGATTTTCTCCGCCAGCTCGAGCCGTCCGCTCTTATCCTTGGCGAAGGGAGTCTTTTTCGGATCGAAGAGCTGGAGGAAACGGCGATCGACCTTATCGCCCCGACGGGCGGAATCGCCGCGAATGAAAATGGCGGGCGTAATCGGTTGCGCCCGGTCTTTCACCGCCATCGCGCGGGCGGGCGCGCCGGGGTGGGTGGACTCCAGATCGGTGACGGCGGTCTCCAGTTTTTCGAGATCCTTGCGCGCTTTGCCGTTCGTCCGGAACGCCTCGGTCACATCCTTTAGCGAGAAATCGAGCAAGCCGCCGGCGCCGGTGAAGGCCTTCACTACTTCTTTGAGGCCGTCGCTCGGTTCGCTTTTGGCCTGCGCCAGAAGCTTGCCATAGAGCCGCACGAGCGCCTCTTCGTCCGCAGGCTTCGCTTCGCGAATGGCCGCGAGCACGAGAGGATGCACCTCCGGTTTGCCCGCCTGCACGGCGCCCGATTGGATCACGGCCTCAATCACTCCCGCTTTGCCCTCCGGCGGCGCGGCCGCGACGCAGGCCAGCGGGCTGAGGACTGGATCTTCCCGCCACGGGCCGCTGGTTTTCAGCACCACCCATTGCCGATCGAGCGGCGTGAGCGCGGTTTCCATCAGCTTGGACCCGGAGAGGAGCTTGTTCACGGTGGCCGTCTTCTTCACTTCCATCTGGCAAATCGCGTCGAAATAGACCTCGGGTTTGGCCAGCACATCCGCGACGGCCTTGTCCTTGAGCGCCTGGGTAAAATCGGCCACTGCCTGCTGCGCCGCGGCCTTGGCGGTTTCGTAATCGCTCCGCGCCTTGGGATCGGGCTTGGCTCCGGCGAGCGTAATGATAGGGAGATCAGTCAGATCGTCCGTGCTGCCAAAGACGCCGTAGAGCGCGTAGAAATCCGCCGTCGGGATCGGATCGAATTTGTGGTCATGACAGCGCGCGCAGGCGACGGTCAGCCCCATCAGCCCGCGGGTGACCACATCGATCCGGTCATTGATGATCTCGTTGTTCTGCTTGAGAAAGCGCGGCCCCACAGTGAGGTAACCGAGCGCCGCCAGCGTGGGATCTCCCGGGGCCAGCCCGAGCTGATCGGCGGCGATCTGTTCCTGCACGAACCGATCGTAGGGCTTGTCGTTGTTGAAGGCCCCGACCACGTAGTCGCGGTAAGTCCAGGCGAAGGGATAGCGCAAATCCGACGCCGGAAAGAAGTCCTGGGTATCGGCATAGCGCGCGAGATCGAGCCAATAGCGGCCCCAGCGTTCTCCGAAATGGGGAGACGCCAGCAATTCGTCCACTTTGGCCGCCAGCGCCGTATCGGCATCCCTGGCAAAGGCCGCGGCAAATTGATCCAGTTCCTGCGGTGTCGGCGGCAAGCCGGCGAGGTCAAAGTGCAACCGCTTGAGCAAGGAGCGCGCATCGGCGCGCGGCGACCGGGCGAGGCCCTTTTCCTGGAGCTTCGCCGCGACCAGCGCGTCGATGGCCGCCGGGCCATTGGCCAGCGAGGCGGTTTCGGCTTTTGCCACCGGCTGGAAAGCCCAATGGGTGGCGGCCTTCTTGAAGATTTGCACTTGATTCCCGAGCGCGGGGCGGTCGCTCGTTTCCGGGGCGGGCGCCGCCATGACCGGCCATTTCGCCCCCTGGTCAATCCAGGCCCGCAGCACCGCCACCATTTGCTCGGGAAGCTGCTCCTTTTTCGGAGGCATCTCCATATCCGGCTCCAGGTGGGAAACGAAAAGGAGGAGCGGGCTCTCCGTGCTCTTTCCAGGCACGATCGCCGGCCCGTACGAGTCCCCGCCCTGCATGGCCGCCTCCCGCGAGTCGAGGCGCAGCCCGCCCTTCTGCTTCTCCGGGCCGTGGCACGAGACGCAATACTGCGAGAGAATGGGATGGATATCGCCGAAGTATTGCACCGTCCGTTTTACCGGCTCCGGGAGCGCCGAAGCGTCCGGCAGCGCCATCTTGGTGGGAGCGGCCCACGCCGTCGCGGCGCCCACGGAAACGACAAGGGCGCCAAAGAACTGAAATCGAAGCGGCGAGGTCATGAGAAATGGTGCAATGAAGAAAGCTCGAAGGCGGAGAGGCCTTAGAGCATATTCGCCGCTCGGCGCCAGAGAAAGGCGGCGGATATTGCCCGAAAATGGCTTGCGGACCTGTGAAGGGGAGAGAAAGTCACGGAGAACCGCTCGCGCAAGCCGTGGTCGATAGCCCCAATGGGAAATCCCGAACAAGACAACGACCCCCCATGTCCACGTCGCAGACATCTGAAAAGGCCTCGTTTTTCGCCACCACCCGCTGGTCGGTGGTGCTGGCCGCGCGGGACCGGGGCGGGCGCGATGCCGCGACGGCGATGGAAACCCTTTGCGGAACGTACTGGCACGCGCTGTATGCGTATGCGCGGCGGCACGGATTGTCGCCCCACGACGCCGAAGACGCTACCCAAGGGTTCTTTGGGCGACTGCTGGAAAAGGACTATTTGCAAGCAGTGCGCAGTGAACGAGGCCCGTTCCGGGCATTCTTGCAGATGGCCTTCAAACGCTACCTGGCGAAGGAGCGGGATCGCACGCTGGCGTTGCGCCGTGGAGCCGGGGCGCCGCACCTGGCTCTCGATTTCCTCGCGGATGAAGCAGCTTGTGCGCAAGATTTGCCGCAGTTGCCCGCGGACGAAATCTTTGAATCCCGCTGGGCGATCGCTGCCTTGGGAGCGGCAATGGCGGCATTGCGAGAGGAGTTTCGCGCCGCTGGAAAGGAGCGCGAATTCGAGGTTTTGAAGGCGGCGCTGAGCGCCTCTCCGGAAGGCAGCTCTTACGAGGAGTTGGCCAAAGCGCTGAATGTTTCCGAGGAAGCCGTGCGAGTCGCGGCGCATCGGTTGCGGAAGAGATTTCGCCACCTTTTTCGCGTGGAGGTGGCGCAAACGGTGGCCAGCCACGAGGACGTCAACGATGAGGTGCGCCATCTGGTGGCGGTGCTGGCGCGCGGATAAAAAAGGACCGGAAGCCGGTAACGCTCTTTCGTTCGTCCGTATAAGGTGGATGAAGACGCCAGATCATGCCCACCGTCACTGTTCACAGTTCCACCTGTCCGCGATGCGCGGCGCCCATTGCGGCGAATGCGCCGGAGGGCTTGTGCACGCGATGCGTGGCGGCGCTGAGCTTGGGGTGCGACACAGCGGTCGATGGCGCCGATGAATGCCCGGCTGCGCCGCCGCTGACGCCGGAGGTGCTGGCGCCGCATTTTCCGCAGCTTGAGATCATCGAATGGCTTGGCCGGGGCGGGATGGGCGTGGTCTACAAGGCCCGCCAGAAATCGCTCCATCGTTTCGTCGCGCTGAAACTGCTGGCCCCGGAACGCGTGACGGACATGCAATTCGCGGAACGCTTCGCGCACGAGGCCCAGGCGCTGGCGGCGTTGAGCCATCCGAACATTGTCACGGTGTATGATTTTGGCCAGGCCGGAGGGTTTTACTTTCTGCTGATGGAATTTGTCGATGGCGTGAATTTGCGGCAGGCGATGAAGGCCGGCCGTTTCACGCCAGAGCAAGCGCTGGCCATCGTGCCGCCCGTGTGCGAGGCGCTGGAATACGCGCACGAGCGCGGCATCGTGCATCGCGACATCAAGCCGGAGAACTTGCTGCTCGGCAAACACGGCGAGGTGAAGATCGCCGACTTTGGCATCGCGAAAATGCTGCATGCGGAGTCTGCCGACATCGGCCTCGCCGAACCTCTACTGGCCGGCACGCCGCAATACATGGCCCCCGAACAGAAGGAGCATGGCGTGACCGACAGTCGCGCGGACATCTACTCCCTGGGCGTGGTGCTTTATGAATTACTGACTGGCGAATTGCCCGCGGGCAAGTTCCAGCCGCCATCACGCAAGGCGCCGATCGATGAGCGCCTGCACAGTGTGGTGCGGCGCGCGCTGTATGAGAATCCCGAGATGCGCTACCAGACCGCCGGAGATATGCGCACCCACATGGAGACGCTCCTGATCTCTCCCGACCGACCGCAGAGATCCCGGAGGCCGTCGGATAGCGAATGGTTCGGAACGATTGCGCTTCATGGCCGATCGCGCTTTCCGCGCTGGCTGACCCGGGGGAAGGTTTGGTTGCTTGCCGGATCGCTTCTTGCGGTCGCGGCCTTGGCCTTCATCGTCTTTACTCCCGAGGAACATGCGACGCCGGCGATCACCGAATCGGTGGACTTCAACTCCGGCGCGCTGAACGATTCCTTTTCCGACAATGTGCTCTTCGGCGGAAGTCCTTATTCGCCAGCGCCTGTCGGGCTGAATAAAACCCCGGGCGTCAGCCTCAAAGACAGCACCTCCACCGAGGGAACGCTGGTGTATAAAAAGAAGAGTTATGATCTCTCGACGCTGACCACGCTGGAAATCTCCTGCTTTTTCCAGCGGCGGACGATCGGCTTGGCGTCGCACGCCCTCAACATCGGGCTGACGGGGACCAGCGCGGGACATATGAGTGGAGTCAAGGGCGCTGCGTTCGTCGGGGTGCGGTTACAGGTGGTGGATGGATCGTTGCGAATGCAATTTCAGAGCAAGGCGGCGGAACTGGCCTCGCCGGATTTCAGCGCGCTCGGTCCGGCTTTCACAAAAGTCGAGGGAAGGTGGTATCAACTGAAGGCGATCTTCTCGCGAGTGGATTCCACGACCATCCGGGTGACCGCCGTGCTCTCGAACGCGACCGATACCGGCGCGGTCGGCTCGCAGGTAGCGTATTTTGGGCCGACCAACTACGGAGTGCCGGGATTTCATGTCGGGGAGATCGTGGAAAAACGGGAGGTATGGGCCGCGGTGCGCGCGAACGGCGCCGGCGGGGTGGCTGCAATCGACAACTTCGAGATCGTGGCGCGCGGCGCAAACGCCGGCGTTCCCGCAGCGCCAACACCCTCCGCACGGACATCATCACCCGAAGAGATCTCCAGATACGGAAAATTTCGCAATGGAACACGCGGGCCGCCCATCGTGCGCCGTATTGACGACGACTTCTTCCCGCTGGTCCCGCCGTGAGTGTCAGGCTAGGAATCAGCAGCATTCCAATGAAATCATCGCTGGATATGATCATTTTTGATGTCGATGGAACTTTGCTTGGCGGAGAGTCCGCCGACTGGGCCAGCTTCGAAGCGGCATTCGAAGAGGCGGCAGGATTTGCTCTTACCCCTGCGTTCTTTGAAGCCATCGAAGAAGTCACGGCTCAGGCGATTGTCCATGAGGCTCTTGGCGGCCGTTCCATTGAAGAGAGAAAAACAGTGGAAAGCGCAGTCCGGCGTGGCTACTTAAAACGCCTTTCCGAGGCCCACGAGAAAGATCCGCTCACCTTTTCAGCCACAACCGGGGCGATCGCCTTGCTGGAAGACCTGAAGAGGAAGAAAATCCCTGTCGCCATTGCCACAGGCGATTGGTTTGAGACGATCACATTCAAGTTAACTACCGCCTGCATCGCATGCAAAGATTTGCCGATGGCGACATCTTCGGACCGATACAGCCGCGCCGATATCATCGCTCTTGCCGCATCAAAAGCGGGTGCTTCTTTGGACGGAGCCATTTATGTGGGCGATGGCGCCTGGGATTTCCGAGCTTCCAGGAAGCTTGGGATTCCGTTTATGGGAGTAGGCTCCAGGACAGAGAAACTCAAACAGGCCGGAGCGCGGCATATTGTGTCCGACCTCGTTCCAGACAACTTTTGGCCGATGGTGGAAATAATGAGGAGGCCGAACCATTAGCAGCGTCCAAATGAAAATCTGCGCCGCGCAAATCCTGCCGATCAAAGGCGATATTCGAAGCAATATTGTCAATCACACGGCCCTCATCCGCCAGGCTGTACACCACGGAGCCGAGATGATCATGTTTCCCGAACTCTCGCTGACCGGCTACGAACCGACTCTTGCCAGGGATTTGGCGATCCATAAAGGCGACGCCCGATTGGACGATTTCCAAACATTGAGCGACGTCAATGGCATCAGCATCGGAGCCGGGGCGCCGACAATTCATGACGAGGGCATCCGCATCAGCCTGTTCCTGTTTCGGCCAAATGCGCCCAGATATGTCTATTCCAAGACCTATCTTCATCGCGACGAAGAGCCGTTTTTCGTTCGAGGCCGGAGTTCCCCGCATGTGCGGGTGAAGCAATGCAATGTCGGCCTTGCGATTTGTTATGAAACCTCCGCTGCGGAGCATCTGGACTCGGTCATGAAATCTCCGCCCGCGATCTACGTTGCCAGTGTGGCGAAATTTGTGAATGGATTCGACAAGGCGCTCGCACGGTTGTCCGGCATTGCCCGGGACGGTTCGATGCCGGTCGTGATGTCGAATTGCGTGGGGATTTCCGATGGCAAGCCGTGCGCTGGAATGACGTCCATCTTGAACCGTGATGGCTCGCTGATTGGACAACTCAATGATTCGGATCAAGGGCTGTTGACCTTTGACACCGAAACGAACGAGATTGCCGAGAGAATCTTGCGGTGAAGGCAATCCCGCACCATGATCCACTACAATATTTGGTTCAGCTTCCGAGGTGGCGTCGATGAGGCGGACGGCCTGGACATCATTCGCGCTTTTCTCAGCGAGCTTTACGGGGCCGGTGGCGTAGCAGGGTTTCAGCTTCTCAAGAACAGTGGAGATCCGACGAAGACCAGGATGCTTCCTTTCCAGGCCCTGATTGAGTTTCGCGACGAGGCTCAGTTTTCGGCCGCATTCTCCGCGCAAGCCGCCGCTGGCATTCACTCCGGCGCGCACGGGCGTGTGATGTCCGTGGTGGGCGATTTCCGCATCGAGGTCTTCAAACAAATCGATTCCATGATCAATTCTGTCATCCATCATATCGGCATTGGCGTCGCAAGGCCCGCCACGGCGGAAGCCTTCTTTGATGCGCTGCTCGTCGAGTTTCTCGGCCTGACCAAGGAAGTATGCTCCGAAGCAGCCGCCGGATGGAAGGGGCGAGGCTCGCGGATCTACTTGTATCCGATCGAGGCCGGTTCAGGTCGGGGCGCGCCTCAGCATCTGGCCTTTTCCGCTCGCAGCCGCGCGGAGGTGGACCGATTCGCCTCCTGGGCGCGGGAGCGCTCCATTGAGGTTCTTGAAGGCCCTGAGGAGTGCCCCGAGTACGGAGGCGACTACTACGCCATCTTTTTTTGCGGTCCCGACGAGCTTAAACTTGAACTTGTGCATCTCACCGAAGCAGACCAGGCTCCGCCACTTTGATGCCCCCGGCGAGGATTCTGAACACCCCACCAAACACAGATGTTGCATCATCTTTCATTCGCCGTCACCGATCTCGCGCGTTCGGCCGCATTCTACGACGCCGTGCTATCGCCCCTGGGCTATGTCCGCATTTGGGAGGACTCGACCGCTGTGGGCTATGGCTCGCCTGGCGGCGGGGACAAATTCGCCATTAAATTCAGGCCCGGAACTGGAACGGTTCCGGGTGATGGATTCCACGTCGCCTTTGCCGCGCCTTCCCGCGAAGCGGTGGATCGATTCTACGGCGCTGCGCTCCGCACAGGAGGCCGGGACAACGGTCCGGCAGGCCTCTGTGCAGAATATGGCGAGCATTACTACGCGGCCTTTGTCATTGATCCGGATGGCTATCGCATCGAAGCGGTGATCAACAAACCGACCAGGTGAATCCAGGGAGTTCAAATTATTCGTTTCCTCTTGGCGCGTGTTAATCCGGCTGGCAAAATCCACTGATGCAGGCGCCATCGCCGAAATCCACGTCACAACCTGGCAGGCCGCCTATCGTGGTCAGATACCCGACTCCGTTCTCGACGTGCTAGACATTTCCACCCGTGCGGCGTTCTGGCGTGAGGCGCTCTCCGTTCCGCACAACATCTTTGTCGTCGAGTTGAGTTCTGTCACGGTCGGATTCTGCAGCCTCATTCCTTCACGCGACGACGATGCCGACAAGGCAACGGTTGCCGAAATTGCGGCGCTTTACGTCTCCTCGCGGCACTGGCGATGTGGTATTGGACGGCAGCTCTGTTCGTTCGCATTCGAGGCCGCCCTGGGAGTGGGCTTTCGCAGCATTACGCTCTGGGTCCTGAGCACGAATAGCCACGCCATCAGCTTTTACGAGTCGCTGCACTTTCGGCGTGACGGGTCGGCGAAATCAGAACAGACGCCCGATGGCGTCACGCTCCGTGAACTCCGTATGCGACGACAGCTTGAGCTCGATTTGGGCTATCGGTTTGTCATTGGCGATCAAGAATGAACAACGATGAACGAAGAACAAGCGAAGCCGCCATTTACAGTTCGGCGCGCTGCCGAACACGATGCAGACGCCGTCGCCCTGCTGGCTGGTGACCTCGGCTATCCAGCCAGCGCCGAGACCATGCGTATTCGCATCCGAGCTGTCTCGGAGTCGCCTTCGGATTCATTGTTTGTCGCCGCGGACTCTGCAGGTGTCTCCGTCGGGTGGCTCCATGCGCATGCGGCGCAACTTATCGAGGCCGGCTTCCGCGTCGAGATACTCGGCCTTGTCGTCTCACCGATAGCTCGCCGCGCCGGGATCGGTCGTGCCCTCGTGGCGGAAGCCGAGCGCTGGGCGTGGAGCATCGGCGCCGAAGTCGTGGTCGTCCGCAGCAACGTCAAGCGAGAGGAGAGCCACACCTTCTATTCCGCGCTTGGTTACATCCCGGTCAAGACGCAACTCGTCTATCGAAAACCTCTGTTCGGCGCCCCTTCGCTATAACCGCAACGCCTTCCCGCCCGCAATCATGCAATCCAGCGTCACGGAACTTCCCTTCAACAGCTTCCTTGGAATCCAGGCTGCTGCCAAACCGGCGCAACTCCTCCGACTCCCGGCAGGCGGCCAGTATCTCAACCATCTCGGGACCGTTCACGCCAGCGCCCAGCTTGCCCTCGCGGAGGCTTCCAGCGGCGAATTCCTGCTGCGGACTCTGGGTTCGATGGACGGCATCGTTCCCGTCGTCCGCCGCCTGGAGGCCAAGTTTCGCAAACCGGCCAACGGGGCCATCACATCCACCGCAACTACACCACCGGACACGCTCGACCAGCTTCGCGCCGATCTTACGACGAAAGGGCGCGCGCTCATCAAGATTGGGGTCGAACTTCACGACGAATCTGGCGCCCACACGTTAACCGCAACCGTCGAGTGGTTCATTACGCGAGGCTCCGATGAATCCGCAAAGGCCTGACCTTGCAATCCCGCGATCGACCCGGGGAGTGAAACCCGTTCTAATTGCTTGCTTATTTGTCTCGCTGATCGGTTGCGCTCTCTGCGCGGAGAGTAGGGAGGAGCGCGACTTCTCCGCTGAGTTTGGGCCTTACTTGGGAGCGTTCGCGCTCTACGATGACGCGCATCAGCATTGGCTGCGCTACCACCCGGAAGTATGCCGCATCCGCACGACGCCATGTTCGACATTCAAGGTGCTCAACTCGCTGATCGCCCTGGAAACCGGCGTCGCCAGCGGACCGGATTTCAGCGTCCCGTGGGATGGCGCGCACTATCCGATTGAGGCGTGGAACCACGATCAGACTCTGCGCAGCGCTTTTTCTGTTTCCTGCGTTTGGTACTTTCAAGCTTTGGCCACGCGCGTCGGTTTGGAACGCTATCGAGAGATTCTGCCAAAGGTCGGATGGCAACGCCGATGTGACGGGCGGCGTGATTCAATTCTGGCTCCAAAGCTCTTTGACCGTTTCGCCCGATGAACAGGTGGATTTTCTCCGCCGCCTTCACGCTCGCACTCTGCCCTTTTCCGGCAAGACTGTGGATACGGTGCTGGATATCATGACACTCGCGCGAGACGGTCAGACGACATTCCGCGGCAAGACCGGGACGGCCGGCGATGACAGGGACGCTGCCACGCTGGGCTGGTTCATTGGAAGTGTCTCCGCGCCATCCGGCGACTATTTCTTCGCAGCCCGCATCACCGGCGGGGAAAATCCTTCGGGGCGCACAGCCCGCAAGATTACCGAATCCATTCTTTTCACGCTGAAGATTCTTCCGTCGCATGAGTAATTCGCCTGACCAAGCGCCCCAGCACTCTGCCCCGGGAGCCATTGGCTTTGGCGCCCCGCGCCGGGCAACCATCGACGACATGGCGGCTATCGCCAGGATTCACCGGCTGGCATTCTTTGGCGTGATGCCCCACATGCCGGTCTTGCATACGCCGAAGGAGGACCTGGCATTCTATTCCACGGTCGTATTCCATATGGCTGAGATTTGGCTTATCGAGCAATCTGGCATTGCCACTGGCTTTATCGCCTTTCGTCCGGGCTGGGTGGATCATCTTTACGTTCATCCCGGGCGCCAGGGCAGGGGCTTTGGCAGCGCGCTCCTGGCGCTGGCTCAGGCGTCGGCGGATTCCCTTCGCCTCTGGGCGTTCCAATGCAATATCGGGGCGCGCCGCTTCTACGAGAAACACGGTTTCCAAATCGAACAAGAGACGGATGAGGCCAATAATGAAGAACACCAGCCGGATATGCTCTATCTCTGGATGCGAGGAGTCGCTACACACACAGTATGAAAAAGATCTCCCTTGCCGAGAAATTCTCGCTTATCCAGGAACATTGGCGACCCAAGGTCGTTGCCGAATTGAACGGCCAGGAACTGAAAATCGTCAAGATTTCCGGCGTGTTTCCGTGGCATCATCACGAACGGGAGGATGAAATGTTCCTGGTTTGGCGTGGTCAGATGACGATTGAGTTTCGCGACCACCATGTGACCTTGCGGGCGGGCGAGTTGTGTGTCGTTCCTCGTGGCGTCGAGCATCGCACCATGGCGGACGCCGAAGCCGAGGTTCTGGTGTTTGAGCCCGCAGAGACACGGAACACAGGCAATATCGTGGATCAGACATTTACAGCGCCGAATGGAGTGATGATATGATCCGCTACGGCATGGCGATGGCTTTGGGGTTTCGTTTCCGGTAAAGGACATGCTGGCTGAGAGGGCTTTCTTTCGGCAAAGAGGGATGGCGAAAATCATCGCGCTCATGTCTGGCAAACCCGAGTCGTTCCATCAAACGCCTCGACCGTGTGTTGATGGCCGCGGTAAATGACACCAACTCGGGCAGGTTCAG
>Ga0302319_10013041_pt1 | contig 15614 bp, 14 predicted proteins | sample Bog_T0_2_FD_203319 | JGI IMG/M metagenome (GOLD analysis project Ga0302319, IMG submission 203319) | Peat permafrost microbial communities from Stordalen Mire near Abisko, Sweden - Bog_T0_2 | ecosystem: Environmental > Terrestrial > Soil > Wetlands > Peat | place: Sweden: Abisko, Stordalen Mire...
GCTCCGGTGCGGTGGTCATCACTCCGGCTCCGCGCGCTTCAGCTTGAAGAACGCCTGCAGCAGTTCGCGGCATTCGTCTTCCAGCACGCCGCCGGCGGTGATTTCAAAGTGGTGGTTGACGCGGGGCAGGTCGTTCAGGTTGGTGGCGCCGCCCAGGCAGCCCATCTTCGGGTCGGGGAGGGCATAGCAAACCCGCCGGACCCGCGCCATGAGCATCGCACCCGAACACATGGGGCACGGTTCCTTGGTCACATAAACCGTGGCGCCATCGAGCCGCCAATCGCCTTGTTTTGCCGCGGCCTGGGTGAGCACGAGCATTTCCGCGTGGGCGGTCGGATCACGCGCGCTTGCGACGCGGTTGTGCGCCGCCGCGACGACCTCGCCGCCGATTTCAATCACCGCTCCGACGGGGACCTCATCCTTCCGCCAGGCATCAATCGCCTGATTGTACGCCAGGCTCATGAAAAACGCATCGTCGCGCACCAATTGCGACGGGAAGAGCTTAACGTAGGGGCAGTCCATGGGCGGAAAAAGGGGAAAGCGGAAGGCGAAAATCGGAAACGATTAAGGCGGCTCGACCGGAGGTTGGCGGCTCTAAACCCATCAGCCAACAGCATTTCGCTTGCTCGGAACCCGCATTTACATTGGGATGCCCGCTTTCGCCATCATGCCTGCCTTATTCATTTCCGCTTTCCGCTTCCCGCTTTCCGCTTTTTTACCCCATGGCTGACGGCAACGCGATTGAGGTCGAAGGCAAGGTGGTGGTTGTCCTGCCCGGCACGATGTTCAAGGTCCAGCTGGCCAATGGTCATGTGGTGCTGGCGCATATCTCCGGCAAGCTGCGGAAAAATTTCATCAAAATCGCCGCCGGCGATACGGTGAAAATGGAGATGAGCCCCTACGATCTGGAAAAGGCGCGCATCACGTTCCGCATGAAAGAGACCTCCGGTTTCAAGCCGCCGCCTCCGCGCCGCCGCTACAACTGAGTGGGGTGCAATGTGACGCGTCGCACCTCCGCGACCAGCTCGGCTCCCGCGGCGTTCGCGACCGATGTCGATGCGTTTATCGGCTTTCTTGATCTCGAGCGCGGCCTCGCGCTGCACACGAGGGAGAGCTACCAGAGCGACCTCGACCAGTGCGCGTCGTTTCTCGCGCGGCACGGGGTCGCCGACTGGCGCGCGGTGACCGGCGCGCAGGCGGGGGAGTGGCTGCGTTCGCTCAGCCGGCGTGAACTCGCCGCCTCCAGCCTCGCGCGCAAGCTCACGGCGCTCCGGGTCTTTGCGCGTTTTCTGGTCCACGAAACCGTGCGTCCGGACGATTTTACCGCGTTGCTGGCCGGACCGAAACTGGCGCGCCGGCTGCCTGGCACCCTTTCAGCCGGGGAGGTCGCCCGCCTGCTGGCCGCGCCGGCCGGCGGCACCCCGATGGCCCTGCGCGACCGTGCGCTGCTCGAATTGTTCTATGCGAGCGGCCTGCGCGCGTCGGAGCTGGCCGGCCTGACGCTGCAGCAGGTCGATCTCGACCAGTGCTTTTTGCGCGTCTTCGGCAAGGGCTCCAAGGAGCGGGTCGTGCCCATGGGCGGCCAGGCCCGCGATGCGCTCGTCACGTACCTCGCATCCGGGCGCCCTCATTTTGTAAAAAAACGGACCGGCAGCCAGCTTTTCCTAAGCAACCGCGGTGCGGCGCTGTCGCGCGTGATGCTCTGGATGCTGGTGAAAAAGTATGCGAAGCGGGCGGGAATCGCCAGGTCCGTGCAGCCGCATTTGCTGCGGCACTCGTTTGCCACCCACCTCCTGAGCGGCGGCGCCGACCTGCGCGCCATCCAGGAAATGCTCGGCCACGCGAGCATCTCCACGACCCAGATCTACACCGCCGTCGAGCCCCAGCGCCTGCTGGCCCACCACACTAAATTCCACCCGCGAAACAAGCCATCGGCCCACCGCCCCCGGGGTGGGGCGGCGCAGCCTGTCGCGTCGTAGCCTCGCGCGCAGACGGACCCCCGCGACGCCGAAAGACAAGACGGAAGACTCGATCGAGATCATCCGACGGCGGGTGCAGGGAGTCGAAATCATCGTCCTTCCCGCAGTGTTGGACGAACTCGCCTTTATCACGGAAAGCGGCGACAACCCTCTCCGCTGGCGACTCCCGCGATTGTACTATCATCATTCCGTCTTTCCAGGTTGCTGATGTCGTTGGGCCACATTTGGAAGCTCGGCTTCACTGGAGCGATCAGGCCGTGTACCTCTCCAAGGGTCCTGATTGGGTCGCTGCGGTTTCTTGCGGCTACGCCGCGCTCTTCTTCAATTCACTCATCGTGAAGAGGCCGGTCAGGCTCAGCCCTTCCTTCGCCAGGTTCTCGCGGCCGCCGGCCTCCCGGTCAATGACACAGACGACTTGGGAGATAATGGCGCCATCGTTGCGCAGGAGCTTGACGGACTCGAGGATTTGGCCGCCTGAGGTGACGACGTCCTCGACCACCAAAAGCCGCCGACCCTTCACTTCTCCGCCTTCGGCGTAAAGGCATGTCCCATAGTCCTTGGCTTTTTTTCGAATGAGGAGCGAGGGGAGGCCGGTGATCTGGGAAAGCAGGGTGGCGATGGGGATGCCACCCATCTCCAAACCCGCCAGCGCATCGAATTCCCCGTGGATCTTCTTCGCCAGCTCCGTGGTTATCTCCTTGAGGAGCGCCGGATCGCTTTCGAAGCGATATTTGTCGAAGTATTCGGTGCTCGTGACGCCCGACCGCAGCCGGAAGGAACCGGTGATATGGGCCACATCAAAAACTCTCTTCGCGAGCGATGAAATCGGGGGCATGCCTAGACTCATCGGGAGGGCGGGTTTGCTGTCAAGGATTGTGGACGGCTCGATGGCGATGGGACGCAGGCGACTCGCCTGCGTCCGGAAGCGGCAGAATGGCGCTTCTACTTTTTACAATGCTGGCAATTTGAGGGGAGAGGTTCCCTGCGCGGCCCTTGCTAGCCTCATCCCGGCTCTGGGCCGCCGCGGCCGGATTGCCGGGAGATCGGGATTGGCTATCACCGGACGCGCAGGGAACCTCTCCCCGCAAATTGCCCCGCATTTTAGCTGCCGTCCGTCTGGATTTGCAGGCAATGGCCAAAAACCCTTGACCGTTTTGGGATTCACGGCGTCATGGTTTGCTTTTAACGGCCCGTGAAAATCAACGTATTCGTCACACCCAAGAAGAACGTCCTCGATCCGCAGGGCGCCGCCGTGGGGCATGCGCTGGAAAGCCTCGGATTCCCCGCGCTGCGCAGCGCGCGGGTCGGGAAACTCATCGAACTCGACGTCGGGGCGGACGACACCGCGGAGTTTCGGGCCCAGCTGGACCGGGTCTGCCGCGACCTGCTGAGCAATCCGGTGATCGAGGACTATCGCTACGAGATCCCGAAGTCGTGATGGGCGGCGCCGGCATGAAGATCGCGGTCCTGCAGTTTCCCGGCTCGAACTGCGATCAGGATGCCTTTCAGCTGTTCGGGGGCGGCCTGGGCCTGCCCACGCGCTATGTCTGGCACAAGGACACGAGCCTCGGGGAAACCGACCTCGTCGTCGTGCCCGGCGGTTTTTCCTACGGCGATTACCTCCGCTGCGGCGCCATCGCGCGCTTCTCGCCGATCATGCGGGCGGTGCAGGCCTACGCCGACCGCGGCGGGCTGGTCTTCGGCATCTGCAACGGCTTTCAGATCCTCTGCGAGGCGGGGTTGCTGCCCGGGGCCCTGATCCGCAACGCCTCGCTGGAGTTCCGCTGCCTGACCTGCGCGCTGCGGGTCGAGGACAGCACCCCGTCGTTCAACCCCCGGGTGCTCGGGCCGGTGATCCACATCCCGATCGCGCATGGCGAAGGCAATTACCGCATCGACGAGGCGGGTCGGGCGCGGCTGGAGGCCAACCGGCAGGTCCTGCTCCGCTACGTGGACAATCCCAACGGCGCGCTGGCCGACATCGCGGGCGTGCGCAACGAGCGGGGCAATGTATTTGGCATGATGCCGCATCCGGAACGTGCCGCCGAGCGCTTCCATCCGAGCCAGGACGGCCTCGCCGTCGCCCGGGCCGTGCTCGCCACCCGGTTCCCCGGGCTGCTCCGGCAGACCGCCTGACGCGACCGAACGCCCCCATGCCCGCCGCGCCGCTCCCGCTGAACCCCGACCCCCTGCTCAACGCCCCGATCACGCCCGAACTGGTCAAGCGGCACGGGCTGCTGCCCGAGGAATACGCGGTCATCGGGCGGACGCTGGACCGGACGCCGACGCTGACGGAGCTGGGCATCTTCTCCGTCATGTGGTCGGAGCACTGCTCGTATAAGAATACCCGCCCGCTCCTCAAAGGTTTCCCGACCGAAAAAAGGGGCCCGACCGCCGCGTTCGGCCGGGTGCTGGTCAAGGCGGGCGAGGAGAACGCCGGCATCATCGACATCGGCGACGGCTGGGCCATCGCGTTCAAGATCGAGTCGCACAACCATCCCAGCGCGGTCGAGCCCTTCGAGGGCGCCGCGACCGGGGTGGGGGGCATCATCCGCGACATCTTCACGATGGGAGCCCGGCCCGTGCTGCTGACCAATTCGCTGCGTTTCGGCGAGCTCACTTCGCCCGCGACCAAGCGCCTGCTGCGCGGCGTGGTGGCGGGCATCGCACACTACGGCAACTGCGTGGGCGTCCCGACGGTCGGCGGCGACGTCTATTTCGACGCCTGCTACGAGGGCAATCCTTTGGTCAATGCGCTCTGCCTCGGCACCCTGCGGCACGACCAGATCCGCCGCGGGGCGGCGACCGGCCTGGGCAACCCGGTCTACTACGTCGGCGCCGCGACCGGCCGCGACGGGCTGGGGGGCGCCGCCTTCGCCTCGAAGGAGCTGAGCCAGGAGAGCGCCGGCGACCGGCCGGCGGTGCAGAAGGGGGATCCGTTCATGGAGAAGCTGCTGATCGAGGCCTGCCTCGAGATGATGGCCGTGCCCGGCCTGGTGGTCGGCATTCAGGACATGGGCGCCGCCGGCCTGACCTGCTCGACCTGCGAGACGGCCAGCCGGGGCGGGTCCGGCATCGAGATCGAGCTGGACCAGGTGCCGCAGCGGGAGACGGGGATGAATTCCTACGAGATCATGCTCTCCGAGTCCCAGGAGCGGATGCTCGTCATCGTGCCGCTGGGCCGCGAGCGCGAAATCGAGGCGGTCTTCGCCAAGTGGGACCTGCACGCCGCCCTGGTCGGCCATGTCACCGCCACCGGCCGGATGGTCGTGAAGCACCACGGCATCACGGTGGCCGACATTCCCGCCGGCGCCCTGACCGACGCGGCGCCGGTCTACCAGCGGGAGGCGCGCGAGGGGGCAGCCCCCATCCTGGCCCGGGCGTGGACGCCCGCCGCGGCGGCCGTGCCCGACCTCGACGGGCCCGGCGCGCAGGCGGCGCTGCCCCGGTTGCTCGGGCACCCCACCATCGCCTCCAAGCGCTGGATCTACCGCCAGTACGACCATATGGTGCAGCACGGAACCGCGGTGGGGCCGGGCAGCGACGCCGCGGTCGTGCGCCTGCGCCTCGGCGCCGGGGAAAAATTCATCGCGATCAGCAACGACTGCAACGGGCGGTACTGCTACCTCAATCCCCACCGCGGCGCACTGATCGCGATGGTCGAGTGCCTGCGCAACGTGGTCTGCAGCGGCGCGACGCCGCTGGCGATGACCGACAACCTCAATTTCGGCAATCCCTACAAGCCGGAGAATTTCCACCAGCTGCGCGAGTGCGTCCGCGGCCTGGCCGAGGCCTGCCGCTTCTTCGACGTGCCGGTCGTGGGCGGCAATGTGTCGCTTTACAACGAGTCCCCCGAGGGCGCGATCGACCCGACCCCCACCGTCGCCATCGTCGGGCTGATCGAGGACGAGGCCCATATCACCCGGCAGTTCGTCGGCGCGGCCGGCGAGCGGCTCATCCTGCTCGGCGGCGCCCCGCACGAACTGGGCGGCAGCCAGTTCCTCGGCCTGATCCACGGGCTCAAGACCGGGGATGCGCCCGCGGTGGACCTGCCCGGCGAGAAACGGCTCCAGGACTTCCTCCTCGCCCAGATCAAGGCGGCCCGGGTCCGCGCGGCCCACGACCTGAGCGAGGGCGGCCTGCTCGTCGCCGTCGCCGAGATGCTTTTTGTCCCGCCGGTCGCGGACGGCGCCGCGCCGCCCGTCTTCGGCGCCAGCCTCGATCTCGCCATCCTGGGCGCCGTCCCGCGCCGGGACGCCCTGCTTTTCGGCGAGAGCCAGGGCCGCGTGGTGCTCGCCGTCGCGCCCGCCGACGCCGCCCCCGTCATGGCCGCCGCGGCGGCGGCGGGGGTGGCCGCCGCCGAGCTCGGCGGGGTCACCACCGACCCGGTCCTGGCCGTCCGATCCGGGGCGTGGGCCGTCCGTTGGCCGGTGGGTGAGTTGCGCCGCGCCTGGGAGACGACTATAGAGGAGGCGATGAAACGTCCCGGCCTGGGCTGAAACCATGAGCGAACCCATCTCGCACGAATGCGGCGTCGCCTTGGTGCGGCTGCTCAAGCCGCTGTCCTACTACGAGGAAAAGTACGGCACGCCCCTGTGGGGCTTTACCAAGCTGTTCCTGCTGATGGAGAAGCAGCACAACCGCGGCCAGGACGGCGCGGGCGTGGCCTGCGTCAAGCTGGACATGCCGGCGGGCCAGCCCTACCTGTTTCGCGAGCGCAACATCAAGACCGACCCCCTCGGCCGCATCTTCCGGGTGCTGCTCGGGCAGTACAACGACAAGGTCGCCGCCGGGATGATTCACCCCGAGTTTGCCGATACGGTGAAGCAGCATTTCGACTTCGGCGGCGAGGTCTTTCTCGGCCACCTGCGCTACGGCACGAGCGGCGGCTACAACCTCAGCGCCTGCCACCCCTTCTTCCGCCGGAGCCCCTGGCCGACCCGCAATCTCGCGCTCTGCGGAAACTTCAACCTGACCAACACCCGCGAGCTGAACGACAGCCTGATCGCCATCGGCCAGCACCCCATTTTTGCCACCGACACGCAGGCGATCCTCGAGAAGATCGGTCACTTCCTCGATGAGGAGCACGAGGACATCTACCGCTTTCTGCGCAAGCGCGACCTCGCCGGCGCGGAGCTGTCGCACCGGATCAGCGAGGACCTCGATCTCACCCGCGTCCTCACCCGGGCGTCCGAGAAGTGGGACGGCGGCTACGTGCTGTGCGGGCTGATCGGCAACGGGGATGCCTTTGTCGCGCGCGACCCGTCGGGCATCCGCCCGTGCTTTTACTTCCGCAACGACGAGGTCGTCGCTTTCGCCTCCGAGCGCGCGCCGCTCATGACGGTGTTCGACGCCGCGGTCGGCGACGTCCGGGAGGTGGCCCCCGGGCACGTGGTGGTCATCAAGCGCCGGGGGACGTTCACCGAGAACGCCTTCACCGCGCCGCTGCCGCCCGCCGCGTGCTCCTTCGAGCGGATCTACTTCTCGCGCGGCAACGACGTCGACATCTACCGCGAGCGCAAGGCGCTGGGCGGCAACCTGGCGGACCAGGTGCTCAAGGCGATCGACCGCGACTGGGAGAACACGGTGTTCGGCTTCATCCCCAACACCGCGGAGGTGGCCTACTACGGCCTGATGTCGGCGCTGCGGATGCGGCGGCGCAACGAGGTCAAGGCGGCAATCCTGAAGGCGAGCCGCGAGGGCCAGCTGACCGAGGCGATCGTCGACGAGCTGGTCCTGCGCAATTGGCCGCGGAGCGAGAAGGTGATCAGCAAGGACATCAAGCTGCGGACCTTCATCGGGCAGGAGAATCTCCGCAACCAGCTCGCGAGCCACGTCTACGACGTGACCTACGGCGCGGTGAAGCCGATCGACAACCTGGTGTGCGTGGACGACTCGATCGTCCGGGGCACCACGCTCCGGCGGTCGATCCTGCGCATCCTGGCCCGGCTCAACCCGCGGAAGATCGTCATCGTCTCGACCGCCCCTCAGATCCGCTATCCCGACTGCTACGGGATCGACATGTCCCAGATCGGGAAATTCATCGCCTTCGAGGCGGCGGTGGCGCTGCTGCGGGAAACCGGCCGGGACGAACTGCTCGACGAGGTCTACCGGCGCTGCGCCGAGGAGATCGCCAAGCCGCCGGGCGCGGTGCTGTCCAACCAGGTGCGGGGCGTCTACGAGCCGTTCACCGCCGAGGAGATCTCGGCGAAGATCGTCGACCTGGTGAGCCCGCGCAACCTCGAGTGGAAGGGCGAGATCGAGATCATCTTCCAGACGATCGGCAACCTGCACGCCGCCGTGCCGCACCACCCGGGCGACTGGTACTTCACCGGCAAGTACCCCACGCCCGGCGGCTACCGCGTGGTCAACCAGGCCTTCGTCAACTACTACGAGAAGAACGAAGGAAGGTCCTACTGAATGTCTCTTAGCTATGAAGCTTCCGGGGTCCGGTACGACCAGCTCGACGCGTTCAAGCGCGCCTGCCAGCGGGCGGCGCATGCGACGGCCGACCTGCTGGCCGGCCATGGCTACCAGGAGCCGGCGACGGTCCGGGGCGAGAGCGCCTACCTGATCGAGGGCGACGACCACTACCTCGCCCATGTCGAGGAGGGCCTCGGGACCAAGAGCCTGGTGGCCGACGCGGTCCAGGCCCAGACGGGCCGCAGCTTCTACCGGGCGATCGGTGTCGATACCGTGGCCACGATCGTCAACGACCTGGTCACCTGCGGGGCGCTGCCGATCACGGTCGCCATGCACGCGGCGGTGCGCGACTCCGCCTGGTTCGCCGACGAGCAGCGGGCCCGCGACCTGGTCGAGGGCTTCGCGGCCGGTTGCCGCACGGCGGGTGCGGCCTGGGGCGGGGGCGAGACCCCGGCCCTGCGCGGCATCGTGGAGGCGGGCGCCATCGCGCTGGCGGGCTCGGCGCTCGGGCGCATCGCGCCGAAGCGGCTCCGGATCGTCGGCGACGTGTCCGACGGCGACGCCATCGTCTTTCTCGCCTCCTCGGGGGTGCAGACCAACGGGCTCACCCTCTGCCGCCAGCTGGCCGACGAGCTGCCGCAGGGCTACCAGACGCCCCTGGCCGACGGCTCGACCTACGGCGAGGCGCTGCTGGCGCCGTCCGCGATCTACGTGGCCTTCGTCCGGGAATGCCAGCGGCGCGGGCTCAAGCTGAACTACGCGGCCCACGTGACCGGCCACGGCTGGCGGAAACTCATGCGCCTGGAGGATCCCTTCGTCTACGAGATCACCCAGCTGCGCCCGCCGCCGCCGATTTTCCAGTTCCTGGTGGAGGCGGGCCCGATCGCGTCGCGGGAGGCCTATGCGACGTTCAACATGGGCATCGGCTTTGCCGCGTACGTGGCCCCGGCGCTGGCCGAGGCGACCGTGGTCGCGGCACAGGCGGCGGGTTACGACGCCTGGCTGGCCGGGCGGGTCCGCCGCGACGGCGGCCGGAAGGCGGTCGAGATCCCGGCGCTCGGGCTCGTCTTCGAAGGCGACACGCTCAAGGTGAGGTGACGCGATGGCCCCGGCGCTGCTCCACTACGAGGATCTCGCGATCGGCGGCCGGTATCGGACCGCGGTGGCGGAGGTGACGGCGGCGGAGATCGTGGAATTCGCCTCCCGCTTCGATCCGCAGCCGTTCCACCTGGACGAAGCGGCGGGACAGGACAGCGTCTTCGGCGGCATGGCGGCAAGCGGCTGGCTCACCGGGGCGCTGACGATGCGCCTGATGGTGCAGGGCGAGCTGAACCTGGCCGGCGGCTGGATCGGCCTCGGCATCGACACCCTGCAGTGGCCGCGGGCCGTTCACCCGGGCGACCGGCTGACCGCGGTGACCGAGGTGCTCGAGATGCGCCCGTCGGCCTCCCGGCCGAAGTACGGGGTGGTGAAGCTCCGCACCGTCACGACCAACCAGGCCGGCGAGACCGTCCAAGTCCTGGTGGCCAACCAGCTCGTGTTGCGCAAATCGCGATAGTCGTGACGGTACAGGTGGACAAATCAAACCATCACGTGAAAATTTCCACCCTGGCGTTGCTGACCGCCTGCGTCCTGCTTCTGGTCCCGTCACCGGCCGCGCGGGCGTTGGAGCTGCAGCCCACCCGCGGCTCGCCCTATGACCTGGCCGTGACCGGCCGGCTGGCCGGGGTGCCGGCGGGGGAGACCCGCTATGTCCCCTGGGCGGAGCTCCGGGCGCTCCCCGTGGCGCGGCTGCGCCTGCGCGATGAGTTCGTCCCCGGCGAGCAGGAGGTCACCGTCGTGTTCCTCGACGAGCTCTGGCGGGCGCTGCCGTGCGGGCCGGGCGCTGACGTGCTGCTGGCGGCCTGCAATGACGACTACGCTTCGGTCTTCACCCGGGATTTCATCCGCCGATGCCGGCCCTTCCTGGTGCTGGAGATCGACGGCGCGGGCCCGGCGCACTGGCCGCTGCCCGGGTGGAAGTTCGACCCCGGGCCCTACGCGATCCTGATCTCATCCGCCGTCGTGCCCGGGGCCGACGCGTTGCTCGACGCCAGCCACAAGAAGCCCTGGGGCGTCGTGGCGATCGAGGTGGCCAGCTATGCGGAGCGTTTCCACGACAGCTTCAGCGGGCGCTGGGCCGCGCTGTCGCCGCGGGCGCAGGCGGGGCGGGAGCTCTGGATCAACTCCTGCGCAAGCTGCCACCCGGGTCCCGGCCGGACCTACGGGGGCACCAAGAGTGTCCAGGCTTTCCCGACGCTGGCGGCGCTGGCGACCGTGCGGCCGGACTTTTTCGCGGCTTACGTCCGCCATCCCCAGGCGCTCGTCGCGAATGCGACGATGCCCGCGCACGGCCACTACAGCGACGCCCAGCTCGCCGCCTTGATCGCCTTTGTCACCGCCGAGCCGGCGAAGTAGGTCGTGGCACGGGCTTCCAGCCCGTGTCATAGGTGCCGTGGGCTGGAAGCCCATGCCACGGTTGCCACGGCGACTCAGCGCGCTCAGTAATGGTAGCGGACCGTGAGCGACGCTGAGATCGGCGGGCGGACGTAAATCGTGTCGTTGCCCGCGAAGGTCACGTCGATCGGGTCGAGGATGCGCTCGTTGAGCAGGTTGCTGATGTTCAGGCGCACGTCCCAGGTCTTGGCCCGGTAAAAGAGGTAGCCGTCCCACTCCCACTCGGTCGGGATGTGCAGGGCCTCCTGGTCGTCCGCGTACTGCCGCCCCTGGATCTGGGGCCCGATGCCGATGCCGAAGTGGGAACGGAGTTCATACTGGACGAAGATGTTGGACAGCACCTGGGGCACGCCGGGCGCCTTCATCCGATTGCCGGGCGGATCGTAGCCGTAGTCCTCGGCCGCGCCCAGGTTGGGGCTGCCGCCGGCGGTGCCGTGCTGGCCGTCGATGATCAGGCTGCCCGGGTACAGGTCGAGGTAGTCGAAGGTCTGCTCGAAGTAGGAGTTGCCGAAATCGGTCACCGATTGATAGGTGAAGTTGGCATTGAAGGTGAGGAACTTGCTCGGCTGGTAAACGACTTCGCTTTCCCAGCCCTCGGTCTTGACCTTGAAGGGCGCGCCCTGGATCTGGGGCTCGAATTTGAGCTGCTGGTAGATGCTGGTGTCGAAGAAGAGGGTGTTGGACAGGAAACTCTGCTTGTACCCGGCCTCATACAGCGTGCTCGCCGTCTGGAGATCGTTGGCCAGCACTCCCACGGTGCTGCTGGACGTGCCCACCCCGCCGTAATTGGCCGAGCCCAGGACGGCCTCGGTGCGGTTGTAACTGATGTAGAGCGACTGGTTGTCCGTCAGCTTGTAGACCAGGCTGGCGAAGTAGGAGGGGTCGGTCACCTCGGCCCGGGCGGCATAGTACGCGCCCTTGGCCAGAGTGGTGCCCACGTTGGGCACGCTGCCGTTGGGCAGGCCGTTGGAGAAATTGTAATACTCGAAGATGAAGGGCGGGCTCGCGGTGTTGGCGTCGATCCGGTCCTCGCGGAAGCCCACGATGGCGGAGAGCTTCTTGGTCAGGCTGAGGTTGTCCTGGAGAAACAGGCCCGGGTCGTAGATATGCGAATCCTGGTTGCCGGAATTGCCGACGGCGCCGCTGTAGCCCGGAGCGCCGGGGATGCCCAGGCCGCCGCCGAAGGTGTCGCCCTCGACGTAGTAGCCGGGATAGAAGATGTACTTCGTCGGCTGATACAGGTCATAGACCGAGAACGGCTCGGTCGTGTAATCCTGGTAGGACAGCAGGCGGGAGTACCGGAAGTCCGCCCCGGTGACGATGCCGTTGCCGATCGGGCCGAGGTTGAAATCCCCATGGTATTCCAGGCGGTCCTGGAAGGACTCCATCAGCGGCACGTACTCGTCGTAGCCATAGGTCTCGAACTTGCGGGACTGCGCATCCTCGAAATACGTCAGGTTCTCGAGCTTGCTGTCGCCCTTGAGTTGGACGGTGGTGATTGCCTGGGTCTGGAAGCGCTTGCCGCGGGCGCTGTCCTCGGGCCCGAGCAGCGCGTCATAGGCGGGCAGCTTGACGTTGTAGGCCGTGGCCGGGTCGAGGATGGAGAGGCCGCCGTCCTGGTTCGAGGGGAACGGATTGTAGTAGATATTCGAGATCGCCGCCAGGGAAGGGGCGGGATAACTCCCGGCCACGGCCGGATTGTAGGGCGTGCCGGGCAGCGCGGGATTGTAGACCGGGCCGTAGCTGTAGGTGCCGTCGTAGGCGTTCGCGGCGTAAACCTGGCCGCCGACATAGACGTCGTGATCGATGAACTCCTGGGTCACGCGATTGGTCCCGGTCACCTCGTTGAAGCGGCTGGTGTAGCCCTGCGCCCACGCCTGGATGTTCACGACCTTGTTCGGCCGGATGTCGAGGGCGCCGTAAATATCCTGGGTCTGGTTCTTGTCGTTGACGTAGTATCCGTCGCCGTAAGTGCTGAGATAGCTCAGGCGGAAGGCCACCTTGTCGCTCAGCGGGCCGCCGGTGTCGATCGTGGCGGAGGGGTTGGAGTAGGAGTGCCCGCTGGTCCAGTAACCCATGGTGAAGTCGATGTCGGTGTGGAAGCGGTCCCAGTAGGGCTCCTTGGTCACGAAGTTGACGTAGCCGCCCGGCCCGTTGCCCTGGGGCCCATAGACCACGGAGCCGGGCCCCTTGATGATGTCCATGGATTCGACCCCGTTGAAGCTCGGGAAGATGCTGTTGCGGGTGAACAGCCCGATCTGTCCGTTGTAGTAGATCTGGCCCAGGTCGCCGCGGATGTTGGGCGTGGCCGGGATGCCGTACTGCGCGGAGGAATAGACGCCGGGGGAGAACTGGCCGAAGTCCATGGCGTCCTTGACCTGCCGCTCGTCCATCCACGCCTTGTTGACGCTGGAGACCGAGCGCGGGATGTCGATGATCGGGGTGTCGTCCCCCAGGACGCTGCTGACCGGCCGCACGCTGGGCAGCACTTGGTCCTCGATCGGGACATCGCTCACCGTGACCTTCTGGAGCTCGATCACCTGGTCGTCGCTCGACGCGGCGGGCGTCGACGGGGTGGTCGTCGTCGTCGTTGTGGCGGGTGCCGCCGCCGGGGTCGTGGTCTGGGCGCGGAGCACCGGCGCGAGGCCGCCGCCGGCCGCCAGCAGCAGACATAGTGGTGCCAAGTATAAATGCTTCATAAATTTCCTCCGGTTTTTCCTACCCTGGTTTGGTCCCGCTATTTCAGCACCAATTGTGCCAGATGCGTCACGGTCCGGCACTCGCCGGCAGGAAGCGGCCGTCAAAGACATCGTCCACGCTGAGCGGGTGGTCAAGCAGCCCGATGTCATTGAGTTGCCGCAGCAGCAGGCCGATCCGCGCGCGCTGGATCCGGCCCACGGCCTCGCCGCGGGCCGGATCGCCGGTGACCAGCCGGTAGCTGCGCATCGCGCGCAGGCTGTAGTCCATGAACGCCGGATCCATCTTGGGATTGAGCGAGGCGATGAGCGCATTGGCCGCGGCGGGGTCGCCGGCGATGTAGTCCTGCCAGCCCCGGATCGAGGCCGCGGTGAAGGCCCGGACGATGTCGGGGTGCTCCGTGATGAAGCTGCGGCGCGCGAACCAGACGCGGTAAGGGGAAAACCCGCAGTCCGAAATCAGGAGCACGTCGGCGTGGGCGCCGTGCTGGCGCACGTAGAAGGGCTCGTTGGTCACAAAGCACTGTTGGATGAAATCGGGGTTGGCGAGGAAGCGGCTCATGCCGAAGTCGAGCGGGGTGACGGACACATGGATGTGGTAGAGCCGCTCCAGGACGTCGAGAAAGGGGGCGCCGGGCGCGGCCATGATGTTGCGTCCGTCCAGGTCCCGGAAGCTGCGAATGCCGCTCTCGTGGTGGAACATGATGCCCTGCGGGTCGCGCTGCATGAACGCGCCGAGCATGACGAAGGGGATGCCGCGGCCAGCGGCGGTCATGACGTCGTTGCTGCTGCCGATGGCGAAGTCCGCCCGGCCGGTCGCGAGGACCTGGGCGGGCTGGGTCGAGGGGCTGCCCTGGCGGATCTCGACGTCGAGACCGGCGGCGCGGTAATAGCCCTTGACCACGGCCTGGTAGAAGCCGCCGTGCTCGGGCTGGGCGTACCAGTCGGTCTGCAGCACGACGTGGGTGAGGGCGGGCGCCGCCCCGGTCGCGTCGCCCGCGGGCGGCGGGTGGCCGCAGCCGGGGAGAACGGCGGCGAGCGCCGCCAGGAGGAGGACGGAGGCGGATCTCATGCGATGGCGGTGACCTCGAGCTCGACGCAGCAGCCCTCCCGCGCGAGGCCCTTGACCTCGAGCAGGGTGCTGGCTGGCGGGGTGGCGGGGAAGTGGCGGTTGCGGACGGCGGAAAATTTCTCGAAGTCGTCCATCCGCGTGAGGTAGGTCTGCACCCGGACGATGTCGCTGAATTTCATCCCGGCCTCCTCCAGGATGGAGCCGATGAGCCGGAAGACGTATTCGGTCTGCGCGGTCGCGTCGTAGGGCGCGACCACGGCTCCGGCGGGGTCGATGGCGAGCTGGCCGGTGACGAACAGGAGGTTCGCGCCGCCGAGGTCGACCCGGACCGCCGGGCTGTAGGCGCCGCGGGGGGCGGGATGGTTGGGGGGATGGATGGCGCTTTTCTTCATGGGGCGGGGGAGAACGGATTGAGCGGGAAGGTCCTCATCTTGCCGGGGTTGAGCAGCCCGAAGGGATCGACCTCGGACTTGAGCGCGCGCTTGTCGGCGATATTGGGGTGCCGGCCGCCGTCCTCGAGGTGGAAGGTGTGCGGATTGGCGATGAACACGCCGAGCTCGTCGCAGGCGCGGAGGATCTCGCCGAGGCGGTCCTCGGAGCGGAAGTGCACCAGCGGAATGCCGCCGACCACGATGGCGTCGGGGCGATGGCCGGCGGCCGCGCCCCGCATCATCTTGGCGTTGCCCGCGGTCCACTCGAGATGGAGCAGGATCTCGCCGGGAAAGCGGCGCGCGAGCTCGGCGAACTGCCCCCGGAAATCCGGCCCGAAGCCGGCCTGCAGGTAGGTGAAGGCCGGGTCGCTCTTCATCGCCCAGAGCGTGGTGTGGTTCCAGGTGTAGTCGGTGAGGAAAGGCGGTCGGGGCGGGTCGGGGAGGGGGCGCTGCTGGAGGCAGGCGATGCCGGCGGCGGCGGCCTCCCGGCGGGCGGCGTCCGACTGGGCGCGGTCGA
>Ga0302319_10013043_pt1 | contig 15612 bp, 11 predicted proteins | sample Bog_T0_2_FD_203319 | JGI IMG/M metagenome (GOLD analysis project Ga0302319, IMG submission 203319) | Peat permafrost microbial communities from Stordalen Mire near Abisko, Sweden - Bog_T0_2 | ecosystem: Environmental > Terrestrial > Soil > Wetlands > Peat | place: Sweden: Abisko, Stordalen Mire...
TATGAGCTTTACCAGACCAGGGCTGGCGTCTACGAGAAAATGGGCCAATGGGATCAAGCTGTTTCCGATTACGGTCAGGCCATTCAATACGCCAAACAACTTTCATATTGGCGCGGCTTGACGCAGGTGGACGGCTTGCTCGCAACGGCGTACCTGCATCAAGGGGCATTGCAGCCGGCATTGACTGCAATCAACGAGGCCATTGCATCCAACGAACAAATCCCCGACGAGCTGTACTTTGTCCCGCGCGATCTTGCAATCAAGGCAGAGATCATGGCTCGGCTTGGAGATAGCAAGTCCTCAATCATCCTGTACGAGAAGAGCGCCGATATGCTGGACGCCCTACTCAGCAGAGTGCCGACTCCGACTGTGGAACGTCAACTTCTTGCCGATCTCAGCAAGGTCTATTCGGGGTATTTTGAATTCCTATCCGACCAAGGCAGAACAGCGGATGCCTTTCGTGTAATCGAACGGGCGCGCGGCCGAGTCGAGGCGCAATCCCTGGCGCATCACGAGATCCTCGCACCGCACGAATCGAGTCCTGTCGAGCAGCGATTGACGAAGTTGAACATCGACTTGCTCAATACCGACGACTCGACAGCCAGATCGCACATCCTCGACTCCATCTACGAGACGGAACTACAGCTTGATTCAGATTCGACTGCGAGAGATAAAGCGCCGGCACCAGTTGAACTCCGCCAACTCCAGCGCGAACTTCATCCCTCGGAGCTTTTGGTCGAGTATGTCTTGGACAATCCTCACTCCTACGCGCTCGCGCTGACGCATAACACCGTTCACCGATACACATTGGCATCCCGTGATGAATTGGAGCAGGCGGCAACCCAGTATCGTTCAGAGATTGTGAAGCAGAAGACGGACCTGCCGCTTGCTCAACAGCTTTTCAATGGACTTCTGGGCGGCATTCCAGAATTCAAAGAGAAAACGGCGCTGATTGTGGTGCCGGATGGAAAGCTTCACCTGCTTCCATTCGCTGCTCTGGCGGACAACGGCCAATACATTCTGGCCTCGCATCTTGTGTCCGTGGTCCCGTCTGGAACCGTGCTTCACATCCTGGAGCAACGCGCGCGGCAGACAGAAGAGGCGAACCTACCGTATGTCGGGGTGGCGGCGTGGACGACTGATACTCCGCCGCACACACTGCTGGCCAGCATCCATCGTGCGGTCTCCGGGCCAGAGAGGAGCGAACTTGTTGCCCTTCCTGAAAGCCGCCATGAAGTCGAAGCGATTGCGGCGGACCTTCCCAAACCAAGCACGATCCTTCTGGGCACCAATGCGACGGAGACAAACTTCAAGCAACTCCCGCTCGACCAATTCAGCGTGATCCACCTGGCCCTTCACGGCTATGTCGATCCAGAAATCCCGGACCGTACCGCTCTCGTCTTCGCTCCGCAGCCACAGCCCACGGATGACGGTCTGCTACAGATACGCGAGATCAGGAACCTCCATCTCAATGCAAGCCTGGTCACGCTCTCTGCCTGCAACACCGGCGTCGGGCCAGTCGGTGAAGAAGGCGTTGCGAGCATCGTCAACGCGTTCATTGAGGCCGGCTCGCAGAGTGTTGTCTCCACCCTATGGGAACTTGAAGATCACGCAACTGCGCATCTGATGACCACCTTCTACGACCACCTCGGTCGCCATGAGGAGAAGGCCCAAGCGTTGAGGCAGGCGCAGCTTGAAATGCTGAACTCAGGATCACCCCCGTACTACTGGGCAGGCTTCGGGGGTCGCCGGGATCAGTACGGGAGAGCACCTGACCGGAATCTGGGGTTCAGCCGCGGATTGGCACTCATTTCGACCTGGTTTTATTGGGATGTTGCCTACATTCACCCCGTTGCACCCGGTCTGTCCGTCACCGGCTAAAGGAGTGGAAGGGAAAATCTCTCGCCCCAGCAGGCACGTCCCGACGGCGTCGTTTGCACTCCACTACGAATCGCTTTCTTTCCTGTATTCCGAAGTTGATCACGTTAGCTTCCAACTATACTCAGTCAAGATCTGCGCATGTGAGCAGTTTTAATCAAACCGAAGAATGCACCATCAGCCGAAAGGCAAAACGAGAATTCCAGGTAGAACGAAAGCATTAAGAAGTCGAGGGATAACCGTGGCCAAATCAGCAAGCCGGCGATATTTCGCTGGCCTTTCAAAGAACACGTTCCTTCTTGCCCTCGCAAGCCTATTCGCCGATATCTCCTCGGAGATGCTCTACCCGGTCTTGCCGGTGTTTCTGACGCAAACACTGAAAGCAACCGGTAGCATCGTTGGTCTGGTGGACGGATTTGCTCAGGCCGCGCAGAATATCGTGCAGGGATTTTCCGGCGCTCTGTCGGACAAGTTGCAAAAGCGGAAGTCCATCGCACTGGCCGGATACCTCCTTTCGGCCGTTGCCAAGCCACTGATGGGACTTTCCAGCGTCTGGCAAGGCTTGTTCGGCGCACGGTTGCTGGACCGGCTTGGCGCCGGCACACGTTCCGCTCCCCGCGATGCACTGATTGCGTCTTCAGTGGATCAAAAGGACAGAGGCAGAGCGTTCGGGATTGAAGGCGTTGGTGACAATGCGGGAGCGTTCCTGGGCCCACTGCTCGCCGTCTTGCTCCTCTACACGCTGCGCCTTGCTCTGCGATCTGTCTTCTATTTGGCTCTCATTCCTGGCCTGCTGGCCTTTGTTATGGTGCTGCTGGTAAAAGAGAAACCAGCAATGGTAGCCTCTAAATCGAAGATAGATGTCAACCTCCGGCAGCTCCCGAAGGGTTACTGGAAATATCTACTTGTGATCGCCTTGTTTGGGCTAGGCAACTCCAGCAACGCATTTCTGATCCTGCGGACACAGGATATCGGTGCTTCCCTGAAAACGACCATTCTGATTTACGCGGCGTTCAATCTGGTGGCGGCCCTGATCTCGTATCCAGCGGGATACCTCTCCGACACATTGGGCAGAAAAAACGTTTTGCTCGCTTCGTTCGTCATCTTCTTCGTCGCCTATCTCGGCTTCGCCCTGACTCAAAATATCCTGGCCGTCGCAGTTCTTTTTGGCTTCTACGGTCTGTACGAGGGGATATTCCGCTCTGTTGGCAAAGCGTTTGCATCCGACTTCGTGCCGGAACATCTGCGCGCAAGCGCCGTCGGCTGGTACAGCACTTCGGTCGGATTGCTGCAACTCGTCGCCAGCATCGTCGCCGGACTGCTGTGGGATCGAATCGGCCACGCGGCCGTGTTCTATTATGGTGCAGCCTTCGCTGTCGTCGGTAGCATCGGATTGCTCCTGTTAATCCCGTCGAGACATGAGGGGCGCAAAGCAGCAGTGGCCAAATTGAATTGAGACGATAGTCGCCAATTCCAGCAAAGTGGCTTCTGATCGCAAGTCATGCAAATCGAATTACTGAGAACGAGTGAAAGTGGAGCAGTGCAAAGGAATAGATGAGGTTAGTTCTCCATGACACCCCATTTCTGGACTAAAACTGTGCCAGACGACATGTTTTCCTACAACTCCGATCCGCGCCAGTGCGGGACGGACGCTCTTCTCCAAGATACTGTCAGGACTGAGGGGCGCGCTCCCTTTGAATCGAACTGATGGAAACAGGAGATCAAAATCGGTCGAAAAGGGCGATTTCGACTCGATAGGCCGCCTCAGCCACAGGGGGAAAACAATCCGCTGCTGACAGCCGGGCGCAGCCGACATCACGCCCACCCCAATGTGCATACGATAAAATTCCATCTGTCCGTTCGAGGGGTCCTTAAATGCCATTTCACTTCGCGAAGAAGACCCTTCTTCGCTCTTTCCGCCTGCCGTCTGGTCTTTTTCTGGGCGCAATCCTGCTCCCCGCAGTTGGAGCGCAGCAGCCAGTCACAATGCAGTTGCCCGCCCCGCCCGCGGGCCCGGATCGCAGCACTACATGGACCGCCCCGCCCGGCTCGCAGATCACCGTCGATCGCCGTTCCGGCCGCACCAGCATCAATCTACCTGTGCAGCCCACCGACGGCTCCCGCGAACAGGCTCTGCGCTTCGCCGACTGGGCTCTCCATCCCTACGCAGGTTCAGGCGACTATCCCGCCACCCGTGAAGAACCCGCCACGCTGCCAACCCACACCATCTACCGGCCCGCCGACCTCGCCAAATCTCCCAAGCTCCCCGTCCTGCTCTGGGCCAATGGCGGATGCCGCAACACCTCTGTCGAGTTCACGCGCTTCCTCGGCGAGATGGCATCGCATGGTTATCTGGTCATCGCGGTCGGCCGCAGCAACATTCCATTTCTCGTCATTCGCGGCAGCATCGCCGCCGTGGCCGATCAGAAAGACGCCAACGGAAATCCGCTCATCGTCAGCGATCCCGCTGCCATGATCAAAGCACTCGACTGGGCCATCGCCGAGAACAGCCGCAAGGACAGCCCGCTCTACGGCAAGGTTGACACCTCGAAAGTCGCAACCATGGGCCAGTCCTGCGGCGGTCCACAGGCTTTCAAAGCCGCACACGACTCGCGCGTCACCACCGTCATTGCACTCAACAGCAGCTTCCCCACCGAACATGCTCCCGGCATGGTCGGCGGCGCCAACGATGGCTGGACAGCCGAAAAGCTCGCCATTCCCGCGGCGCTCTTCAACGGCGGCCCAGCGGACAACGGCTTCACCGGCACAGAGGCATGCTACAAGGCGCTCAGTCCCACCTTGCCGGTGCTCAAAGCCAGCCTCACCACGGTCGGACACACCGGCGCATATCCCATGCCCGATCTCCGCTGGTCCGGCGCCGTGCTTGCCTGGCTCGACTGGCAACTGAAAGGCGACAAGCAAGCTCCGGGAGTCTTCTCCGGCCCGAACTGTTCCCTCTGCAAGGACCCCGACTGGTGGATCGATTCACAGAACATTCCCTGACGTGGGCATCGCCGATCCGTGCAGGAGTGAGTCATCGACCGCCGCTAACCCGCGATCCCCGCTTTTGCGGCGGCCAACTCGTTGCATAGAACCGAACATGCTTCGCCGGTTTTCGATTGTTCAGCCCCACCACTTTCTACTTGCCCGTGAACTCCTTCGATATCTCCGTCATCGTATCCCACGCGTCGGTCCGGAATGGCGCCGCCGGCAGTCCGGCCTTATTGAACAGGTTACAGCCGATCGGGTAGTTGGCCCATGCATAGCGTACCGCCGCGGGCGCAGCCGCCTTGTCGCTTTTCACCACCACCGTCTTGCCGTCGATGCTTGCCTCCGCGTCTACAAACTGCCCATCCGCGCCCGCAATCTGGAACCACTTCAGCGGCCCGTCCTTGGCCTCCAGCCCGCCATCCACATGCTTGAACCGAATTCGAATCGCGTTGCCTTCCACCTTCATCGACTCATAGCGCGGCCCCGAGTATTCCAGCTTGCGCCTGTAGACGTTGGCCAGCGCAATCAGCGCCAGCCGTTCTCCGACAGGCTCCTTGTTCTTAGGGTGCACGTTGTCCGGATCGCCGACATCGATGGTCACCGCGAGCCCGCTCTTCGGCAACGACAAAATCTGCGCCTGGCCCTCGCGCACCAGCGGATTGTTGCTCACATTTCTGAGCGCCGGCAATTGCACCGCATAGAAAGGGAAGTCGCCTTCGCCCCACAGCTGGCGCCACCGGGTCACCAGCGTCTCCATCACGTGCGGATAGAGTGCGAGCCCCGCCTTGCCGTCCACAATCGACTCCCCCTGGTACCAGATCGCCCCGCGAATCCCGTACGGAATCACCGGATACACCATGCCGTTGAAAAGCACCGTAGGCTCGTGCTGATCCTGAACCGGATCGCGCAATGGCCCCGGCCTTGGCGCGCGCGCGTTCAGCGTCTGCGGCCCCGGCGGCGCGTCGGCGGCATTCGCGGTTGGATGCGCCTTGAAGAATTCCTCCTGTGCATCGAAGCGATCAAGCGTCGGCTTCAATTTCGGGTCGGCCGCCACCGCCTCGCGCGGCACCCAAGCCTCCGCCGTGCTGGCTCCGTACGCCACTGTCAGAATTCCTACAGGAACCTTCAGCCGCTGCTGCAGATCGCGCGCGAACAAGTATCCCACCGCGGAAAATCCGGGTACCGTCTCCGGGCTGCACACCTTCCACTCGCCCGCCAGTTCGTCCTTCGGCGTATACGACTTCGCTTGCTTCTCAGTGAACATGCGGATCTGCGGGTAGTTCGCGGCCGCGATCTCCTTGTCCTCGTCGAGCATTCCCGCAAATCGCGCCACCTTCACTGAAACCGTGAACTCCATGTTCGACTGGCCGCTGCCCACCCAAACCTCGCCTACCAGCACATCGTGAATGGCGATCGAGTTCTTGCCTTGGATTTGCATCTCGTACGGCCCACCCGCCTTCAGCTTGCCGAGCCGCGCCATCCACTTTCCGTCCGGCCCCGCGGTTGTCGAAACGGCCTTCCCGTTCAGCGTAATCTTCACCGTTTCGCCAGGATCGGCCGTACCCCAGATGGGCGCTTGCATGCCGCTCTGCAAAACCATGTGGTCGCTGAACAAGGCCGCCGGCTTTATTTCGCCCGATGCAGCCACCGAGAACACCAGTAACAGGCAGCCCGTAGCCGCCACAAAACGTTTTTGCATGGAGCCTCCTGACGTTCACCCAGCTCGTTTCGTCCAGGTATTGAACGGTTTGCCTCCGTCTGCAAACGAAGCGGGCGAAAATCCCATAAGAGAACAATATCAACCCGGAATGCAGGCCGAACCGAATATACGTACTCGCCGGGAGCCTGGTCAAATTTCACCCGGCTCTTCCGCAATTACAAAACTTAAGATTTTCGGAGCTTACCAACTCGCCCCGCAGGCGATACAATTCCTCTGGATCGGAGATTCCCCGTTGAAATCATTCCAACCGAAAACCAGCGCCCCTCCTTCGCTTCGCGCAATCTCCATCACTTTGTGCCTGTCTCTCGCTGTACTTTTGCCCGCCGCAGCCCAGGCGCCTGCGGACCGGAGGCCATCTGACCGCGGCCCATCGCCGCGCAACGCCGGTGGACGTCCATTTCACAACGAAGCCGAGCGTGCCGCGCACTGGAAGCCCGTCACAATTCCCTATCACCGGGCTGCACTCACGCCCCGCGACCAGCAGATGGTCGCCAAACTGGCCGACGCCTGCCGCCTGATGGATATGCTTTACTGGCATCAGAGCGACCTGGGCGGATGGGCCGTGTATCGCGTGACTCAAAGCGAAGTGCTTGCCAGGCTCTTCAACATCATGGGCAGCCGCTACGATCTGCTTGAAGAGAACGAAACCTTTCTCGGCGAAGCAACCATGCCGCCCGGCCACGAGTTATACACCTACGGCCTCACCCGGCCACAGATCGAGCACTATGTCTCCATCCATCCCGAGGCGAAGTCAGCCATCTACAATGAGCGCACTGTTGTCCGCGGCACGCCCGGCAACTTGCAAACTGTGCCCTACCATGAAGCCTATGCGGAATGGCTGGGCCCCATGGCCAACGACCTGCGGGCCGCCGCCAAACTCTCCTCCGACCCGGCGTTCGCGAAGTACCTCAACCTGCGCGCCGATGCGCTGCTCTCCGACGCTTATTACGCCAGCGACATCGCCTGGCTCGATCTGAAGAACCCCAAGATCGACCTGATCTTTGCGCCCTATGAAACCTATCTCGATAACTTGCTTGGCGTGAAGACCTCTTACGGCGGCGCCATCCTTATACGCAACGAAGCCGAAAGCCGCAAGCTGGCCGCGTATCAAAAGAACGAAGCGGCCATGCAGCAAGCCTTGCCCATTCCCGCTGAAGACAAGCCCTCAAAGCAAGGCCAGTTCACGCCCATGGAAGTGGTGGATGCGCCGCTCCGTTCCGGCGATCTGCACTATGGCTACCAGGCCGTCGCTGACGACCTGCCCAACGATGCCCGCATTCATGCCGAAAAAGGCAGCAAGAAGATCTTTTTCAAAAACTTCATGGACGCGCGTGTAAGCGCCGTTATCCTGCCCATCGCGGCCAAGATGCTCGACCCCGCACAAGTCGGCGATGTTACAGGCGACGGCTATCTCACCGCCGTCATCCTGCATGAAATCTCGCACGGACTCGGACCCGCATATGCTCACATCGACGGCAAGCAGATAGATATCCGCGAAGCCATCGGATCGTATTATGGCGGGCTCGAAGAGGCTAAGGCCGATGTAACTGGAATCTTCCTCGCGAAATGGCTCGTCGACCACAAGATCCTTCCCCAAAGCGCGCTTAATTCGATCTACGGCTCCTATGTTGCAGGGATCTTCCGCACCCTGCGCTTCGGCGCCGGCGAAACCCATGGCCGCGCCGAGACGATGGAGTTCAACGTTCTCCTCGAGCATGGCGCTCTTCACCAAAACGACGCCGGCCGGTACACCATTGACTACACCGCCATGCCGGACGCAATCGCCAGCCTCGCACAGCAGCTTCTGATTTTCGAATCCCAGGGCGACCGCGCCGGCGTTGAAGCCTGGTTCAAGAAGTACGAAGTTATACCGCCGGCGCTGACCAAAGCTCTCGAGTCAACCAAGGATGTCCCCGTTGAAATTGTGCCTGAGTTCGAGTTATCCAAAGGGGTGCGGCCATGAAGAGAGTCTTCACAATGAAGTTACTTCTCCCCATTCTTTTCGTCTGCCTTGGCGCCGTTGCTCAGCAGGCGCCGCCCATCCACCAGCATCACGATGCCGCCAAGCCGCTTCCCGGCACCATCATCGTCACCGCGTCCGATTTTTTTGAGAATATTCCCGCTCACGACAGCAACGATGGCCGCTTCCCCCAGGGAAAGTGGTTCTTCAACAACAACACCATCAACATGGAGGTTACAGACGATGTAATGGCCAGGGTCCGAGTGAAGGAGACTGGCACCTATCACCTCTTCGTGCGCAGCATCGGCACGCCAACCAGTTCCTTCAAAGTCAAGGTCGACGGCAAGCAAGACGCCGGCACCTACGGCCATGGCCCGCTCTCCTGGCAGCGCGGCGGCGAATTCATGCTAAAGCCCGGCGCCATCGAGATTCGCCTCACCTCCATCGTCCCTCGCCCATCTCTCAACGTTCTCGTTCTCACCAAGAAGGGAGACTTCAAGGAAGACGATCTCAAGACCCAGGAACTGCCTCCCGAGGTCAAGCTGCTGCATGAGTACCAGATCGCGCAGCCCAACATCGTCAAGTTCGGCGACATCGACGGCAGTGGCAAATTCGCCATCGCCGACGTCACCAACGACTACTCCACCATCGTGTATGACAACGACGGCCACGAGTTATGGCGTTGGCAGGCCCCGCCCGTGCAGCCTGGCTCACCCAGAGGCAACGAAGCGGCGGGCATTTTATGGGATTTTCATCACACCGGCCGCGATGAGCTCGCGCACTGGCGTCTCATCGATGGCAAGGAGTGGCTTGTCCTCTGCGACGGCCGCACAGGTGAAATCATCAAGAAAGTCCCCTGGCCCGCGCCGCCCTTACCGCACGTCGACAACAATTACCGCATGGCCGTCGCCAAGTTTCATAAAGACTCAGACGGTCCAGACACGTTGCTCGTCCTCAGCGATACCGGCGGAGAGATCAGCCTCACCGCGTATGACAAGGACCTGAACCAACTCTGGCGGCATGCCGAGCCGCGCGAGAAGGATTATTTCGGCCACTACATCTGGCCCTACGACGTGAACGGCGACGGCATCGACGAGGTCGTAATCAGCCACCTCTGCCTCGACGCCAATGGCAAGGAAATCTGGAACAATGCCAAGTACTTCCAGAAGAACAACGACCACATGGATTCGATCGAGTTCTTCGACATCAACGGCGATGGCAAGCCCGAGCTCCTGACCAGCCAAAGCGATGTAGGCACCCTGGCCTACAATGCGCAAAACGGAGACATCCTCTGGCAGAACCTCTCTGACCACTCGCAGCAGATCACCGCCGGCTACATCCTCAGCAACGCCAAAACACCGCAGGTCGTCACCAACGGCCGCACCTACATGGCCATGCCAAGGCCGCCGGGCCCCCCAGGCCAGCGTGGCAGGCCGGCACCGCCCAGCGATGAAATCGCCGTCGGAAACTTCCTCGGCGCACAGCTTTATTGGTTCAACAATGTGGGCAAGCTGCTTGAAACCTGGCCCGCCCATCCCCTCGAAGGCAACCCCAACTTTGTCCGCGGCGACTGGTACGGCACCGGCAAGCGCACTTTTTTCTGGTTCCGCTTCAAGCTTGAGCCCGACGGCAACGCCACGCTGTTCTTCAAGGGCGAGGCCTACCACATGTTCGACTTCGACCACACCGGGGCCGAGCAGGTCATTACTCTTGAAGGCGGCACGTTGCGCGTCTACGGCAACGCCAACGTAGTCCCGCGCGCAGTAAAGCGCGACCCCGAATACCGCCGCACCATTGCCAACCACACCCACTACTAGAAAATGGCTGGACATGTTTCGAGCTGAGCGGTTTGGACTGCGGGCACAGAAGGCCGTTTTTTAACGCTAGCCCTAATACTGTTCACTTAACTCATTGCGTGACATCGTGTCCTGACCACATACAGAATGCCACTGATTTCTTTAAGTGAACAGTCTTACGGCTAGACCGTGTCTTGAAGCGGCCAGGATAAAATTGCCCTTCGAATGCAGTGCCGTGCGGAACCAGAGTAGTTCCAGTCCATGACTTCCACTGCAATCCCATCACTTCGCTCGTCCGCGGACCGCAAAAATGCCGACGTACATGTATCTCTCTGCGCGTTGGATCATTCACGAAGCCGCATCAGCCGGGCGCCGGGCGCTGGAATTCATCGGTATTGCCTCGCATTTGGTTGCTGATCCCGCCAAAGCTGAATTTTTATCCCATTGAGATGAGGAGTCGAAATTATTTCGCAAAGCATTACTGAGCGGGTCTCCGAGAGAACAAGAGGAACTGAAGGGCAGTGGGATCAAGTTCCGCTTCGCCGCAATGGAGCCCAAGACCGCCAAAGCGTGCACGACGCTATGGGAGATATTCAGTCGTTTCAACGTTCATGGAGAGTCGCCCGCTGTTCTGGCATTTGGCACCTCACTTTTTCCCACGGAGCATTCCAGCGCCTTCTGCAATAGAGGGTAGCAGCCAGCGCAACGCTGCCCGTGAAGCCTCCTGCCGGTGTGACGGTAATCGTCGAGGTGTTCCCCGTGGCTGCGCCAGGTGCAGGGGAAACAGGTCCACCAGAGATGGTGAATCCGCTCACAGTCAGCGAAAGTGGCACGGAGGGAGATGTCTCACCATTGCTTGCGCTGATTGTTAGACCAAATGACCCGATGGATGTCGAGGATGTTGTAGCCAAGTCGAAGGCAACCGCCGCGAATCCGCAACCAACCATGCTCAGTTCCAGGAATACTGGAACGTTGCTGGTCGGTGGCTGCAAGCCGACTCGTACGCCGGCAGCTATGTTTTCTCCAACCCGCAGAGCTTCAACCGATATGCCTTGTGAACAGAAGGCCGCTGTTGATGACAGGCCTGAGCGGGCTCGACGGGAATTGCAAAGCCGATCTTTGTGTGACCGCAATTTGCCAAGATTCAGCTAACTCGTCCTGCTCGGGTAGTGCAGGAATATTCGCTTTGATGATTGACGCAATTGCTTTAGGGTTAGAATATATGTTCGATTTAAGACCCAAGTTCCATGGGTCGCTGCAGGCAAGGCCAAGTGCCCCAAATAGCGGGAAGTGTTTGCCGAACGTTAACAATTTCATAACAGAGCACTTGACAGATGCTCAAACCCTGGCCGGTAGTCTAGGTAATGGAGTGACTCCACCTGAAGTGCTCGCGGTCGCTGGTAACGAGACAGGTTATCGTGGCGGCTTCGCGCAATATGGGAAATACTTCGGCCTTCATGGTGCCGGTCTAGAGCCAGTTATTAACTTTGCATGAGTTGCCGTGCCAGATTTGCAAGCATGAGAATGGCGAATGCGAGGTAGTGGAGGCCAGCGAGGGTTTTGGCCAGTCGTTCGTAGTCTCTGGCCAGACGGCGGAAGCGGGCGGCCCATGCAAAGCTTCTTTCCACAACCCAGCGGCGCGGCAGCAGGACAAATCCTCGTTTGACCTCGGTATGTTTGACCACCTCCAGCCGCACGCCATGCTGCTCGGCGGCCTGCGCCGCGTTTTCACCCGTATAGCCCTGATCGACATACGCCAACTCGATGCTCTCACCGGTAATCTCCTGCACCGCTTCGGCCAGCTTCTCAACTTGCGCACGGTCCTGTTCATCGGCCGCCGTAACGTGCAGGGCCAGCAAATGGCCCAGCGTGTCGACCGCTGCGTGAACCTTCGATCCCTTGCGGCGCTTGGCTCCATCGTAGCCGCCACGCGCGCCCGATTCCGGCGTCGACTGCAACGTGCGGCTGTCGAGAATCATCGCCGTGGGCTGGCCTTTGCGTTCGGCAAACTCGCGCAGCAGAATGCGCAGATCCTCGACCATGATCTCGAAACACCGTGCCTCCATCCATCGCCGCATTTGCTGATAGACCGCCGTCCACGGAGGTAGATCGTTAGGCAGAAAGCGCCACTGGCTGCCCGTCTTGGCAATGTAGCGAAGTGCATTGAATACAGCGCGGAGCGGATAATCCCGCTGCGCTGCGTCCTCGCGGCAAAGCGCCAAATACGGGGCTACAAACGCCCACTCCTCATCGGAAACATCGCTCGGATAGCCTGACCGGACACGTTTTTCCATGCTTCCATCGTCAGGCCCCCATCGGCGTTTCCTTATCCAAAAGCAAACAAAGGGATAAAGTTAATAACAGGCTCTAGAATCTGATTCGCTTCAAACCACTCGGCCAAGGCGACCATCACGCCTGTTTTGCCGACGCCGCCTTTCCCGCCCATCGTGAAAGCTACATGCTTCGCATTGACCGTCATTGTTCACCTCCATTGGTTGTCAGGGTTAGTGGTTCGTTCTCACGGAAGACGAAGCGGGTGCGCTTCGCTTCCCGCTCGGTAGGCTGTGCTTTTAGCTCAGCAACGCGATCAAGCACCGGCGAATCTGCTGCGGCCAGACTCACTGGCGGCAGTTCAAATTGCTTTCGCTTGCGATGCTTCGCGCGGACCTTAACGAAGGAGTGAAGGGTGCTGAGTATGACATGAAGTCTAAGTCGCTCGTGGAAGAGGCGGGCAACTTCGCGGTACGTCCGTCCTTTGCGGCGAAGTTCGCGGATCAGTTCACGGTGGGGCTCCAGTTTGGAGCGCGGAGGCTTTTCAGGGAGTGGTTCGAGGATATTCTTGTGCATCGGTTCCATAAGGCATGGCTCCCGAGCACCTCACTGCGTTGTTCCACCGTACTCGTCCGGCGAAACCACGTAGACAGTTCTCGGGTGAGCGTGGTTGGATAGATGCCCATTGGGCCGGCGTGATTTGTTTGAGCGATTGCATGGACTTGCATGCCAGTCCGGGCAGGATGCCGGCCAAGTAGAGACGAGGATTACTCCCAAGCCTCCGGCAGGATTCGATTACGGAGCGGATGGCTGCGACCTTTGGTCCGGCCTCCTTGTGGCCAAGATGCACCCAGTTTTTTCTTCCCATCGTGATGGGATGCACGGAGTTCTCGGCCAGGTTGTTCGATAACTCCAGTTCCGAATAGTCGAGGAATCGAGTTAGCTTGGTCCACAGCGCAAGGGTGTAGTTGCATGCTTTTGCGGTGGCGCTGGCGGGCAGGGAGTTATTGCGCGCCGACTGCAGTGCGTCGCGCAGCGGATCGAGCAAGGGCGCGGACTCCTGCTGGCGCTGGGCGCGATCGAGTTTCTCGTCGCGCGCCCTGGCATCGAAGGGAAACAACGCATCGATGCGGCCGGCCAATCCAGCATCGACTGCGTCCTTCGGGTTCAGCTTCACGGCGTCGACGAACTTTCTTCTGGCATAACTCCAGCAAGCCGCGTGTATAAGTCTCTCACCGCCCACGCCGTTATAGGACGCGTAGCCGTCGGTCTGAAGTAACTTGTCGAAGTTATCCAGGAAAGCCTTCGGTCCCTCGCGGGCACGGCCCATGCGAAAGTCGAAGACCACGCTACCGCCGGGAACGCCGTACTGCCACAGATACGCCTGGTGGTTGTTTCCGCGGCCATCGTGCATTTGCACAGCGACCGGCGTCTCATCCGCCTGGATGTAACTTCCGCCGAGTAACTCCTTGCGCATCGCGCCAACGATGGGCATCAGCAGTTCGCTCGCGCGCATCACCCAGCCATCCATGTTGGAGCGCGAGATATCGATGCCGCAATCGCGCTCCAACAGCGCGCTCTAGCGATACAAGGGAAGGTGCGCCGTATATTTGTCCAGAATGGTGTCGATGACAATGCGATCCGACACCAGCGCCGGGGCCGCGCCCGCTCCAGGTCGATGCCGCTCAACAACAGCGTCAACTCCTCCGGCCGCATCTCGATTCGCCCGGACCCACTGTCCTCAGGCCATCGAAAGCGCCCTCTCTCGATACGTTTCGAGCATACCCAGACTCCGCTTCCATCAAAGACCAGTACCTTTAGCCGCGTGCGCCGCGAGTTATCGAACAAGGATAGATGACCACTCAGAGGATCGCAGCCTAACTCATCGCGCACCAGCCCGTACAATCCTTCAAAGCCCTTCCTCATATCCGTCGCCCCGGCTGGCCAGATACACCCGCGTCGCTGCACCTATGCCGCACATCAGGCACGTTCCACGATGCCAATTAACTCCGCAAGCAAGATCGCATCGATTCGATCACCGATCTCGATCCGGCGCCCGTTCCCGAGAACCACAGCAAGACGGGAATTTGCCGCCTTCATGTCCACAGCCGGTCGCACGTCCACAGCCTACAGGCGTGGCGCAGCAGCAGTCTGCCGCACCCGAATCCGATACTTGTCCAGAGTCGCCACCGCCAAACCCCGCCCCGCGCAGAACAACTTTCGACTCAGCCCGCTCGCCTCATACTCCGATACCAAGGCCTCTACCGCAGCTCGGCTTCGACGCTTCACTCCGCTTTGCTCTGCACTCATAGCTTGCTCTGTCAGCAACGTGCAAAGGATGCGCTTGCGGCGTTTCAATTGAATGCGTGGGCACACCCAAAGATGGCCAACGAGCAAGACAGCCTGGCTGATGGCTATGCCGCGGTGGGAGATAAAGAAAGCGCGAGGTGAGCGATTGAAAGCGCAATCGCTGTTGCACCTACTGACACTTCTCTCGATTTGGCGGCGAGATCATCGTTCCTCTCCGAAGAAAATGCCAAGCTCTGTGCAGAGGGTGCAATTTTGGCCTTTTCCAGAGGATTGTCGCGCCCTGAAGAAGCCACACTGACTACCTGTGGCAAAGAGCTTGCAGCGGCAAGACGCCCGACACTCGCCGACGCGCGAAGGCGCTTCTGCGAGGGACACGCGAGATCCCGTCGCCTTTCGATACCGAGATCAACTGGGATCTGCCCAATCCCCACGAAGTTTGCAGTTGGAAACCACATCTTCTGGAACCGCCTCAATTGACCCGATGGGAACGTCTGTCCAGAAGTATATCAGCCCTCTTATGCCTTTCAATCCGTACACCGGTGACCACGGCGGGTGGCCTGTATGTCCAGAAAAAGTGATCTTCCGGCGTGAGCCGGAAGATCACGCAAGGCAAGAGTATTCAGCGGGAGGGTGAAACCCGCCAGGGTAAAAGTCAGCGCCCTGTAGCTTGGATGGCCGGGGGAAGG
>Ga0302319_10013044_pt1 | contig 15612 bp, 14 predicted proteins | sample Bog_T0_2_FD_203319 | JGI IMG/M metagenome (GOLD analysis project Ga0302319, IMG submission 203319) | Peat permafrost microbial communities from Stordalen Mire near Abisko, Sweden - Bog_T0_2 | ecosystem: Environmental > Terrestrial > Soil > Wetlands > Peat | place: Sweden: Abisko, Stordalen Mire...
GCCGTCCTCGATGGACACGATGGGATACTGGCGCACCCAATTGTCGTAGAAGGCCACCATCTCCTCGCTCGACAGCTCGCGTTTGTCGCTCTTCTTGAAGACGTACTTCTTCTTATCCTTGTCGTAAAACTCACTGGATGCGGGATCGAGCGCGATGGCAATCTGCTCGCCCGGCTTGTAACCGGCTGCTTCGATGGCTTCCAGAATCAGCTCGATGGCCTCGGCGTTGGACTTGAGTGAGGGAGCAAAGCCGCCCTCGTCGCCGACAGCGGTGTTATAGCCCTTCTTCTTCAGCACGCTCTTCAGCGTATGGAAGGTCTCAGCGGCCCAGCGCAGAGCATCTGAGAAACGCTCCGCGCCCACCGGCATAATCATGAACTCCTGAAAGTCGACGTTGCTGTCGGCGTGCGCTCCGCCGTTCAGCACGTTGAGCATCGGTGTAGGCAGCACACTTGCATTCACGCCGCCCAGGTAGCGGTAGAGCGGAATCTCCAGCGTCTGAGCCACGGCGCGCGAGGCGGCCATGGAGACAGCCAGAATGGCGTTGGCGCCCAGCTTGGCTTTGTTAGGAGTGCCGTCCAGTGCAATCATCGTCTGGTCCAGCAGCCGCTGGTTGGAGGCGTCCATGCCCTCCAGTTCCGGCGCAATCACGGTTTCCACGTTGGCTACGGCCTGCAAGACGCCCTTGCCCAGATAGTGGCTCTTGTCGCCGTCGCGCAGTTCCACGGCTTCATGCTCGCCGGTGGAAGCGCCCGAGGGCACGATGGCGCGGCCAAGTGCGCCGCTTTCCAGGATTACGTCTGCTTCCACGGTCGGATTGCCGCGCGAGTCCAGTACCTCGCGGGCGCGGATGGCAACAATCTCAGTCATATCGGTCCTCGCAATGCGGTGAAGCAGCCGGTCATTCAGTTGGGGACGGCGATCCACGGCAAGAGCTTCTCCGGCGGCGCTTTGAATTGTGCTCAGAAGCTCCTGCGCGCTCAAATTTCTTCTCCGTCCAAGGCTAAAAAAGTTAGATGTCCCGAAAGAATATTAACAAATCGGGCCGCTGAGTACGATGTAATCGTGGTCACAGGGATTCAGCCGTTACCAGCATGGGAAGTGTGCCGGAGTGGGTTGCCTAGATTGATTCGTATCGCCCAAGGCACGTGCCCGGCTGCTTGCGGTTCAACGGCTGCCCACCTGCGTTAGCCTTACCTTGAGTGAGCTGGGAGTGAGCTGGCGCATTGACCCAGAGGGACTTGGGAGCCGCGCGCAACTCTTCCCCTCCGGCGGGGTTTGAACTCAGAAGTGGGTTTCTGCCCGCGCTTGGGAAAAGGAGACTTGGATGAATCGGCCGATTCTTGTGTGCGCATTGTCGTTGATGGTCACTGCCGCTCTGGGAGCGCAGGAGGCGAGCGAGTCAAGCCCCTATCAGGGAACCTCGACGCCCCCGCCGGACGACACAATCGTTACCACCAGCACGCCCCAGGCCAAGCCACATGCTGGGCGGACAGCCTCGCCAGGCCAATACCGGACTCAGACTCAAAATCAGGCGCCAGTCCAGACCCAATCCGCTTACCTCAATTCCGCCGCGAACGATCCTGACCCGGATAGCGGAACCGTTGCCGTCCAAAGGAGCGCTCCAGCGCCCCGTCAGCCCGTCCTGACCCAGCGCAACTACGCTGCCGATCCAGACGGTGACATCGTGCATCCGCGTCCGCCGCGCCCCGGCGAACTCCCGGAAGGGACCACCATCCGCGTTCGCCTGCTGGATCGGCTTTCGTCCGCGAGCAGCGAGCAGGGCGAGAGCTTTCGCAGCCGCGTGGCCTCCGACGTGTTGCAGGGCGAACAGGTGCTGATTCCCGCCGGCGCAGAGATTGACGGCCGCGTGGTTGGGATTTCTACCGGCCATATGGGCGGTCATGGTTCCATGCACCTGCTGCCGGAGACGATAATACTCGCCGATGGCACGCGTTACCAACTGCGCGCCGTTATCACCGGAACCCCCGGAGCCAAATCCAAAGTCGGCTCAGAAGGCACTATTCTGCCGGCCTCGCGCCTGAAGCGCGACGGCATCGAGTACGGCGGGGCAGTGGGAACCGGAGCAACCACCGGAGCCATCGTGGGCGGCCCGGTAGGCGCATTGGCCGGCAGCATGGTGGGAGCAGGCGTCGTCACGGCCCACCTGCTGGTCAGCCACCCCCAGGCTACTCTGGAACCGGGCACAGCGATGATTTTTACCCTGACAGATCCGCTGCAAATGACCAAGCCAGTCGCCGTGGCAACCAGCGAAAACTAGGGAGCATTCGCGTACATCGCTGAACAGGACACCGGGTGGATAGGTAGTGTAGTCTCCTGTTTTAAGCGAGCCTCCACAGCATTTCATGCATCTATGTGTAAAGTACACATATGTATTCTGGAGGATTCATGCCGAACACACGGACGTTGATAGCTCAGGCCTATTCTGCCTTCAATCATAGGGATATCGAAAGCGCCCTGGCGCTTATGAGTGAAAACGTTAGCTGGCCCAAGGCATCGGAAGGCGGGCGTGTCGTCGGGAAAGAAGAGATCCGGTCCTACTGGACCCGTCAGTGGAAGGAATTTGATCCTCACGTGGAACCACTTGAGATCATCGACCAGGAAGGCGGCATTACCGAGGTCAAAGTTCATCAACTTGTGAAGAGCCTTGGTGGCGATGTCCTTTCTGACAGCGAGGTGTGGCACGTTTATACCATCGCGCACGGTCTCATTGAACGCATGGACCTCAAGGAGAGCGAAACAAGCTCGGACCCAACCCCATCTGCGGCATTTTCCAGACACTAGTATGAAAGGGCGGCTTTGGCCGGCCCTTTGTATAGGATGAGTTTTTTCCGCGGCCTGTATCGTCTGCTCTTCACTCCATTCTCCCGCCCTGCTACACTCCCTCATGTGTTGGGGAGGGCTTTTCCATGGCCGAGATTCAGATGGTTGGGGTGGTGGGCGCCGGGACCATGGGCTCCGGCATAGCCCATGTCTTTGCCCGCGCGGGCTTTCGCGTACTGTTGTGCGATGTAGACCAGCGCTTTCTTGACCGGGCGCTTCAGCAGATTCGCACCAACCTGGGCCGCGAGGCCGTCAAAGGCAAACTGGCCGAGGCGGAGATCGAGCCGGCTCTAGACCGCATTGAGCCTACCCTGAACCATGAGGCGCTCAGCTTGGCAGATTTCGCTATTGAGGCCGCCTCGGAGCGCTTCGACATGAAAACCGAGCTCTTCGCCTCGCTCGACCGCATTCTGCCGGAAAGCGTCATCCTGGCCACCAACACCTCCTCCATCTCTATCACCAAGCTGGCCGCGCAAACGAGCCGTCCCCAGCTGGTTATCGGCATGCACTTCTTCAATCCTGTGCCGGTCATGGCGCTGGTGGAGATTGTCCGCGGCCTGGCTACCAGTGATGAGACCTTCGCTACCGTCCACGCGCTGGCCCGCCGGCTGGGCAAATCGCCGGTCGAGATCAACGACGCGCCCGGCTTTGTCTCCAATCGCGTGCTGATGCCGCTCATCAACGAGGCCGCCTTTGCCGTTATGGAGGGCGTAGCCACGCCGGAGGCCGTCGATCAGGTCTTCAAGCTGGGCATGAATCACCCCATGGGACCGCTCACCCTGGCCGACTTCATCGGCCTCGATGTATGCGTGGACATTTTGCGCGTGCTCCAGGAAGGCTTCGGCGACCCCAAGTACCGCCCCTGTCCGCTGCTGGTGCGCATGGTGGACGCCGGCTGGCTGGGCCGCAAATCAGGACATGGCTTCTACACCTACGAAACTTAGGTCCCCGAAACTGCCGGCTCCTCCTTACCAAATGTAAGGAAGTGGGAGTATACTCATTCTTGAGGGCTTCCTATGGCTACTGCTGCGGTTACATCCAAAGGGCAGATCACCATCCCGGCCGAAGTTCGGGAGGATCTCGGGCTGAAAGCAGGAGATCGGGTCTCGTTCATCAAGAGCGAGACCGGCGAATACATTTTGAAGGCTAAGACTGGCTCGATTATGGACCTGAAAGGGTTTATCCAGTGGAAGGGAAAGCCAGTCACGATTGAAGAGATGAATGAGACTATTGCAAAAGGCTGGGCAGGCCAGCTTACCTTTGAAGATTGAGCGTATGTAGATGACAGGCTTGGATACCAATATCCTGGTACGGCTTCTCGCGCAGGATGACCCGGCACAAAGTCAGCGCGCGGTAGAGTTTCTCCAAACCCTGTCCCGGGAAATGCCGGGCTTCGTCTCCCTTGTTTCCCTCATCGAGCTGATTTGGGTTCTGCGAAGCCAATACCGCATGAATAAAGCACGAATAATCCTCGGCCTGGAATGGCTGCTCAATTCTGCTGAGTTGGTCGTGGAAAGCCAGGGTGCAGTAGCTCAGGCACTCGGCAGATTCGCAAGCGTGAAGGCTGATTTTGCCGACTGTCTCATCGAACGGTCTTGCCATGCAGCCGGTTGCCGACAGACGCTAACATTTGACGTGGACGCATCCCGGTTTGCGGGAATGACGTTGCTCTGAATCTCCGACTCTGCCTTTACACCGGCGACAGCGCGTCCACTACCGGCACGCCTTTGGGCGGCGTAAAGCGGAAGGTCCCGGCAGGAAACGTCACATTAGGCTGCTCGCCCGTGAAGGTAAAGCGGGTCAGAGCGCCGTCGGTCTCTTCCATCACGATTCCGGTAATGGTTCCATCCGCGGTCACGGTCAGCGTGAGCCGCAACAAGCGTTTTTCCTGGCCCACTGGCTGTCCGGTCAGCGTGAACTGGCCGTTCGCGGCGGGACGCAGGGTCAGGTTGCTCAATTCCTTCTCCAGCTTCGTGCGGCCCAGCAGAAAACGCAGCGGCGATCGCAAATCGTTTAGTTGCTTGGCCAGGATGCGCTGGACTTGAGAGTCGCCCGGGGAGTAGAACCAGGCAAAGGTGCCGTCGAGCAGGAATATCTTGCCGGCCGGCTCGCTGTACTCCCACTTCATGCGTCCGGGCTTGAGCAGCAGCAGCGTTCCGCGCTCCGTGCGCCGCATTCCCAGACCCTCGTAGCTCTCCGTAAAGCTGGACTTGAGCGAGTGCAACTGGTTGTAATGAAGATCAACCTTCTGCGCCATCTCCTGCGCCGGGTTCTTCGCGGACGGAGAAGGCTGTTGGGCGTAGAGGCCGGCAGAAAGCAGCGCAACGGCCACAAACAAGCCGCCATTCCTGAGGATCATTCTCATTGCAACTCCAGCGGCTGTATGCAGTTAGCTCCACCCGTGGGGTCGTATTTGATGACCCCGGACTCATCGCTGCAGAAGCCGCGGTGGCCGGTCTTGCCGGGGGTTACGGGAACAGCGGTGACCGTGTAGCCGGTGACGCGGTCCGATCCGTGCAGGCTCACCTTGGCGCAGTTGTTGAGGTGAAAAATGTAGCCTGACTTGGTGCCCGAAGCCAGATCGGCCGGCATAAGCTGCGCCGCGTCCGCCGAGGATGGCCCTGCACTCGGATCGCCTCCCAAAGCTCGCAGCGAGCAGGCGTAACCGCGGGATGGGTAGGTGACAGAGTACATCAACTCCGCTTGCTGGATGGCTCCGAGGGAGTGAATCGCCGCGCTCTCATTGGCATGGTTCTTCACGCTGCCGAGGGTGGGAATCGCAATCAGAACAACGATGGGAATGATGCAAAGGAAAATGAACACGGCTACCCCGATAAGTACCCAAACGAAAATGGGAATGCGCCGGGCGCCGGAAGCGGGCGCGGGCGCTTGGTCCTGAAAACCGGACCCCGGATTACCCGCGCCTGATGTGTCCGTTTCGTTCATTGGATGAGTTCGGCGCAGTTGACGCCGCCGGCTGGATCCTGCTTGAGTACGCCGCCGTCGTCGTAACAGAAGCCCAGATCCCCGGTCTTGCCCACCACCTCAGGAACCGCCGTGAGCAGATATCCGTCTGCGCGATCCGAGCCATTCAGCGTATTCTTCACGCAATTGGTGATGGTGAAGATGTAGCCGTCCTTGTAGCCCTTGGCCAGCTCCTCAGGAAGCATCTCCGCGGCCGTGGCCGAAGGGGGCTTGCTAGGATCTCCGCCCAAGTACTGCAGGTTGCATGCATATCCCTTGCTCGGGTAACTCTGCGCGTACATCATCTGCGCTTCGTGAATGGTCTGCAACGACTTCTTGGCTGATAGTTCACGAGTGTGCTTCATGACGCTGCGGTAGGTTGGAAAGCCGATCAGCATCAGCACGGTGATGATGGCCATGACGATCAGCAACTCCATTAGCGTAAAGCCGTTGCGCTTCATGGAGCGTTGCGCGCGACACTTCGAGTTCTTGCGGTTCATACGGTTCCCATTCCTCTGTGAGCGGCCAAAACTTTCCGGCCCATCCGAGAAAATCCTACAACGTATGGACGCGAAAGGGAAATAGGGCGCTCGAAAAACAGGGAACAGGGAACAGGGACTAGGGAATAGGGAACAGGGAACAGCTTGTCGTTACTGCTCCCAGTGTTGTCGCTCCCCAAAAGGCTCAAACTGCTCTCCGTGCTCCATTGTATTGCTGTCTCGTAGCTTTTCTATTCCCTGTTCCCTATTCCCTATCCTTCTGGCCGGTGGCGCTCTCCTGCCGGGCCAGCTTGACGCGAGCCGAGTCCAGCTTCTTTTGCACTTTGGCCACTTCGGCCTGTTCCACATCCACCGGGGCCGACTTGGCATACTCCGCCAGCGAAAGCTCCCACTGCGCCGTCGCCAAGCGGGATCGACCGGTCTTCTCGTAGAGTTCGCCCAGGTGGTCATGGACGGTGGGGTCGGTGGCATCGCGCTCCACGGCCTGGCGCAGGTTCTGCTCGGCCAGTTCGTACTCGCCCATTCTGAAGTACACCCAGCCCAGCGAGTCCAGGTAGGCGCCGTTCATCGGCTCCAGCTCCACGGCCTTGCGAATCATCTTGAGAGCTTCGGGCAACTGTTTGCCCTTGTCCGCCATCATGTAGCCCAGGTAGTTGAGAACCATGGCATTGTCGGGCTCCTGCTCCAGCGCCTGGCGGAAGAACTGCTCGGCCGGCTCGTAGTGTTTCTGCCGCTCAGCCAGTTCGCCCCGGAGAAAAATCAGATAGGCGCGGTCTTCCTTCTTGGTGGTCAGCGGCTCAGCCTTGTTGAAGGCATCCTCGGCCTCCTTCCAACGGTGCGCGCGCACGTACATCTGGCCCATCGCCAGCCACACCTGGCGATCGTCGGCGGTGTTGGCCAGCAACTCTTTGGCCTGCGCCAGCCCTTCATCGGTCTTGCCCAGGTCGCCCATCTCCGCGGCCAGCATCAGCTTCAGTTCGCGATTTTTGGGGTTGGCCTCGACCGCCTTGCGCGCCACCTCGATGGCTTTGTCATACTGTTTGGCGTCGCGCCAGGTGTCCACTTGGGACTGGTAGCCACGCACCGCTGTCTCGCTGCCCATGTCAATGAGTTTCTGATACGTGGCGATGGCTTCGGCCGTCTTGCTCTGCTCGTGATAGATCGCTCCCAGCCGTTCCAGGAAGATGCCGCGATTGTTCTTTTCCTCGGTGGTGTAGGCTCCGTTGGCATGCGAGGTCAGGTCCACCATCTTCTCGTAGGTTTGCGCGGCCTCGTCGTAGCGGCCCAGCACGTCCAGCAGCAGCCCCTCGTTAAAGCCGGCTTCCAGGCTGCTGGAGTCCATTTTGCGCGCTTTGCGAATGGTGGCCAGCGCATCCTCATATTTCCCCTGGCGGCGCTGAATCTCGCCGATGCGCACCAGCGCTCCGGCGTTTTCCGGGTCGGCTTCGGCCAGCGCCTGGTATTGCTTGAGCGCCTCGTCGAGCTGGTTGTCGCCGAGCAGTGCATGAGCCAGTGCATCCAGCGTGCGTGGGTCTCCCGGCTCCAGGTCATTGGCGCGCCGATAGGCGGCTATGGCCTCCTTGGCCCGCTTCAACTGATCGTAGGTCGAGCCCAGCGCATCCTCCATCTTGGCCGTCCGGTCGGCTGCCGGAACCGCCTCGATTGCCTTGACGGCTTGTTCCATATCGCCGCTTTCGGCATACAGCCGGGCCAGGTTCAGCACCACTTCCTCGGAATCAGGCTCAATGGATTGCGCCGTCTTGAACTGCTCCTCGGCCTTCTTCTGGTCGTGCTTGATGGTATACAGCTGGCCCAGAACCATGCGGCTCTCAACGTCCTTCGGCTGCAAGGCGACAATCTTCTCGAATTCCGTGATCGCTAGGTCCAGCACGTTGCCGCTGGGCGAGGAGGTGGACGGCGCGTTTTGCCCTTCGCTCAGCGTGCGCAGGTAGATGCGTCCCAGCTGCTTGTGTGCCTCTATATCGTCGGGCGCGCTCTTGAGCAGCCCCCGCACAGTGTTCTCCGCCTCGCGCGCGTGGCCGCTGCGGAAGTACAGGTTGGCCAGCGCCAGGTTCAACTGCGGCGAGGAGGGGTCGGCGTTCAGCGCCAGCTTGTACTCCTCGATGGCCCGCGTCGCCAACTCCGGGCGCCCCTCGGTGACGGCCTGCTCCTCATAGCCGCTGGCCAGCGCACTGTGATAGTACGCCTGGGAGCGGTCCGGCGGCGGCGTGGCGGCCTCAGCCGTTTTTGCCGCAGCAATCTTGATAGGGCTGGCGGCGGGCGCCTTGACCGGCTTGCCCTTAGTCGGAGAGCTCTTCGCCGGAGTGGCCGGTGCGTTGATTTCGGGCAACGTGCTTCCCGGCTCTTTCTGATCGGGGGCGGTCTGGGCGCAGGTGGGTCTGGCCGGAAGCACGATGGCGATTGCGGCGGCAAACACAAGCCAAAGGGGCAGCGAACTTAATTTTCTTGTCATCATCCTGGGGATTCCAAACCTTTTCAGCCGGGCCGTATCACCTAGCTTTTCAATGACTAGGGGCCGACGGCAGTGCAGGCAGCCGGTGGGAGAAGCTCTGCCTACTGTAAAGACGATTCTAAACTGCATTGGGCTTGCGCAACACGGCAGATTTGTAGATTTCCGTGAATTCCCATCTACGGAATGCCCAGAATCTTATGGGTTTGCAGGCTCAGCCGCCACTGCGGATGGTCGAGGCAATAGCGCAGCGCAAGCTCGGTATAGGTCTCGCGGTTGGGCCCATCCATCGGCTGAACGAAAAAATGCCGGAAGGCGAGCCGTTCAAACTCCGCCGGATCGACCCCCAATTGAGGGAAAACCAACTTCAGCTCGTCCCCGCTGCGCTGCTTGAGCTCTGTTCCGGCCTTGGGACTGACGCAGAGCCAGTCCACACCCTCCGGCGCGGCAACCGTCCCGTTGGTTTCGACGGCAATCTCAAAATCCCGCCCATGCAGCGCGGTAATCAGCTTTGCATCCAGTTGCAGCAGCGGCTCGCCGCCCGTGCAGACCACAAACCGCTTGCCCAGCCCGGAGCTTGGCTGCCTGGGGTCCGCAGGCCAGGTATGCTCGATTGCCTCTGCCAAATCTACAGCCGTCTCGAATCTTCCCCCGCCCTCGCCATTCACGTCCGCAAAATCCGTGTCACAGAATTTGCAAACAGCCTCCGCACGGTCCTGCTCGCGCCCTGACCAGAGGTTGCAGCCGGCAAAGCGGCAGAAGACCGCCGGCCGACCCGCCTGCGCTCCCTCGCCCTGCAGCGTATAGAAGATTTCCTTGACCGCGTAGCTCATAAGACCAGTTTTCAGTTGTGAGTTGTCAGCTATCAGCCTGGGTGACCATCCTCTCCGCGTTCTTTGCGGAAAGGGTGGGAAACCACAAATCTCAATCATCCGGTCATGAAGAAGCCGGACCTTCCCGATAAATCAGCGGATCCTCGATCCCGTTCTCCCGGAATCCCTTCCGCCTGAGCAGGCAAGAATCGCACCCCCCGCACGGCTCGCCCGCCGACCCCGGATCGTAGCAACTGCTGGTCAGCCCGTAATCCACGCCCAGCTCAAGCCCCTTGGCGATAATCTCCGCCTTGGTCAGCGCGATCAGCGGCGTATGAACCCGCAGCGCCTGCCGCCCTTCGACCCCCGCCTTGGTCGCCAGATTGGCCATCTTCTCGAAAGCCGCGATAAACTCCGGCCTGCAATCCGGATAGCCCGAATAATCCAGTGCATTCACCCCGATGAAAATGTCGCTCGATCCCAGCACCTCCGCCCAGGCCAGCGCAAACGACAGAAAAATCGTGTTGCGCGCCGGGACGTAGGTGATGGGAATCCCGTGGCTCATAGCGTCCGAGTCGCGCCCCTTGGGAACGTCGATCTCGGCAGTCAGCGCCGAGCCGCCGAAAACTCTCAGGTCGATCTTCGCAATGCGATGATCCGCCACGCCGACCGTTGCCGCCACACGCCGCGCCGCATCCAGCTCAATCACGTGCCGTTGCCCATAGGAGAACGAAAGCGCGTACAACTCGTAGCCCTGGCTCTTGGCAATGGACAGCACCGTGGCCGAGTCCAGTCCCCCGCTCAACAGCACTACCGCGCGTTTTGGCTTTGTCTCCATACTTCAAGTCTCCGGGTGCCCTATCCTCGCCGCGTCTTTACCGAAATCATGGTTTAGTGCTTCCGCAAAATAATCAGCACCTCCGCAACTACCCCTATAACGCAGTAAATCAACTCCAAAATGAGAACTACGCCAACCAATCGTCCAAACGGACGCATTGTTATTGGAGCTTTTCCTCCCCAAAACTTCCAGGATCCAATGACCAACGGCATAGCCAATATGATTGCCGATGCCAAAAGCAGCCAAAGTTCCTCTACAGGTTCAACTCCGGGAACCATTAACAACAAGAAGACGATTAGCACATAGATAAACGTCGCAAAAACGGATGTCATCCAAAAAATACGAAGTCGTGCTTTTTGATTCTGGTTCTCTTCTTCCGGCTCGATTGACATTTGTCCTCCGCGTTTTTGCGGCTAGGGTGGGAGTAGTTTCCATACTCCCGCGCCGCTACTTCAAATCCCCGCCCTTGCCAATGTCGATCGAAGGCGGCAGCGGATTGTTCTCGTCGATCATTGCCTCGTGGCACTGCTTCAGCACGCCCTTGGCTTCGAGGATAAACTCAATCGCATCGCGCCCCGCGCCCTCGCCGCCCCGGTGCGGGGTCACGTAATGAGCTTCGGCCTTCACCTGCTCCCGCGCATTCGCCGAGGCCACGGCAAATCCACACTCCCGCATCACCGCCAGGTCGATCACGTCGTCGCCCACGAAGGCGATCTCCTCCAGCGTCACGCCTTCCTTCTCCATGATCTCGCGCACCGGACGCATCTTGAAGGCCTCGCCCTGGTAAACAAACTCCAGCTTCAGGTCACGCGCGCGCAACGCCACGGTCTCCGAAATGCGTTTGGTAATAATGCCCAGCTTCATGCCGCCCAGCCGCGCCAGCGTAATGCCCGCGCCGTCGTGCGCACTATAGCCCTTGGCCTCCACCATCTTGGAGGTGATGGTCCCATCCGGCCCGACGACCGGAACCGGAATAATCCAGATGTTGCCGTTAGTAAGAACTCCATCCACGTCGAAGAGAATGATCTTGATGCGCCGTGCGCGATCCTGAGCTGAGAGTGTCATGCTTACATTTTATCTATCGCCGCCGACCACATCATGGTAGGTGGCTTGCAGATAATTACCCTTCCTTGGCGCACACTGGCAGTATGAACAAAAGTGTGCCCAACCCCTCTTCGATTTGTCAGGAATGTGACCGGTCCGAACCCAATTTTGGACCGACCCCCACCCCCCCACCCTGTGGAAATCTTTTTTTGGCACCTTTATTCCTTGTAACTTGCAATAAATCAATAGTATGCATTTTCGCCCTGTTAACGAATCAGTAACTGCAAACCCCCGATTTTGCCCCTTTTTCGCCCTAAAATGATCCTTTTTTGCCCCTGTTTGGCCTCTTTTTGGCCAAAAATGAATCCGAAATCGGGTCGATTTTATCGCCGAACCTTGGGTTTGGTCGGATTAGGGGCTGGAATCGCGTGCCGGTTTGTAGGTCACTTGGGCGGCTCGGAAGCAACCGCGGCCACTGCCTCCTTTACCAGCACGGCAAAGCGCGGAAAGGCAAAACTTCCGGCCGCGTCGTCGATCACGTTCAACTGGCACACGTACTGGCCCGGCTTGAGCCCGCTGAGCGGAACATCTAACTCGATAGCCACCGCGTCGCGGCCCTCCACGTTGATGGCCCGCGCCTGCACCAGCGGCGTTTCATAAACCTTCGTCGAACCTTGAATCAATTCCAGGCTGCTGAGCAAATTGATTCCTGCTTTTGTTCCTTTTGGCTGGTCGCTAGCCGCCTTTTCGCGCGCCGGTGAGTAGATTTCGTAGAGCAGGTACAGGTGCTGGTCACGGCGGAAGACGTGGCTGATGTTGGGCACGTACTCCTGGCCGCCGCGCACCAGTGGACTCGTTTTCTTGCTCGGCTGGCGCATGGACGCCAGCACGATGGAACTCATTTTGAGCGGCGCTTTCTTCATCTCCGGCAGCGTGATCTCGGCTTCAAAGGAGCCCATCTGCCCTGTCTGATTTTCGCGCACAACAAATTTGAGGCGATACTTTCCCGGCGGCAAATTGAAGCTGGTGGTGTACTGAATATTTTTCTGCCGCGCCTGCAAACTCGGATCAAGATTCAGCTTGACCGTCTCGCGCGCCTGGCCGATGGGCCGTTTGGCCTCGTCGATCACCGTGCCGATGATGTCCAGCGTGGCCTTGTCTTTATCGCCGCCTTTGACGAAAGGAATCTGCGAGCCGGGCACGATGATCGAAACCGGTACAAAGAAACGGTTTTCGTCGAGGCGGAAGTAGAGCGCGTCGAGATAAACGGTCATGTCGGTGGCCGGAAGGTCGCTGGCTAACTGCTCATCCAGATCGCGCTCGCGATCCTCCTTGCCGGCGTGCTGAAAGTCGGCCGGCGCATAGTAGCCGGGCCGGTATTCCAGCTTCACCCCGGGCCGGTTGACTTTGATGGCCAGCTTGCGATAGCGGCCGTCGCGCGCTGGGTTCGAGCTGCGGAAGCCGATGGCGTAGTAAGCCGAAGTATCGCGTTGCACCTGCGCAAAGGCGGGAGCAAAATCGTTGGAATCGAGGAAGGCCTTGCCGCCCGTGTCGGTAGAAAGCGTACCCAGCACCTCTTGAGAGGCGAAGTTCGCGTTCATGTTGTTGGTGAGCGCGCCACCACTGAAAGCTCCTGTCCCGCGCAGGCTGCCGCTGGAGGCGTCGCCCAGCGGCGTAACGGCCTGCAAGCCGCGCGTGTCCACGCTGTAAATGGCCAGGTTGGCGCGCACCGCGGCGTTCACCGCGGCTCTCAACGAAGCCTGATTCTCGATGCCGCTGCGCTGAATGCCGCCGGAAAAGTACAGCAGTGATTTTTTCTCGGTAATTTTTTCCAGCGACTTGGCGATGGCTTTCAGCGCGAACAGCTCGCGGTCGGTGTTGAGGTCGTTGTATTCGCTCTCGTCGGGCGTGTAGCCGGTGGCGTCTTCCACCTGGTTGGTGTTCGTCGTTGCTCCCTCGGTGAAGCCTTGTCCTTCAGTTCCGTTGTAGACGGCGACCTTGTTGATGAGCGCCTGCTTGTCGGCGGTAAAGTCCTGATCCGTCTTGAGCGTGTTTCCCAATGAGACCAGCGCCACCAGATCGGCGGGCTGCATCTTCGTGCGCAGAAACTCCTGCGCCGCCGCCACGCTGCGGTCCAGGTCCTCGGGCTGCATCGAGGTCAGATCGAAGAACATCACGATCAGCCGGTGATTGCGCAGATCCTCGGGCCGTGCAACGACAGCGGCCTTGTTGCCGCTGCTTCCTGAAGCCAGTCCGCTAACGGTGGCCTCATTCAGCGGCGTGGCCATCTCCACGGTTTCAAAATCGAAGGTCGAAATGCGCTCCTGTTTGCCGTTCTCGTAGACGCTGAAGTCGCTCTGCTTGAGCCCGCGCACCAGTTCGCCGGTCTTCGCATCGCGCGCCACCACGTTGGTCAGCACCAGCTCGTCGTTGACTTTGAATACATAGCCGCGCTGCGAGTCCTGCGCAAAGCTCAGCTCCAGCCGCGCGCCCGCCAGCACCAGCGCCAGCGCCGCAAATCCTGTTCCGAACTTATGAGCCCAACCTATCATGAACTACCTTCCATACTGACTTGCTAACACGCGCGCGATGCGGCTAACTCGCTGTCCATTAAAACCTGAGCCTCGCCGTAAATTGGAATGAACGCATGGCGGCGGCGGAGATGACTTGTCCGGCAGAGGGTGAGGCCAGGTTGGTATCGACGCCCGCATACTGCACGGTGTTGAAGACGTTGTTGGCCGTAGCGCGAAACTCCATGCTGCGCATGCCGCCTAATTGCATGGTCTTCGAGAGCGCCATATTGTTTTGGATGGTTCCCGGCCCGGCGATCGAGTTGCGCGAAACATTGCCGTAGTTGGGATAAGCTGAATTGGTTGAATCAGTGGGAGGTTGCGCAAAGGCCGCGGTATTGAACCACTCCTGCTTTGATCCGCCGCCGGCGGTGGGCGAAATGCCCGGCACATGATTGGGGCGCTGCGTGCCTGCGGTGCCGTTTGCCACGTCGGCCACAGTAGCCTGATAGCCCGGCGTGAGCGGCGTTCCGGTGGCGAAGGTGAAGCTGCCGGAAACGGAGAATCCTTCCAGAATATGCGCGCCAACGCCGCTGGTCACCCAGAATTTGTCTTTGCCGAAGGGCAGCTCGTAGAGATAAGTTCCACTGACCTTGTGGCGCACGTCGAAGCTCGAGTTACCTTCCTCTGCCTTGAGGTCTTGCCAGTTCTGCGCCACCACCGTTGACGTGCCGCCCACAGAGCCGGCGTTGTCGATGGAGTGCGTGTATTGATAGTCGGCGCCGAAGGAAATACCTTTGCTTAGCCGCTTGTTAAGCCGTAGCTGACCGGCGTTGAACTTCGAGTAAGCCGCGGACTGTTCATAGTTGAAGACCAAATTCTTGGGATCGGTGCCGGCACTGCTAGTAGTTGCGCGCGGTGCGCTGGTGATGTCCAGATGATTGCCTCTTGAGCTGTTGTAGCCAACATTCAAAACGACGCTCCAGGGCAGCGTCTTCTGAACGTCAAGGTTCCACGCCTGCACGTAGGGCAGGTGATAGTGCGGGTCGAGCTCATAGCTGCCATTCGATGCCGGAGTGGAAAAACCATTAGCGAGGCGATTCCCGGTGCCGGAGGTGAACTCGTTGGTCTGCTCGTTGACAAAAGATTGGCCGACGATGGGCTGGTGCGCCATGGTGGTGGCAAAGGTGGCGTATTGGCTGACGGTGTAGTTGACGCCGTAGCCAGCCCGCAGCACGGTTTGCTTAGGCAGCCGCAGCGCAAAACCTACGCGTGGCGCAAAGGCGGTGTGGAAGGGGAAGACCAGCGAAGAAGGCAAACTGCCGCTCTCAGAAGAACCTCCCGGCCCAACTTCGACGGGCGGATTCAGGCTAAACGCCGCGCCTGGGTTGGTGTAGACCATGCCCAGGCGATCATACTTTTCTGTGTAGGGTGCGAAGAACTCATAGCGAATGCCGTAATTCAGAGTGAGATTGGTCCGCACGCGCCAGTCGTCGGTGGTAAAGGCATCCCACACGTTTTCGCGCAGGTAGCTCTTGCCCGCGGAGGCGTCGATGGTGGTCTCCTGCGGCAGACCGAGCAGAAAATCCGCCAGCGACGAGCCGGTGGTTGCGTCGTGCGCGGCGTCCTC
>Ga0302319_10013046_pt1 | contig 15611 bp, 12 predicted proteins | sample Bog_T0_2_FD_203319 | JGI IMG/M metagenome (GOLD analysis project Ga0302319, IMG submission 203319) | Peat permafrost microbial communities from Stordalen Mire near Abisko, Sweden - Bog_T0_2 | ecosystem: Environmental > Terrestrial > Soil > Wetlands > Peat | place: Sweden: Abisko, Stordalen Mire...
CACATCCGCGACAGTTAGATCGGCCCATATGCACCGATGCACTCCAAGTGCTTTCGGCGAGCGGCCCAATCGTCCCGCGCCATGAGACGTTTCTCAGCAGTGCCGTAGGTCGCCCGCAACTGGCCGGAGCGTCGGGGGCTGTCAGCGCGGCGGGTCCTCATCGAGCAGCGCGAACACCTGCTCACCGCGACAGGAAAGACCGATGGAACGCATGCCGTTTGACGCCCGGATTGACACGCCTGGCGTGGCCCGCCGCGCCATGGCTGAGCCGCCACATGGCGGCCTCTACGGGACTTCGATGCTCCGCCTGTTCGGCGCGACTCCAACCTACGCGCGACGATGGCCCCTGCCCGCAACAGGATCAGCGACGACATGATTACCGGCCTGCTCATCGCCCTTGCCGTCGGCGCGGGGTTCACCGCCCTGTTTTTTGCCGCTGCGTCGGGGATCAGTCTGCAGTACGGCAACAAGCCACGGGCAATCTCCACGGGCTGGCTCGCGATCGGCCTTCTGGCCGCCGCGCTGGTAGCTGGCTGGGGCTAATGCTGCTCGCCGAGATATCCGGGCGCGGCCGCCCTTGCCGACCCAATCGGCGGCCGTCCTTGGGACTTCCAGCAGTTCTGGGACTACGAGTCGCCGACCTGGGCCGTGCTCCATCCAGTCCACCGGCGAGCCGTTCAGCTTTTCCTGGATGGCTATGTGGCTCATTGCCGTGGCCTGCCCGGCCCCGTGCCAGTGCTTCTCCCCGGGTGGGAACCACACAACGTCGCCAGGGCGGATTTCCTCGATCGGGCGCCCCTCGCGCTGCACCCGCCGCATCCGGCGGTGACGATGAGCGTCTGCCCGAGCGGATGGGTATGCCATGCGGTACGCGCGCCTGGCTCGAAGGTGACGAGGGCCATCGAAACGCGCGCCGGCTCCGGCGGCGCGTTCAAGGGGTCGATGCGGACCGTCCCGGTAAAGTACTCGGCCGGGCCTTTTCCCGACGGGTGCGAACCTGCGCGAATGATGTCCATGCTGCTTCCATCCTCTGGAGCGAATAGCAGCGTGAAGCCGCTGCCCTCGCGCGCCCACGGCTCGCGCCTTCTTGACCCAGCACGCATCGCACCGGATACTCGGCAATGTCAGATACGTCTACTGCAAGTCGAAGCTCCTGTACGCGCGACAAGGACAATTGTTATGCATATACCCCCGCTGCTCCGGCGCACTCCGGTGACGGCGCCAGAACAGCGGCGGATGACGCCGCCGCGCGCCACGATCAGCACGTCCGGCCGAGGGATCGCCCCAGGGATCGCCCCCGCCCGGCGCCAGCGCATCGAACTTGCGGCGGCGACGTGCTCCGACGCGCCATCGCCCCGGCACCGGCCACAGCAGGATCGTGTGCGGGAAGCGGCGGAGGACGGTGGCGCGAATGTCCTGGACCACCGCGCCGCGCTCGCTTGTGATCGGGCCGATCACCCCTGGCAGCAGCGGCAGCGCCCGTTCGCCTGGTAGATCCCGCCGAGGTCTCCGACCGCCTCCGGTCCGGCGCCGTAGGCAACAAGCTGGCGCTGGCGCCGGCACGTTGTGTGGCCGGCGCCGCATTGTGTTTCAGGGGTGGTTTTAGTGCCGCAGAGCCTCCGGGCAAGCCCGAAGCGCCATCGCCTCGATAGCCAATCCCCGGACTGCGCTGTGGACCGACAGGCGGGCTGGTTTGGATGCGGCTCCACATTTCCGCGGCGCGTTCCATTGTCACCCTTTGTGCGCCGCCTCTATCGCTTCGAGCAAGGCAGGGTCGGCGCCGTTGGCGCGAAGGGTGGCGATGGGAATCACCACCGGCAAGGCACAGGCTTGCATGGCGTGCACCAGATCATATTGGACGGCGATGCCGGCTGACTTCGCGTCCAGCCAAACCATCATGCGAGGCGGACCGCCTGTTTCCTGCACCGCTTCCTTGCATGCGGCGCGATCCTCGTCGGCTATGTCAGTCCCGGGCGTGCGGATAGCGCTGTCGTACCCGGCAAGATAAAGCGAGTAAAGCCGCCGTGAGGCCAGCGTCACCATTTTGGTCCCGTCCATTCCCGTCGCCAGCGCGATCTTGCCGGTCAGTGCAGGCGGCAACAGGCGGGTCCAGTCCACGGGGGCGCCGGTCCGCAGATCATAGACGATCGACATTGTCCCGGCTGACGGGTAGGGGCCTCCGCAGAATGAGTTGTCTCGGATGACGAAGCTGAGATAACCGGGTCCCCGCATTGTCGCCTCGACTTCGCGCGACCAATGCCCGGGGGTGCCGTCGTTTAGCTTACAGCCGGCGATATCCTTGCGCAGATTGGCGTCGAGGCGCTTCAGTGCAGCGTTGATCCGCAGCTCCGCGTCGTCCGCCGGATCGGCGATCAGCGGCATGGCCATGACCTCCTTGGCGACGGGTGGCGGATTCTGCAAATTCACGGGCCGGTCGGCCGCCCGCGCAGGTAACCCGGCGTGCAGGCCCACAACCGCAAGGACCATGATCCAGAGGGATATTGTAATCGTTCTCATTTCAGCTTTGCCGCTTCCGCTCTAGAACTTGACCGTGCTAGGGTGTTTTTGGGAAGGGTTTAAGGATAAGAATGTTAATATCGCCTGTTGGCGTGAAGTCGGATTTGCGGATTTCAACAAGCTCAGACGTGCTTTTGGTGACGCTATCGCCGCAAAAACTCATCAGGTTATCGGGAGCCCCTTTGTCTATTACGAGATGGAAATCAGCAATTGGGCGCGCCCAGTTCGCGCCAGTATGAAGGATATACGAAATCCGTTGTTCTTCAAAAGGGGATCCATATTCCATATACGAGGGCTTCGGCGCCGTTTTCACGGCGTTCAAAACCGCGTCATCAATGCAATATTCCTCTTGCTTCTCCTTGACCAATGAACTCGAGGGCTCCTTCGGATCTCCAATCGAAGTTACATTGCTGCTGCCAACGCTTGGACGATAGCGATGGTCGATTGCCGTCTCCTTGCCGGCTGGGAACACCTGATCGAAATAGTAGGTCGTCACCAATGACCACCTAGGTAATAGGTGTCTTGACATCCCGCTACCTCCATCGAAGTCTTGCCGCTCGACAAGCTTGTTTCTGATGAACTCCCTCTGCTTTGTCGCGTTTAAGCGACCAAGCGCGTCTTCTGTTTTTCGTCGGTGCGGCGCGAGCGGAATTCCCGCAGCCTTCAGGATACCGGTTATCTCGCGGTTGCCCTCATAAGCACGCAGTTCGGCGCGGACTGAAACCGGTCGCCCATTTACAGACGTTGAGAAATCAAGAAAATTGTCGGAATTCTCATTTGGAATCTCTTGGATTTCGCCGGGGTCATTCGTGGAGATTCGAGGCATTGGGAATGCGATAACGGTTGAAATGTCGTTAGGAGAATCGTTCCGAAATACGTAGTGGACCTTCACCTCTTTGGCAGAAATGAAAAGGTCTTCTGCTTTCATTTCAATGTCCGAGGACTTTAGTAGAACCAAGCCGCCCGTTCCGAGCTCGGCTGTTGAATCGTTTGCGACAGCGGGAGCCGCAATAAAGAAAGCCCCCAAGACTAAATTGAAGCAACGCGCCAGCATAAATTCCCCGGTTTGATCGCAGAATATGCCCCTGACTATGTCGCAAAGCACAGAACGTGTCAACGGCTTTGATACAGCCCGATTGGAGATTTAGGCTTCGGTCGGTTGGCTCGATGCGGCGGCGTTTGTGCTGGAGTTGGCTGGCGGCGCGTCTGAGTGGGACGGTGTAATGTCATAAGGCCGCATTTGCGGCGCGCGCCGGGCGCTGACCGTCACCGACGATTGGAGCGGTTACGCTGGCTTGGCCGAAAGTACTAGCGCGGCCGAGAATGACGCCGCATCATCGAAACCGGCCTGCCGGAGGTGCTGGAGGAGACCTTTGACAAGGCCGGGCAGGGCACGCGGATATTCCGCTCGGCCGAGGCGCCTCTCCGGCGGGAAGATGGCACGCCATTCGGCGTGGTTGGCATGTCGAGGGATTACCCGGGCCAGCGTGCCGAGGCTGCGCTGCGGGAAGGCCGGGAACGGTTCCGCGCCACGTTCGAGCAGGCGGTGGTCGGCATGGCGCACGTTGGTCTTGGCGGCGAACGGACGCAATGACCACGTCGCGGTCTTCGCCGGAACGGGTCCGGTGCCGGGTCCCGAACTGGGCCGACCGTCCCATCAGTGCGGGCCCGGCCGAAGCAACCTCGCGACCGGCCCTGCCGGGGTCTATGTCCGGAATCGTCAGGCGCCTGAGCAAACCGCCCACGTAGCCGAGCATCGCCGCGGCGGCATCGTTGCAGTCCACGATGGACGCGTCCTGTGGGTCGACCAGGCAGCCGGGCAATGGCGCGCCATCGAACAGCTTCCGGAAACGCTCCTCGCTCTCGCGAAGCGCGGCCTCGGCAGCCCTGCGCTGCGAAATGTTCTCGGCCACCGAGATGAAATGCAGCGGCGTCCCATCCTCCGCGCGCACCGGCGACAGGGTGAGCCCGGCCCAGATCTGCTGGCCATCGCTGCGGAAACACCGCTCCTCGATGGTCAGCGTGGGGGCCTCGCCCGCCAGTAGGCGTTCGCGCGACTCAGGGTTTGGGTTCGCGCCGCTGCGCACCACATCCATTGGGCCGTCCACCGCAGCGGCGGCATGACCGTGTTCACTGTTCCTGTTCCTACGGCCAACCGTGCTATCCTGCATTTCCACGTCAGACCCCAACGTCAAGTTTCATCAGCTACCAGACGTGCCGCAGTCCGGCGGTGATCGTCTGCGTGGTCTCATTCGCCGCGACGCTGGCGCCATAAGCGACATAGAGTGTCGTTGCTCCCAACTGTGCCGCGAGTGCCGCACCGGCGAGCAGCGCGTCGCGCCCCGGTGTGGCGCCGGAGACGGTAAACACCGGACCGCCGGCGGCGAATCCGGCATTGAGTTGCGCGGTTGGATCAAGGAACTCGTGGCTCCAGCCGAGCACGGTGCGTGGTGTCAGCGTCATGCCCTCGCCCACCGCGAAGCTGCGCGCAGCGGAGATACTGAGTACGCTGCGCAATGCGTTGCGGCTCCGCGGGAACACGGCGAGCTCGGCGCCCGTGGCCCCGTTCTCCGAGAAACCGCCTTGGCCGTAATGCAACCCCTGTAGCCAAGCCTGCGGCGTCAGGTTGAGCCCACCGGCGGTGACCGGACGGGCAAGCAAGATCTGACCGGAGACCAAGTCGCCCGAGGGAGTGACGCGCGATTGCCCGAGATCGGTGCCAAAGCCAACCTGCCGTGTTGCAGCGCCGGTCACATGGGCATAGTCCACGCTGCCGCCGAACCAGGTCACGCCATGCGAGGACACGCCGAGGCTGCTCCAGCCATAGAGGCTGATGCGGTAGGCCTGTTGCTGCGCGTCGGACAGTCCGGTGCCGTTGAGATCGGCAAAGTCATAGGCCAGCGCAGCGCCGAGCGCGGCCTGCCCGTCGTCGGCGCGATCGAGCGACATCTCAAGCGGCAAGTCCGCGCCGGCCACCACCGCGCCGCCATTCGCCCGCATGCCGGGCGCGCCACCGGCGGAATTGAGCTGGTCGAAACGGCCGTAGCTCGCCGCCCAGGGACGCACCCGCAGTGATGTTGCGGCCGGCGCGGCGTTCGACCCATCGGCGCTCGCAGTGCCGGCAGCGGCAAGCAGCGAGCCGAATCCAAGCGGATCGCCGGCGCTGGCGATCTGCGCCGGCATGGCGACGGCGCCCGCCGCCTCGGCAGTGCCGTCGGCGCCCGCCCCGTGTGCGATCCGCCCGGCAATCAGGCTCTGGAAACTGCGGGTGGCATTGACCGCATTCTGCTCGAACGAGGTATAGGATGCCCCGGACAGACCGGCGAGATCGCCCGCTATCGCGCTGACCGGTTGCGCGGAGAGACGATCCGCCAGCGTGGCCGGGGGGCCGGCAGACACGAGACCGTCGAGCGCGGCGGCCACGGCGGACTGATTGGACGTCTGCGCCAGATCGGTGAAGCCATTGGGCAGCGGCACCAGCACGACGCTTTCGGGCCGGTAGTCGAGCGCGAAGCGCATGCCCGCCATCTCGCCGTAAACGACGGAGAACTGGCCGGAAACCCCGCCAGAAGCAGCTATCAGCGCTCCATCGGCGAGCGCCGGGCGGCCAGCGGCGGGCGTCCCCTGCAGCGCCCCGTCCAACACTGCCGCACCGCCCGCCGCGATGCCGCCCGCCGGCGCGACCGAGCGTCCGCTGCCGGTCAACGGCACGGTCAGCGTATTACCGGGCAGCAGTGCCAGTGCTCCGCCAAGGATCGCGCGCGCGCCACTGGCAGGCAGCGTGACGGTGCCGTCGGAAACCAGAGCGCCGCCGATCGCGCCGGCAAAGCGCAATGTCGTGGCCGGCTGCACAACCACGCTGCCGGAGAGCGCGCCGCTGTCCGTCAGATCCAGCGTGCCGCCGACGACCGTCGTTGTCCCGGTGTAGGCGCCCAGGCCGGAAAAGGCGAAGGTTCCGGCGCCTTGTTTCACCAGCCCGCCCTGGCCGGCGATCAGGCCGGAGAAGCTGGTCGATTGTCCATTGCCGCCAGTGAGCAGCGAGCCGGTGCCGAGATTGACGAAGCCGGCGCCAGCCAGACTGCCGATGGTCTGGGTGTAGCCGGCGAGGTCGAGCGTGGCGCCGGACGCCACGCTGAATGCCGATAACGGGGCAAACACGTCCGGTGAGGCGGCGCGCATGGTGCCGGCATTGACCCCGGTGGGGCCGGTATAGGTCGCCGGCACGGCCAGGGTCAGCGTGCCGGCGCCACTCTTGACCAGGCCGCGGCTGAACGGCTGGCCATTTTCGTCGATCCCGTCCGTGAGCTGGCTGGCGATCGGTGCGCTGTCGTTGTTGGCCGAACCAAAGCTCAGGACCGTCGCGGTCGGGAAGAAGCTGGTGACGTCATAGAGCGCGAAAACGCCACGACCCAGCGTGCCGACGACAAGCACGTCCCCCTGCCCGTTGTAGGAGAGGTTGTCGATGATGGCATTCGGCAGGCCGCTGCCGAAGCCGGTCCACCGCGTCAACGCAGTCGCCTGCGCTACATAGAGCGGCGGGCCGGGGCTCCAGGACGCATCCTGCCCGCCGACGAACAGAGCGTTGACGCCATTGTTGGAGAGGAACTCCACGGCCCGCAGGTTGCCGAAGCTGGACGGCAGGTCGCCGCGCAGGGTCTGGAAATGCGCACCGCCATCGGCGGTACCATAGATGCTGGCAGTATCGACAATGTAGAAGCGCTGCGCCGCGCGCGGATCAAACACCCCGGCCACCGGGGAGAGCGCGTCATTCGGCCAACCCGCGGCGGGATGCAGCGCGCCGGGCGCGGCCGACAAACCGACCATAACCGGCTGCGCACTGCCGGAGTACAGGGCCAGCAGCGCGTCCGAATGATCGCGCGTGCCGTAGGCCAGAGCGGTTACGGCAGCGCTGCTCTCCGCCGGCTGATAGATGTCGGTGAGCGCAATTGGGATGCTGCTGCGGGCGGTTACGTCAAGCGGGTCGATACCGACATAGACACGATTGGTGCCAACCGCGAGGCGCGCGGGATCAACCCGGTCGAGTTCAAACTGGCTGGCCAGCGGCAGCTTGTCCGCCGCTGTGAGGCCCTCATACCTGAAGAGCGGCTGCCCACCGACGGTGAATTGCAGATCGGCCGGCGCGCCGACCTGCCCCGGGCCCGAGGTGATCACGCGGGCGACCGACACATTGTTGGAACCGAAATACAGCACCGACCGGCCAGGCAGGCTGGTGCTGTTGACGCCAACGTTGAACCCATCCCCGCCGCTGGCGGGTGTCCAGGTCAACCGGCCGGGGGCAGACTGCATCGCAACCCCATTGTCCTGCGAGGCGGCAATGATGGCGCCGGTGACCGGATCGTAAGCCGCCTTGTACGCCTCCAGAAGCTGCAGGCCGGTGTTAAGCCCGTTCCAGCCGCCGGCGCTGCTCTGCGGCTGGCTGCGGACATACAGGCCGCCATCCGAGCTGAGCAGCATGTCACCGCGAGCGTCGAAAGTAATCATACGGGCGTCGGCGTGTGGCGTGGTCTTGCCGGCAGCGTAATTGTCGGTCAGCGCGGTCGCGGTACTGGTGCCATCGTCGGCCAGTACCAGGCGAAACACGGTCGCCGTGTACTGCGTCGCGCCAATGCCATTTGGCGCGCTGCCCGAAGGCGATTCCGGGTCCTGCTCTTGCTGGCCGCTCGGCAGTTGCTGCAGGTCACCGGCGACATAGACGATGTTCGGATTGCGCGGCTCCATCGCCACCGCGAAATTCGTCAACGCCTGGCCGCCCGAATTGATGCCGAAGCTCCCCTGCGACGGATCGGTGGCGGAAACCCTGACGGCGGGCAAGGTCAGGGCGCGCCATTGCCCGGTTTGCGCATTGTAGAGGAACACTCCGGCCGCCGCCGCACCCTCGCTGACGGTGTTGGCGACCCCGACGGCCACCGATCCGTTGGGCCCGGCGGCGACGCGCAGCATCACGGTCTGACTGCCCGCTGTGCCGTTCACGATGCCACCGGCGTTCGCCGCGGTGAACAGCGGCGACCAGGTCAGGCCGGCATTGCCGGTGACGTAGACCGCAGCGTTTTGCCCAGCGCCGGGCGGCACGACCGCCGCGTAATAGCGGCGCGGATCGGACGGATCGGCGACGAGAGAGGTGACCGGCCCCGGAATCGCCAAGACGCGCTGGAAGCTGGCACCGCGATTGCTGCTGAGCCAGAGCCCACCCGCGGCGTCGCTCGCCGCAGCCAGGATCGTACTGCCATCGATCGCGACACCGCTGATCTGCCGGCCATCAAGGGCGGCGCCGCCAATGGCGCTCCAATCGGTTCCGCCGTTCGTCGATATCGCCAGGCCGGCCAGGACACCGCCGGTTCCAGCCGAGTTGCTGAAATTGCCGAATCCGGCCACCAGCGTGCGGTCTCCAACGGGGCTCGACAGATCAAGCGCAAGCGCGCCGATCGACAGCGAGGGCAGATGGTCGGAGAGAGCGGTCCAACTCGATCCGCCATTGGCCGAGGTCCACACGCCGCCGTTCACCCCGCCAAGCCAAATGCGGGAGGGATCGGACGGATCGCCCAGCACGGGGCCAACCGCGCCGGCGGCCGCGCTCTGGTTCGGCACCCGGGCAAGCCCGCTGCTGGCATCGCTGACGATTGGCGACGGCCCCTGTGTCTCAAATGTCTGTGCCGCGGCATAGGGCGGCGCCGCGATCGCGATTCCGACCGCGTGGGAGATGCAGACGAGCATGCAAGCGCGGAGGTGCATTTGGTGCAATGACCCAGCCGGGCATCTGGAGGGCGAGGATTACAGCCTAACATTGATCCTGACCGCGCCGGCCGGCTTCGCAGCTTGTTGAACTCCGCGGCAGCTGGGCTTATGTGCCCGCCCCCCACACCTGACCGCCTGCGCACTCGCGCCGGCCACCGCCGAGTCCGTCTCAGCGCGCTGCTCGCGCTGGCAAGGTGCCACCTCAGGCCGACGCGTCGAAAAGACGCCGCGCGCCGGGTTCATGTCGAACCTTGCGAGCAGCACGCGGCGGGACGCGCACGAGAAGATGGGCGACGTTTTCGCCGCCCTGAAGCAGCGTCTGGACCAACGGCGGCGTGAGCCGGGTTAGGTCGTCGAAGGTGAATCAGCGACCTGATGCGCTCCGCCGACTCGCGGTTCCGGTCATCCAGAGCCGTCATGAACCGCGCCTCCGACTGGCGGTTGGCAGCATCGACGCCGTCACCGGGTGGCTGCGAAAGGCGCGGGTGAGCGAATAAATGCGGGGGACGCCTAATCCGAGGTTTTTGCCCGCAGCCTGAACGGCAAGCCGCCTCAGCGCGGCGCCTTCTTCAGGGCCGGATCACAGCTTCCCCTCCGCACAGCTTCATCCCAATGCTCGTCAGAGGCCAAGTGTGCAGATCGGAGGGGAGCCTTGGACGTGCGCACCTTGGACGTCCGTGCTCATATCAGTTTTGGATCGGGATCCAGGCGACTTTTATCGCGATCGGCGATTATCGCGATCCTGGGGCAGCGCAAGCCGGTGAAATTGCCTACTTCGCAGGATTGCGATCTAGCTAGGGTTCGTGACAGGCGGAAAACCCGCGCCGCCCCGCTTCACCGCCCATTAACCGCGCCAAGCGCATGATGATCTCCTCGCCGCTGGCCCGGAGCCAACGTTGAGCTATGTCGAGGAGGATCTGTCCAGTGCGCCAGTGCCTACAGTCGGGGTGGATCTACCGACCATCGTTGAAGTCGGTCGGAGCGTCCGCACCGCGGTTTGCTGCGACTTGCCAAGTCGGTATTGAGAAGTCAGGGCTCAGGTGAATTATGAACCCGATGATCACTCTGCTGTACAGCCTGCCTGATCTCGGCGTCGCCATCCTGTTCGGCCTCGTGACGTCAGCCGCTTTTGCCGTGGCACCGCTACTGCGCGCGCGCCTGTTCGGTCGCGTCAGCCAGGCAGAATCCGAGATCGCCCGCTCCACGATGGCGACGATTACCTCGATTACCGGCGTGGTGCTGGCCTTCTCGCTCGTCCAGGCGCAGGGGAACCTGCGCGCCGTGCAGCAAACCGTGGCCGACGAGTCGATGCAACTGAACCAGATGGACCGCCTCCTCACCCGTTACGGCGATGCGAAGGTGGCAGCGATCCGGGAGGCGGCGCACACCTATGCCGACTCTATTGTGGTTGATGAGTGGCCGAAACTTTCTGAGCGCAGCAGAAGCCCGCGCACTGCCGTTCTGTTTCGTACGCTCTCCGCATCGATACTCGCAATCCAGCCAGCACCGGGGCGGGAGACCGTGATTTACGCCGACCTGGTGAGGATCACCGATCAGCTCGCCGAGAGCCGCGAAAACCGCTTGATTGCGACTGATCTCGGTTTGCAGCCGATCTTCTGGGGGGTGATCATGGCCCTCATGCTGGTCCTGATCGGCTTCGCCGCCTTCGTCGAACCCGGGCGCGGCGAGATTATATCGCTGGCCGGTTTGGGGGTAGGACTCGCGCTGCTTACGGCCCTGGTCTTCATCTTCGACCAGCCGTTCCTCGGGGGCGTGTCGGTTACGTCGGACCCGATCGCGAATGTACTTAAAGTCATGCGCGCCCGGACAAGTTGATCTTGCTCGCCCCGCCATTGTGCCGCTCGACCGCTTGCGGCACCGTCGGCGAAGGTGCACGTTTTCCAGTGACCGTGTGGGCTGGTATCGATCAGTCGGGTGCCGCGCGTCAAACGGCCATACCTGCGGACCATGTTGGTTTGGTCCTGGTTTCGTCGAGGAAGGCCATCTTGCCCGGGTTCAGGCTGGGCTAGGCCGGGCTGGGTCGCTCGCCATTCAGCACGCGCCTTGGCGGCGTCGGGGCGGCTCTGTTCGGCGGCGTGCAAGGCCTTTTTTCGCGTCAGGTCCAGATGTGCCAGGGTTTTCCAAACCAAGGTCTGGCTGACCGAGATCTTGTGCGTGTCCGGCAGTCAGGGCGGGATCTCTGCGATCGTCGCATCGGGCCGAGCTGCTACGTGGCCCCGAATTCTGAGAACAGGCCTGCAGTTTGCCTGGCACGTGACACCGCTGTGGCCGCGCATCGGTTTCGCCGGTCTCGCGGCGACGGGTGAGGGCCTTGGAGACCACCAGCGTGGCGGCGATCTGTCCCACGGGCAAACCCGTGGCCTACGCGTGGCCCATCACGGCGGCCTTTGCCGGCCAGCCGCAAGTGCTTGCCTTGCGTAATCACGCGGTGCCGCAATCATGGCCAAACGCCCCGCTGCCGGACGCGGCGTTGCTGGCGGCTCAGGGTGAGTCCGAACTGGAACTCGAACAGGCAACGCTCTCCGTCCAGATGGAAAATCTCGACACGCGCACGCGTGAGCTATTCGCCGCCAGCAAGCAGGCGGCCGACCGGATCGCGGCGGTGGGCGGCGGCGAGTCGGCGGCCAGGATCGAGGAGCGCCGCCAGACGAAGCTGCTGGAGATCGAGGACAAGGCGCGGCACCATCTGCGGCCGCGCGTCGGGATCGCAGCGGCCGACCGGGGCACTGCGGGCATACCGCGACCAGCACCGCAGCTCGATGATGACCCAAGCCTCGGACTCGTTCAGGATTATCAGCTGAGGCGCTTATCGCGCGGCACGGCACCCAGCCGGACAGGGACGGCGACATTCTGGTGGCGCTGGGCGCCGAGGGCAGCTCCGAGCTGGCTGCTGACTTGTCCAGGTGATTTACCTGACGCGCCACGACCACCTTCGTGCGATAGCGGAACGGACGGTCCCGAGCGTTCGCATATACACTGGCCGCAAAGAGACCGTGACCTGCGCTACGCCTGTCGAACTCGAGGGCGGCGAAAACGCCCCAACGGTGGAAGACGCGAGTCGAACCATCGCTGGGCCGCACGTTGCGATTCCAGTCTCGTAGGCCATTGATTCAACGCTGTAAATCCAGCGAATGGACATAAGGTTCCTTCTGCGGTCTTAACCGGTTACCGCAAGCTTTTGGGCGTCGCCGGGCTTGCGCCGACGGCGCAAATTGCGGTGGCGCGGCTTCGCCGAGGCAAACACTCCAACAGCGTGACGGAGATCTCGTCAGCCTGCGAACGGCTGACCGACGTTGTCCCGTCACCCGAAACGGTCCAGCTCCGCCCTGCCGACGGTTTACTGAACGTAACCGGACAGGCGTGTCCTGCCACCGCGGCCGCATAACGTTCTAACCGCCTGTATCGGAGGGTGGAAACAGTCCGTGAACGGCCTCGCGGCCTGGGGGCTGGCCGACATGCTGCCTGAACTTGGCCGGGGCGGACGCTGCGGACGGAACGCCTGGCGGGGTCGTCTTGCGGTGTGCCGCGCCTGAAATCCTGCCTGGCGCCCGCTGGTGGACAGGACGCATGACCGCGGATGGCACTGGCTGGCGGTTCTGAGCCAGTGGCGGGACCGGTACTGGCAGCGGTGCTTCCGGCTGGATAGCGGCAGCGCCGCCGTTGCCTGTACAGCCTTGACTGGCTGCGGCGGAGCGGGTTGCGGTGCGCCAGCTTCCTGGTCGGGCTGGACTGCCGCGGCGCCTGCCAGCTGCTCCGCTGCCGGAGCCACTGATCCGTTCACGGCATGGCCAGGCGGCGGGTCCGCGGCTGCGGCAGGGCGCTCCTGGTGCTCCATCATCCGCGTGGCGGCGACGCCGGCCAGAAGAACGGCCAGCACCAGGAGCAGCGGGAGTTTCCCCGCCGGCAGCCTGTGCCATGGCACGGTGGCGGACGCCGATGGCGGTTCAAGCGCACGGCACACCATTTGCCGCGTGATGATTTGCCGCGTGACATGCCGTCTGCGCCCGCGTGCTGCCTTCAACACGGCATCCAGGATGCTGCCGAGCGCACCAGGCAACCCGCCACCGCGGTCAAGGATTTCGCGCAGGGCATCGTCCTGGAAAACGGGCGGCGCGCCTCCGGCCTTGCCTGCACGGCAAAGCCAGTGATCGGCGAAATCGCGCGCCTCCAGGTCAGAGTATGGCTCCAAAGCGACGCGCGTGGCGGCCTGTCCGTGCAGGCTCGGGGTCCCGTCACTGTCCAGCGCGGCGGAAAGCTCTGGCAGGCCGGCGAGCAGCATCTGCACCGCATGCCCCGTGAGGCGTTTGCTGCTGGAGAGCATGGCGAGCAGGCGGAGCGCGTCCATCTGCATGGCGTGCGCGTTGTCGATCACCAGAACGGTGGCGCGCGCGCCGTCAGGCGGCGAGAGCAGCAGCTCGCAAGCGCGCATTTCGTCGTCTTTTGCGAGGCCGTCGGGCATCATGCCCAGAACCTGGGCCGTCAGTCGGCTCAAGGACAGCGGCACGCCTTCCGGGCTGCAGATTCTGATCACGCGCAGCGGTTGATCCGCCAGCAGCGCGACAGCCGCATCCACCAGAGCCGTTTTCCCCACCCCGCGGGGCCCGGTAACCACAGTCACCGCTGTGCCGCTGATCAGGCCAGCCACAATCGACACGAGGGCCTTCAGCCGGCCTGGCGGCAGGAACCGCCCGGAGCGGTTCGGAGCGGCAACGCCGCTCCCGGCACGCGGCCGTCCTGTGGACGCGTCTGCATGTCTGGCTGCGTCGGCATCGGCAGGTGAAGCCCGCATCCAGTCACCCTAAAAGCATGTTCCGCCAAATCAACCTTGACCGGCCAATCGCTTACAGAAGATCGGCACCACGACCGGCTCGGCGTCGCGACGCCGAGCCGTGACGACGGCCGCATCATGTTGGAACGAACGGCACACAAGGCAGCCGAACTCCCGCAGCACTCGGCCGACGCTGGGAAGCCACGTCAGACGACCACACGCCACGACCGACGCCTCGGTTTCGATGGCCCGGTGGGACGCGGCGTGCGGCTGACCGCGACGCCGCCCGGCCGCTCAAATAAGTAGCCAAGTCTAGGAATTTAGCTCCCCGGCATAAGATTGCTATCATTCTAGCCACTCACAGAAAAATGAATGGTGCAGGCAACGATGGCGAGTTGACGCATAAGCGGAAGGTACCATACCGGAGTCTCATCGATAAAGGAGGGGAGTATGAACCGAAATCTCGTGGCGTCTGTTTTCGTTGCGGCACCGCTGTTGCTTGCGTTGGCTGGCACAGCGTCGGCCAGCCCAGTGGGTGGATACTCCGTGCAAACGGTCACCGATCCGACCGGCACCAATTTCATCAATCTGCTTGGAATCAATAATGCCGGCACGATTGGCGGCTTCGATAACAACGTCACCGCTCAGGGGTTCACGCTGACGCTGCCGAGCACCTTCACGCCCGAGAATTTTCCAGGTGCGGCATCCACGATGGTCACCGCCATTAACAACAACGGCGACACCGCCGGAATCTACACTGACACCGGCGGGAACACCCACGGCTTCACCAAAATAGGCGGCGCTTTCGCGACGGTCGACAATCCGGCCAGCGTGGTTTTCAACCAGGCACTTGGCATCAACGATGCCAATACAACCGTTGGCTACTACGCCCCAACGCAAGGCGGAACGCCAGGGCAGATTGCCTACTCGCAGTCGCACGGCGCATTCACCAACATCAATGCTCTGCTTCCCACTAACGTGAATAGCCAAGCCGTCGGGATCAATAACGCTGGCACCATCGTCGGCTTCTATCAGCCGTTGATTTCGACGTCGATTGGGTTCCTCGACGTCGGTGGCGTAATTTCCCAGCTCGATCCGTTTGGCTCGACCTTCACCCAGGCGCTCGGCATCAACAATTTGGGCGAGATCGTTGGGTTTTGGACAGATGGCGGCAACGTACAGCACGGTTATATTGACAACAACGCCGTGTTCACATCGTTTGACCCCACGGGGTCGAGCAATACCACCATCAACGGCGTCAATGACTTAGGCCAGATCGTTGGATTTTATACCGCTTCCGGTACAGCCAACGTCCTCGGCTTTGTCGGAACTCCTGTACCCGAACCCGCTGCTCCAATTGCGGTTGCCTTGGCCGGCCTGATAGCGGCCCGCTTGAAGCGGCGGTCGATAGTGAAGGCGTAAGCCACGCAGCCGCTAGCCCGTCTTATTCATCGCATAGCCGCCCGCTCAGTGCATAGCTGCGATTCGGAAATGAGGGTTGTACAAATTGTTAATATGGCGCTGGAATGGGGTGTTACGACCACGTTGTTCA